>Ga0116131_1001002_pt1 | contig 18486 bp, 15 predicted proteins | sample June2015DPH_17_1_FD_89734 | JGI IMG/M metagenome (GOLD analysis project Ga0116131, IMG submission 89734) | Peatland microbial communities from SPRUCE experiment site at the Marcell Experimental Forest, Minnesota, USA - June2015DPH_17_100 | ecosystem: Environmental > Terrestrial > Soil > Wetlands...
CCGCGTCGCCCGCGTGCTTCTCGTCGTCACCGAGACCGGCCGGCGCCTCCTGGCAGAGGAGTTAGACGTCTCCTCGGGCGATTTGAAGCAGCTTCCTGCACGAATCCTCGGTCGCCCATCTGCGAAGATCGAAGCGCTGCCGAACCAGGATGTCGGCGCGCCCATCGCCTCGGGCAGTTACCACGTGGACGCCATGATCGTGATTCCCTGTTCGATGGGCACTCTTGCGGCGATTGCCGGTGGCGCGAGCGAGGATCTCGTTTCGCGTGCCGCCGACGTCATGTTGAAGGAGGGGCGGAAGCTTGTGCTCTGCGTGCGCGACACGCCCTTCAGCCGCATTCACCTGGAAAACATGTTGCGGGCGCAGCAGGCCGGCGCGGTGATCATGCCGGCGGTGCCGGCGTTCTATCACCGCCCCAAGACGATTGACGACCTGGTGACGCAGTACGTCTCCCGGGTCCTCGCGCGCGTTGATTTGCCGCAAGAGAAAATGTATCGCTGGACCGGCAAGAGCGATTAGCCGCTCTGCGCCCACTCGCACATGAGTCCCAAGCGAATCCACATCGTGCTCGAGATGATCAAGTTCGAGCATTCGATATTTGCACTGCCATTTGCGCTCACCGGAGCGCTCCTCGCGGCGCGCGCCACCGCGCACGCTTGGCCGACGCTCCGGCAGTTCGCGTGGATTATCGTGGCCATGATCGGAGCGCGTTCCGCGGCCATGACCATGAACCGCATCATCGACCTGCACTACGACCGAGAGAATCCGCGCACGCAGCAGCGGGCGCTCGTCACCGGAACCCTGTCTGTTTCCTTTGCATGGATGTTCGCGCTCGCCGCGGCTGCAGTGTTGCTGATTGCCGCGTGGCAGCTCAACCGGCTGGCGCTCGAGCTCGCGCCCATCGCGCTGGCAATTCTTTTCTTCTATTCCTACACCAAACGGTTCACAGCCTGGTCTCACCTGGTGCTCGGTTTCTGCCTGGGTATGTCGCCCGCGGCCGCGTGGATCGCTGTCACCGGCGGACTCGATGCACGCATGCTGATCCTCTGCGCCGCGGTGACGCTGTGGGTCGGCGGATTCGACGTGCTTTACGCCTGCCAGGACGTGGAGTTCGACCGCCGCACCGGGCTGCATTCTATCCCCAGGCGCTTCGGGATCGCCAAGGCGCTGCTCGCCGCACGCGCGATGCACGCGGTCATGCTCGCGCTGCTCGCATGGCTCGCGGCCAGTTTCGCATTGCCTTGGCCCGCATGGACGGGCGTCGCTATCGTGGGCATGCTCCTCGCCTACGAGCATTCGCTCGTTCGCGCCAACGACCTCTCCAAGCTCAACGCTGCGTTTTTTACCGTGAACGGCTATATTAGTTTGTTGTTCCTGCTGTTCTGGGGCGCTGCCGCAGCCATTTGGCGGCGCTGAGAAGCGGGACACTCCGCACCGAAATGAACGATCTGATCATTACTGATGCGCGGCTGCAGCCTATCGCCGACAAGGTCCTCGCCGGCGAGCGGCTGAGCTTTGACGATGGGGTCGCGCTCTACCGCTCGCCCGACCTCCTCGCGGTCGGCTGGCTCGCGAATCACGTCCGCGAGAAGCGCCACGGCAACATCTGCTATCACAACGTCAACCGGCACATCAATCCTTCGAACGTCTGCGTGGCCCACTGCCGCCTCTGCGCCTTCGGCCGCGACGCGAACGCCCCGGGCGCCTACACCTTCGCGCTCGACGAAATCTACCAGCGCGCCGAGCAAGGCGTTCGCGAAGGCGCCACCGAGTTCCACATCGTCGGCGGGCTGCATCCCGATCCGCCCTTCGACTACTTTCTGGAACTCATCCGCGGGCTCAAGCAGCGCTGCCCGGGCGTCCACCTCAAAGCCTTTACGATGGTCGAGGTCGGCTACTTCGCTCGTATCGCCAGGCTCTCCATCCGCGATACGCTCCTCAAGATGAAAGAGGCGGGCGTGGATTCTCTGCCTGGCGGCGGCGCCGAAATCTTCAATCCGCGCGTGCGCAAGGTGATTTGCGACCACAAAGTCAGCGGCCAGCAGTGGCTGAACATCGCCCGTACCGCGCACGAGGTTGGTCTGCCCTCGAACGCCACCATGCTCTACGGCCACATCGAAACCGAAGCAGAACGCGTCGAGCATCTGCTTCTCCTGCGCGAGCTGCAGGACCAGACGCACGGCTTTGTAGCTTTCATCCCGCTCGCGTTTCATCCCGAGAATACCGCGTTGGCCCACCTGCCCAAGACCTCCGGCTATACCGATCTTAAAAGCATCGCCGTGGCGCGGCTCCTGCTCGACAATTTCGAGCACATTAAGGCCTACTGGATCATGCTGACGCCTTCGGTCGCGCAAATCGCTTTGCGCTGGGGCGCGGACGACCTCGACGGTACCGTGGTCGAAGAAAAGATCTATCACGATGCGGGGGCCAAGACGGCGGAGTTCACTCCGCGCGCCGAGCTCGAGCGGCTGATCCGCGCCGCGGGACGCGTCCCCGTCGAGCGCGATACGTTGTATCGCCCCGTTGACCGTTCGAAGATGCCGCCGGCCCAGCCGCCACGCCCGGACGTCACCTTCACCTTGAACGTTTGAGCGACTCCCTGCCCCGCGATCCCTTATGTAGCGGGTTTGGCTTTTATGGGAACTTCACAAGTGGCCTGACGCAAGTTTTCCAACACTTTGAACACATTCTCTTCCATCCACTCCGCCGGCTTCAACCCGCCGGACTGGATGATGTTTCCCAGGCAGTGCCGCGCCCAGTAGGCGATCTTCAGACACAGAAGCAGTTGCTCGCTGATCCCGAGCGCGCTTCGAAATCCCTCGACTAACTGTCGTTCATCGGGATCGAAGGCATTGGACAGCAAGACCTTGCTGAAGGCTTCGCCAATGCCCCAGTTGTGCAGTCCACGCTCCTTGGATACCAACAGGTGAAATAGATCGAGCATCTGCAAACCGTCCGTTTCTCCCATATCCCAGTCCAGGATTCCCGAGAGCCGCTGCGTCTCCGGGTCGATCATCAGATTGTTGAGGTGGAAATCGCCATGCATGAGGCCAACCGAAAGCGGCTGGCCCGCTGAGGCATTCTGCAGGTAGCTTTGAATCCCATCCAGCAAACCGATGTGCGCAGGCAGATAAGGACGTGCCTGGCGGAAATACGTGAGGAAATACTTTTCGCAAACCTCCGGCGTCACCTCCACCACGCGATGTGAGGCTTGATGCCATTGCAGCAGAATTCGGGCTGCTTCCGCCACCACCCGTGAGTATTCTTTCCGCGAATGGGCGAGCAGCCCGGCATCCACTCCTGGCACGTAGCTGCGCACATAGTAAGGCTGCCCGAGAAGAATGTCTTGGCACAAGACCCGCGGCACCAGCGGCCGTACCTCGGGCGTGCTGATCAAGTGCGCCTTCTCGAGCATCTTCCAATCGGACTCCACTCTCTCTACGCTGGTTTCGCACAGGGGCAGTTTCAGCACCGCCTTGCCGTCCCCGTCCAGCTCCAGGAAAAACACGAGCGTGTTCTCGTTGGAGATGATGTTCCTGCGAACTTTCGGCACTTCGTGCAGTCCGAGCTGCTTCCGCACCCGCCGCAACAAGCATTCGAGAAAGCTGTCTTGCGGAAGTCCCTTAGCCACCACAAAAACCGGAGAATCAAAGAAGTACTTTCCCATCCCCGTGTGGTTCAGCACTCTCACCAGCGGATGCCGTTCTCCCGATGGTTCCTCATTTCCCCAACCCAGGATCTGTCTGGGAGATTCCCGCGAGGGGTACAGGAAATACAGCCGTTGATGTCGAAGCTCGGCGAACCGGAAAGCCCGGAGCAAACCAGGGACCCAACACCCCCGCGCATCGCGGTCGCCCCCGCCACTCTGGTTCAGAACGGATCGCGAACTTGCGCCTGCCGGGTGAGCCCGCTCTGTATCTGCCATCGAACTGCGGCGTCTGCCCAGCATGCGATCGAGGGCCACGCGATTCGGCACTGCGACGAAACATTCGCCCCGCTCGCTCAGCAGCCGCGATGCCTTCTGCATCAGATCCGCCTGCGCATGGCAGGAGCTGCCTGCCGAACGGCAAGCAATCCAGCTCAGACTGTCCTCGAACACGATTAGGTCTTGTTTTGCCAACCGGCTCATCAAAGCGTCGAGTTCTCCGCTCTCAAACTGAGGCTTCAAACCCAGCAGATTCGCCAGGCGCTCCAGAATCGAAACCCGAAGAGGATCGGGGTCCCACACCACCGTCTCCTGAAAACACGCGGCCAGGAACAGATAGCTGTTGTGCCAACCGGCTCCGGCAATCAACGCTCTCCCGTCCTCCCGCAGCGGCACCATGCACTTCCACACCCCTCCCCGCGCGTCAAACAGCCTTTCCAAGATTTGTCCCTTATCCTGATCGGACAGATCCGGCAGCCGCTGCAGAAACTCGTTGAACTCCGCTTGGATCGCTAGAAAATTGAGCACGGCTGGGAACCTTGCAACCTCTTCCATGTCTCCAGGGCTACGGACGTCCGGCAGGGACCCCGACGGTTTGTTTCGTGGCGAACCCCAACCTCCCGGCAGCCGACAAGAGTATCTTTCGGACGATCGCCTTTTCCTCTGGACTGTAGAAGTTCGCCGCCCACAGCACAAGCGGGAAACAACCCAATAGTGCTGCATGCAGCATGACGTTGAGCCGCAGCGAATGGAGCCGCACGAACTTCGCGCAACCGAAGATCGCCGCCGCGATCAGCGTCGCTTTCACGAGCTTCCCCAAGTGGTAAGGAACTCGATAAAGCCGCTGGGAAAAATGGTGCGAAAGTCCGGCCAACACCAAAAACGAGAACAGCGTCGCCCAAGCAGCCCCGTAAGCTCCGTACCGGGGGATCAGGAGAAAGTTCAGGAGGATGTTCAGCAGCGCGCTCGCGCCTACGGCGTACGCCCGGAATTCTGTCTGCTTGGAGAGCGCCATGCCTAACTGGAAGTAGTAAAACAGCCCGGAAAACACATACGCCAGCGCGACGATCGGTACGATCTGCGACGCAGCCCAATAGCTCGGCGGTGCAAGCACGCTTACTGCATCCGGACCGAAAAGCGAAATCCCCAGCGCGCCGAAGAGTAAGCCCAGCATCAGGTATTCATATACGCGGGCAAACAATTCCTTGGCGTTCTCCTTCTGCGCCACTTCGTACATGTAGGCCGACCAGAACAGGTAAAAAGGAGTCAGCAGCAGCGCGTTGAGCGACATCCCAATCTTGTATCCCAGCGCATACGTTCCGACGACGCTCAGGCTGGAATACTTCCGCAGAAAAAAGCGGTCGGCGAAGTTCAGCACGAACATCCCGATCCCGGCCGGGACCAGAGGCGCGCTGAATCGCAACATCCCCTTCAGCTTGGGAGTGGAAAACCCCAACCCAACTTCGTAAACGATCAGCGACAGCAGGAGCACGGAGATGACTGCCTGCGTGATCACGCCGCTGTACAGGGCCCCCAAGACGCCCATGCGGCGCCCCGCAATCAGGTAGATGTTCAGTCCCAGCCCCAACGCCAACTGCAACACCGACAGGACAGCAAAGAGCACGGCCTGCTGCTTCGCCCGGAGATAGGAAAGCAACACCCCGTTCACAATGCTGAACGCGAGCGATATGAACACCAAATTGAAGAAGTAACGGTTCCCGTCTTGGCCCAGCACCAGCCGCGAGATCGGCCCGCTCAAAAAATGCAGGAGAACGAGAATGGCGGCATTCACCGGCACGAGGAACAGGATCGCGGTGCTGATCACCTCGTTGCGCTCGGCCCGCTCCTCGTAATCGTAGTAGAAGCGCACCACCGCCGACCCCAAGCCCAGGCCCACGAACATGGCCAGGACGTAACTCGCCAGGTCGAGCAGTTCGATAGTTCCGTAGTCCCTCGGCGAGAGGTAGTACGTATAAAGGGGAACCATCAAGAAGCCGACGATGCGTTGCAACACACCGCCCAGGCCGTAGACCAGCGTGTTCCGCCCTATTTTTCGGAGCAATTCACCCAGCATTCTGCGCTGCCTACCATAGTATCGCTGCAACACCCTACAAACCCAATAGTCCGCACGTACTAGGAATATACGATGCGGTCCTCGTCATTCTCGACATCGGTTACATCTAGATTTTGTGACAGCCTGCTTATCGAATGACTCGTATATCCTTTCAGCACACCACTGAATCGAATGAACCGGCGGAGGTAACGGTCGGCTCATGAATCACTGGATCGCAGGCGCAGCAGGCGTAGCCCTGCTGGCAACGGTCTTCCTGGACGCCTTTGAAGCTGTCGTTTTGCCGCGTCGCGTGACCAGACGTCTCCGATTTGCGCGCCTTTATTACCGCACGACTTGGAGAGTCTGCTCGCGCCTCGTTCGCGTGATCCCTTCAAAAAAGCGCCGCGATTCGCTCTTGGGCTTTTACGGGCCGCTTTCGCTCATCTTGTTGCTGGGCGTCTGGGCCTCGGGAATGGTGCTCGGTTTTGCCCTCCTGCACTATAGCGCCGGTTCGGCCGTGAACGTGAGCGGCGCGCCGCCCAATTTCACCACCGATTTGTACTTGAGTGGAACAACATTCTTCACTCTCGGTATCGGCGACGTGACGCCCCGATCGGCGCTGGCGCGCCTGCTCACTGTGGCGGAAGCAGGTCTCGGTTTCGGCTTTCTAGCTCTGCTGATTGGTTATATGCCCGTGATTTATCAATCGTTTTCGCGCCGCGAGGTGGGCATTTCGTTGCTCGATTCTCGCGCCGGGTCACCACCCTCGGCCGGCGAGCTCCTGCGCCGGCACAGCTATGCGCATGGGCTGGAAGCCCTGCAAGCGCTTCTGGCCACCTGGGAGCATTGGTCGGCAGAATTGCTTGAGAGCCACCTCTCCTATCCGGTGCTCGCCTACTATCGTTCGCAGCACGACAATCAATCTTGGATTTCTTCGCTGACGGCAATCCTGGATACCTGCTCGCTCCTGATGATGGGACTCGAGGACGCCTGCTCTCGCCAAGCCGAATTGACCTTCGCCATCGCCCGTCATGCGGTCGTCGACCTCTCTCAAGTCTTCGGTTCGCCCCCGCGCCCTTTGCCTCACGAACGTTTGCCGGACAATGAGCTCGCGCGCTTGCGAAACGTCCTCGCCAAACACGGTCTGCGCTTGAACGACGGCGCCGCCGCGGCCGCCCGCCTGGCCGAGTTGCGCGCATTGTACGAGCCCTACGTCTACTCCTTGGCACATTATCTCGAAGTCGAGCTTCCCCCTTGGCTGCCGCAGGCCATCCGCCCCGACAACTGGCAGACGAGCGCCTGGGGCCGCGCGACGGGGCACTTGCGCGAAACCGGGTCCGTGTTGGACGATCACACCTGAAAGGAGGCCATACGATGAAAGCCATCGTGGTAAGGGAATTTGGCGGGCCCGAAATGTTGCGGGTATCAGAGGCGCCCGTGCCAACGCCGGGCGCGGGACAAGTCCTCCTGCGCATCAAGGCCGCCGGCGTCAATCCGGTGGAAACCTACATCCGCAGCGGTGCTTATGCGCGCAAGCCGGAGCTGCCGTATACGCCCGGAACCGACGCCGCAGGCGTGATCGAGGCCGTGGGCAGCGGCGTCAAGCGCGTCAAGCCCAACGACCGCGTGTACACGGCCGGGACGCTCACTGGGACATACGCCGAATACGCCCTGGCGCTCGAGTCGCAGGTGAATCCCTTGCCCGGGCGCGTCTCGTTCGCCCAGGGCGCTGGCGTGCATGTGCCGTATTTCACAGCGTACCGCGCGCTCGATCACTTTGCCCGCGCGCGGCCCGGCGAAACCGTGCTGATCCACGGCGCGAGCGGCGGCGTCGGCATCGCCGCCGTGCAGATCGCGCGCGCGCGCGGATTGGTCGTAATCGGCACCGCCGGAACCGACAAGGGACTCGAACTCGCCAGCCGCGAGGGTGCTCACCACGCGCTCAACCATCGCGCGCCGGGATACCAGGACGAAGCGATGAAGCTCACCGGGGGCCGCGGTGTCGACGTCATCCTCGAAATGTTGGCCAACGTGAACCTGGGCGCGGATCTCAAGCTCCTCGCCATGCGCGGGCGCGTCGTCGTCATCGGCAGCCGCGGCGACGCCACCATCAGCCCGCGCGATTTGATGGCACGCGACGCCGCTGTCTTCGGCTTCGTCTTGTGGAACATTCCCGATGACGATTCGTCCAGCACCCACGCCGCGCTCTTCGCCGGACTCGAGAACGGCACGCTGCGGCCTGTCGTCGGCAAGGAACTGCCGCTCGCCGAAGCGCCTCAGGCGCATAAGAGCGTCATGGAACCCGGCGCGTACGGCAAGATCGTTCTGATTCCATGAGCAGGCTGACTGGGTTTCTCAAAACGAGGAGGAGGATGCTATGCAACGCAGCGCAACCGCGGTCTGGAAGGGGTCGCTCAAGACGGGAAAGGGCGCGCTGACGACGGCAAGCGGCGTGCTTTCGTCCACGGCGTATTCGTTCGTCTCGCGCTTCGAGCAGGGCTCGGGAACCAATCCTGAGGAACTCATCGCCGCGGCTCATGCCGGGTGCTTCTCGATGGCGCTATCGGCCCAGCTTGGTGAAGCAGGCCTCACGCCGGAGAGCATCTAGACCCAGTGCAAGATCACACTCGAGAAGACCGACAGCGGCTTCGCCATCACCAAGAGTCATCTGACCGTGGTGGCCAAGATTCCCGGAGCCTCGCACGAGGCATTCGAGAAGGCCGCCGGCGCGGCGAAGGCGAATTGCCCGGTTTCGAAGCTCCTCACCGCACAGATCACCATGGACGCGACACTCGCAGCCTGATCGCTTCCGGCACAGCTTCTTTATTCATGAATTTGCCTGCGCGATGAGCCGAGCCGCACGTCGAGCGACCACGCGCCCGCGCCCACCACCAGGAGAAAGATCAAGCCCAGAAGCATCGAGTAATCCGTCCGCGCTTCCGCTTCCATCGGCCAGAAGCCCGCCTTCAACAGAATCGGTATCTTGGTGGACGCAATGGCCACCGAAATATCGAAAATGAGGAGAATCGACGCGAGGCGCGTGAGCAGTCCCGCAAGCAAGAGAAGCCCGCAGACGATTTCGACCACGCCGACGAATGGACCCATGATATGCGGAGCGGGAATACCGATGCGCGCGAACCGGCCCGCGCCCCATTGCTCCACAAACAGAAACTTCTTCACGCCCTCGAAAAAAAAGACTGCGCCGACCAGCAGCCGAATCACCAACGCGGCCGCCGGAGCCTCGCTATTTGCCAGCCTTTGCCAAAACGTCATGGAGCGCCCTCCTTACTCATACTCGAGCAAAGTCATGAAGCCGAAATCCATGTGCAGTTGTTGGTGGCAATGGAAAAGCGTCAGCCCCGGATTATCAGCAACGAATTCTACTTCGGCTTCCTGGTAGCCACCCAGCATCACGACATCTTTCAAAATTCCAGACGCCGGCCTTCCCGCCAGCTTCGTCAACTCAAAACTGTGACGATGAAGGTGAATCGGATGGATGTCATCGCTGGCATTGCGCATGCGGATGCGATAGCGCTTGCCTTGCTTGAGGTGAAAGGATGCTGGAACCATTTCCTCCGTCATCGGGAAAGCCGCGCCATTGATCGTCCAGCGGTTAAACCCTTCTTCGGCGGCGTTGTCCTTCGCGAAGGTCATCTCGATCGTCTCGTCCGGGAGAGGCGCCGCCGCGCCCGCATTTCCGAAGCGCGCATAGTTCCACTTAAGCGGCGGCGGCGCAATCCACTGGGCTTTTCCGGCTCGCCCCGGGTACTCCACGACGATGCCCATGCCGTGCCCTCGATCGTCATTGTCGAGATCGCCCAGAATCCACACGCCCGGATGATTCATCTCCACGATGGCGGAAATTCGCTCTGCAGTCCCGAGCCACAGGACAGGGACTTCCGCGGGACTCGGCACGGGATTGCCATCAAGCGCCACGACCTGAAATCGGTGTTCCGGCAACGCCAGGCTGCGAATCTCCGTCGCGCTGCCGTTCAGAATGTGAAACAGGACCCGTTCACCCTGCTTTACTCGGATAGGCTCTCCGTGGCCGAGCATCCGCCCGTTGATCGTGAACGCCCGGTAGCCGACCTCATATCCGTGTGGCATGCCTTTGGCGAGCGATGCCTTCATGGCAGACTCGCCGGCCTCTTCGAGCTCTTTCACGCGCGCCGCCGCGAACAGAAAATCCATGGCCATGTCGCCACCGCGGCTGAAAGTGGGCTCGAACTCCTTCAGCACGAGAAAAACTTCACGATCGTAACTGCCCGCATTTTGCTTCGGCTCGATATAGACCGGCCCCACTTGTCCGCTGTATTGTCCGGCGGCTAGATCGCTTCCCGCTCGGTTGTGTGTGTGATAAAACCGGAACCCTGCCGGATTGGGTGTGAATACGATCCGCCGCCTGCCATGGGCGGGAATGAACGGCGTGCCCTCTTCGGCGGCTCCGTCAACATCCGCCGGCACCTTCTGGCCGTGCCAGTGAAGCTGCTCCGGCGTATCGGTGTCGTTGTACACGTCGATGGTCGCCTGCCGACCTTCCTGGAAGCGTAGCAGCGGTCCAGGGAACTGCCCGTTATAAGTTACTGTCGAGAGGATGCGCCTTGGCGCGATCTCCACGGGCGACGCTTTTATATGCAGTGTGTAATCCGCTGCGCCGGACTCGCTCGGCGCGGCGTCGGTTGCGCCGTGCGGTCTTGGCTTCTCCACCCGGCTAATCGTCCCCGCGGTTGGCAGCAATGCCGCTCCCGAAGGCCAGACGGATTCCAGGCCCGCGCCCAATGCCGTCCCGGCCGTGACGCCCAAAAAGTCTCTTCGGTTCATATCGCCTTCTCGTGGATCGGCGGCTCGATGGTCCGGCGCATGAGCCCCCGTTCCAAGCCACAGAGTACGCCGACTCAACGCCGCCAGACACCCTCCGATTCAGATGCGCGGAGCCGCGCGGTCGGGTAGAACGCGAAAACCGCATCACCTGCCCCCAATCGCAGTGCGTTGACACAGCCGGAAGCCGCCCGGATAATCACATGTGCAGCGATGAACTCGGAGAGCGTCCGTGTATCGGCCATCATCGCTTGGCTGCCTGCAAACCTAACGTGATTAGCCTTATGCAATGCGCGGTCTTTCTCAGCCTGGATACCGGCTCGATTTCCAGGTATTGGCAGAAGATCACCGACCGAACGTTCAGCGGGGTGTACCACGCCAACGGCTTCGACCTGGCGATGATGATTCCCTACTTCCTGATCCTGATTGTGCTCGCGATTTACGGCACGCATCGCTACTACCTCGTCTACAACTACTTTAAGTACCGCCAAAACGTGCCGGGGCCGCCACCGCCGGTCGAGCATTGGCCGCGCGTGACCGTGCAGCTTCCCATTTTCAACGAACGCTACGTGATCGAGCGTCTCGTTGATGCCGTCTCGAATTTCGATTACCCGCGCGACCTGCTGGACGTTCAGGTTCTCGATGATTCCACCGACGAAACTCGCGAAGTCGCCCGCAATTGTGTCGAGCGCTACGCCGCCCTCGGCCTGCCGATCGTCTTCATTCACCGGACCAATCGCGAAGGCTACAAGGCCGGAGCGCTCGAAAACGGACTCAAGACGGCCACGGGCGAATTCGTCGCCATCTTCGATGCTGATTTCCTACCCGGACCGGATTTTCTGCGCCGCACCGTTCCCTACTTCCAAGACCCCAAGATCGCCATGGTGCAGACCCGCTGGACCTACGTGAACCGCGACTATTCCCTGCTCACCCAGGTGGAAACGATTCTTCTCGACGGCCACTTTGTCGTCGAGCACGGCGCCCGCTCCCGCCGCGGCACTTTTTTCAATTTCAACGGTACCGGCGGCGTCTGGCGGCGCGACGCGATTGCCGATGCGGGCGGCTGGCAACATGACACGCTCACCGAGGATACCGATCTGAGCTATCGCGCGCAGCTTCGCGGATGGAGATTCCTCTACCTGCCCGACATCGAATGCGCCTCCGAGTTGCCCGTGGAGATGAATGCCTTCAAGGCGCAGCAGGCGCGCTGGGCCAAAGGTTTGATGCAGACGGCCAGAAAAATCCTGCCGCGCATCCTGGCTTCCGATGTTCCCTGGCATGTGAAGACCGAAGCGTTTTTCCATCTCACCGCGAGCCTCAGCTACCCGTTGATGATTCTGCTCTCGACGATGCTCTTGCCCGCGATGATCGTGCGCTTCTACCAGGGCTGGTTCCAGATGCTGGTGATCGACCTGCCCCTGTTTCTCGCCTCGACCTGCTCGATTTCGAGCTTCTACCTGATTTCGCAGCGGGTCCTGCGGCCCAAGCACTGGTGGCGCGCGTTTCTCTACATGCCCTTCGTCATGGCCACCGGCATCGGCATTTCCGTGCGCAATACCAAAGCCGTCCTTGAAGCGCTTTTCGGCATGCAGAGCGAGTTCGCGCGCACCCCGAAATTCCGCATCGAGGGGAAGAAAGACACCTTCGTCAAGAAGAGTTACCGCAACCGCGCCGGCTGGATGCCCTTTGTCGAAGTCGCCCTGGGTTTGTACTTCGCCCTGACGGTCGTTTACGCCATCACCAACGAGAACTACGCCACCATCCCGTTCCTTCTGCTCTTCGTCTGGGGCTACCTCTATACGGGATTCATGTCCCTCGCGCAGACCTACTTCGAGCACATGCGCTTCGGCATGCGCACCGGGGAAGGCCGCCCCGCCCCCTCCGGCGCCCCCGGCTTTTGACCCTGCAGCTCAGTTATGCCCGGACGAGTTCGTTCCCCCAGGCTCGATGATGCGGAAATTTCCGCTGCAGTGCAGCATGCTCATAAGGTACAGCATACCGTCGTAGTAGCGCTGCTCTCCTGAGGGAACCGGCATGTTCCATAGTTCTTCTAGGAAGGCCTTGGAAATGGGTCCGTTTGTTGCGGCCAAGCTGCCCACGGCGGTCGTCGCCGCCATTCCGGCCGCGTGGTGTGTCGAGAGCGGCTTGCCGTCGAGCGTATAGCGATCGACGAAGGTGCTGATGCCCTGGCCGTAGAGGAATTTCTGGATGTGGTCGCTCAGCGCAATTTCCCGCGGGTCTTTGCGCCACCAGGAGTAGTCCACCGACCAGTTGCTGACGTTTCGCCAGGAGTCGAAACCGAAAGCCATCGGAGTGCCGTCTCGGCGGACGATTTGCGTTTCATCGAAGTTGTTCACGTCGGGAGTCAGCCCGGTCTCCGCGCCGGTTACCTTGCTGAGCATGTCGCGGCTCACATCGGCGGCCTTGGCCCAGAAGGCGCGGTCCTCCGCCGGGCCCCAGCGCGCCCACAATTCATAGAAGGCCGGCAAATGATACGAGGCGTCGGTAAAAGCCAGGGCCGCGTTCGGCACGAAACGAATCATATAGTGGTCTTCGTCCACCATGGGGCCGATCGTCTCGGTTCGCGGCGCATCCCAGGGAGGGTGGAACACCGGCGCAGCGGCGCCATTCGCGGCCGCCGCTCTCTGTCGAGCGGTGTTATTGGGACTGGGCCACGGATGGTTCGGCGGCACAAAAGGCGGATCCTCGGGATGGATGCGGAAGGGCCCGGTCCCGGTCAGCACGGGATGATGCCGCATCCCGCGGAGTATCTTGTCCGCTTCGGCTTGATAATTATAGATACCCTTCCCATTGCCCCAGCGATGCGCCGCGAAATAGAGCGCCATGGCGAAGTATTCTTCCCCGTCCGGCGCCGCCCCGGTCGACCGCGGTGAGCCGTCCGTGCTCATGGACCAGGCGAAGTAACCCACCGACGGGTTCTTCGGATCGGTGATGAGCATGTAGGTGTGGGCCCAATTCCAGATGGCGTCGAATTCGCGCTTCTTATCCATTTGCACCGCGATCGTCATGCCGTAGCTCATGCCCTCGCTTCGCGCATCGTTGTTTGCCCAGTCGGTGATGTAGGCCAGCGGACCGTCGGCATTGCTGCCGGTTTCGAAGTAGACCCTCTCTTCCTGCCCGTCGCCGTGAAAAAGTTGCTGGAAGGCCTTCTCGATCTTCGCGCGGCTCTCCGCCGCCGAGTGTCCCTGCTCGGCAAAGAGATCGCGATACTCGTGGGTCTTGTAGGCGCCTGCCCCATCGCCAGGCATTCGGGGAATGTCGCCCAAGGGGGCATTGACGTGCGGCACGGGCGGCGAGAATCCGGGAGGAGCCTGGACCGGTGCAGTCGAAACCTGAGCGGCCGTTGCGCCGACGAATAACAGCGAAAAACCGAGGACGGTGAGGCTGAGACGACAGTTATACCTGACGAACAAGACGCACCCTCCCGGGCAAAGTGTTCGGCAACCGAACTGCCGTTGCCTTTTCAGCCTTCTCATTTCATGGTAGCGCAGAGTTTCGCCTTGTGAAACTCTGCGGCCTTTGCCTGGGCGTTTTTGCGATGTGGCCTAACCTTCCGCGTGGTTTGCGAAAGGGTTGGGTTCCGCCTGCTCGTCTCGCGCTTGTATAGCGGACGGCTTGGAGTTCACCCCGATGCGTTCGATCGGGGCCGCTTTTGTTGTCTTGTGTAGCGAGGGCTTTACGCCGCCAGCTCTTTTGTTGTCTTGTGTAGCAGCGGCTTTACGCCGCCAGCTCTCTTGTTGTCTTGCGTAGCGGCGGCTTTACGCCGCCAGCTCTTTTGTTGTCTTGTGTAGCGGTGGCTTTACGCCGCCAGCTCTTTTGTTGTCTTGTGTAGCGGCGGCTTTACGCCGCCAGCTCTCTTGTTGTCTTGTGTAGCGGCGGCTTTATGCCGCCAGCTCATCTTTTTTGTGATTCCGAGCCCACCGGCGAAGGCCGCCCCGCCCCCTCCGGCGCCCCCGGCTTCTGACCGCTCTTCATCTCGCTCCGCCCTCTTCGCCTTTCTCTGTCATTCCGAGCCTAGCGATGAATCCCTCTTCGTCTCTCCCCGCCCTCCAGCGCCGCGGCTTTAGCCGCTGAGGTCGCCATCTTGCCTTCAGAACATCGCCGTGGTACGTTTCAGTCACTTTACGTACACTGTAATTCTGTTCGCACTCGGAGGGCTCCATGCGCAGAGCGGAGATCCTGGGATGTCTAGTCTTCTTGTGTGTGGCGGGGTGCTGCCACCGGAAAGGATTCCAGCCGACGCCGCCACCCACTCCGGCTCAAGATGTTGCTTACAGTGTGCTTGATGCCCGCCAGACAGCTCTTTTTCTCACAGACCCGGAGGTCGACGCCGCGAACCCCAGCAACTCCTGGACCGGTAAACTCGACGTATCCCAGCGAGTCCAGTTCGCCGGGGGTACCCAGGCGATCGTGGAGGTCGAAAACGCCCACATGACGCACCCCTGGAGGGCCATCGCCACCGTGTCCGCGATTAAAGGAAGCATCCCAAATGCTTCCTCGGAAGAGCAGTTCCACATCGACGTCACCTGGAACGCGGGTGCCGAGAAGCATTTCCAGAGGCTGCGCTGCTGGACCGAACATATCGCCATCCTCCACGCCGGCCAGTATGGATACCAGGAGAATCGCGACGGCAACCCTTTCCTCGGTTTGGTTGTTCTGTTCAATGATTCAAGTTCCACCGATCCGAATCAGCCGAGCCCGCAATTTCACATCGGATTCCGTTCCTTCTTCGGCCATTACGAACCCGTGAACGGAGACATCGCCGATCCAGATAACTTTCAGCTTTACCAGAGGTGGTACGGTCCCATCGGCAATTTCGTGCCGCCTCCGTGCCCCTGAAATTTCCAGTTCGAGTCGAACCGTGGAAGACCGAAGGGCAAAGTCGAAGGTTCTCGCAGAAGGTGAATCGAGCATCTAACGAACCAGTTGAGGTGATAGTCCCATGAGACACTCGCGCCGCCTGAAGTACTTCGTTGGAGGCCTCGCTCTTTGCTGCCTCGCTTCGTCAGCGCCCCTGCGCGCTCAGTCCGATATCCAGCAGACCGTCCGCGCCTTCCTTCAGGCTTGGTATGTGGACGGGAAGGGCGCGGATGAGCTGAAGGCCTACATTGCCAACGACAACGGCTTCAACCTGGCTCCGCCTCCCGCTCGGGTTTCGGCCACGACTTCTAAGCCATCTACCGAGCGCGCACTCAAGCCTATGGAGAAAGCGGCTCCCGCCGATCCGGTCACGCAATTGTTCACCGGGGCGTTTAAGTCTACGCCGCCCAGTGGCACGTCTACGGCACCCTCCGAGAATCGCATGCTACGCGAGGAGCATGCCGTGCAGAGACCCCTCGGCGATTTCATCGAATACGTCCCGGTCAAATCCATGGCGAAGTGTTCATCCTCCCCTGAATTTGCCGTGTGCAGGCCCGCGGATTTGCCCAAAGGCAGTCTCCTTCCCTCCTCCAAACCCTCGGGCAACGACCCGGTCGCAAACTTCCTCTGGCATTTGAGCCAGGCTTACAAGAACAAACTCTATATCGTCATGTATTCCACGAAAGCAGAGGGATTGGTCCGAGAGGGTGTCATCCAATACTGGATTCAGGAGGGCAACTCCTGGAAGCTCGCCGCCTTCGTCGGCCTAGGCTAGTAATTGCCCTCTCGCCGCCCCGCCCTTTCCGGCCCCCCGGCTTCTGACCGTTCCCGCCCCGCCCTCTTCGCCTTTCTCTGTCATTCCGAGCGGGTAGCGGGTAGCGCAGAGTTTCGGTCTGTGAAACTCTGCGGCTTCTCGGGTGTGGTGCGGGGTTACAATTCCTCGCATGTCGCGGTTGCGGCGTTTGGTTCTGTCCGAGCGGTTCTTCTTCATCACCTGCCGAGTTCATCGGCTCCGGCGGACCTTGAGCGAGGCTGAATTCACATCTCTGGCCGAGGTGGTGCGGGAACGGCGGAGGATACATGGCTTTCTGATGACCGCCTGGGTTTTCCTGCCGGATCACTGGCACGCCATCAACTTTCCGCTCGCTCCGCTCACGATTTCAAAGGTGATGGAGTCCATCAAGATTAGCGCGACCCGGCATATCAACAAGAATCGCGGCGAACGGGGCGTGCTATTGCAGGGGCGATTCTTCGACCGGGCATTGCGGACGGTGAGAGAGTACAACGACAAAGTGGAGTACATTCATTGGAACCCAGTGAAGGCCGGCTTGGTCAAACGGCCAGAGGATTGGAAGTGGTCGAGTATCCACGATTACGGGGGAAGCGCGGCGGAACCGCCCGGTGTCGGAAGCCCAATCCCGGTGGATCACGTCGTGATACCCGTGTAGTGCACCCCGCTAAAACTGGGCAGCCTATCCGGGTAGACGTCATGACACACGGAACTAGATAATTTGACAATACTGGCGATGGCGTAAGATTCGGCGGGAGAATAGGTTTTCCAATCGAAGTTTTCGGCGATATGACATGATTGCCTACAACGAACACTTCCGGCACTACCTGTCTCTTCATGCTTTGAGCGCAGCCAGGGCAAGGCTGCGTTATCTTTGCAGACAGAGCTTGGAAGACGGCTTGATTCTGGGCTTGTGTAAATCCCATACTGCGAAACCATATCACACCCCTGCATCAAACGCACAATCCCGGGTAAACTTCCTTGTTTGAGAGGGAGTTAACTATATAATTCCCCAACGTGCCTATTGCATTCCGGTAACCATCGTGCTACAATGGCCCGTGAAAAGTCGCCTTACACTCGCTAAACCCCCTGAAATCAACACTTACGGAAAACGCACCTGCAACCCCTCCAAAATCAACACTTACAAATTCATTGAACTTAAACCCCCGTGGAATCAACACTTACAAGAAAAGGCCGGTGTGGGGGTGTGGCGATCCGGCGAAGGATCGCCATCCCGAGCGAGCGGAGTGAGTCGAGGGGTCCCCCTGTCCCGGAGCGGTCGCGCAGCGACCGAATGCGAAGTGAGGGCCCCTCTTTTTCCAAACCCGCTCGCCTCGCCATCCACACACCTGGCCTCGACGCTGTCCCTCCGGCGCCTTTCAACGTTCCAACCTTCAAACGTGCAAACGTTTAACTTCTTCGACCCCGGTGCTACGATGAGGGGTTCCATGCTTGCCCGGAAACGTCTCCGGCTGCGGCCCCGCGGCCCTCTTCGGCCGCGCGTCGGCGTACCCTGGCGCACCTCCCAGGAGGAGGCCGAGAACGCCCGGCCCAAGATCGACAATTACCTCGACGCGGTGCGCTTGGCCGGCGGCGAGCCCGTCCTGCTTTCGCTCAAGGATCCCATCCAGCTCGACCGCCTCCTACCCACGCTGAGCGCCTTCGTCCTGCCCGGCAGCCCGAACGACACCGCTCCCTGGCTCTACGGAGCCACCGATCGCGGCCATTGCGCCGATCCCGATGCCGATCGCGAGCGCACCGACTGGGCCATCCTCGACCATGCGTTTTCCAGGAAAAAGCCGATCCTGGGCATTTGTTACGGCTGCCAGCTCATCAACGTGTTTCTTGGCGGCACGCTCATCCAGGACGCCCGCGACGAGATGGGCACGAACCTCGCGCATCGCAAGCGCGACATCTTCCCTCCGCCCGAGGAAGATCCTCCTCACGATGCCATCTTCCAGCCCGGCAGCCGCCTCTTGCATCTTGCCAACGGGCCGCACGCGATGATCAATAACGCC
>Ga0116131_1001011_pt1 | contig 18382 bp, 15 predicted proteins | sample June2015DPH_17_1_FD_89734 | JGI IMG/M metagenome (GOLD analysis project Ga0116131, IMG submission 89734) | Peatland microbial communities from SPRUCE experiment site at the Marcell Experimental Forest, Minnesota, USA - June2015DPH_17_100 | ecosystem: Environmental > Terrestrial > Soil > Wetlands...
CTGGACTTAGGTCTTCTTGGAGTTTTGTCTGTGCTTCTTTTACTTGGCTGCGTATTCTTTCTTCTTGCCTTGCCAGAACAGTGCTTCTTGTGTCCAAAAGCTCCTTTCGCTCGACTAGTTCTTCAGTTACTTTTGGCTTCTCGGCTTTAACCAATAATGAACCGATTGCCTTGTAAATCACCGCGTCATCAGCTGTTTTCTGCATTTCAGCTATTGTCTGTTCCACTTCTGTTTTTTCCATTTCAACCTGCTGTTTCTGCGCTAAAATTGACTGTAAAGTTTGCTGCAACTGTTGCAGTCTAAGAAGCCTTTCTTGCACGTTAGGCGGTAACTTTGAAAGTTCATCACTCAAATTTTATCCTTCCGTATCCAGCATTACGATAAGCTCTTAATTAAGCATTTCCAACAAAGGGCGCTTTTAACATAAGCATACTAAATGTCTGTCTGGTTCCAGTAGTAAACGTGCTGGTATCTCACATTACTAATGGGGTATGCTGGGTCGTCATAAACTATATCAAGAGTGGGGCCGTATTGGGCTAAAAGCTTACTTGTGACTATTGCAACCTGCTGAGTTCTGTAATCGGTTGTCCAGAAACCCCAGACGGTGTCGTTTGGATTGCGCATACCCCACCCAAAATTACGTGGCAACACTAAAGCAGCTCTCGCAGCGCTTAAGTCGCGGTAAGTATTATGGTTTATGTCGTTCCAAAAGCGTTGTAACGCAATGAACTGTTCATCTGTCAGTGTTCCATATTTGTTTTGGGTATTGTTGTATGGGTAATCAAAAACAGTAATATATTTGGCTCCAGCTTCATAGGCAGTCAACATTTGGTTGTAGATTTGGTCTCCGCTGTCGAGATATGGAGCCGAGTCATACTTCCATGTGATTATTGCACCCCACTCTTTATCCTGTAGTCTTGCCGCTCCCTTAACTAGGGCTATTTGCTCTGCTACACTACAGTTCGAGCCCAGTTGGGTGAATAAAACATCGTATCCTCCCAAATAATCAAACCAATAAAGCGCATAATCAGAAGTGAATGCCTTTATTCCCTCTGCGTTTAAAGCTATAAGACCTGGATCTGCCCTCAAAGCATCGTTAACAAAAAACTTCTCTTCTAAGTTGTAACTTAAATCGGTAGAAGTGTAGTTCATAGTATCCCACATTTTCATTTCTATTTTCTGCAAGTCCACCAGCAAAGGGTAAAATGGTGAAGACGTGTCAGGATCAGTTTGATTTAATAGCCATGCGTACTTGCGATACCAAGCCGACCAGTTACCATCGAGTTGTATCCCCGCCGGCTCATCGTTGTAGTAAATGCCCAAAAATTTGTCCCCCCCCATCTCTGTCCAACGTTGCTTTGTGGTATTGAGCGGTTGTTGCCAAAACCAGGTTGTCTCGTTTATTTCTAGAACGTCATTGATTCCAAGGTTAATTATAACGCTTAAGCCATTAGAAACAGCATAATCGCAAATTTCCTCAACACTTGATTGGTTTCGGCTAATCGGATTCCTACCTGAGTCCAAAACAAAGAGGTTTGTATAACTTTTAACTTTATCAATCAGCAGTTTGGCTTCTGCTGTCGTGTTTCCGCAAAAAGCAACTCCCACGTAAGCGTTGGGGTTAGCTTTAGGCTGGTTTCCGCTTGAATATGACACATATATTGCCAAAATTGAAACTGCCAGTATCACTATGAGCAATGTTGGAATCAGATATTTCCTAACTCGTTTGAGACTGCTCATGCTTAAGCCTTATAGTAGAATGTTAATTTATCCATCCTTAATGTTTTGCGATAAAACCTTTCTTTAGCGAATTAACCTGCAAAATAGCAATAACTATAAACATAATTTAAACATGCGCTTTTTAATTTTGGGGCTTTAGTTTTTAACGCACTAATTCTATGATAGAGTTCTTTATCGTTTTTTCCACAAGGCTCTGGCAAGCTTGTTTTGTGAAGTCTTTTTAAGCAATCAAAACATTAAACCAACCGTAAAAGGAGCGAAAGCAAGTGGAACGTGCCAAAGTCGTAAAGGAAGAATTACTTGAACAAGACACCCTTTTTCTAGCCGTTTACGTGGAAGCAAAAAACTCCATAATGATAATGCTAAGTGAGAAAGAAGATAAGCTTGGAACCTTGGCAATCGCCGTTCCAAAACCCAAAGACATGATTGGCTCAGCCACATCCTCAGTACTCCTCGGAGACAAAAACATTATTTCCGCTCGCTTGTTTGCTGAGTATGTTGCTTCAAAAAAGGGAAAAATAGCCCTCGTTTCTGTATACCTTGATAAGGTTGGCGAAATGCAAGCGCAAATATTCTTCACGCACCTCATCGAAAAGGTTATGAAAGCAGAAAGCCAAAAAGAGCCAACAGCAACCTAACAAGAGAAAGCCGCGCCCAACAGTGAAACCTCAATGATTCGCAAACTAACAAACACAGATTTCCAATCCATCCTTAACGTCGTAAACAACGCCGCTATTGCTTTCAAAGGAAAAATTCCAAACGATCGGTGCAAAGAACCCTACATGCCAACACAAGAACTGCAAGAGGAAATCCGAAGCGGAGTACAATTCTACGGCTGCATAGAAGACAACACCTTAATCGCTGTAATGGGAATCCAACCAGTCAACGACGTCACCTTAATCAGACATGCCTACGTACTAACAAGTCACCAGCGCAAAGGGCTAGGAGAAAAACTTCTCAAACACTTACTCAGCTTAGCCAAAACATCCACGGTTTACGTGGGAACATGGGAAGCAGCACCATGGGCAATCAAATTTTACGGAAAGCACGGTTTCAAACTGGTTTCAACCCAAGAAAAGAATAACTTGTTAAAGAAGTACTGGAATATCCCAGAACGACAAGTTGAAACCTCAGTAGTACTTGAACTAAAAAGGCAACCCAAATGAAAGAAACAATCCTGTTAAAAGTTGACCCAGAAAACCCAGACCCAACAAAAATACAAACCGCCGCACAAATCATCCAAAAAGGCGGATTAGTTGCTTTTCCAACCGAGACAGTTTACGGTTTAGGCGCAGACGCACTTAATCCAGATGCTGTCTTGGCACTTTTTGAAGCTAAAAAGCGACCCTTAGATAACCCGCCAATCGTTCATGTAGCAAACGCAAGCGAAGTCTACAACCTAGCAAAGCAAGTGTCCAAAAAAGCTGAATTGCTGATGGAAAAGTTTTGGCCGGGACCCTTAACCCTAATTTTCCACCGCTCAAACATAGTACCAGAAGTAACAGTTGCAGGTTTAGACACCGTTGCAATCCGCATGCCAAAACACAAAGTAGCCTTAGCATTAATCAAACAAAGCAATCGACCCATCGCTGCCCCAAGCGCAAACCTAGCAGGCAAACCCAGCCCAACAACCGCCAAACACGTTTATGAAGACCTCAACGGAAGAATCGACGCCATCCTCGACAGCGGCCCCACAAACATCGGCGTTGAATCCACAGTTTTAGACTTAAGCGTTGACCCACCAATGGTTCTTCGCCCAGGTGGAACAACATTCGAAGCACTAAAACAAGTTCTCGGCGAGGTGAAACTTCACCCCTTCGTCGAAGCCGAACAAGAGTTGTCCCTTGAAAAAACAAGATCGCCTGGAATGAAACACAAACATTATGCACCTAAAGCCGAGGTCATTCTCGTTGAAGGAGCAGTTCCCGCCGTCATCAAGAAGGTCAAAGAGTTAGCCGAATCTTACAGGCTTAAAGGCGCAAAAGTAGGCATCTTAGCCACTGATGAAACACAAGCCGCCTACAAAGCAGACATGGTTAAGTCTCTTGGCAGCCGCTTCAACTTGGCAGTTGTTGCCCAAAACCTATTCCGTTTATTAAGGGAAGTTGACGCAGAAAACGTTGACATTATAATTGCTGAAGGTGTACCTTCCGAAGGAATTGGCTTAGCTATCATGAACAGGCTTCGCAAAGCGTCAGGCTACCACATAATCAAGTTATAGTGTTGTCGCTGGGAAAAACTTATATCTAAATGTTTAATTGTTCCGTTTAGAATTCAATAACTCATAAAAGGAAATATTTGGTGAAAAATATGTCTACAGGTGGAGGAACAGTCCCAGTTCTAGTATTAAGAGAAGGAACCGGCAGAACAACCGGTCGCGAAGTACAAAAAAACAATATCATGGCTGCAAAAATAGTTGCTGAAGCAGTAAAAAGCACGCTTGGTCCATGCGGCATGGATAAAATGCTCGTTAACAGTATGGGCGATGTTGCTATAACTAATGACGGCGCAACCATAATGAAAGAGCTTGATGTTCAGCATCCAGCAGCAAAAATGCTTGTGGAAGTTGCAAAAGCTCAAGACAACGAGGTTGGTGACGGAACGACAACCGCAGTCATTTTGGCTGGAGAATTACTCTCAAAAGCTGAAGGCTTGCTTGACAAAAACGTCCATCCCACAGTTATAATTGAAGGTTTCAGGAAAGCTAGTGAAAAAGCTCAGGAAATTTTGGATAAAATCGCAATTCCCATTTCTATAGATGATGATAAAACCCTCAAGGACGTAGCAATCACATCCCTATCTAGCAAAGGCATTAACGTTGCTGAAGACCACTTTGCGAAAATAATTGTTGAAGCAGTTAAACAGGTGTCAGAGAAAGTTGACGGCAAATATAAAGCGGACATCGACTTGATCAAAGTCGTTAAGAAACATGGTAAAAGCCTAGATGAAACAGAACTTGTCAAAGGCATGGTTATCGACAAAGAAGTTGCAAGCTCACAAATGCCCAAGATCATTGACGGCGCCAAAATCGCTTTACTAAACGCCAAAATGGAGATTGAAAAAACAGAGTTTGACGCTAAAATTAACATTGAAAGCCCAGATCAAATGAAACTTTTCCTCGACGAAGAAGAACGCATGCTCAAAGACATGGTTAACTCAGTTACCAAGTCAGGCGCGAACGTTATCTTCTGCGAGAAAGGCATCGACGACATGGCACTGCACTTTTTAGGCAAAGCTGGAGTTTTAGCAGTTAAAAGCGTAAGCAGCAGCGACATAGAAAAACTGTCCAGAGCAACAGGCGGCAAAATAGTTGCAAGCATCAAAGATTTAACTGCTGACGCCCTCGGCAAAGCAAAAAAGGTCGAAGAAGTCAAAATCGGTGATGATAAACTCATTTATGTACGCGACTGCAAGAACCCCAAAGCCGTAACCATCGTCATCCGAGGCGCATCAAACCACGTTATCGACGAAGCAGAACGCTCACTGCACGATGGCTTAAGCGTTGTAAGAAACTCTATTGAAGACGGCAAAATCGTTGCTGGCGGCGGCGCACCAGAGGCAGAATTAGCCAAAAACCTACGAGCATACGCAGTAAAAGTCGGTGGAAGAGAGCAGCTGGCAGTGGAAGCTTTTGCAGAAGCAGTTGAAGCAATCCCGCTAACGTTGGCTGAGAACGCAGGCTTAGACCCCATAGACATCATGGTAGCGCTCCGAGCGGAACATGAGAAACCAGACGGCAAATACTTCGGCATTGAAGTCTCAACTGGCAAAATCAAAAACATGTACGACCTAATGGTAGTTGAGCCACTGCGTGTGAAGCAGCAAGTAATAAAGTCAGCCACTGAAGCGGCAAATATGATACTGAAAATCGACGATTTAATCAGCGTTAAGGGCGGCGGCAAAATGCCACCGATGCCTCCAGGCGGAATGGGCGGCGGCATGGGTGGAATGGGTGGCATGGGCGGTATGGGCGGAATGCCCTACTAAAAGCCCTTCTTTATTCTTTTTTTAGTTTTCAAAAAACATAGTTTGCGAATTATTTTTGATCCTAAGTTATAGTTGTTTTACTGTAAATTTTATATTCACACACTTAGTCATTATTCGGTATCTTGGAGTCTACGTATGAAGCATGTTAAGGTTACAGCGTTCGATTGCCCTGACGCTTGGTTCAAAACGTTAAACAGTATATGGAGTGAAGGCGACGCTTTCCAAGTGGGCTACGGCTCGGAAGAAACAGAAACAAAAAAACTCAATTTAACGCTAGAAGTTACTCATCCTGAAAACCGTCCGCTCGTTAGTGACAAAGCACCTTGCGATATGAAGTATGTGCAGTGGTATGCGTTGACGTACTTGTGGTGCGGAGAAGGAAAGCAAGATGAAACCTATACGTACGGTAGCAGGTTAAGAGAGCCTGTTGATCAAGTCGAAGAAGCAATCAAACGTTATGCAAAGGAGCAAAAAGACAGGCAAGTAACCATGGTGGTAAGGTTCCCCGAGGATATCCTAAAGGTTAGCCCGAAGACAAAGGAGAAGCATGAACCGCCGTGCCTGAGTCTGATTGACACGGAAATCCTTGATGGTAAAATGCATTTAACATGTTACTTCCGCTCTTGGGATGCGTATGCGGGTTTGCCAGCGAACATTGCAGGTTTACAGTTGTTTAATGAGGCTTTTGTGTCTGAGATTAATGAGCGAGGAAATCTCGGGTTAGAAACTGGCAAGCTTATTTTCCATTCAAAGAACTGTCATATTTACCGGCGGCAATTTAACCTTGTCAGGGAACTCTTGGAGCCTAAGGATAGTTCAAAGAATACTCGAATGGCAAAAACCTTGCGAGAACTTGAAAAAGATGAGTAATCGGAGATTTTAATTGAGCGATAGACTAGTCCGCGTAAACAAGTGGGAAGAATGGCTTATATTTAAGCTTATGTTCGGGTTCATAGCGCATGTACCGCACAGAATGAAGTATCCGTTCAAGTTTTAAAAAGTGCTTCTCATAGTCTCAGTTTGACAATTGAGTGTTCCTGCAATCAAGAAACAGGCAATCATCTGTTCCAAGAACCTCCTACTAGGGTGCACAAATGAGTAAAAAACGCAATTAGCTTAAACATGGAATACTGCTATCCATTCTTCTCTGATTGTTCCACATTTGTGATTTCTATTAGGGAAAAGCGACCGATTTTTTATCTGATCCCTGTATATCTCGATAAGCTCAAAGCCTTCATTCTTTGCTAATTCCACGAGAATATTGAAAGTGGGAATTGCCACTTCACAAATGGTATTGTTTCCTATAATAAGACAGAAAAAACCGTCTTCTCTAATAACTTTCTGGAAATCACCGAGAACTTCACGCATATTCTCAAAGTAATTGTAAACTATGTAGTCCTTCTTCCTATTCATCTTTCTCGGTTTTTGCCATATTTTTTTCAGCGCACTATTGAGAAGTCGGTTTTCACTGACAGGAACTGAATGGTAGTCAGTTTTAGTTAGATGCTCTGTTCCAATGATATTGTTTTTTAGGCTGGTTAGCTTTTCAGAAGATACCATATTTAGCCAGAATAATTCCAGTTTGTAACTTCTTAGATAATCTTGAGCATTTATGTAAGGTGGTGATGTGACCACGAGATCAGCCTTTCCAAGTTCCTCCTTTAGCAAGACTTCTGAGGTTTTGCGAGCGTCTCGCTCAAAGACTTTCACATAACTGTTCTTGCAACAATTATTCAAAGAGGCTATTCGGTGAACATTCTTTTCTAAAATCGCATTGAAGTAGGCAATAGGAGTAGGTTTCCACCCGCTGCGGATTCGTTCAATCATCTTTGTTGATTTGCAGGTTTTGGGTATTCTAGTATCAGCATATGAGGACTTCTTGATAATTGACGAAAAGCATACTATGAGAAATTTATAGACTTCCTCGCTTATTTTCGGTTTGATTGCTTCGATGGCAAACCTGATTCTTGCCAGTTCATTTCTTGCATCAACCGAGAACCAATAGTCTATGTTAGGAAAAGATACTTCAATAGTCCTTTCCATGGTTCTTATTTCGTTCTTTACTAAATTTGTTGCTAATTCCAGCTCAGTTATGTCCAATGGTTTAGTCTTTACGTCAGAAATGAGGACTGCTAGAGGATTTATGTCAATTCCCACAGCATTTCTACCAGATATCTTTGCCTCCAAAAGCGTTGTTCCCGATCCACAAAATGGGTCCAGAACTAAACTGTCCTCCTTTGAATATCTGTTTAACAGAAATCGGGGTATACTAGGAGTGAGTTTTGCTGTGTACGGGTGAATGTTATGAGTTAATAGATCAATATTCGTTATATCTTCCGCTATAGAGCTTTCGAGCTTAAGATTCTTTATGGTAAGACAGTTATTCAACAGTATTCCCAGATTTTCCCTGTATCCTTGGAAAAATACTTCTCTTCGTAGTACTTGGGTATTGCATAGAGGACTTGTACATAGTCGTTGTTCTTTAGTGCAAGATAGCAACCAACTACTTGTGGTTTTGGTCCTAAGGGAGAAAGCGCAATGTTGTATTCTTTTTGATGGTCAGCAAAGATTTTTTCTAAACCGTCTCTCACGCCAAAAGGGTTAAGCGATGGAATGTAGATGACTGCGTCTTTTGGCAGTTTAGAAAGCAGCTTCTTGTTGAACTCCTCGACGCGGCCTTCCCAAGAATCTTTGTAACTTGGTTTTCCTATTAGGATTATTGTCTTATGAGGACTAAGTTTCTCCCAAATTGTATATGCTCTGTCGCCCTCATAACCGAGCAGAAGGACTAGCAAATTCTCTTTTTCAATGTAAGTGTGACCACCATAACTCGGAACTGAGACTATGTCAATCAAACCATAAGAGAGGGGTTTTCTCCATTTCACAGCATACTCTGCCGGTTCCGCATAAAACAGTCTCATGGTCCGGGGATTTTGTTTTTCGATAAATTTGAGGAAAACTAGTAGGTATTGCTTAGTAAATGTACTGATGTCGATGGTAATACTTTTTCCAGACATATTAATCTGCAGTCTTTCGCACAGCTCTTTAAATTTAAATACGCCATCAAGTGGGTCTTGATGATCGCAAACTACGGGAATTGCACTTTTGCTATGTTTTTCTGCAGCACTCATCAACCTCTTGAAATTGATATCTCTTCTGTTGGTCTTGTTTTCGCCTTCATATTTGAACACGAAGGAAGTTGTTGCACAGTAATTCCGGTCAAGCTTCTCGACAACTGATCTGCACCTCTTTTCGAAACTGGCACAGGAAAGGAAAATATCGTCAGACGATTTGTCAATAGGTTTGATGGTGTCTTGGACTTCTTTAGTTAATCCATTAAGCATTTTTGTTTGCCTCACTTATGAAAATCAAGATATGTTTCGCTTAATTCGTATTCTTTGGCTATACGATTTGTAACTTCAGAATCAATCTTGAACTCCAAACTGCGATTCTTGGCAACTTCAATTGCAGAGATAAACATCAAGCTCATTATTAGATCGCTAACTTCATTCGGCATACTCTCAGTTTTCCAGAAGTTGATTGGATAACCATTAGCCACCAGGTTTACATATTTCTCTGTGTTTACAATCTTGTACCTTGTCCCTACTTCCCCAGCACTACTTTTCAGTTCCATTTTCTCTGAAGCCAACGCCTCAAGCTCATTTATACAAAACTCCCATTGCTCCGAAGATGTGCTTACTAAGTAAACATTATGGTCCATCGCCAATATCTCGCTCCTTTTAATGACGGTCTCACCAGTTGATCCCACGATCAGAGTTTTGTTTTGTACGCCTTGAATAATGTTCCTTTCAACTTCATAACCATCTTGTTTAGCGCTAGTCAGTATATCGCTATCCGAGTCATAAACACTAACTATCATTCTTAGAGTGTCTCTGAGTTGCAGTGCTACTTCTTTACCTATAGTCCCATAGCCAATTAATAATACCTTTTTGCCACTGAAATTGATGTCAGGGAGTAGTTTCTGAATACTTTTGACTACGGCTCTTGCGACGTGTGGAGGTTCAAAAGTTTTTTTCAGTTTAGATTCCGCAATAGAAACAACTGGAAACTTTAATTCAGTAATCTGTTTGTCATTTCTCACTCCTCTCGTAGTTTGCTCTACCGCCCCAATCGTTCGGTCTTCCAAGCTCCTGAAATTTTCGTGCAGTTTTGGAACGATTTGCCCTCCGTCTTCAACTACTATGATGTTCTCAAATTCTTTCATGTCAGCATTTGACAAGGCACTCTCTATTTCCTCAACTGGAAAAACGTGGAATCCCTCTTTCTGAAGTATGCTTCTAATTTCCTCTTTATGTGGATACTCGTATTTCTTATAGAAAATTATTGTTCTGTCTGGATTCATACCAAGTTTTTTGCAAGCATTAATAAATGGGATAAGGTCTCTCAGGAAATGTAACAGGATGATAAAGCTCATACCTTTAAAATAGCAGGCCTTAATCTTATTGCTCAAATAGCTTAGAACGGGCGTTTTTTCAAATAGTACAAAGGATTGAAGCGTTACCTGAGTTTTTGGCTGCAATTGCACTTTTTGTTTCTTAATTTTGGTTTTCTTACCTGACAAAACCGTTTTCTTAAAATCTTCGGCTTTTGTGCTCAGAATTCCGTTAAACGTCTCAACAGATATGGACGTTCTCCATCTTGGTCGAATGCCTATTCTCAGATAGGGAGCAAGAATCCTGTTTACGATATATGTTGGAGGTCTGATTCCACCATATCTCTTAGGCATGTAAGGCTTGCTTTCTTGAAAAACCGAAATTGCCACAGCGGTCTCAAAAATCTGGCGAATTGGGTTTTCCATACTGTCATCCAACAACCCAATTCCTTCTGGAATCTCTATTCTTGCAGCTTCTGGCTCATTGAAGGTTCTCAGTTTTTCGCGAAATATTCCACCTAACAAACTAATTATGTACTGAATCTTATTTCCAAATTCCATGTTTATGCGTGAATCCTTAATAGATTGGGCCCTTCCTGCGATATTTCGGTAGAACTCTCTCGATACTTTCTCAGCGGCCTTGTTTTGGAGATCTATTGGCAAGGGTATCTTTGCTGCAATTACGTATCCATCTTCGTCCGTGGTGAAGTACTTCTCACAGGATAAGGAGAATGTGTCACGGCATAGTTCTAAAAAATGCAGCATTATGCCCGACGAAAGCATTACAAACGTGTCAAAGCCAGCATATTTCTTTTTTACATTCTTCTTATTTAGAATTTGGAAGGCAGCAGCCATTTTAAAATCCTTGTAAACTCCTTTAAAGTCGGAATCCACACGTTTCTTGTTAGGGTATTCTTGTCTAAGATAAGAAATCAAAAGCTTTTCGCCAACTTCGTCTTCTACGGAAAACCTTCCGAGGATCTTACGCATATCTTGGTTTCTATGCCTATATTTACTCAGCCGCTTTTTTGCCACAGTGTAGCATAGTTTGCGATACGATTTTGAAGCAGGATCATACAGCTCGTCCAAAGCAATCATCTTAATTTCCCGGTCTGTAAGTCCAACGCCTTCATCAACAGTCTCCATCGTTCTAATGTCAGGCGGGCGTGAAGCCAGCTTAAACACCATCGTCGTGAATCTCGCTTTTATTATTGTGTTTATTACTTTTTGCTGTCCTGCACTAAGCAGATCGCATTCATCAAGAAGAACATAAAAGCGTTTTTGATTTAGAATGCAAACGCTTTTTTGGATATCTTGAAACACATCATTTAGAAAATTCCTGATACTAGTCGGATAAACGCTCAGCATTTCTTTGTATGAAAGTTCTTTTTCAAGATCACGAGTGTTTAGGAATGTTTCGACCTCTTGCCTTAACGACTTCACTCGATTCTCTAAACTTTTGAGGTCCCTTTCTCTGGAAATCACTGTCTGACTATGCTCCGGTTGAGAAGGGTGGATGGCTTGAAATCGGTTGAGTATTCTATCCACCACGTCATTTTCTTCTCCAGAAGATAGTTTAATGATGTCTTTGCTCACGCCTAGTTGGATGTTAGCTAAAACTGTTTCCAAGATTAACAGGTTGAAGTAGTGTCCGAAAAGGGCTTCTCCCCCACTTTTGAAGTCTCCTCCGGGTTTCAGAAATAGTTTAAATCCGCTTTGTGCTGTTTTCACGTATATTCCAATATAATCTGCAGTCGCTACTTTGGCCCCAATTGCTTCCACTTGAGTTTCGAAAGAAATATACTTAAGCAACATAGTTTTGCCAGAACCCCAGCCTCCTATAATCTTAATGTTTTCCCTACTTATCAGCTTATTATAAACTGCTTCAGAAGGCTTTGCAAAAAGATAAGCAACCAAATCATGGTTCAATTGCTCTGCCGTCACTTTTTCAAATGGGTTCTCAAACCTCACAACTTCTTCTAAGCTCATTCACACCATCTCGTGGGGCAAAGAAACGATTTCAATCAACCAAGAGTCCCCTTATTGTGTTCTCAACTCTCATTCTATTCTATGAAAGTAGTTAAAAAAACATTGCATAGTATCTCACTCATATTGAACACGGCTCTCAAAACAACTCATCAATAAGAAAAAAAGAGGGAATTGCGGGTGATGTCTCCACTTTTGTTAGGGTTCAAGAGCACCCGTTGCTTGGAAGATGAGGACATAAGAGAATTTCTTAAGAGAGAATTTGGTGAGAAATTGCCTGTTTACTCTTATTGGATAACCTGAGTTGCTAGTGTTTTTGTTGCTGGGTAACCAAATCGCTATGATTAACATTTTATAGTCACTTAGGCTTAACTAGACGGTGAGGGAAAAATCATGGGTTACACGGCTACATGGAGAATCCTTGAGGACATAATAATTGAGCTCAGGAAAAAAGGAGTAACTATACCACCCAATGTTATGACTGATTTGAAATCTGCCAAACTAATGATTAACATTTCGCAGGCAGAGGGCAGCACGGGAGAAGTAACACAAAAAGTTGAAGAATACCTTGCAAATGTTGAAGGATACCTTATCACTGAAGCAGAAAAAACGTTTGGCTCCGAACGCGTTGACGAATGGCTCAGACGGTTGGAAGCAGCTATTTGCGAAGTCTGTGAAGTGAAAGGAGAAGAAGAAAACAAGTTTATTTTAGGCGTTCCTAGAGACCAAAAATGGATTCGCGTCGAACCCATCCAAAGTCTTCCACCCGAAAGGCTCAAGCAGCTTGCTCAAGAACTAAACCTCACAGTCAACCCGCAAAAGGACGGACGACTAGTAGTCTACGGTCAACCAGAAGACATCAAAGAATTCCTCAAAAAAATGACTGCAGAAGCAATTAAAAAATAAACCCAAACCCAAAAAACCCTGATATAAAAAATGGATTATACTAAAGGTTTTTTATGAAAATTATAATACATATAGATAGTGAGAATTTATGAAATTTGCTGAAATTGCTGTTTTGCTAAGGGAAATTGTCGACAGGTGCCCAAGTTTAGATGGAAGCACCATCACGTTGATACCGCAGAAAGCTATGTATCCATTATTCTTGGGATACCACATTAATATTAAGGCAAACTTTACTAAGGAAAGCATGAGTAGCTTAAGGAAAATAGTGGAAGGGCACGACTTAGTGATGAAGATAAAGACTGATTCAGTAGTAGTTTATGAAACTAGATCATGATAGCATTTTTTGTTTATTGAGTTATTTTTACTGTTTTTGTTTCGATATGTTTTTTACGATAAGTCGCTAGTGCTCTATGTGGGACCGTTTTGGTGAAACTGAAGGGATTCCAAAAATTAACGTTAACTGACAAAGCTTTACAAAGTTGGCTTAATGCGCTGCAAATTGGCGCGCCCAAGGTGGCTGTGGTGTCTTTGCAGGATGCGTTAGGTCGTGTTTTAGTCGAAGACGTAATCGCCCAAGATGATTTGCCAAGGTTTGACAAGTCAGCCGTTGATGGGTATGCGATAAAATCCGCTGATTCCGTTGGCGCTTCACAGTTTAAACCAGCAACTTTCCAATTAACCGAAAACCCAGAAGTAACCGATAAGCAAGCCAAGCAGGTTTGGACTGGAAACCCCATCCCGAAAGGCGCAAACGCAGTAGTCATGCTTGAAAACACCAAAAAACATGACGGGAAACTGCAAGTTTGGAGTCAACTTGCGCCAGGCGACAACGTTTCCAAAAAAGGCGAAGACATCAAAAAGGGCGACGTTGCTGCTAAGGCTGGTGCTCGCTTGAACCCTTACCACTTAGGATTAGCCGTTGCACTAGGCTACAGCAAACTAAAAGTCGCTGAGAGACCGAAAATTGCCATTTTAGTCACAGGAAACGAGCTTGCAGAAGTGGGCACGCCGCTTTCTGGAAATCTAATTTATGATTCGAATAAAATCATGCTTTTAGCCATGTGTAGAGAACTCGGTGCAGAAATAACTGATTATGGCATAGCCAAAGACAATGTGGATGAAATCGCCGATAAAATCAAAAAAGCCCTACAAACCCAAGATGCAGTAATCACAACTGGCGGAACAAGCGTTGGAGGATTAGACTTGGTGCCGGACGCAGTTAATAAGCTTGGGAAACCAGGCGTCGTTGTTCATGGTGTTGCGTTGCGACCTGCAATGCCCACAGCCCTTGCCATGTTGGAAGATAAGCCAGTTTTGGTTTTGTCAGGCAATCCTGTAGCTGCAATCGTTGGTTTTGAAGTGTTCGGTAGACCGATGGTTTGCAGGTTGCTTGGAATGAGCAAAACAGAGCCAAGGCCAATGTTGAAGGCTGTTTTGGCAAGAAGGGTTACTAGTGCACTTGGAAGAAAAACTTACGTGCGGGTTCGCGTGACGTTGAAGAACGGTGAATTTTATGCTGAGCCGGTTAGCGCGAAAGGTTCAGGAGCGATATCCACAATGACGCAGAGCAACGGTTTCGTGGTGGTTCCTGAAAATCGCGAGGGCATAAGCGAAGGCGAACCCGTTGTTGTTCACATGTTTGGCAGCTTGGAGGTTGCGGATTAAGTGTTTAGGAAGCTTATGACGTTTGATGAGGCGCAAAAAGCGATTGATGACCAGTTTAAACCTGCCTTTTTAGGTGAAGAAGAAGCTGTGCTGCTTGAAGCTTACAATCGCGTTCTTAACGAAGACGTAGTTTCAACGCTTGATATTCCACCGTTTAACCGCTCGACAGTTGATGGGTACGCTGTGAAAGCCGAGGACACTTTTGGTGCAGAGGAAAATCAACCTGTGACTTTGAAAGTTTCTGGTGTCGTGAATGTTGGGGAGCAGCCGAAAGTGGTTTTGGCGAAGGGTGAAGCAGTTGAAATTGTTACTGGCGCACCGATTCCTGATAGTGCAGACGCAGTCGTAATGGTTGAAGACACAGAAAGAGAAAATGGCGAATTGCATGTTTTCGGCCCTGTTACCGTGAATGAGAATGTTATGAAGAGGGGCTCAGACATAAAGAAAGGCGAAGCAGTGCTCAAAAAAGGTCATGTTCTGGGTTCTTCGGAGATTGGTGTTTTAGCGGCTTTGGGTTTGACTAAAGTTAAAGTTTTAAAAATACCCATAGTTGCGGTTTTGTCCACAGGGGCAGAGGTAACTGAGCCTGGCCGGGCTTTGCCTGCGGGAAAAATCTATGACATTAACGCTTACAGCCTAAGCACCGCAGTAATTGAAAGTGGTGCAAAACCAGTTTACTTCGGCGTTGTTCCTGACGATAAGGCTGCACTTTCTAAGGCTTTGCAGACTGCTGTGGCTTCAGCGGATATGGTGATTACTTCTGGCGGTGTCTCTGTTGGTCCACGGGATTATACTCCGCAAATTGTGGATTCGCTGGGCAAGCCTGGAATAGTTGTTTACGGTATAGCAGTGAAGCCTGGCAAACCTACGACTGTTGGGTTTGTTGGGGATAAACCTGTTTTTTCGTTGCCTGGTCATCCCACGTCTGCTTTGTTGATTTTCTATTTGCTTGCTAGGCCTTTGATTCAGCGTTTAGCTGGCAGACCTGTAACTGGAATGACAGTGGTCAGGGCTTTTGCTGGTTCACGGATGTTTAGTGCTAAAGGTAGGCGAACGTTTGTCATGGTTAAGTTAGAGTTTGATAAAAGTTGCCGTTTGATTGCTGAACCTGTGGAAACTGGCGCTTCTGGGGCGATTACTACTTTGGCTAAGGCTGCTGGGTTTGTTGAGATTCCTGAGAATGAGCAGTTTGTTGATGTGGATGAAGAGGTTGCTGTTGTGCTTTTCCGTAATGTTTCTGGTAAGGTTTAGGGTTTAAGCGGGTTTTCTCTTAAATAAGATGTACAGTGCGAACACCCACGTGAGCACAGCGTAAGCAATCATACTTATGCCAAGTAGTGCATTGCTGAATCCTACCGCGTATAACGTGTAAATGGAAAAGGTTGACGCTCCAACAAGTAAGATGACTACTAACCATGGTGCCCAAGCTCTTCTTGTAAAAAGACTATAGGCTGTTATTAAACTGAGGATTCCGAGTAAACCAAGCTGCGGCGCAAAACTAGTTAAGGGCAGAAATACCAGAAGGATGATTCCAGCAATGGCATAGAAGGCTAATGATGCTAATTCTATGCGGTTGAGACTTTTTAGTTTAGATGCTAAGGACACTTGTGTTCGCCTTTACCTTATGCAGTAAGGGTTGAATTAATAAATTTAATGCATCTGGGTTGAGCGAAAGCTGTGAGGACATCGTGTGGGCTTTTTGTTGTTGATGACTTTTTTTACTACGTACATGGCTAAGGCACAGGAAACTTTACTACGTACAACCCAACAGCAATTAAGAATGTACGTGGTAAATGAAGCTCAGGATGTACGTAGTAAGCTATCAACCAAAAGTTCACAGAACCGTTGAGCGAAAGAGTTTAGAGCAAGCTTAAGCGAATACCAAACAGAAGAGGATTGAAATTACAGTATGAGTTATCTTGAACTGTTCACTTCGCAAACAAACGTTTTCAGCGGTTTGCAGAAGCCGTTTGAGAAAGCAAAATACGTGATTTTTGGTGTGCCGTTTGATGCCACGAGCACGTATCGGACGGGTGCAAGGTTTGGTCCAAACGCGATTAGGCAAGCGTCTTTGAATATTGAAACGTACAGTTTCCGCAGCGGGTTGGACATTGAAGATTTAGCGTTGTACGATGCTGGCGACTTGCATGTGTCTACGGACGCGCAGAAAACGGTTGATATGACTAGGCTTGTGGTTGAGGATATTTTGGCTGCTGGCAAGATGCCTGTGGCTTTGGGTGGAGAGCACACGATTACGCTTGGTGTTGCGAAGGGTTTAGGCGCTAGGGCAGCGAAAACAGCGATTGTAAGTTTTGATGCTCATTTGGATTTGCGTTGCGAATTTTTGGGTTCAACTCTGTCTCACACGACGTTCATGCAGCTAATTAGCGAGGAAGTGAAGCCGGCGAAAATCGTTGAGGTTGGCACACGCTCAGTCTGCAAAGAAGAACTGGCTTATGCCAAGAAGGCTGGAGTTGAATTTTTCACTTCTCAACAAATCATCAAACAAGGTTCACTGTTGATTGGCGAACAGCTTCGAGAGAAGCTTTTGCCTTACGAGAACCTATATTTAACGGTGGACATGGACGTGCTGGACCCAGCGTTTGCTCCTGCAGTGCAGAACCCTGAGCCTGAAGGAATCACCACAACCGCCTTGCTAGACCTTGCCTGTGCCTTGTGCGATAAACGCGTGCTAGGCTTTGACGTGCTGGAGATTGTGCCAATTTACGACCAAGGAGTATCAGCAGTCGTCGCAGCAAAAGTAATGTTCGAAATGCTTTGCCAACTGGAAAAATCAAGAAAAAAATAGCCCTCGACTCTAGCAATCAAGATAGTTTATACCTCATTTAAAGCATAGGGTTCAAGTCCCACCCCCAGAATCGAACCGAGTTACCTTTTTATGGTCGCTACTCAACAAAGCGTATAGTTAGGTTGATGCTGATGAATAGAAAACTAATCCTAACAGCAATTATCTTCTCAGCTCTCTTGGTTTCAACGCTGGTTGGAGTGCAATGCATTAAGGTGGCAAAAGCAAGTCCTATTATTTCCCCAGACATCTGGGTTAGTTCTCCACAAAATAAAGTCTACAACTCAACTGAAGTTCAATTGAGTTTTTGGCCAAATACGCCCTTTGTAAACTTCACTTCATTCAGCTACAGCCTAGATGGCAGGGCAAACGTGGCAATTAATGGTAACACGACTCTAACTGGTTTGTCTTCTGGATCCCACAGCATAGTGGTTTATGGTACCGATACCGCTGGAAAAACCTATTCCTCTTGGACAATTCACTTTGACGTATTTTACTCAACAGCACGGGTTGTGTTTGATATAGTCATAGTAGCCGTTGTTTGCGTAGGTTTATTGATCTGTTTCAAGAAACGTAAAACGCTGGCAATGGCGTTTAGAGCAAAGAAGACTGCCAGTTTCTGGTACGGTTTGATTGCTTTAGGCTTTGGTTCATTATTCTTTTTCCCATCTGTGTGGGCCTTCATAAGTGTCAATTATCTGTATCCTCCTAATCAACCCTCAGAAATCTTCATAGATCCATTTGTTATTGGTGTTGGAATTCTCTTTATGGTTACAGGCTTGTTGCTGATGAAATCGGGCATTAAGAAAAGGCAAAATATTCCACAAGCGACCGCCGCTTAAGAAAAAGGTGGGAATTTCGGTAGAAATTACAGTCTGGGAACGGTAACTCAAGTTTCC
>Ga0116131_1001013_pt1 | contig 18373 bp, 12 predicted proteins | sample June2015DPH_17_1_FD_89734 | JGI IMG/M metagenome (GOLD analysis project Ga0116131, IMG submission 89734) | Peatland microbial communities from SPRUCE experiment site at the Marcell Experimental Forest, Minnesota, USA - June2015DPH_17_100 | ecosystem: Environmental > Terrestrial > Soil > Wetlands...
CGCCAACGGCGTTCTTTACCTATCTGATACTTCCGGCACTGTAGCTGAAACCGCTGCTTCTACTGGCGCCCAGTGTTTACAGACAGCCAGTTCCGGTTCGGCGCCGATTTGGGGAAGTTGCGGTGGTGGCGGCTCAACATTGCAGACTGCCTACACAGCTAGTACCGGTGGCAGTACCTCAGAAATTATTCTTGATGCTACCCGCGGGGCATTGGACATCCAAGACCGCAGTACCAGTAACGGCGGCACTATAGGTGCTAATCTATTGAACGTCCGGGCTACTGCCGCTACTGACTCCACTGCCGGCACCCTACTTTTTGGTATAGGTAATACCGGAGCCGCTACTTTCCAAAATTCGGCCAACTCCGCCGCTGCCTTTGCTGTTAATAACTCTGGCGGCCAGAGCGTTATCAATGTCAGTACTTCCAACAGCACCGACAACAGCACCAATAACCTGGCCAACAACCCCAGCGTAGAAACGGCACCGTCATCTTCGGACTGGGTGCTTAAAGGTACGGCAACCATCGCCCAAGACAGCACTGTGGCATATTATGGCGCTAACTCGCTTAAAATCACTAGCGCGGCCGCTAATGATGGTGCCTTTGATAAGCTCAATACCACTCTAACTGCCAGTACAATTTATAATCTGTTACTTTATGTCAAGTCCAATAACACTACCAATGCTACAGTCCAAGCTGGCTATTCGATCAATGCCAGTGCCGAAAGCATACTTTGTACTAACTCTGTAACTGTGACCGTTAGCGGCTGGACCCGTTATAGCTGCAGTTTTACGACTCCGGCTAGCGGCGAAACTTCGTCTAATGCCATTTTCATCAAAACCACCTCGCCCGCAGCACCGGTCATTAACGTGGACGCGGCTTATGTACAGCTTAGCAGCTCGGCTGCTAGTGCCTATAGCGAAGGCAGCATGACTCTGCAGGGCACTATTACCTCGCCAGTAATCTTGCAGGATACCACTAACGAAAACACAGCCTTCTCTATCTTAAATGCTTCGGGCGGCCAAGTGCTTAGTGTCGATACCACCGATACTAATCTGCTTAATAATCCGGCTAATCCTAGCTTTGAGGTTAATACCACTGGATGGACTCTCCATAATGGCACCAGCGGCACGACCACTATTGCCCGTGATACCAGCCAACAAAAGTATGGTATTGCTTCGCTATTAATTACTGCCGATGCTCACAGCGGTAACGGCGCGCGCTACACCTTGGCTTCGGGCAGCTGGGCGGCCGGTAGTTACACCGTATCATTTTCAATGCTTAACTCTGGCACGGCCTTTGCGGCCGTGCCATTCGTGCAGTTCTATAATGGTTCAGACAACAACTGTAATACCGTTACGCCCAGCACTTTGCCGTCAACTGCTGGCTGGATCCGCTACGCGGCGACCTGTACTTTTAGCGGTACGACCACCGGCATTGATATCGAGCAAAACGAAGCCACAGCCCACACCTTTTACATTGATGCCGTCCAGCTGGAAACCGGCTCGGTTGCTACAACTTATGGCCTGGGAGCTATTTCGCTGAGCGGTCAGATTATTACACCTCTGCAGCTTAAAAATCAGTCTAACAGTACTACTTCACTGCAGCTTCAGGATACCAGCGGCAACACATTGGTCAATGTTGATACTCAAGGCGACATTATCAGCTTAGGCTCTACCGGTGCGCAGGCCTTGGCCACCACTATTAACGTGGGCTCAAGTACCGGTGCAGCGCAGACTGTATCACTTGGTTCTACCAGTACTACAAGTGCGACCAGTATAGTGGGCGGAGCTTCGGGGAGTATTAACATCGGCTCGGTAGGCAGTTCTACGCTTAGCTCGGCTATTCATATACAAGATACCAGCAACGCCACCGGTACGCAGACTGTAGTTATCGGTAACAGTAATAATGCCTCTAATGCCGTGACTATAGAAGCCGGCAATACCGGCAAGATTCAAATTGGCAATGGTGCCACGGCCCACACTATTCAAATTGGCGCTAATGCCTCGGGAGCTCAAATAGTTTCTATCGGCAATGCCGTAGCCACTAGCTCGCTAACCCTTACTGCGGGCTCGGGCAACATGGCATTGAACACTACTAGCGGAACAATCACATTAGCAACTGCTACATCTGGAAATATTATTCTTCAGCCACTAGGCTCAGGTACTACCGGTAACGTTCAGATTGGCGCCGGTAACGGTGGCAGTGGCTCCACTACGCCCGACTTACTGGCTCTTGATGTTAGTAGTTCTTCGTCTGATCCCACCGCCGTAAATGGTGGTATGTACTACAATGCCAGTAGCAACACCTTCAGGTGCGCAGTATCTGGAGCTTGGGAAAACTGTATTGGTGGGATTCTAACTACCAACACAACATCAACTGCGCAAGCTAGCTGTACTACTGCCTGCGGACCGGTGGCCACAGCCACCAGCGCTTGGCCGGCTAACTATTGCGTAGCCAACCGGGTAATCCATATAAATGTTAGCGGTGTGTGGGGCTCTAGTAGTACTGCCCCGACCCTGACCCTGGGTGTTTATTTGGGTACCAGTGCTACCAAAGCCTCAGACACACTGGTTGGGGTTGTCAGCAACACGACTACTATGACCGCTTCTGTTTCAGCCCAAGCGTGGGATATGGACATCTATATAAACTGCGTATCAACAACCACGGTATTTCTCCACGGATCTGGTATTTTTTCAAGTAGCGCTACTACCGGGGCTAGTCAGGCTATGAAACTTTTTGAGACAGCGGTAACCGGGACAGTAACAACCAGTGCCTCAAACATCTATATTTTCCCGGCCTGGGGGGCAAGCAGTTCCTCCAACACAATTACCGGTAACCAGATAATCGTCCAAGGCATGTAAGCCACGATTTTTCTTTAGAAAAATTATTCTACAATCGCTTGGAGTACTTGTTTGAGCTGTGATTGATTAATATCTGGAGGCCCAGTGATAAGTATCCAGGCATTGGTATTAGTGGAAATGCTCACCAGACTGCGTAACTGGTTGCCGGTGTTAATTGCGCCGGAGGCAGCGGCGCCTGCGGGAAGCTGGATGTTTGTATGCAGCGACAAATGGTTAGCATAGAACCCCGCAATGTCGCTATCGGACGGTTTCTGCTGGACTGAAAAAACTAGCTTTTTACCGTTGCCATAATCTACCGAATAAATCACTACTCCTTTTTGCGGGCTGGCAAAAGACCTCAGGTCTAGCGTATAGCCAGCAGGCAGCTTTTTTTGCTCTGGGTAATAAACATCAAAATTAACGCTTTTAGCAATAGATTTTGGCACCGGACTGATACTGCGGTGCACGTAAAGCCAACCGCCTATTCCTATTCCTACTCCAGCACCTATTAATATAAGTATCGCTGGCGCTAACAAAAACAATTTCTTAATCGTCTTAGATCTCTGATGCTCGCCCATAGATATTATTAATGTAAACCAGCCGCAATCACAGCACAAGCTATTATTCAGGCCTAACATCTACCCAGCCCGAAAGGTGATAGAATAAGCTTATGTTTAACCGCTTTAGGTACATTGTTATGGCGGTGATATTAGCGTTGTCTGCTGCTATTTTTTGGGCACAAACCACCAGAGCTGACATGGGCAGCTGTTCCATCACCACCTTGCCGCAAACGGCCTATCCAAACAACAGAGTCAATTTCCAGTTCAATCTTAGCAGTAATGATGGCAACGACCCCATTAAGTGGATACTTATAACAACGCCCAAGAGTGACTTTAATATCATTTCGACCTCAGCCAGTGGTTGGAGTTCTTTTGTTGATTCAAGCGGAGCTGAATTTAATAACGGCAACCTTAACCCCGGTGATTCGCTAAATCTTAATGTCGAGGCACAAACAGGCAACTTCCAGGCAGGGGAAATTGACTGGGGAATATATGCCTACGATGGCGCCGGAGGCGGTCAGGGTAATAGCGTTTGCCAAAATGTAAGTCCGCTCAACATGGTAGATAACACGCCGTACATATCAAATGTTGCAGTCGGCAGTGTAACTGCGAACTCGATAGCTATACAATGGGCAACCAGTTTGCCGGCAACATCTCAGATTAACTATGGTTTCGACGATAACTATGGTAGCTCCAACACTCTCGATACAGGTTTGGTCACCAACCACAGCATGGTCCTCAAGGGGCTAAAGTCTAACTCGGTATACCACTATCAGGTAGTAAGCACTACTCCAGATGGCGGTTATGATACCTCCGGCGATAGTACGTTTCTGACTGCGGTAAAAGAAGCCTCTGTTTCGCAAGTTAATACCAGCCTGCCTCTAAACACGCCTATTCCCATAAAGGCGGTGCCAGCCGAAAAGATCCCGCCGGTTATTGGTCTGTCTACCGCTTTGAGCAATCCGTACAAAATCCCACCGACTATTTCTGGCACGGCTAGCGATAATGTAGCCTTGGCAGCTATAGAATACTCGCTTGACGGTGGTAAAAATTGGCTGCCGGTTGACCAAACTACTGGCCTAGGTGGCAAAAACGCAACTTTTTCTTTCACCGCCCAGAACCTGGACGACGGCAACTATCAGATTATAGCCAGGGCTATAGATACATCTGGCAATATCGGCTTAAGCGCCAAACAAGAGCTGGTGATTGACCGCCTGCCACCGACTGTCGGTGGTAGTGTGATATCGCTAGGGCCACAAGTATTACAGCCGGATCAAAATGGCAACTTAAAAACCTTAGCCGGCGTTGATGAAAAAATTACTTTAAGTGCTGTTGGCGGCGCCACTAGCATTACTCTAAATGCTCAAAATACCACTGGCCAAGCTAAAGCCAAGAGCTTTAGTTTAACGCAGTCGGCAGATAGTGGCTTGTGGTCAGGCATTTTGAGTTTTGGGAATCCGGGCACTTATCGGATTACCGCCAACGCCGTTGACGGGGCGGGGAATAAAACCAGCCGCCTGCTGAACAATATAATTGTTCTAGCGGCCGGTAAGGTCGTCAAACAGGGGAACAACCAGCCGTTGGCTGCCAAAATTACAGTATACTATCTTGATTCGGAGGCAAACGACTGGGTGGTTTGGGATGGCGCCGCCTACGCTCAAAGCAACCCGCAGACTACCGATAAAAACGGCGACTTTAGTCTATTTTTGCCGGCCGGTAAGTACTACCTTAAAGCCACGGCCAAAGGCTACCGCGGGTTAACCAGTAATATCTTCAGTCTTAGCCAGCCCACACCCATATCGGCTACTTTAGCTATGAAACCAGGTAAACTCGGCCCGCTTAATTTCCCGTGGCTGGACTTTTCAACCGAAAAAATTAACCTAGTTGCAGCAGCGGTCAAATCACCAAAGGAAGATTTAATTGGCCAAGTCCTGCCGAGCTTTAGCCTTAGCGACAGCAACGGCAACGTAGTAAATTCACTAGATTGGTTGGCCAAACCCACTGTTGTGACACTAGTTGCTACGTGGGCACCGGCTGCCGCCGAACAGCTGCCAGCCCTTAGCCAGCTGCAAGCTGATAAAAATATCAATGTAGAGCCAGTAGCTTTGGGGCAAAATGCCGGCCAGGTACAAGCCTATGACCAAATTGCCGGCTACAGGCTTAATTGGTTGGCCGATTCGGATGATACGACGACGAAAATCTTCAACATTCAAAGCCTACCAACCCATTACTTTATTAATAGGAACGGGGTGATCAGGCAAATCGTCACAGGTGTACTTTCTAAGCAGGAACTACTCAACGACCTATCGAGTTTATAGTTTTTAGTTGTTAGTTTTTAGTTTTCGGACAAGAGAGGCAGGCATCTCGTGCCTATAAAAAGGAGAAGACGCTTATGTTATTATCAAGTCATGAAAGGTAAATCTAGCCTGTAAGCTAGATGGTGGGCACGAGCTAGGTGTTACCCTTGCAGTTTTTCGGACAAAATGCGCACTTCGCTATCTGCTTGTTTGCAGCGTTGGTCTTTTTTGCGAGCTTTTGGCTGTATTTTGACGCCTGGGCCTCAGGCAATAAAAAAATCAAAAGAGATGTCTTTAAGTGGCTGGGTTTTTTGCTGGTTTCGGCTTCATTCTTCGTTTACGCCACCGTGATAGAGCAATCAATCCTGGGGCGGTCTATTTTTGGCAATACGTCCGGAGTGGTGGCCGAGGCCCTGGCTTTAGTAGGCTTTGTGTTTATCATCATTGGGCAGCTGGCCGAACCTCTGCAAAAAAAACCGGATATCGACAGGCTGGAAACAGAATCTTTGGAATCTCGCGCCGAACAGGCGCCAACCGATTCGTCAAAAGTCGGCATAGAACCCGCGTCGCCTGAACCGGTAAGAAGCGCCGCTAAGTCAATACCGGTAACATCTGCCGAAACTGATAACCCGCCGGCGCCAAAAAAGCACCGAAAAGCCCGTCGTTCCCGCAAAAAAATGCCGGCCGTGCTAGCAGCTAACCCCTACGGCGTAGTCTACGCCTTGCCGGCCGCCGCGCTTGTCATCTCGCTTTTATATTGGCGCAGGGCTTCCAGGGGCATGGAAAGGCACCTCAAGCCTGTAGCCTGGGCTTTTTTGCTGTTATCTCTGTCTGAAGCGTTCGCCACGGCCAAGCTGTATCGCAATACCGACAATCCCCAACTGTCGCATCTAGTTGAACCGTTTGGGGCATTTTGGATTGCCGAGCACTTCTTTCTTTTGGCCGGTAGCTTGGTATTAGGCCGCTGGGTTTGGCGGTATTTGGTTAAACGCTTTTTATCGCAGCTTTATATGATTTTTGTAACATTGACCCTTGCAATTTTTCTTATAACAACTGTTAGTTTTACCTATCTGCTGATGCATAATTTTCAAAATGACGCTCTCGATAACCTTGGTACGGCCGCCAATGTCTTAAACTATGCGCTGGATGCTAAAAAAGCCGAAACCCGGGCCAATGCCGAAGTAATAGCCCAAAACCCCCAAATCGAGCAGGCGGTAGTCAGCAAAAACCACGCGGCGCTAGCTAGTGCTACCAGCAATTTTCTGGCAAGCAAAAAACAATCCAGCTTAATTGTGACCACAAATTCTGGCCAAGTTTTACTGCGAGCCGAAGACCCCGCCCGCTGGGGTGACTCGCTATCCAGCGATACGCTTGTCCGGCGAGCCTTAATTGGCGATACTACTTCGAGCATAGTCAGCCGCGAAGGCGTGCTGGCGCCGGTGGTATACATAGAAACGGCGGTACCGATTCTTGATTCGTCCAACAACATTATTGGCAGCGCCAGCGTCGGGCTGGTGGCCGACAGCGCCTTTGTAGACGGCATTAAAAATTCTACCGGCTTAGATAGTGCAGTCTACAGCGGTAATATCCTGTCGGCAACTACTTTTGTGGCGCCCGATGGAAAAACCCGGCAGATAGGTGTTAAGGAGACCAACAAAGCCGTTGACAGCACCGTATTAAATAACGGCCAAACTTTTAAAGGGCAGCTAAATATCCTTAACCGGTCATTTTTAGCAGTCTATGCGCCGCTTAAGGACGCCGATAATACAGTAGTGGGTATGCTTTTTGTCGGCGAACCCCAAACAACTATTCTCAAAACAGCCGGCCATTCCATTGAACTGACTTTTATAGTAGCCGTGGTTCTGATACTGCTGGCCATAATCCCGGCCTTTTACATCTCCAGATACTTAGCCCGCGAGCTAGAGTAACAAACTACCCCTAGGCTCACACAACAAGCATTAAATACTTTCGGGTAAATCTGGTGCCGCCAACGGAGTTGGTTCACCGCTGCCTTTATTGGCAATTTCATCGCTGTCTTTGGCAACTGGCAGGGTGAATGAAAAGACCGTACTAACACCTGGCTGCGAAGACTCTAGCTTAATAACGCCGTGCATTTGCTCAATTATTAATTTTGAAATATATAGCCCTAGGCCCGTGCCATGGACTGAATCGCGGGTCAAAACAGTGTCGCCAGTCTGCTCAAATTTTCTAAATAGCATCTTTTGGGCATCATGGGATATGCCTTGGCCGGTATCGCTGACAAATACCTTGACGAAATCATCTTGGCGGGCGAAAGAAAGGTTGATGCTGCCCTCGCTAGTGAATTTTAAGGAATTACCGACTAAATTAATCACTACTTGCCGGGTGCGATTTTTATCAGCGAATACCTTTGGCAACGGAGTATCGGGTTCTTTGGCCTCCAAAGCGATTTTGCGGTGGGAGTTGGCTATCTGATATTCGCGGATGGTCGATTGTACCAACGAGACTATGTCAAAAGCCTCCGGCTCATATTTCATCCGTTTTTGCTCCAGGCGCGAGGTATCCAAAAAGTCGCTGACGATATTGATCAAACGTATGCTGGACTCGTGGATATCGCCGATCATCTCCCGCAAGTCCTGATCGTCTTTAAGTTGGTCGCTGTAGTATTGCTGGATGAGGGCGGTATTGCCCCTGATAGCGGTCAGAGGTGTACGCAGCTCGTGGCTGGCGATTGAGAAAAACTCATCCCTTGATTTTTCCAGTTCGCGCTCTTTGCTAATGTCTTCAAAGACAGAAACGGCTAGTCCTGCTTGTTGGCCTGGTTGGTTAATCGGCGCCGCTATTGTTCTGACCGGCACCATTATGCCATCTGGGCGGCGGATATACATATCTTCCTTAAAAGAAACTTTCCCGGTGTGTATAGCCTGTGTGAGTGGCCTTTCTTCTAATGGATACGGCGTGCCATCAGCTTTAACAAAATCAAAGACTTCAAAGAATGTCGGGCTGTTCGCCAGTGATTGGACAGTGTGCCCCGAGATTTCCTCGGCAATCTTATTCATAGCTATAGGCTTGCCGCTAGAAGCATTGACAACTAGAACCCCTACCGGGAGGCGTTCCAGCAAACTTTCCAGTATATTTTTTCCGGTCTGGGTTTCCTCGATACTGGCTGTAAGGTTTTTACGGGCGAGCTGTATTTTATCAGCCATATCATTAAAGTCGCGGCCAAGGTCCCCCAGCTCATCTTTAGAGACAATAGTAGTGCGCAGCGAAAAATCGCCGCCGGATAGCCTGCCGGTGACTTCTCTTAGGTTCAAGATCGGCTTTAGTACTAAAATCCTTAGGACTGCCAGGAGGGCAAAAACTGATAGTATAAGCACCACGATAAAGGGCAGGAGGAGGGTTTTAGCGAGCTGATTGGCGGGTGCGAAAGCGACGGATCTGGGTGTCTCTAGTACTAGGATCCAGCCGTTGCCATGGTAGTCGAGAGAGCCAACCTCTTTAACATAAGAAGTCAGAAAAGTCTTTTTGGGCGCGTCTAGGCCCGGAAACACACCGGCGCCAGAAACTGTTTTCTGGGCAGCTTTAAATACCGGGGTGTTGCTGAAGTCTTCAAACAAGACCTCAGTTTCCGAGTCTGGTTGGTTGTCGCCAAGCGATAAGCCCTTGTCATTGATTAAAATCGCCGTAGTGCCCCGTAGACTTCTCAAGATATCCAGATTGGCCTGCCAGGCCAACTCGCCTACCAGCACGCCAACTACCGGCTGGCCTCCAACCAGTTGGTTGCGTATGGGCGCCATAAATAACATAACTGGCGGCCGGCCATTAAGCACAGGCAGGGCATCGGAGTATCCCAACTGGCCGGCCGCCGCGCCAGCGTACAACTTTAATACCGGAGGTTGCTTAGCCAGCAAGTTTGCCAGGATCTGTTGGTCGGTCGGCAGCGTCAAATTGCCCTGGGCGTCCAGGATCGTTAAATCACCCCATGTACCAGATGCAATTTTGAAATCATCCAGCTGTTTCACCATAAGAGCTGCGGCGGCCGGAGTACGCTGTGAAGGCTGCAAAGACAAAAAGTCTTGTATCTGCTGACGGCCGGCAATAGACTGCATGTCAATCAACCGTTCATCCAAAAACCGGTCAATCTTATCCATGGTCTGCTTGGCCTCGTTAGTCTGGTTGTTGCTAATCGAATTCTGGAGGGCACCGGTAGAGTTTCTGTAGACAAGATATGCCGTTGAACCACCGCCTGCGAAGATTAGGGCGAATAAGATTAACGCGACTTTGGTAAAAAGAGATATTTTCACGCTATTTTATAAATTTAGAAGTATAAAAATCACTCGGGTCGAAGCTTTTTGTGACCAAGCCAACCTCTTTGACGCCCTCATAGGCCCGGTTCCATGGTACGTATTGCATGTTTCCCAACGGCTGGTCGCCAGTAGGCCTGATAAGCGGTACTATTGCCGAGAGGCTAAATTTGGCATAGCCGGGCACCTCATAGGAGCTGTTTTCATATTTGGCCAGTATGCCTAGGGTTTCGGACTGGTGGTCAATGGCGTATTGCCAACCTCTCATGGTGGCACTTACGAAGGCCTGGACCTGGTCTGGGTGGGTGGTTATTTTGGCATCTGAGGCTATCAGGACATCGCCGTAAATCACAAAGCCGTATTGCTCGGGAAAAACTTGGTCATAGGTAATATGAGCTTGGTCTAGTAAGAACGTTTGGTCAGTACGGTAAATGTCTGCGGTATCGGCGGCATTGGTTTGGAAATCTTTAACTACGTTAAAATCAATCGGCTTGATAGTAGCATCGGTAGGGTCCAGGCCGACTTTGGCCAGTAAAGCGGCGTAGGTAATATTGGCTTCGTTGTTATCACCAATATTACCAAGCACCTTGCCTTTAAAATCGGCTGGCGATTTAATATTACTTTTTTTCTGGGCAACAATTGAATAAGCCGAAGTTTGATAAATGGCGGCTACGGCTTTATTGTTCTCGCCCTTATCCCTAGCCAAGATAACTTCCAGCGGTGTGCTAACGCCAAAATCGGCGGCACCGCTGGCCACCTCTTTGTTAACATCGGTATTAGCCTGGAATTCCTCAAGGTCCACATTGAGTCCAGCGGCTTGGTAATAGCCTTTGTCTTTGGCTACATCCATACCGGCAAACCGAGGTCCGTTTAACCACTCAAGACGCACCGAAACTGGTGTTAAAACTGTTGGTTTTGCCGCCGGCCTTCTAAAATGCCAAAGTAGCGCGCCGCCAACAACAGCTATCAGGATAACTAGCCCTGCGCCCAACAGCCACCGGCGGCCATATTTTGGTTCTTCTGGCGGCAAAGAGGCCGGAACGCGCGGGAGGGTATAGTTCTCTGTCTCTGGCGCCGGTGCCAAGAAACCCGGATCCATAGCTTCGGGCTGGTTGTTCAAATCGTACGGATTCATGGCCCACCTTAACTGCTTCTTGAGACCATTATACATAACCGTTATGAAGCGTGTCTATGAGTGTTGTATCCGCTTCTTGCGTTAAGATATACCTTAAGTTTATAATCATGACCAGTAGGAGAGTGGTAATTAATGGCCAAAGTTCTTATCGTTGAAGATGATCCGTTGATGAGCCGGATGTACAGCAGGATTTTCACTTTTGAAAAATACGAAGTGGAGGTGGCGGTTGATGGTGAAGAGGGGCTAGAGAAAGCTAGAGCCACAAATCCAACCCTGATTCTCCTGGACATCATGATGCCCAGGATGAACGGTCTGCAAATGCTGGAAAAACTAAAAGCTGATGATAGCACCAAAAAAATCCCCGTGATAATGCTGACCAATCTGGCTGGCCAGCAGGACGCCGAAACGGCCCTATCTAAAGGCGCGGTCAAATACATTATCAAAAGTGAATATGAGCCTAAAGAGGTCGCCGACATGGTTAAAGAGGTCATAGCCGGCTACACCCGCAACGAAGTCCCCAAAACCGCCAGTAGGCCGCAAGCCGCGGATGATAAAACCAGCTCAAGATCTCCATAAGCACTTGCATTGCTTACTTAGGCTAGTGTACGAAAAACTATACTTAGATGTGTTTGAAGTGATACATGGCGGATGGTGTTTTAGTATTTTTGCTAAAATAAAAGCATATGGGCGCATTGGGGTTTAGGAAGCTTAGGAATCTGCGCAACAAGCGCACGATCTATTTTGCGATGATCGGGCTGGTGATCTTTTCTATATTGGCGTACAGCTTCTTTATTAATTCTCCGAAAGCTAGAGCCATTTCTACCGTTGGCTCGTCCTCCGATGCCAGCTCTACTGGTAATTTGGGTCAAAGGCATGAAGTCATAAGTTCTGGCGGCACGATAGTAGCATTTTTCGATGCAGGCAGCACATCGCCGACTGGGATTGTATACAGTACCTCAACCGATAATGGCAGCACCTGGAACGCCGCTATACAAGTTGACAGTAGCCAAAGCCATGATTTTAGCGTAACAATCGACGGTTCAGACAATATTTACATCGCCTATAGTGACGGCTCAGCCACGCCGAGCGTCTATATCAGGAAGATGACTTATTCTAGCGGTAGCTGGTCAGTTGGCAGCGCCAATACTGTAGCGGCTAGCACTACCTGTGTCAGTAGTGCCAGGGACGACTATTATGGCCCAAGCGTAGCCATTAACTCTGCTGGTACAGCATTCGTGGCATTGGTAGACAAGGCCTATACCGGTGCCACTTGCGCATCCAGCACCCTTGGTACCAAGTCCTTCTACTCTAGTAACCTATCTAGCTGGACGGCCTATACTGCCCCCTCGAATACCACCGGGTTGAGCGCCGGCTGGATCTTTACTCAACCGGCCGTGGTGGTCGTGGGTAAATCAGTTTGGGCGGTAATTACTACCAGCTCCAGCACATTCACGTTATATACCGATCTATTAGGCAGCGGTACCTGGGCTGCTGTAACTGGTATTGCTACCACAGCTAGCTCGGGGGGGGTGAGCCTGCTATACTCCGGCGGCGCCATTCAGTTTTTTTACGGTACATATAGCGGCTTGGTGTACCAAAGCTACACAATAAGCTCAGGCTCTTTATCTGCTACGACCACAATATCTTCTTCTACCAGTGACGTGGCCGGGGCTATATCCACTGACACACAGAACCTATGGGTGGCCTACCAATCATACGTCGGCACCAGCTCCTACAATGTGGTCTATAAAAGATATAATGGTACTAGCTGGGATGGAAGCTCGACCGCCATAACCACCGATAACCTTAATAATACTAATATCAACCTACCGGAATATATGCCGGGCACGGCCAATGTACCAATATTGTGGAATACCGGTACCTCCTCGCCCTATACGGTCAAAGCCGCCACTTTTTCCACCACGGGCACGGTTACCGATACTGGTAACCAAACAAGCAGTTATTCCGGCTCGCTTACCGGCAGCAGTGGGGATGTGGTGGTGAAGTGCGGGGTGTGGTATTACAATACGGTTAATATAGTTTCCGGCATGATCATAAAAGTTTGTGCTTCTAACGGCCAAATTGGCGGCAGCCTGACCATTTATGCCAATTCCGTGACCGTGACCGGCACTATTGATGGCTCGGCTAGGGGCTATCCTGGCGGAGTAAATATTTTAGGAGGTGGTGGAGCTGGGGGTAATAGTGTACCTGGAGGGGTAGCTAAAGCCGGTAACCCCGGTTCTGGCGGTACAAGCTTGGCTGGTGGAACCGGCGCGGGAAGCTATGGGGCTCTTGGTGGGGCGGCCGGTAATAACTCGACCGGTGGTGCCTGTGGTGGTAGCAATCCTTCTGGCGGTGGCTGTGGGGGCGCGGGCTCCACTACTACAGCCGGTACCTCAGCTAGCAGTCCTGGTGGTTATCAGGGCGCCGGAGTTAACGGAGATAGCTCGACCGATCAGTCCTTAGCTTTAGGCTCGGGCGGCGGCGCCGGCGGTGCTGGCGGCTCCGGGGCCGGTGGTGGTTCTGGAGGGTCGGCAAGTAACACCTGTGCTGCGGGTGGTACAGGTGGCAATGGCGCTCCTGGTGGAGTAGGTGGTGCGGGTGGCAATGGCGGAGCCTATGTTAAGATTTTTTCCACCGGCAGTATAGCGGTGACAGGGACTATTAATGTAGTAGGCCAGACAGGTGCCTCAGGTGGCTCGGGTGCTTCAGGCAGTAACGGAGTGGGAGGTGGCCCTAATGGGAATACCTGCTAAAAAACACCCATTGGTTATATTGACCTTTTTTGGTCTACTTATTTTTGTCTTTCTGGTTAAGACGGCTCCTGTTTTTGCTGCTTGTTCACCGACTAGTGGCGGAACTGCTGGTAACGGCGGGGCAGCGCTAAACAATGGGACCGCCGGCGGTAGTGGAGCTACTGGTTGTGGCGGTGGTGGAGGAGGCGGCGGTGGTTCTGCGGCAGGGGGTAATGGTACAGCCGGCGCTGGCGGCGGCGTGCTCTTGGAGGGCAATATAACTATTAGCGGTACTATAGACGCAAGAGGCGGTGGTAGTTCGACTACCAACGGTGGTACTGTGAAGATTTTTTATACCGGCTCGGCCCCTTCTACGAGCGGGGTCAGCTCTGGGCGTACTTTTACTCAACTCACTTCCTCAAACAGTGCACCGGCAGCACCAACTCTATCTGCGCCTTCCAGCGGTGCTACCGGTGTGTCGATTGTTCCCCAGTTTCAACTGCGCACTACCGATGCCGACAACGACTACTTGCAATATGACATAACTATCTACCAAAGTAATTGCTCAACATTGATACGTGATGTCGACCAGACATCTAGCCAAACCGGCTGGAGCGGGCAGGACCAGCAAAGTGGTACGGCTTATACAGGAAATTCTGTCATCACGTCCTCAACCATGGCTGCTTATACCTATCAGACACCCGCTCTGAGCAATAGTACTACTTATTGCTGGCAAGGCCGGGCTATTGACCCTGGCGGGTCTAATACCTGGAGCAGCTATTCGGCGACCCAAACGTTTACAACAGGTGCCTCTGCACCAGTCCAAATCAACGGCGGCGTAAATATAAATGGCGGCACGAATATCCAGTAAAACTCAAGCTTGGACACAATTGAAACAATTGGCCGCAATACCATCCTCAATATAAGCTAGGTCTAGTGTACTTGGCATATCTTGCGCATTACCAAAAATAAGCAGGTTTTTGTTGACTATGTGGTATTTACTAAGCTAGTATCATTATATAAATAAAAGGAGCCGATATGAGCAAACTATTAACTTTATTCCCGGTAGCAACCGTCGCTTTAGTCTTGGTGGCGCTTTTTAGTGCAACACCGGTACCAGGCGGCCCAATCCACATTCAGTGTCAACCCGGCGCTACTCCGCCATACACACTAACCTGTACTCCTCCACCGGACCCCAACGCTTAATTTAGTATAATCTGGCCCTTATTAAAGCCATTTGATTTGTCCCTAGACTTATCAAGAACTAGGCTTTATGACTCGGGGACTTGAGTTTGTATAATGATTTGCATTAGTGGGGTATAATCAATTAAACTTAAGGGTAATCGAGAATAAAAGGAGGATAAAGTTTTGGCAACTACAAATACCACTGTAACGGAAGAGGAGGCTCAAGCCTCCAGAATGAGCAGACTCTGGAAGAGATTAAAGAAACTTACGTGGCGCCAACTAGTGGTCTTAGTCGTTATTTTAGTTCTACTGATCGGCGGCGGCTATTTTGCCTTTAAGTACCATCAAGCCAAGAACGATGTTAACCGCCTGTCGACCAACCCTCAAGCGGCAGCTCAACAACAAGTTACCGATACCGTGAATGCCGTAGGCAAGCTGGTACAATTGCCGGCTAATGAGACCCCCACGCTGGCTACGGTCACGGACGCATCCAAGCTTGTAAACCAGGTCTTTTTTGCTAAGGCCCAAAATGGAGATAAAGTTTTAATCTACACCCAGGCTAAAGTAGCAGTGCTATACAGGCCTTCTATCAATAAGGTCATAAATATAGCCCCACTGACCATCGGAAACGGTACAACTAGCGGGCAATAACTTACCCAGTCTCTTTCATAGTAAATGAAGCCTTGATTTCAGTCTGGCCATGACATTGCCATGGCGTTTAAATTGGAACTCGCGCTCCATAGCTATGGCCCGATTGTCGTAAGCCTCATAATAAATAATTTTCCAAGGCTGGAACCTAGAGGTGAAGCCTTTTTCGGCTGTATTGTGCTCTTTAAGTTGTGCATCTAAAAACGCGGTATAACCAATGTATATTTTTTTCGGGTTCGTCTCGCTCTGCAGCAGATAAACATAATACATATTACTTAAGTTTAACATAAGTTTGTAAAATTGGGTGGATTGCAAAAGTGGCAAGTTTATTATCTGTTAATGCCTAGGTACTGACTAAGCCTTGCCTATATTGCTTAAGCTATAAAAATAGACAATTGGGTCCTATAAAAACAGCAAATCCGAAATTTGCCGGTTTTGCCGCCCTTAAATAAGATGATGGTCTGAAGGTGTCCATCCCGGGCGCGTAGTTACTTTCACCCAGGCCCCGTTAGCTTTGGCGGAATGGATAACCCTGGGCTTTATGACGCGTTTATCTCCCGGTTTTAGTCTAAGGACTTGCTTGTTCAAAGTCAGGGCTAGATCGCCTTTTAAAACTTCATATGTTTCTGTTCCGTCATTATAGTGCGGAGCAGTGCCCGTTATAACTGCTATAGCGATGCTGAAGTCTGAATGGCCGCTTACCGGCTTTAATCTCACAAATTATTTCAGTAGGCTTGTCCTTTGGAAGTTTGATTATAGTTTTTCCGGGATAGCGTTTTTTGAGTTCGTCTATCACCGTCTCTGCATCCATAATCAGGAATTATACGCCCAGGAGAGGGAAGGGCGACAGCCCCGTACTAAATTCTGAATAGAGAAGAGAGGGGGAATGCCTCTATTTCGAAGCACCAAGAATTTAGTATGGGGAATAGGGCTCAGGGTTATGATATCGCGTGATAAAATTACCACATGCCCCAGCGCTCGTTTCTTATTCGTGATGGTGACAAACTTCGAGACTTGGGTTTTGTCTACGCTTGCTCGGGCTACCTCGTAGAGGACAAAAAGGTCCTCCTTGTGAATCACAAGGGTTGGGATAAATGGGTGCCTCCGGGCGGCCATCTTGAACCAGGAGAGACTTTTTCGCAGGCCGCAGAAAGGGAATTCGAAGAGGAAACCGGACTAAAAGTTCAAGCTATCTCTTCGCAGCCGCTGGTAAACCCTAACGATGATAGAGCTGTGGCCGATCCGGTCCCGTTTTATACCGATGTAGAGCATGACTTTAAGCCCAATCCTGCTATCGTTCAATTCTTTTGGGTGCGCAGAAGGGAGGAGTCCCGAGACCAACTCCATTCCGCCCAACTAAAAGAAGTGCGCGACGTGGATTGGTTTGACGCCGAACAACTCAAAACACTGCCGACATTTGAACAGGTTCGCAGGCTAGCGACTTACGCTATCGACCATCACCCAGACGCGCACTAAAGGGCTTGGGCCTGCCCAGCTCTGCTAAAACCTGAGTAAGAAGAGCGTGTGTAATCTCTCGCAGCTTTGACCCGATCGCGTCAAAAATGTGATAAATAGTAACCACGTAAATAGCGATTACTGTCTGGGGGGGTAGAACCTGGGATTGAATTTGCCGCCGTCTTGCGCTGGCTATCTTAATTAGGTTATTGGGGCCAGAAAGAGGATAATGGTAAGTAGTGAAGAAAACGGTTCAAAAGGGTTTTATAAATGAGGTTAGTGAGTCCGAAATAATCGTTGCCCTAAGACTTATGGAGGCTAGCCCGGCCTATTTGACCAAGCCGTCATATAGGGGCAGTTCAGAGAGATGGACTAATGACTATACTTCGTTTGTTGATTACCACCTTAATTATCTAAGGCTCCATCCCTCACTGGATCCGTACCAATATATATCCAACCTAAAGTTGATGCTAAAAAAGGGCTCCCACTAGCATTATTTAGGTTCAAGCCTTGCCCAGCTCTAAATCCTGAAGCGAGAAGAGAGAGAATATCTCTATTTCGAGTATCGAGATTTTAGGGCAGGGTGTGGATAAGCATAAGAGCTTTTGTAATGTGCACAACATTCATTCAAAAATTGGCCTAAGGGCGAGACAGAAAACCACAGGAATGACGGGCTATAAAACAACACTTCGTAGTCAATAAGTCTACAAAATTGGCCAAATAACAGCCTAATATAAAACGTGACGAGTCACCCCTGAAAAGTCACGCATTTTCCTCTTGACAGCGTCCGGTATTTTACAGATAATTTAAGCACAAGTTCGAACAAAAAAATAAAATAAAAACCAAAAGTGGCCAAAAAAGTAACCAAACAATGTCCTTCCTGTAGGCAGCTCTTTGTAGGGCGGCGGGATGCTAAAACTTGTTCCGAGCGCTGCCGCAAACGCCTGCAGCGGGCAGCCCGGGCTTTGGCCCGGGAAGCTGAGGTGGCAGCCAGTAAGGTAGAAACCGCTGCTGAAATTGTCGTCAGGGACGTGGAAGAGCTGGTAAAGCCGGATTATGCCACAGAAGAAGGCTTTGTGGGCACTCCAACCGTTGCTGCCGAACCGACTACCACCCCCGGCCTTGCTACCCCAATCCCAACCCCCTCAGCTCCAACCCCAATCCCGACCCCGACCCCAGCTCCTATGGCAACTCCCGTGCCTGCTACCCCTATAGCTTCTACCGCCGCCGCTA
>Ga0116131_1001026_pt1 | contig 18183 bp, 14 predicted proteins | sample June2015DPH_17_1_FD_89734 | JGI IMG/M metagenome (GOLD analysis project Ga0116131, IMG submission 89734) | Peatland microbial communities from SPRUCE experiment site at the Marcell Experimental Forest, Minnesota, USA - June2015DPH_17_100 | ecosystem: Environmental > Terrestrial > Soil > Wetlands...
ACGCAAGCGGTAATTACGCTCACTCGCTGAAGTTCCTTCTGACTCAACGTGAATGTCTCCTGTCTCATAGGGTGACATTTTCACGTTGCCGTTAAGGGGTGACAGAATTATGGAGCTAAGACAACAATTCCAAATGTTCACCTCCTGGCCGGACACTTATGGTAGAATCCCTTGCCTAAAATTAATGTGTGTGTTGTCACGGCTCCTACTTGGATCAGTCAGAAGCGAGCTGATAAGGCAATAACATTCTCGATAGGCGGAAAGACCAGTGAGCGATTTGAGAGACTTAATCATCCTGGGTACGGGCGGCTATGCTCAAGAACTACTGTGGATCGTCGACGACCTAAATGCCCTCCGCCCAACTTGGAATTTTCTGGGATTTGTCGACCCGGCCGCTCCTTCCAAGAAGGGTCATCTCTATTATGATCGCCCGATCCTGGGTGGGTGGGAGGATGCGCCGGATGCCCGCAAGGGTATTTACTTTGCCTGCGGTCTCGAGGCTCCTCAGACCCGCAAGAAGGAATGCCAAGAGGCTGAACGGCTCGGATATAGGCCCGCCACTCTCGTGCATCCCAGTGTGATCATTGCTAGGCACGTCGAGGTTGGTGAAGGCACCTTGGTCGGCGCAGGTAGTATTCTTGCTCCCTATGCGCGAATTGGGCGCCACTGCGCAATCAATCTCCAAGTCGCCATCGGTCACAACTCTTCTCTGGGGGACTACTGCGTAGTTTCGCCCGCGGCTCAAATCCTGGCAGCGGTGACGCTGGAAAATGAAGTGTTCATTGGGGCAAACGCAACGGTGTACGTAGGAACGCGTGTAGGAGCCGGCGCGTTGCTCGGAGCCAACTCCTTCTTGCTGACCAATCTGGCGCCCGGAAGGAGCACTATCGGTGTACCCGCCTCCGGCTTTGCTCAAGCTGCGGGAGCAGGGATGGGCACTTCGCAGGAGCCTAAGGTTAGAACTCTCCCCACAAAGAAGAACAGAGAATGACGAGAGAACAGTTTACCAACGAATTTGCCGAAATGTTAGGCATGAATGCGGCAGACCTGAGGCCCGAAACAGAGATGAACAACCTCGAAGGTTGGGACTCGGTCACGTATCTCGCCGCTATGGTCCTGGTGGACGAAAAACTTTCTGTAAAGATACGGCCCGATATGCTCTCGCGGGCCAATACGTTCGGCGACATCCTTAACGCTGTGGGCTCTGCACTCGAAAACTGATCTGTGGGGCTCCCCGCAGCCCATCCGGTGATTCAATGATCCGATCAACAGGAATCTTAGCCACAGACTTCGAACTGCCCGAAACAGTCCTGACCTATCAGGAACTGGAAGAGAGATTCGGCCCTGAGACAATGCAGAAGGTGCTCTCCGGCGCAGGGATACGGAACCGACGAGTGGCACCGCCTGGTGTGTGCGGTTCCGATTTCGCTTATGCGTCTGCGGAGAGAATGATCACCCAGCATGGAATCGATCGCGGCAGTATCGATCTGCTGATTTTCTGCACGCAATCTGCCGACTATTTCTTGCCGAGCACGGCATGCGTGTTACACGAGCGGCTGAAACTCTCCAAGAAATGCGCTTCATTTGACGTCAACCTCGGATGTAGTCAGTACGTTTATGCGCTCTCCATTGCGCATGGCATGATACTCTCCGGCTCTGCTTCCTGCGCCCTCGTTTTGACAGGCGACACCATGACCCGCACACTGCACCACAAGGACCGTTCGGTCGTTCCGCTAATGGGCGACGGGGGGAGCGCAACTTTATTGGGCGAAGTGCCTGTAGAACAAGGGTTTTTGGGATTTGAACTCGGCACAGATGGAACCGGTCACCAGTATCTGATGATCCCCGCCGGGGGATTCCGGCAGCCTCTATCTGCCGAAACTGCAAAGGAGAGCGTCGACAGCGAGGGAAACGTGCGAACAGCGCAGAATCTGCACATGAACGGTGTCGCCATTTTCCATTTTGCGATCACTGTCGTTCCAGAGACGATCCGCAACCTGCTGACAAAGCTCTCTTTGACAATGGCAGATATTGACTTGTTCTTATTCCATCAGGCGAATAAGTACATGCTGGAATATATCCACAAGAAGCTGAAGATACCTCCGGAGAAATCGCATTTCTTCATCGAAGAAGTTGGCAATACGAGTGGGTCTACAATTCCGATTCTCCTCACCGATGCGTGGCGCGCAGGAAAGATACGTCCAGGGGCCCGTGTTCTCATGATCGGATTTGGTGTCGGCCTGTCCTGGGCGGCGACTGTGATTCGGTGGCCGGACAACGCTTTGGGCGTGGTTCCTAAAGCGTAGATCGCGTGGATAGTCATACTTCTCTCCGAGTCGAGAGGAATAGGTATCTCCTCAGTGGGGCCCCTCTGGGATTGGATAACGCTGCTCTCTTCCGTTCGCCGATAAGTGTGCCCAGGCAGTCTTTTCGGCGAAATGAAGATTCTCTCACCACGATTGAAACGCCCTTAGGCGCATACGTCTAGGGCGCTCTTTGGCCCCTGGTGCTAACCGTGGAGCATCGGCTGCCCCCCAAGATTTGGCCCTGCCGCCTTTCTCCTTGGCCGCAACAGAAAATGGGAAGCTCCGACGAAGCCGCGTATACTGCGTCAACTAGCGCGGCTGAAGCTGTAACTTGTTTCTTTCTTTAGACTTGGCAGTGCATCCATCAACGCTGAAGCAGTTAGGATTTTAAGAACGCCATTGTCCAGGGATGGTTGCCAAACTGAACATAGATCGCTACATTGAAAGTCGTGCATCCTTGAGGCTTTGCTACGCGGGACAATGTTTCTGGCGCAGTTGCTTTTCTGCTCCCGAGCGATGTCCGGTGGAATACTGTAGAGGTTTTGCCTGTGGACGGAGGGTTTGCAGTTGCTTGAACTGAAGACCGCGTGGTTCGAGTTAAAGAAGAGAAACAGCACAGAGGAACGCGTGGCCGGGGTCATCCGCGCATTGACTTCTGGGCCAACTGAATTGGATCCCCCTGCGGTCAGAACCATCGTCGATCTAGCCGAAGAAATCCACCTAAGGGAACCCGGCCTCACACTGAGCCTCCTCAAGGAACTTCAGCCCGACGCGCCCCCCGCTTGTCAGTGGCTGAAGGCAGGACTGCTCGAACTGCAAAGCAAACCGGAAGAAGCTGCTGTCGTTCTTGACTCCTTCACGCATCTCCATTCGACCGAGTCGGAGGCCTTGCGGCTGCAGGCATTATGCAGGAATCTAATCGTCTCACAACGGTGGCCAGAAGCCGTGGCTGCACTGAAAGGGTCGTCGCAGAGGACCAACTCTCTTCGTTTGCTGCTCGCAAACGAAAAACTCTTGGATCGCATCCGAACTGCGGGCCAAACCAGTGCAAGAAGACAGTCTAAGGTGGCCATCCTGGGAAACGCCACTTTCGATTTTCTGGTACCGGTACTGCGTGTATGTGCTTTCGCATCGGGAATCGATGTCGAAACCTATGTGGGATCCTATGGCCAGCACCATCAGGAAATCCTCGGTCCCTCTTCCGCACTCGACGCCTTTCACCCCTCTCTTGTGTTTCTGGCAATGGATTGGCGGAGCCTGGGGTTGCCGGAAGTAGTGTCAGACCCCGACGGTTGGATGAAATCATGTCTACAAGAACTGCGAGGTCTGTGGCGTCAGTGCCGGGAAAGATTCCAAGCGCAGGTAATTCAGCACAATTTTGAGGTGCCGGTCGCATCACCGTACGGACGATTGAGTATGGTGATGCCAGGCGGGCGCGCAAGACTGATCCAACGCCTGAATCTTGAACTCTGGATCGCGGCGGCCGCTGAACCAGGGGTTCAAATCCTGGATGTGAATGAGATCGCATCGGCCTACGGGAAATACCGTTGGGATGACCGGTCTCTGTGGCACTCGGCTAAGCAGTATCCAGCAGCCAAGGCACTTCCCGTCCTGGCGCGCCAGCAGGTGGCGCTAATGAGGGCGTTGTTGGGGTTGAGTTCAAAATGCCTGGTACTCGATTTGGACGGAACTCTCTGGGGTGGCGTTATCGGTGAAGACGGGATTGCGGGCATCCGGCTCGGGGGCTCCTCGGAGGGAGAGGCTTACCGCGAATTCCAGAGCTATGTGAAATCACTTCGCGAACGTGGCGTCATTCTGGCTGTTTGCTCCAAAAACAACGAGGCGGACGCCAAGCTCGTCTTCACGTCGCACCCAGAGAAGGTTTTGTCGCTGGACGATTTCGCAATTTTCCTGGCGAACTGGCGCCCTAAGGATGAGAACCTTCGCCGGATCGCGCAATCTTTGAACATCGGATTGGACAGCTTGGTTTTTGTCGACGATAGTCCCGTCGAGAGAGCCTGGATACGTCGCCAACTGCCTGAGGTCGAAGTCCCTGAGATGCCTGTCGACCCCGCCGATCAGGTGAAGGTGCTGGATCAACATCTCTATTTTGAGGCCGTGGAACTGACTGAGGAGGATCGCCAGCGGGCATCCCTTTATCAGGCCAATTTAGAGAGAGAACAGTTGCAAGCGTCCAGCGCCAATTTGGAGGACTTTCTGGCCGGCCTTCAGATACGAGTTGAACTCCGCTCATTTGACGAAGGCAATCTTCCTCGGATCGTTCAGCTGATCAACAAGACCAATCAATTCAATTTGACTACCCAGCGCATGTCAGAAAACCAGGTGCGCGAGCTCATTGGCAGCCCGGATCATTACACCCAGTTTATGCGTGTGCGAGACCGCTTCGGTGACAACGGGATTGTCGGCATTTTGATTGCCTCGCGTGATGCCGAGAGCCTGTGTGTGGATACCTGGTTGATGAGTTGCCGCGTCTTGGGCCGGCGGCTCGAGGAGGTGATGTTGAACTCCTTGCGGAAGTATGCATGCGCGGCAGGTTATAAGACTGTCGTGGGGCTATACCGGCCTACTGCCAAGAATCACCAGGTTGCTGATCTCTACGATCGGCTAGGGTTCGACCTCATCGAGACAGCCGCGAGCGGAGAACGACGATACAGTATTTCCCTGGGGGAAATGCCGAAGAACCCCTCGGGGTTCGTGGTGGAGGACTCCACGCAGTTGGTGGCTCCTCTGCCTGAAGAGACTGTGCCCAAAATCTCTTCTCATCAATAGTGCGGGCGAAACACGAGATCGTGAGGGAGCTTGGAGATGGACAGCCAAATCCGTAGGGTGTTTAGGGAAGTTTTCAATGACGAGCAAATCGAGATTTGGGACGCGATGTCTGCTCAAGATGTGAAGGGGTGGGACAGCCTCGCCCAGGTTAAACTTCTTATTGGGCTCGAAGAGGAATTCGGCGTCAAATTCACAACTCACGAAGTAACCCAATTGACCTCCGTGGCGAACATCAAGGCGGCTCTGGCTCGGAAGGTCGTTGCTGAGTAGCCAGCGGATAATCGACTGAGTATGACCTCCAGTGAACATCAACTCTCGGCCTTGCACTTCCATCATGTGGGCGTATTGGTGGAGGATATTGAACGCTCGGCGAAAGCCTATATGGAAAGATTCGGGTACGAACTCCGGAGCGGCGTTATCCATGATCCTTTGCAGACCGCTTATGTGCAATTCCTGAGTTTCCCCGGGGAGAGCGCCTTTCTGGAATTCGTTTCCCCGGATGGCCCCCAAAGCGCCCTTAGTCTCGCCCTCAAAAAAGGTGGAGGACTGAACCACATTTGCTATTCCACCTCGGATATTGAGCAGACCTGCTTGCAGTTGCGTACCACTGGGCTCTTCCTCATCCGGCCACCGACTCCAGCTGTAGCGTTCAACGGAAGAAAGATCGCTTGGCTCATGGATAAGAGCGGAGTCCTGTTTGAATTGGTAGAGCGAGGCCCGGAAAACGAATTATAGGGTCCCTCCTCTGAAGACATAAATGAGCCCTCGAGCCCTTCTTCATGCGACTGGCATGCACGACTCAAGTCCATCCGTATTGCAGCGCAGGTCCCCGTGCCACCGGAGTTCGTGCCGTCCTGCCTGCTCATGGAAATGTGGCTGCCAGACATCACTTTGCAGAGGGCCTCGTTGATGCATACCGTACAGACTAGCAAAACACGCTGGTTACTTTACGGTCTATGGCTTGCCACGTCGATCGCTTTTTTCTGGCAGCCGCTCACCGATTTGGTCCATTTCGCGATTAAGAACGACAATGCCTCGCACGTTGTACTGATTCCCTTTCTTAGCGCTTGGGTTCTTTTTCAGGAGCGCAAAGAGATCTGTCCCTCGTCGTCTTACGACTTTCCCGCCGCTTGCGCCCCATTCTTTCTGGCTATTTTCCTGGGCACGTGGGCATTCCGGCAGGCGGCAAACTGGAGCTTGGGTCATCGATTGACGGTATACACGCTGGCGTTAGTTCTTGTTTGGATCTCAGGATTTGCGTTTCTTTTCGGCCGAGTTGCTCTCAACTCAAGGCGATTTGCCTTCCTCTTTCTGCTTCTCACTGTACCTCTACCTGAGTTCCTCTTAAACCATGTGATTTTTTCCCTCCAGAAAGTTTCGACGGAACTCACGGCGGCGCTGTTCGATCTATTAGGTGTGCCTTATCTCCGAGAAGGATTCGTGTTTTATCTTGCGCATGTAAGCATCGTAGTGGCCCACGAGTGCAGCGGCATCCGTTCAAGCATGGCCTTGTTCATCCTGGCGTTGCTCGTGGGACATTTTGTTTTGCGCGCTTTCTGGAGACAATCCGCTTTTCTTCTCTTCGGGATTTTCGCGATGATCGCAAAAAATGCTGTCCGGATCGTAACGCTCACGCTTCTTGCCTCTTACGTTGATCCTCAGTTCCTTTATGGCAATCTCCACCGAGATGGGGGTGTTGTGTTCTTTATGCTCGCTCTTCTCATGCTTCTTCCCATCCTCTGGCTCCTCCAACGTGGTGAGAAACCGCGCCGGGGAGGCGCAGTCCCTCCGACTCTAAAGGCCCCGGAGAAAACACCTGGTGCTTAGAATCCTTGGGAACAAATCACTGCCCGGCTAATCGAGCGCCGTCTCATGATCACCCGTACAGAACATATCGCTTCCTATTGGGAAAATAGTCGGGCACTACCACGGGAGATCCGTTGCTTTCACTACCACCGAGATTAGAGAACTGCTCTTATTTTTCTTCGTTGAGGTATTCGCTGTAGTAGTAATTGCCGTAGCTATCTGCCCTTTCAGCGCCGTTCAGTACCACTCCCAGCAGATTCTTCTCACGGAATTCAAAGGCACCCTTTTCGGCCACTTCATAACTTGTCTGGCCTGCCCGCACGACGAAAAGCACGCCATCGCACAGGTCGGCCAGCACACTGGCATCGTGCACAGGCAGTGCCGGCGGAGAGTCGATTATGATCCAGTCGAATATCGGTGTTACTGAATCGAGCAGCTTTTTCATTCGCTCGCTGGCTAGGAGTTCGCTAGGGTTTTTGACTTCGCCGCCACTTGGAATGAAGTACAAATTCCCTTCTGCCCCATTCTGAAGCACGTTCGAGATATCGGCTTCACCTCTCAAATAATCCGCCAATCCGGGAGACGGCGGGGCTCCCAGCATCACATGCAAACGCGGAGCGCGCAGGTCCGCGTCGATCAGTAATACTCGCCGGTCTTCTTGGCGAATGATGGACTGGGCCAAATTTGAAGCCACAAAGGACTTACCTTCCGCTGGCACGCTACTCGTGATCAGCACGCGCTTCAACGGCCGCGTTGATGCCATTTGGTAAAGCCGTGATCGCAATGTCCGAAATCGTTCCGCCCCAACCTTCCTGCCGTCTTCACCCTGAAAGACGCTCATGCGCGAATCGATCTTCCACTTCGGACGGGAACAGCGTATCGCCAATTTCTCGTATCGCGCGACCGAAGGCTCTGGCAGGTCGACCTTCTCACGCACCGCAGTCTCTGCGAGATGGGTGGAAAACCGGGGAGTCTCGATAACCTTTCCCGCTACCTCTGCCAAAATCGGCTCAATGCTCGCGCCCTTTTGCGCGGATCGCTCCTCCGTGGCCTTCCTTAATGCATCATGAATCCGGCTCATTGTTTCCTTTCAATCTGCTCAGGGCCTGCACTTCCTCAGTGATTCGAGTCCATCGCACCATGTACATCTCGAGCGCCGGATCGCGTCGCTCTTGTTCCGGCCAGTTCCAACGCGGGTACGAGAGCAAGCACGGGAAGCTTCAGGGCCAGTTCGACGTCTCTTTCCGTGTGCAAGGATTTATCGCTCATCGCCAGGAGATAGAGAAGGGCAAGGCTTAGGGCTAATCCCGCCCCTAGACCTCCCCCGGCAAACAATGTTTTCTTTGGAAACGAGGGCTCGGAAGGTAGACTCGGTGGATCGAGCACACGGAACTGCTCGGATTCCTGCTGGTGTTCGAGATCGGTCGCCATTGCGGAGTTATCCCGCTTCTTGAGAAGTTCGTTGTAGAAATCCAGGGCCGTCTGGTAGTTCCGCGTGATTTCCTTGAACTGTTGCTCGACGACCGGAGTCGCCTGAACACGCCCCTGCATCACCCGGATCTCTTCCTGGATCTGGCCTTGCCTTTTGGTTAGATCCGCTATTAGTAGGTCTGCCTGCCGCAACCGGGCGCGCAACTCTTGAATGTTCACAGGCTCGGTGGCCGGTCGGGAAGGGTTCGAGATTGTGGGAGCATGCGATGGATCCGCGTTGCGTTTCTTCAGTTCCTCAATGCTGTTCTTGAGTTTCATCACGTCCGGGTGCTGTGGGGTGTAGCGAGCTTCCATCGCCGAGAGTTGTTCTTGCAAACTGGCAAGTTGCTGATCCACAGTCACAGGGTTTTGCCCGCCCAAGGTAGCCTTCCAGTTCGCTTCCTGCTGGCTCAGCAAAGTCTCCGTATAGGTTTTTTCCTGCTGCGCGTGGTTCAACTGCTGGGTATTGGCTTCAAGTTGCGTGTTCAGGCCCGTGAGTAGACTCAGATTCGCTTGTGATTCCTCGGGCAACTCCCCTAGATGCTGTCGCTGGAATTGCGCTAGCCTTGCATCTTGTTCATCTAGCTTCGCCTTCGCTTCATCCAGTTGGGAACTGAGGAAAGAGGTGGTGCGCGTCGCTTGCCCCTCCCGATCCCGGGCATTCTGCTCCATGAACATGGAGGTGATTTCGGTGCAAATCTGCTGAGCGATCTGAGGATTCGGGAAGGTCACCTTGACATAAAAACCTGGCAACTGCCGATTCTGTGTTCCCGGCATCGGCGCCATTGGCTCCACCTGTACGGCTGCTCGAAGCCGGTCTAGCAAGTCGTCCATGTGGACTTTGCGGCGATCTTCGGCGTACAAGCCAAATTTGTCAATGATCGGCTGCAAGCGCGTACGACTCAGGATCTGTTCTTGCATCGAAGCCAATCGATGATTCAAGTCTTCCGTGATGACGGGCCTGACATATTCAGCGGGTACGGTTGGCTGATCTACAAGGACAAGCGTCGTCGACGTATATCTTTTCGGCAGGACGAACGAGGCTGCGAGCGCGAGTGCGCCACAGCCGACCACAGCAATCGGCACAATCCACCAATACCGTCGCAGCACTCTCTTCACGTCTGCCAATCCGATTTCGCCGTTCTTCACCATGCCAAACCTCGTTCCGATTCTGCAGACCTAAGCTGGCGCTCCCAGAGAAGGATCCCAGCTCCGGGGAGGCGCAGTAAGCAGCTCCCCTTGCCCAGGCACCACACTATACTGGCCCTTTTAATGCACGGTCAATACCACTGCTGATCCAGGTCCCTTGCCCGATTTGCATTTATAACTATATTGTTATCAATATCTTAAAGAAGATTTCTCCGATTCATCGCCGGGCCTGCTTACCTCCCTCCCCCTGCTGCGACGGGGCTGTGGAACTATTCTGTCCACATTATCCCTAAAATTACCCTATTTCGGGGAAGGGGTTCAGATGCCATGCGGTCAATGGCAGGTTCGCTCGGTTTACAAGCATTCGCCAGACGGTAACTTATTACTTTTCAATAGGTTAAATCGATCCTGGGAATGTATCGGTCGCTCAGAATTCGGACGGTGAATTGCAATATAGCGAGAGTGTGGAGAATAATATAGCTTTGGACCCACTCCTTACTTCGAGGCGAGATGGCGCGTAAGCATTCTTGGTTGTTCCCACTGGGACTTTTGCTCACCCTTTTTGGATTGGGGGTCGGTTGCAATCGCGACCCAACCGTTCGTAAACAGAAGTTCCTCGAGCAAGGGAATCATGACTTCGACCAGGGCAAGTTTCCCGAAGCGATCATCTTCTACGGCCGGGCTCTGCAGATCGATCCGCGATTCGCTGAAGCTCATCATAAACTGGCGCACTGCTATCTAAAGCAGGGCAATTGGGCGCCGGCCTACCGTGAGCTATCGAGAACTGTTGAACTTGAGCCTCAGAACTGGCAGGCGCAGACCGAACTCGGTCAGATCCTCCTGGCCGCTGGCAAGGGGCAGGAGGCTAAGGATCGTGCACTTCTGGTTCTGCGCAGCAATCCACGATACACGGATGCCCAAGTGCTTCTCTCTGGTGCCGACGCCGCTCTCGGAAACATCAAAGAAGCCCTTCAAGAAGCGCAGGAAGCTGTCCAGATGGCTCCAGATCGTTCTTCATCCTATCTCAATCTGGGGACCATTCAGCTTAGAGCCAAGCAGAACGAAAATGCCGAAGCCAGTCTGAAACAGGCTGAGTCACTTGATCCAACCTCTATTCTTCCGCCCATGACCCTCGGGAATTACTATCACCAGCAAAAGCGCTGGGGAGATGCGGAAGAAGAATACAAGTCTGCCATCCGGATCGCACCAAAAAACAGTATGCTGCGCGCTACGCTCGCCCGCCTGTACCTGGATCAAGGTCAAGACGCGCTTGCCGAAAGTACCCTCACCGAGGCCAAGCAACAACTCAAGGACGATCGTGGCGCCTACCAACTCCTGGGCGACTACTATATCGCTCGTGGAGAAACCTCCAAGGCGCTCGAGGAATTCCGATCCCTCCACGTCGAGCATCCTGATGATGTCCAAGTTTTCAAGCTTTATGTTCAGCTGCTTCTGCTGAGCCACAAAGTCGACGAAGCCAAGCCTCTACTCGATGAAATCGTCAAAAAATCCCCGCGGGATCCGGAAGCCTTAGTGCTTAAAGCGCAGCTTCAATTGCAGCAGGTGAAGATCGACGAGAGCATCCAAACCCTTCAACAAGCCCTTAAGAGCGCGCCAGATAATGCTATGGGGCACTATCAACTCGGACTAGCCTACCGCCTAAAAGGCAATTCCGCACAGGCCGAGAGTGAGTTTCACGAAGCCACCGTCCTGAGACCAAATATGGTGGAGGCCTGGCAGGCGCTCGCCGGTGGCGCCATCCACCGTGGAGATTGGCGAACGCTCGAAACCTACGGAGAACAACTGAAAACCATAGCTCCTCGCAACCCCGAGGGTTATCTCCTGCATGCTTCGGCCCGCATCAACCAGGGAGACGCCGCGGCCGCAGAAGCAGATCTGAACCATCTAATACAGATGGCACCCCAAAGTGCCCTGGGCTACGTCAAGTTGGGTCAGCTCCGCGTGGCACAAAAGCGCTTTGACGACGCCGAAAAAATGTACCGGGAAGGGTTGAGTCGGGATCCCAATTCCCTTGATGCCGCCCAGGGACTAGTTGATCTGTATTTCCGAAGGAACAAGCCTGCGGTTGCGCTTCGCATTCTTCAGGAAAGAATTGCGCATGACCCGGGTAATGTCGGGCTGTATCTTCTCCAAGGGGAAGCCCTGCTGGAAGCAAAGCAGCCTACAGAGGCCACCGTTTCCTTCAAGCGGGCTTTGGAGCTCGACAGACAGAACGTGCCGGCGCTCATATTGCTCGCCAGAATCGAGTCCTCCCAAGGTGAGATCGATCAAGCCATCGCAAATTATCGTCAGGCTTTGACTGCTGCCCCGACGAATATCTCTATCTACCTCTCCCTAGGAACCCTTCTTGAGTCCAAGGGAAACTGGCAGGAAGCACAGACCTTTTACGAAAAGGCTCTGGCTATCCAGCCAGAGGATGCGCTTGCCGCGAACAATCTGGCCTATGTCATGCTGGAGCACGGGGGGAGTGTAAACGTCGCCCTGACCCTTGCCCAGACCGCTCGCCGCGGCTTGCCAAACCTTCCGAATGCAGCCGATACCTTGGGCTGGGCCTACTACCACAACGCTGCATACTCGGTCGCCGCACCGCTATTCGTGGAAGCCCTAAAGCGATCACCCAACAACCTGACTTATCATTTCCACCTTGGCTTGACTTACCAGAAACTGAAGGATCCTGCCCGGGCCCGCGCGGAATTTGAAACAATCATCGGTCTTGATCCGAAATCTCCTATCGCCGAAGAGGCTCGGCGTGCCCTAAAAGAGGTCTCTGCCAGTTGAGCTCCGCCTGCCTTCTAACTGTGACCCATCCAGAGAAACCCATGAGAATTCTCCTGATTGGCGCAAAAGGTATGCTCGGCACGGACATGCTACAGGAATGGACATCCGATGAACTCATTCCGGCGGATACGGAAGATGCAGATATACGAGATCTTAACCAGGTACAAAGCCTGGTCTTCAAGACGAAACCTCATTGGATCGTGCTGACAGCCGCTTACACAGATGTGGACGGCAGCGAGAAGAATCCCGATTTGGCCTTCGCAGTAAATGCTAAGGGCGCGGAAAACGTGGCTCGCGTCTCTACCGAATTCGGTGCTCGTCTTTTTTACGTCAGCACGGACTACGTTTTCGACGGCACTTCTTCTCGCCCCTACGAACCCAATGATCGCCCCAATCCCCTGAATACGTACGGCGCGTCTAAGGCTGCAGGAGAATCCGCCGTTCAGAAATATGCCAAAGAATGGTGTATCGGCCGCACCTCGTGGCTTTTTGGCGCGTCTGGTGCCAGTTTCCCCGAAAAAATCCTGCGCGCCTCCGAAACTCGCTCGGAACTTACCGTTGTCGCCGACCAGGTCGGCTCGCCGACTTACACCCGAGACCTTGCTTCTGTCATGCGCGACCTGGTTCGGGCCGATGCACGCGGCATCGTCCACGCCACCAACTCCGGCACGTGTTCATGGTTTGAATTTGCGCAGGAAATCCTCACCCAGGCGGGACGTCCTTTCATCCGGGTTTTATCCATCACAGCATCTGAAATTGCGCGCCCTGCAAGGCGCCCCGCCTACTCCGTGTTATCGCCCTTAAGTCTTAATCAGCGCGGCATTACGATGAGACATTGGAAGGAGACGGTCCCCTTCTACCTGAAAGACCTGCGCCAGGTTGGGAAATTGCGCTAGGACCCAGAACGGAAGTTCCCGGAGCGCACTTCGCCCTGTGCTGACATGATGCCCCTTCGCCTCAAATACTGGCTTCCGGCAATCTGCGTTGCCATTCTGATTTCATTCTTTTCCACGCAGTACTTCAGCAGCGAGCACACCGCACGCTTCATCTATCCCCTGTTGCGCTGGATCTTTCCTGCAGCTTCCCCCCGAATGTTGCACCTCTTCCACGTGGGAACCCGCAAGCTCGCGCACGTCACAGAGTTTGGCGTGTTCAGCGTAACGGTATTTCGTGGAGTCCGCGGCGGCCGGCCCAGCTGGCGCCTGGACTGGGCCGTCTGTACCTTTTTCATCGCCCTGGCCTTCGCTGCTTTGGACGAATGGCACCAGTCCGTCGTGCCCGTTCGCCAGGCAAGACCCCGCGATGTGGCGATTGACGCTCTGGGAGCGCTGCTGGCGCAAGTTTTGGTCTGGGTCTATGCCAAATTGGAGGCGGGCCTTCACGGGGCCACCATCTCTCCCGGCAAGGACACCTGTTAAGAAATGAAGTTGTTCTGCCCTAGAACTCAGGGGATCGGTGCTTGCGCTTCGTTGGAATACAAGCTTTCCGTGCCGCTGGAATCCACAGCCGTCGTGACGTAGTAGTAGGTCGTACCGTTCTGCACGGTCGTGTCGGTATAGGTCAAGCCGGTCGCGGCCGAGGACGCATTCAACTTCGCATACCCGGTCCCGCTCGTCGTGCTCCGGTACACATAATAGCCCACCACCGTCGAGGTGCTCGCAGTCCACGACAGGGCGACGGAATACGACGCGGGGGTTACGCCGGTACCTGACAACGATATAGTGGCGGGCGACCCAGTCGCGTTGCTGGTTACGGTGACTGTTCCAGGCGCGCTTCCCGCAGTTGTCGGGCTGAAGATAACGCTAAAGGTAAGCTTTTGCCCAGCCGACAGCCCCACCGGTGTTCCCGCCCCGCTGAGGCTGTAACCGGTCCCACTGACGCTGATTTGCGTGATCTGCACAGTTGTGTTGCCGGTGTTTGTGATCGTCTCGGTTTGCGTGGACGAACTGCCTGTGTTCACGTTCCCGAAGCTAAAACTGTTCGAGCTTAGGCTAAGGGTGAGCGTTGCTGCCACCCCGGTTCCAGTCAGTGCCACCGTCACTGGCGATCCGGGAGCGTTGCTAGTGATGGTCAAGCTCCCGCTCGCACTGCCTGTAGATGTCGGAGTGAACTGTGCATTGAACGTACTTGCTTGCCCCGGGTTCAACGTGAGCGGTAGCGTCAACCCGCTCGTACTGAATACGCTTCCCGTCACGCTGACCTGCGAGACAGTCAACGAAGCCGTGCCTGTATTGCTGAGCTGGATGGTCTGGGAATCTGTCGTCCCCACTACGACATTGCCGAAGCTGAAACTGGCTGGCGTAATGCTCAACGCCGCCTGTACTCCTGTCCCTGTAACTGGGATGACGGCGCTTGCTCCCTGGGTGTTCGAGACGGTCACATTTCCGCTGACGTTTTCGCTGCTCGTCGGACTGAACTTCACGGTCATCGACGTGGCCTGTGAAGGCGTCAAGGTGACGGGCGTGGTGATTCCGGAGACACTCACGTCTTTTGCATTCACCGTAACCTGGGAAATCGTGAGGCTGCTGTTCCCTGTGTTTGTGATGCTGACACTCTGCGAACCGGAGCTACCCGCTGTCACGTTTCCGAAGGCCAGACTCGATGGGCTCGGAGTCATCGTTACTGTCGCAGCCACTCCCGTACCGGTCAAGGAAACCGTCGCGGGTGACCCAGGGGCATTGCTCGAAATACTCACCGTTCCTGGCAGCGAACCCGCCGTGGTCGGTGAAAACTGCGCTGTCACCGAAGTGCTCTGTCCAGCCGCTACCGTCGCAGGTGTGGTCAGCCCGCTGACACTGTAGCCGGCACCACTCGCCGTAACATTTGAGATTGTGAGCGTCGCTGTCCCTGTATTCGTCAGCGTGAGTGCCTGTGTCTTCGTCTGTCCATCCACGACGCTTCCGAAATTGAAGGTGGATGGCGTAACGCTCAAGCCCGCCTGCACACCAGTGCCGCTCAAACTAATCGTCAATGGCGACCCACTTGCGTTACTGGTTACCGTCACGGTGCCCGTGGCACTCCCGACTGCCGTGGGCGTGAATTTCGCCGTAAAGCTCAGAGTTTGGGAAGCCGCGACCGTTGCCGGTGTGCTCACGCCGGTCAAGCTGAATCCGGTTCCGCTCACGGCAATGCTCGAAACAGTCGCGGCGGCATTCCCAGTGTTTGTCAGGGTGATCTGCTGGGTTGCGCTGCTGCTGGTCGAGACACTTCCAAAATTCACGCTGGCCGGATTGGCGCTCAACTGCCCTACAGCCGTGGACGATCCAGTTCCAGCCAAGGTAACCACCGCCGTTGGCGTAGTCGGGTCGTTGCTTGTGATCGTCAAGCTGCCAGACTCCGCGCCGGCTAACGCCGGCTTGAAAGTCAAGGTCACCGGAGCATTTTGCCCAGCGCTGATGGTTTTAGGCGTGGTTATGCCGCTGATCCCGAAATCCGCTCCCGAAAGGGTCAGGAGCGAAATCGTCAAATCTGCCGTCCCTGCGTTGGAAATGGTCAAGCTCGAACTCCCGGTCGAGCCGATAGAAACGCTGCCAAAGTTCACCGCGCTTGTGCTCAAACTCAACTGCGGCTGCGGAGTCACGGCCGTTGCGGAGAGATTCACCACTACCGGCGAACTCCCTCCATCGCCCTGCACTGTCAACGTCCCTGTGATAGCCCCGGCGCTCGTGGGATTAACGGAGACAGAGAAATTCCCGCCCTGTCCTGTTGCAAGACCCATCGGAATGGTCATTCCGGAAAGGCTGAACTGAGAATTGGAGATAGTCGCCTGTGTGATGTTGATCGCGACATTGCCGGTATTGGAGACCGAGAGGCTCTGCGAAGTTGCCTTGCCTACCGGCACTTTGCCAAAACTGATGCTCGCTGGCAGGACTTGAAAAGACACTTGGGGTGTCGGCTGTGACTTTGAAGCACTCACTACACCCGCGCATCCGTTTAGAAGCGCCAAAACCAGAATGGCGGTGACGAGCAGAAGGGAAGATTCTCGTGTCCAAATCTTGGGCGCGACGCACTGTTTTCCGAATCGCGTCCGGGCCCCTTCCACCGAAGTGCTCGCCATGATCCAGGCCTCCCTAGCTGTATCCAGCTACGAAGGTATAGGTAATGGTACCCATCGGCCTACTGGTGAGAGGACCAATTTCGGGACAGTCGCCTGTACTGTACGGAGGACCATCCTTTATCTGGCCCAGACCTTACACCCCTAGAAGATCCGGGTTTTGGACTCCCCAGGTGCCCGCTGCATAGGTACGTCATAGCGTATGCACATTGCTGAAAATACAGTGGTTATTATGATTTAGGGGTAGGGCAGCGGCTGCGCTCTGTCAATCACTGCCGGGCAGTTGCTCTCATGCCCATGCTGCAAGTCGGCGCGTCGGCCCTGACACTGGAAGGCGTTTCAATTCGAAAATTACACTTTTTGGACCCTGTTGCCACCAGGCGACCCGAGTAGGATAGACGTGCGCGCTCAACTGGGCCAATACCCTCGAGCGTGGGCCGTTCGTTATCGCCCAACTAATCTGTCGCGTAGTTCCGCATCGATTCAGTCGACAGATTCGTCGCGTGCTCCCCGCGCTGTGCGGCCTTTCGGGTCATCAATCCCGCATCGTGGATCTTGTAGATCAGCGCGCGGTAGCTGATCTTCAGTGCCTGCGCTGTCTTTCGGCGGTTCCACTGATTGGCACGGAGAGCTTCCAGGATGGCGTTGCGCTCGAGTTCCCGAATGGCGTCTTTTGCCAGCCGCTTTAGAGTCACGGGTGTCCCATTGCCTTCGGTGGACCGCACTGCCTTGCGTTTTTTCGGAGCGTACTCCTGATGAATCGCAGCCTCGGGCCCGATCAGAACGTACCGCGCGACGCCATTCGACAGCTCTCTTAGGTTCCCCGGCCAATTCAGATTTTGCAGGTATTGGATCATCTCCGGAGGGAAAGTGTCTGTCTGCGTCCCAAACTGCTTTTCAAAATGGACCCTGAAGAACTCGGCCAGCGCCGGAATGTCTTCGCGCCTCTCGCGCAGCGTCGGCACCTTTAAGCGAAATCCATGTATGCGGTAAAACAAGTCTTGCCGGAATCTTCCGGCTTCCATCTCCCGGTTCAGGTCCGTGTGTGTCGCGCAAATGAGGCGCGCATCAATCCGCCGTTCCGTGTGGTCCCCGATCCGCGAGAATGTACCGTCTTGCAGGAACTGCAGAAGTTTGCACTGAAGATTCGGATCCAGATCCGCAATCTCATCCAAGAACAAAGTGCCGCGATGCGCCATTTCCACTCGCCCGGGCTTGGCAACGCTTGCCCCGGTAAAAGCGCCCTGCTCGTATCCGAACAACTCGCTTTCAAGCAGCGTCCCGGGAATCGCTGCACAGCTAACCTTGACGAACTCTCCAGAGGCGTACTCCGAATTCACGTGTATCCATCGTGCCAGCGCTTCTTTGCCCGTGCCGCCCTCGCCACAAAGCAAAATCGGCACATTCGTTCGGCAGATCTTCTCCGCTCTCTGACGCAACTCCGCCATCACCACCGAGCGCCCGAACAAAACAGGGTCTGGCGGCACCTGGTCTAGTCTTTCCCAACTGGCGTTGCGGGTTGGACACTCTCCGGCCATATGTTCTGGTACCAAGGCGTTGCACATCGCCAGCCAAAGGCCGAGCATATTTGACGTGCTTCCGGACCCCGCTCCAAACAATAAGGTTTTCTTTTTCAGCACAATACAAACAGCGCTCCACGTAAGGTTCTAGTACCAAGATGTTCTTCGACATCGCCCTTTTTTGTAACAATGGGAAAACTTCAAGACACAACGGGGAAGGATTGTTCTCTCGAATGGCTAGGAAACCAATCGTAGCCCACGGGGCAAGTTGAGGAAAAGAAACCAGAAG
>Ga0116131_1001029_pt1 | contig 18170 bp, 21 predicted proteins | sample June2015DPH_17_1_FD_89734 | JGI IMG/M metagenome (GOLD analysis project Ga0116131, IMG submission 89734) | Peatland microbial communities from SPRUCE experiment site at the Marcell Experimental Forest, Minnesota, USA - June2015DPH_17_100 | ecosystem: Environmental > Terrestrial > Soil > Wetlands...
TCCAGGATTTGGTTTAGTGTTTAGCTTTATCGGAAGATTACTTCTTAACTCCATTCTATATTCTCCTGTCTCTGTAAATGTCGATATATTTATCTTATATTTTCACCTGTAATACATCTATTACAACACAAAATTTTATATTTTGAACATGTATTAGTACGTGGTTTGTAAAATGGACATTTATGTTTCTTTTCTGCAATACTTAATTTTTTAAATGTCAATCAATGTTCTCCTGACATTGTTCTTTTGGACATATTTTAATTCTCTTTTCAAATCTCTTCAAGTATCCCTTCTGTCTTGGAGTCATCTTTTCAAAATTCTTTTTCTTGCAGCCATAACAACTCCTATTTTTGTATACAGAACACGATCTACTTTCTATGTCATAGTATTTACAATCGGATCTTTTATCTCCCTTAGGAATAGAAATGTTATCTATTTGAATTGTGTTGTCTATCTCATGTCCATTCTGCACATCAGAAATACAATCTTCTATTGGTATGAGTTCTATTGGTATGAGTTCTATTGGTATGAGTTCTATTGGTATGGGTTCTATTGGTATGGGTTCTATTGGTATGGGTTCTATTGGTATGAGTTCTATTGGTATGAGTTCTATTGGTATGAGTTCTATTGGTATGGGTTCTATTGGTATGTTTATACCAGTGGTAATACCAGAGGGAATATTGATAATTTTATCATTACTTATTATGTTTCTTATTCTTCTTCTTCCTCCTCTTCTTGGTCCTCTTCTTCTGCAATCTTCTTTTTTTACTAGTTTAATTATCATATTGTGAAAAGTCCGACTCCAGACCACATGTTCCAGACATATCTCCATATATTTGTTTTGAACAAGTCGATATGGGTACGTACTAATTATCGATTTATTCAAGGTCTTGGAGTCGTGTGTGGTATTGTTGATTTATGATTGGAATTACAGAGAGAAACTATTAAAAATAGTTGTGACTCTCTGCAATCTTGTTTCACTTTGTTGTTGTCAGGAGATGTGGCTCAACCTCTCGGTATCATTGCCACTGCTGACATATTTATGTATCAACATTGTTCTATTTTCATGTCCATTGCATTGCCAACATATTAATTTCTTGCGAATTTCACAAGCACCAGCACGGGGAGTATAATATTTGCAAGTATCTCTCTTTCGTTTAGCCGCCTCTCGCTTAGCTTTATCCTTTATATGTGAACCTACTGGTACTGACATAATAATAATAATATAAATTTTCTTATTCTCCAAAAATTCAAGGAATTATTGTCTTACTATTCAAATCTTCTTGACGAAGTCTTGCATATTTTCTTAATCCATCTCTCAATGCAATGAATCTGTCTGTTCCATCATCATGCAGTTGATAAAGACCAGAAACATCTCTTTTGAGGTCAGTTATTGGATCAAATTTGGTTTCAACGAGTAAATGCCATCTATTATGATAATTTCTGTCTTTCTTCTCTCCATGCCAATGGTGATTAACCATTCCTGGCATAAACCCTACATTTTTTCTTATGTGTTTTAATGCTCGTTCTTGCCACAGGAATCCCAGTTGTTTATAATTTTCAGAATATCCTTCGTTCATAGTTCTTCCAATTTGAATTTGCCCAAAAAGTCCGTGTGCCATAAGATAATCCCCACTTCCAAGAATTGTCCAATCGATCAATCCTCCAACTTTGTTTAAAGCTTCTCTACGGGCAGCCCAGCAGAAACCAGGATGTCGGTATATTGCTTCTTCTCCATTTTTTCCTTTTTCTCCTTTTATTATATGCTCATAATAATATCCTTCTTTAGTTCCATCCGAAAATGTATCATTTTTCATCAACTTTCCATAAACAAAACCTGGTGTAATTATTGATGACTCATAATTAATATCTAAATCTTGAGCCATTGAAAACATCTGCAGAAATTCATAATGTTCTAATAGCTGGAGTGTCTCTTGTGCCCAGTCTGGACGCGTAAATTGAATATCAGCATCTATCCATGCAACTTTTTTCCAATCTACAGGAAGTCTTTCTATAAGTAGATTTAATGAATTTTCCTTAAGCCATATTTCTTGATTATCTTTAGCTCTCAATTGTAGATGTCTTGGATTATTTGGATCTGTTATTTCAAATTCTCTATCTCCAAATGCAATTTCTGCAGTATATAAAATTGCACCTGCTTTATTACACATGTTAGCAAAGGTCCAATAATTCCAGTACCTGCTTCTGAATCTTAAAGGATTAAAAACTGTTGTAATTACATACAGACGATCATGTAAAGCATGAATACCAGGTTTACTATGACTTGGATCATCTATATGTTCTAAACAATCTTCTGGAAAATGTTCAAACCCTTTGTTTATATTAAATTCTCTCATTTCCTGACCAACCAAATTTAGCTATTTTTCAATATTGCATTTACTACATTTGTCATATAAGAAGCTATTCGTCCAGCATCTTCTTTTCCAGTGTATACTTTAATATTTTTACCAGCTATCTTGAGTAAATAATATATATCTTGTCCAGCAGTTACTTCCTTAACTTCGACTTTTGATGCATCCCCATGTTTTATAACTTGTTTTACTACATGCTGCATAAATCTACCATCTTTTTTAGCTTCATCTAAGTCTATATATAGTCGTATATCTATTTGAGCAACTTTCAGTAAATACATAGTTGATATGTCTGTATTATCATCTAATGTTATTTCTTTGATTTCAATAAATCTCCTAGAGTTATTCTCGATTTCTAAAAATCCTTTCATATCTACTATATTATCTGCTATATTATCTGCTATATTATCTACTATATTATTACGTTCTTCTGTTTTAGATTCTGCTTTTCTTGTCATTTCATTCTCCTGTTTAATTTTATTAATTTTATTAGAAACAACTTCATATAAACAACAATACCATATTAAATTATTGTTTGAATAATTAGTATGTTTCTATTATTCTGCTATTATTGTTTCTCCAGCAAATACATGTTGATCCTTAGCTACTTTAATTGTAAGTCCTAGTGGTATTGTGATTGAGGTATGGCTTCCTAATACTATTCTTCCGATAGTATCTCCTTTGTTAAGAGTATCTCCTACTTTAACATCTGTAGTAACTGTTCTTGCTATTTTACCTGCCCATCGTTCAACTGTTATAATTCCGAAAGATGTATCTAATTCAATAAGATTGTATTCTCTGTTCATATCTGTTATATGTATCACAGTTCCAGCAGCTGGTATCCTTTGATAATGTACATCAGTCAGCCCTATAAAGATTTCAATTCTATTTCCAGTAATATCTACTATTGTACCATCAGCAGGTGATACTATATTATTTCCAGAAGTAATAGTGCGATTAGGATGTCTATTGAAAAATAGCCATCCAAGAACCAGTGCTTCCATAAGATAAGTATATCTCTTTTTCATATTAGTAAACACCCAGGTTTCGACAGTGTCAAACCAAAGAATACACCAGCCATAAATATCAATAACATATAAAACCAAAATTCCTTGCTATTTCTTAATTCTTTGTTCACACATTATCAGACTCTTATTATTGCTGCGGTGTTCCCGTTGAGCATGTGATTGAATAGTTGTCTGGGATATGGTAATCTATCTGTCTGGAGCGATAACATATAGTCAGTTCCTGTTGCCAGAAATATTGCATTTCTTTCTTTTGTTCCATTCTTACATACCTCTATTCCAAAGTTAGCTTCTGGTACTATATCCACCATATGTATCACCCATTTCCAAAGCCATCTGGGTGTTCATATCGTATACGAAAATATTTATCATACCAGTTGTGAACATTTTCTGATTTTTTGTCTGATTTACTTTTTATTCTTCTCTGTTGTTCTGTAATGTCTATGTAGTATGGACACTGTGTCCATATTCTACAAGGACATTTTTTATTGCATCCTTTTGTTGATTTGTCATACCTATAATATTCGTTATTTTGTATATTTTGTCTATATTGTCTATTTTGTATATTTTGTATATCTTGTCTGTCAAGCATCGACACCTCGCATATATCCTATCTATCCATTCTTCCTGCGGCTGTCGTTTTTGACGTTATTGTTTTATATGTTGTTTTATATGTTTTTCTTTACCTGTCATAATCAATTATTTGAATCTTCTTTTGTTATTTCTCTCAAATAGAAAGCCGCTATTCCAACAATTGCTAACATTGATGCTTCAATATATTTTCCAGATTGAATCAATGTAATTCCTCCAGATAGAAAGGCTGTACCTGCTGCAATAAGAATAGTGTTCATTTCCTTTGTTGCCATTTTATTATCTTTTATCCTAACAATTTACCAATTATTCCTCCAACAATACCAGAAACAAGTCCAATACCAATTGCTACGCCAATTAATTTCGATTGCCAATTTTCTAAGGCTTTTAATCTGATATCAAAACCTTTACTATCAGATTCGTACTTAGACCATGTGATATAATTTGCTCTATCTTCTAATACCTCTGTTCGTAGTTTATTTAAATGTTCTAGTTTAGTTTCTATATTTCTGTTTGCTAACATCAGAGCTTGATCTTCAAGTCTGAATCTCTGTTCTATTAATTCTTCAAGAGATTTGAATTTAATATTAAACAGTTCTTCAATTGAGTCAAGTTTCTGTCCAAATAATTTGTTGTCTTCTTCTAGAATCTTTTCAATATATTGTCTGATACTTATACTGTATTGTGTCGCTTCATAAACAGTCTGTATTCTATTTTGTGTGTCTTGTGTGTCTTGTCTATTTCGTGAAGTTGAACTATCTTTCAATTTATATCTATCCTATCCAATATTTGTTATTCGTATCTATTTCTATTTCGTCATTTTTGCATTTTTATCATCTTCTTTTTTTTATCTTTTTTTAATTATTTTTTCATCTCTTTTTTGTCTCTTTTTCTATTTTGTAAATTCGCCAATAACAGATCCGAGTATGTGAGTTTTTATGTTTCCATCTCTCATAACTGTTAATGTTTCAATATCTACTCCCATTTCTAATAATGTTTGTAGTATATTTTCGAGATTTGTTATATGAGATTCGATATGAAATCTAGTTCCTGCATGATATTTTGTAAATCCTTGCAAAACTTGTTCTTCACTACCTTCAGTATCTATTTTTATATAGTCCACTGTAGATATGTTATTTTCTACAAGTATATTATCTAACGTATCTGCTTGAATTTCATATTTTACTATTTGGTGAGTAAAAAGACCTTCCGGTCTTAATTCTGTCATCGTTTGTTTTAATGTAGATAATCCATTAGACCATCCTTCATATTCGTTAAATTGAATATTATCTTTTATGTCATATGCTGCTTTGTTGATGACTGTTATATTTTGATTGTTTAAAAATTTTTGTTTCATTACTTCACATAGTTGATGTATTGGTTCTATTACTAAAATTCTTAGATTTGGATTATATTGTAGAGCTTTTGTTACAGTATCTCCATCATATCCACCAACATCGACAAACACTTTTCCAAATACTCGCTTTGTTTTAATGTTGTCAAATAGTTCACCAAAATTATCATTGTGATTTATCTTAACTTTTGTCATTTTAGTGTCCACATTTTAAATAGATTTGAATACCTCGATATATCTTTGTCTAATGATAGACCAATCATATTTCTCGGATGTTTTTCTAGCAGCAACACCCATTTTAAAGAGATCTGCTGTATTCTTAAGAAAATCTATTTTATCTGCAATTGCTCCTGGGTCTCGCTTGTTTACGACATACCCGTTGACACCTTCTTCTATTAAGTCAGATGCACCAGCGCCTTCACTAGCTATAACTGGACGACCATATGACATTGCTTCCAAAATTTCCATTCCGAAAGCTTCAGTTACACTTGGCTGAACATATACACTTATATTATTATAGAAATTTGATACATCGTCTACATAACCAAGTAAACTATATTTACCAGTTATTGCATACTTGTTGATACTTGACCCTAACGCCTTTGAATTAGTTCCACCAAATACTAATGTGCTATCTTTGTAATCTAAGTGTGACCATGCTTCAATGAGATATTTGATACCTTTATCTGGACCATATTGTCCTAAATACCCGACATTGAATTGTTCTGGTGAGCTGGATATATTATAATTACCAGGTATAGTTATTCCGTGTGGGATAATTCTTAATTTAGTATTATCTACTCCTTCTCTTTTAAGAAACTCTGCTGATGCCATACTCGGTACTATTACTATATCGGCTTCATGCGGTCCACCATTATAAATTTTCCATAAATCGTCATTTTTAACATGATTGTATGGATACTCATATCCCAGATTTCTAAATTCTGATATTGATTCATCTCTATCGTGAGCATCTATAGAAAGAATGGTTTTTATTCCTTTTGATTTCAGATATCGAATAGTATTTACAAATGGACCTGCATATAGATGAGCTACATCTCCCATTTTTAATCCTAATTCATGTCTACATAATAAATCCATAGTTAAATAGTCCTGTAAAAATGGATAATCTGGTAAGCCATATTTTACTGGATTAATGTCCTGATTTCCAATCTTAATTATTGAAGCATTATCTCCAATTGATTCTATTGCAATTAATTCTTGCTCTGATACAGTATTACCACTGGAGCATGTCCATAGATCGGGTGATATATATACTCTAGTTATTCTCATAATCACCACTACCAGTCTTGACCATTCATCATTTTCTCATATAACTTAACATAGTTTTCAGCCATTATCTTCTTTGAAAATTGTTCAGCTCTCTTTCTACATTCTGAAGGACTAATAGTATCAATTTTTGTTATTGCTTCTATCATTTGTTCTTCTGTATCACATATAAAGCCTGTTACTCCATCTATAACTAATTCTGGAAGTGCTCCATCTCTCAAACATATTACTGGACATCCGCAAGCCATTGCCTCAGTTGCTGTTAAGCCAAAAGGCTCGTTCATCTTAGATGGTATCAATATAGCCTTTGCTTCTTGCATCTTTTGAATTTTAAATTCATGGCTTGCATCTTTATACATTGCTACATCCTTTCCATCGCACAGGGATTCTATTTCTTTCATATAACTTGGATCATCTACAAATGACCCTCCTATCAAGTCTATAGGTATCATGATTTCCTTTGCAACTTTTATTGCAGTATGAGGACCTTTGAATTTAGAAAATCGTCCAACATATAGTAGTCTACCATTTTTTATAATAGATGAATCAAAATTATACCTATTTAAATCTACACCATTATAGACATATTCGCACTCCACATTGAAACCTTTCTGTTCGAAGTGTTGCTCGGTATATATTTTCATGAATTTTGATATGGCTACCAAATTTGGCTTGGGAAATGGCGGCGCAGTGTTCCATATATAGCCTCCATGATGCGTATGTATAACTTTTAATCTGAGATTGCTCATCTTGTGGTAATATGGAAATCCAAACCACGTGTGATCGTGACAGATATTAAATCTATCGTTAGTTACTACATCTTTCCATTTAAAATATCTCTTTTCTTCTTCACTGTACCAGTTACAATTAACAGTATCCAGAGCTGGTCCTGTAACTACTAATGATCCATGTTTTGGTACTTTTGAACCTTCTGGAGCAAAAAGAGTTACTATATGACCCAGTTCATCTAATCCTTCTGCTAAATCCCAGACCACCTGCTCCAGACCTCCGTATTTGGAAGGCGGCACTCCAAAAAAGGGAGTTGATATTAGAGCAATCGTTAACTTACCTTTTCCTGGAAGCATTCCTATTGTAGATACATCAGAACCGAACGTTATATTTGGAGTTTTTGGCATCTCTATCTGAATATTGCCTGTTGATGGTCTTATGACTATGTTTTGGTCTTTTTGGTCTGCATAAGAATTTTTCTTCTTTATTTCTTCAATCGCTTTTCTGTTTTTATATTCACTCGGATTTGTATCGACCGTGAAGAAACTCCACCCACTATAGTTCAATTTACCTAATTCATACTCTTTAATTCCAGCACTTTCTAGGTCAGCCTTTAAAGTTTCTTCTGTATAATATCTATTGTGCCAAAGATGCTTATAGCCATCCTCAGTATGAAATTCTACCGCATTTGGATTTCCTTCTTTTGCCATTTCTTCTATGGTCATATTTTTGTTTTTACTTGATTCTTCAATAGTCCTAAATGGAAACAGTTCCTTATTCCATTCATATTCGTTTGGTACTGTTATAAGAACCCTTTTTGCTACTCTATTAGCTTCTTTTAACACTAACACTGGGTCTTCAACATGTTCTAATATTTCTGCAAGAATTGCTGTATCAAAGAAGGTGTCTGAAAATTGAAGATTGTGAGCATCCATTTGTATAAACCCTGGAAAATCGTATTTATCCAGATCAATACTTGTGACACGTTTTACAAATGGAGTATCTTTAAATATATGTCCATCTTGACTGCCTATATCTATAATACTGTCTCCAATATTACAATGATTGAGAATCCAACAATTCCTATCTTCAATATATTTAGTTGGCTGCTCCATGTTTACACGTCCGGAACTACAATAGTTGCATCACATTTTACTTTTAACATTCCAAGATGACTTAGTTTAACATCTGTAAAAACACGAGTATCAAATCCGTAAAACTTTGCTAACTTACAAAAATAGAAATCTTCAGATATACTACCAGGTTCGTTCCATACAAACCATGGTTTTGGAATTTCTTTGAAAACCTTTATATCAACGAGACAAAATCCCAAGCCCACTACATCAACATTTAACCAATTCCCGTTCCAATTCACTATGGGAGTAAATCCTTTATTCTGATATTTAAGCCACATTGCATATGAATACCCTGTTTTTTGTTTTGCACGATAAAGTCCTGATACAATTCTTCCATCTTTATAGTTTACATTACTTATATCTGTAGACTTATTTATTACTTGAAATAAATTACTCAATGCAACATTAGGATCTGTTGGTTGCTCCATCACTACATCACTATCAACAAAAAGGATATAATCAGCATTAGCTGCAATTGCCTGTTCTACAAGTGTATTTCTAGCAACAGTAATACTCGGTACTCTAGTCAGAAATGCTATTTTCTGACAAAATCCTGCTGGTTGATACATCAAAGGCATATACATTTTTTCAACCCATTCTGGTATCCAATTTCCATTATAGGGTATGCTTATCGCGATCTTTGGTAATCCACTATTTGGTTTTGGTGTATCTCGCCATGCCGTAGTACGAATTTGTTGTACCGCTTGTGTTGGCTGTACTTCTTGTGTTGGCTGTACTTCTTGTGTTGGTTGTACTTCTTGTGTTGGCTGTACTGCTTGTGTTGGCTGTACTGCTTGTGTTGGCTGTACTGCTTGTGTTGGCTGTGGTTGTTGTTCTGTTGTCATATATTTCTTAACTCCATCATACTTAATTTATTATACTATTTATTTGTATTATCTTAACTCCATCATACTTATTTTATTGTCTATAAGGGTTCATGACTTCCCCTATAGACTTTGGAGTTAAGATATCATACAGCTGTATGAAAACAATTATTAACTATTTCTGTCTATTTCTATTCAATAGTACGAAATATCGGCTGATAATATCCTATTATATTTATATTTACAGTTGCCGTATCTGTTTGTGCATTCAAATATTCTCCTTCGCTTACCTGTAAGAATCCTCCAAAAGGTAAAGAATATACGAATGTTAAGGGAGTTTGAACACTTGAAACTGTAACTAATTTCAATAATAATTTATCAATTACTGCTGTACTTGAACTTGATGCTTCATATATTTGAATCGTTGGTGTCATCGCACCAGACCCTGTTATTACTATGGAAGTAATAATAAACTGCTGTCCTGCTATTGGACCAAAGAAATTAAATGCTGCGTTAATTACATTCAAGCTATTAAAAGCAGACTGAGTTTTCAAAGTACCGATTCCTACTACAAGAACTTCTCCTGCAGAAGATACTCCAGCAGTTTGTCCAGTTCCATATGTTCCATCTATTATTAATGATTTAGTTGGCATAGTATTTCTTATTCCTCCATTTGCTCAACTATATTCTTAAAATTCTATGTCGTCTCTCGACATTACACCAAATCTCATACTTACATCAATATATGTAGACGATGTTGTTGCTAAAAAAAGCTCTATACTATTTCCTTTTCCTAGTATGATTCCGTCAGATTCTTGAAGTATCTGTTCTTGAAAATATACTCTATTAATATTTGGGTATTTTCTTGAAAGCTCTGCTCCTCCACTTGTTACTGCTCCATTCAACATGGTAACGTTAGGTTGTATATCAACTATTGCTTGGTTAGTATTATTTGCATATAATATACTACCAGTGCCAGAAGTAAGTATACTACCCATTAGTATCTGCATAAATGTACTGGTATCTGGTAATGTCGCTGCTGATACTATAGGATTTGAATATATACGATCTACTATTACAAAATTATCTGGGTCATTGTTTACTAAATATAATAACGAACCTCCAGAACCAGCAACAGATGATACAACATCAACATCATATATTCCAGTAGTTGGCACAACAAATTCTCTTTCAACAGTTTCTCCTGCCATATAATTTGTTTTGGGTACAGATACAGCAAACTCCTTTATTCTATTTTCAACTACTTGACTCCTGTTTCTAGAACCTTTTCCATCCTCCACACGGTATCCCATTCACATCATACTCCTTAACCCATGTGCCCAGGCAATACTTGAGCAAAACGCATTACAGCAAGCGCAATTCCTGAACCTAATAGACCAGATGAGAAATCGACTTCTATACTATTTCCTCTAGTTAAAATTATACTATCCCCAGCTTGAGGTACGATTTCAAATACTGGACCAGCTTGTGGATAGAAACGAAGAGCTTCAGTAAATGTTCCTGTCAACCCTAATAGAGATACACTATTGACAACAGTTGCAACTGCCCTGTTAGTAGTAAACTGATTCTCATTTACAGGTGTGATCACATTACCACCAGATGTGTATGTTCTTCCAAATCCTACTGAAAAATACGTACTCTGTAATGGCAATACTCCTGTCGCTGGTTGAGCTACCTGCACATATATTCTATCTACTACTAAAAATCTAGTAGAATCATTATTCTGTACAAATAATACTACACCACCAGATACTCCTGTCACACCAGATGCTATAACTATTGTTCCAAACGCATCATATACTGTTTGATGTACTGTTTCAACAGACAAATGATTCATTAAGGAATCTTGCACCGAAAATGTGCGAAGGCGATTATCAAACACTGCTGCACATTCACCTGTACCCAATCCATCTTCTATAACTATGCCCATATTATCTTATCTCCTTTCTCCTCACGTCAACTCATTCACGAATCTGATACTATGATTTACAAGTCCTGATGCAGTACCTAGCGCTCCAGTAGCAGTTACTCTATATGATCCACCTTGTCCTAGCACAATCGATGATGCCCAATCAATTGGATTGATATCTTGCATCTGGAAATAATACTGTGTAATCTCAGTATCTGAGCCAGCAATAGTAGGATTGTTTGTTGTTATTCCAACATTTGGCGGTGTAGTAAATTTCGTATTCAAATTTACTGGGGTCTTTGGTGTTCCTCCTGACCCTGTTGCTGTTCCAATATATGTCTTGATTGTTGTTACCATTCCTGAGTTTATTGGATTATTTTGTACACTCGTAATTGCTAACCCAATCTCAACCTGAGTAGTTCCTGAATTAGTTATAATCAAAACCGTTCTTTCTAATCCAGACGTCATTGCCACTTGTCCATCTACTACCCATGCTTGCCCTTGGTCGGCAGCAAATGCTGTATCCGAATATATCATAGCCTCAACAGCTAACTGATTTTGACTATTAACTTCTGCTATATTTCCTGCCCCTGTTCCATCTTTAATTACGGTCATTTATTTATACCTCCTGAACGATCGATCGATCGATCGATCGATCTTTTATATTCAATATATATGTTCAATATATTTATTCTAACATCTCTTATGCAATTATTTGTGATTATCATTCGTCGCTATCCTCCTCATCTATTAGTATATCCTCTTCAGTTATAATTTTATCATTTATTAGTGCCATGTGACTGTTAAGTTTCCTTAGTTCTATAATAATTTGATCGAGTTTCTCTGCTAATATAGGAACTTGATCTGTCGTTACGGAATCCCCTGGTAACGTACTAACATTACCTGCAATAGTTCCAATACCTGCCATATTTAAACCTCTATTTCTTTTACGTCCTTTATGTTTACTCTCATCATAATCACTCTCCTGCTAATATTGACATGTGGATTACTCACCTACAGATATTCCTGTAATAGCTGGAAGAGATACTGTTGTTCCAATAATTGTATCTGTCCATATTTTCATTGATGAAATTGGAATAAGTGCCGGTCTATTAACTCCAAAGAACGCGATAAAATTTCCAATGCCTGTAGGTGTTATGGATGGATCAGGATATTTTGCTCCGAATCCTACACCATGCGCAAATGGATAAGTATTTATAAATGGTGATGTGTCATGTCCAACAGCTATATCTCTTCCAGATGGCGAAAACGCTATGCCTCGTGCATTGCCTGGAGGCAATACTGCAGGATCAGTATATCTAGTTCCAAATCCAACTCCAGATACCCAAGGGTATACATTTATATTAGAACCCGAACCTGCACATCCTATGTCATTTCCAGATGGAGTGAATGCCACTGTAAATATACTGGAAGTAGGTAATGTAGCAGGGTCAGGATATTTATTTCCAAAGCCAGTCCCAGAAATAAATTGATAAACAGTAATGGCTCTAGTAATGTTATTGTGTGCCACTGCTAAGTCCTTCCCATTTGGATGAAATGCTACACCCCTCCCAAAACTAGTAGGTAATATAGCAGGATCTGCGTATTTAGCTCCAAAGCCTACTCCAGTTGTCCATGGATATGCTTGTATAAATGGAGTCAGTGCGCTTGCAATTGCTACATCTTTTCCATTTGGTGAGAATGTCACCGAGCCACTTACTACACCGCCTGCAGGTAATATAGTTGGATTAGTATATTTAGTTCCAAATCCTACTCCAGAAGCCCAAGGATATGCACTAATAAATGGAGTTGTATCACTAGCAATAGCTATATCTTTTCCAGATGGCGAAAACGCTACTCCTTGTCCATTACCTGCAGGTAATGTGCCAGGATTCGCATATTTTGCTCCAAATCCACTTCCTGTTGCCCACGGATATGCACTTACGGCTGGAGCAGTTGCGTGAGAAATTGCAATATCACTACCATATGAAAACGCTACTCCGCTCCCAGTTCCTGTAGGTGTAGTGCCAGGATCAGCATATTTGATTCCAAACCCAACTCCAGAAGTCCAAGGATATGCACTTATGAATGGAGTAGTTCCATGTGCAACAGCAATATCTGCTATCTGTGGAACTGATGGAAGAGTTAAACCTGTAAAGGCTATTCCATGCCCATCACCTGCAGGTAATATAGAAGGGTTTGCATATTTTGCCCCAAATCCAACTCCAGATACCCATGGATATGCGCTTATATTTGGTATAGTTAAATGTGCAACTGCTATATCGTTTCCAGAAGGCGAGAATGATATATCATTTACTTGATCTGGTGGTACTGTAGCAGGATCTGCATACACTGTCCCAAAACCTACTCCAGTTGTCCAAGGAAATACTTTTATAGTTGTAAATGCTGATTGTCCAATTGCTACATCATTTCCAGATGGAGAGAATGCCACTGTAGTTGTTCCCGATTGTAAAAACGCACTTGCATATTTAGTTCCAAATCCAACTCCTGATGTCCAAGAATATCCAGATGCTGTATTGTTAGGTGCATTTGTAATTACAATATCTTTTCCAGATGGCGAAAACGCTACTCCTGTTCCGGTATTTGGAGGTAATGTAACAGGATTTGCATATTTAGCTCCAAAGCCAACTCCCGATGTCCATGGATATGCTGTTACAAACGGAGAAGTTGCATGTGCAACGGCAATATCTTTTCCAGATGACGAAAATGCTACACCATTTCCAGCACCTGTAGGTAACGTACCTGGATTTGCATATTTAGCTCCAAAGCCAACGCTATGTGCAAAAGGATATGCTAATATGGGCGTACCAACATTTGGATCTATAATTACAATATCATTTCCAGATGGCGAGAACTTTACTTTATTTCCAGTAGTTGGAGGCAATGTACTAGGATCAGCATATTTTGCTCCAAAGCCTACTCCAGAAGCCCATGGATATGCAGTTACAAACGGAGAAGTTGCATGTGCAACAGCAATATCGTTGCCATATGGCGAAAATGCTACACCATTTCCAGTACCAGCAGGTAATATAGTTGGATTAGCATATTTAGTTCCAAAGCCTACTCCTGAAGTCCATGGATATGCTGTTACAAATGGGGTTGTTGAGTGAGCAACAGCAATATCCGCTTTACTTGCTGGAACTGGTGATGAAGGTGAGAAAGCTACTCCATTTCCAGTACCGGCAACTAATATAGCAGGATTTGCATATTTAGTCCCAAATCCAACTCCAGATGTCCATGGATATGCAGTTACAGACGGAGAAGTTACATTTGCAATAGCAATATCTTTTCCAGATGGTGAAAACGCTACACTGTTTCCATTACCCGCAGGAACACTAACAGGATTTGCATATTTAGCTCCAAAGCCAACCCCTGATGTCCATGGATATGCAGTTATAAATGGAGTACTCTGGTGTGCAACCGCAATATCTTTACCTGTTGGGGAGAATGATATTCCTTCTCCGAAACCTGTAGGCAATGTACCAGGATCTGCGTATTTTGCTCCAAATCCAACTCCATGTGTCCATGGATATACTGTTATATTCGGAGTAAACTCCACCGCAAGTGCTATATCATTACCAGTTGGTGAAAACGCTACTCCTCTTCCAGTAAATGAAGGCAATGTACCAGGATTTGCATATTTAGCTCCGAAGCCCACTCCTGACGTCCATGGATATGCTGTTACATATGGAGTGTTATTATGTGCGACTGCTATGTCATTTCCAAGCGGTGAAAATGCTACACTGTTTCCATAAAATGGAGGCAATGTACCAGGATCTGCGTATTTAGTTCCAAATCCTACTCCAGTTACCCAAGGATAGACTGTTATATATGGTGAACCATCACTTCCAATTGCTATATCGTTTCCAGATGGCGAAAATGCTACTCCTGTTCCAGTATTAGCAGGTAGTGTTATCGGATTTGCATATTTAGTCCCAAAGCCAACTCCTGGTATCCATGGATATGCTGTAACAAAAGGCGTTGTATTATGTGCAACTGCTACATCATTTCCAGACGGTGAAAATGCTACTCCATTTCCTTGTCCTGTAGGTAATGTTGTCGGGTTTGCATATTTAGTTCCGAACCCTACGCCAGGAGTCCAGAAATATGCTGTTATAAATGGACTATTTACATGGGCAATAGCTATATTGTCTACCATATATCTCTTATTTATTTATTAATTGATTAATTGATTAATTGATTAAGTTCCTATTTATTTAACTTCTCTGCTTTCTCTTTTGTTCTCTCTACAGAGGCATTTATCCTTTCTTGTGAAGGTAGTTGGTCTACTGAATGTTCTATGATTTTCTCTACTTGGAAAATTCTAAGTACTACTTCATCTCTTAACTTTTGTATATTTTGCTTAAATTCATCATCAGGAATACTTTTGTCTGTTAAAATCTTTTCATATCTTACTTTATTTATAGAATGACATAAGTGATCCATTTCTTGCTGATGTAAGAAAGATACAATAATATCATCTTTCTCATCTTGACTAATAGTTTTGTATCCATTATTATGTTCTTTCAATGTCTTTACTTTATCTACATTGTTTGTATTTGTATATTTTCCTGACTTCAACATATTTAAAATCTCCTGATTACTGTTTTAGAACACTCCCATAAATGAAACTATGTCTCCACTTACAACCGCACATAGATGTGGAGTAGCCATATTATTAATATTCAGTGATACTGATTTTCCTGGTCTGAGCGCCCACCCATGTCCTGCAAATGGAAAAGTTGTACCGCCAGAGCCTCCAATATAAATATTACCACTATTAAAGTCAGATGCTGTTATTACTAAACTAGAAACAGTTCCAGACGATAAAGAAACACCGCCACTTGCTCCTGTGACTACTAATTCATCATCTGTTAGTATTGTTGTTGTGGAAGGTATACCAACAGCTTGACCCGATATCTGTACAGCATTTCCGCTCACGCTCGTCGTTACTGTGCCAGATATTACAACATATTCACCAGAATGTGTAGTCACATATTGACAGCCTTCTCCGTCAACGTGATGAGCTATATATTTTGGAGCATTTGGATTTGTAAACATGTTCAAACCCATTGAAATCATGGGTATGAGCTGATTACCAGATCCTTGTATGTTCTTTAAGACAACTCCTGAAGCTGCTGCTACATTAGATAGCGCATTTGCATCTATTGTATATTGACCACTTATTATTTGAGCCTGAACTATTTGTCCACTAATCTGAACAATATTTCCGCTCACACTTGTTGTTACTGTGCCAGATACTGACACATATTCCCCAGAATGGGTTGTTACATATTGGCATCCTTCTCCATCAACATTGTGTACTATATATTTAGGAGCGTTAGGATTTGTAAATTGATTCAATCCCATTGAGATTGTAGGCATTATCTGATTACCAGATCCCTGTACACTCTTTAAAACAGTGCCTGATGCTGCTACCACGTTCGATAATGCATTAGCATCTATTACAAACTGTCCACTTATTATGTATATTACAGACCCACTATCTGTCACAACACACTGTCCACTAATTTGAACAATGTTACCAGATATTGATGTTACTATAGATTGACCACTTATCTGAATAATATTGCCAGATATTGATGTTACTATAGATTGTCCACTTATCAAAACAATGTTACCAGATATTGATGTTACTACAGATTGCCCACTAATATTAACAGCTTGACCACTTATCTGAACTATTGCACCGCTTACATCCGTTGTAACAGCTTGTCCACTAATCTCTACTTGTTGCCCGCTTATATATACAATATCTCCACTTACTGATGTAATTACGAATTGTCCACTTACATTGACAATCTGCCCACTGATTTGAACTATTGAACCGCTTACATCAGTTGTGACTGCTTGCCCTGATATTTGTACAATACTTCCACTTACAGATGTAACTACAGACTGCCCACTAATGTCAACAGCTTGTCCACTTATATTGACAACATCACCAGATATATTAGCACATAAACAAGTTCCACTTGCATTCACAACTGAAACAATACTTCCACTTACATCAGTTGTTACAGCTTGCCCGCTTATTTCTATAATAGCTCCACTTACATTTACACTCAGTCCAGATACAATAGCTATTACAGTCTGCCCAGATATATCTACAACTTGTCCACTGATTTGTATAATACTTCCACTAACTGATACCGAAAGTCCAGATATAGCAACATTTAATACTTGTCCACTTATATTATCTACCTGTACTACGTTACCCGATATTGTTACAGGCTGTCCCGATATTTCGACTTGTTGACCGCTGATTTGAACAATATCTCCAGATACTGATGTAACTACTGTCTGACCACTTATATCAACAGCCTGACCACTAATTTGTACTATTGCTCCGCTTACATCTGTTGTAACAGCTTGTCCACTTATTTCTACAATAGCCCCACTTACATTCACACTCAATCCAGAAACTATTGCAAATACCGTCTGACCACTTATCTGTACTACCTGCCCACTAATTTCAACTACAGCACCGCTTACATCTACAGTCAACCCAGATATAGCAACATTTAATACTTGTCCACTTATATTATCTACCTGTACTACATTACCTGATATTGTTACAGGCTGCCCCGATATTTCAACCTGCTGACCGCTGATTTGAACAATATCCCCAGATACTGACGTAACTACGGTCTGCCCACTTATATCGACAGCCTGACCACTTATATCTACAGTTATTCCAGAAATAATGGCTATTACTGTTTGCCCCGATATACCAACAGCTTGCCCGCTTATCTGAACTATGTTCCCAGATACCGAAGTAGCTACCGTTCCAGATATAGCAACAACATCTCCAGATGCTGTAAATACACTTACTTCTTGTCCGCTTATCTGAACTATATTACCTGATATATTTACA
>Ga0116131_1001042_pt1 | contig 17958 bp, 8 predicted proteins | sample June2015DPH_17_1_FD_89734 | JGI IMG/M metagenome (GOLD analysis project Ga0116131, IMG submission 89734) | Peatland microbial communities from SPRUCE experiment site at the Marcell Experimental Forest, Minnesota, USA - June2015DPH_17_100 | ecosystem: Environmental > Terrestrial > Soil > Wetlands...
GGCGCCTGGAATTCAAGAGGGCCGCTGGTGATTTGGTGAGGCTCGTTCTCGGCTTTATACCACGGCTTTTCGCGGCGCATCCATATTTCGCTGTGGCCGTCGTGCCAGGATTGGAAGACGAAGTAATCGCCGTCCGGTGTCCAGCTACCACAACAATCTGAGGTTGGCTCGCTCCAACCGGGCAGAAGCGGATGCGGGTTCGAACCGTGGGAGGAGACTTCCCAAAGCTCGGAGGTATGTTTTGCGGGATTCAGAAGTGTGAAGCGGAGACGGCTTCCATCGGGCGACCAGCGCAACCAGAAGGCAAGGCCGGCTGTGGTGAGAAACGGGTTTTGATCTCTCCCGTCCGCTCCCATCACGATCAATTGATTGCCTGACGCTACGAGAAGACGGTTTCCGTCCGGCATCCAGGTTGCGTCGTGTGCCAGTACGTTCGGAACGCGGTGCGCATCACCGCCTAGCGTGGGCACAATCCAGAGAGACTGTTCGGGCTCCGGATGCAAATGGCTGCGTACTACGAGGCGCGAGCCATCCGGTGAAAGAGAGCCAATGAGAGGTCCGCCGATCTCCGAGGGCAGATTGAGGTGGCTGAATTCGCTGTTCGCGATCAGGGCAACCGCCAGTACAGGATTGCCATTTTCCATGTCCGAGAAATAGATGCGCGTTCCGTCACTGGCCGAGCTGGAAAAGCTCTCCACATCGAGATCGTTCGAAACAACATGATCGGTGAAGGTGATCTGTGAGATGCGATAGGGCTTGCGCGGTGGCTGACGCAGCAGGAGAAAGGTGAGGAGGACCAAACAGCCGGCGGCAAACCCGCCGGCGATCCACCAGGCGAGTTGGCTGCGAGGTTCTACAGAAACGACGTGAGAAGCAGGCGGCGCTGCTGCGGCAGGCGGGGGATCGAGCACTGTGACGGGAGCGATGAAGCGATATCCCCGCTTGGCCAGAGTCTCAATGAAGCGGGGACTATCGGCAGAATCCCCGAGCGATTCCCGAAGCTTGTTCACGGCGATGAAGAGGCCGTGGTCGAAATCCACGGTTGTGTCGGCCCCCCAAAGCTCCTGTTGGAGGGTTTCTCGGGAGACGACTTGCCCGGGATGCTCGAGAAAAACGGCGAGCAGTTTGAAGGGTTGACTTTGAATGTGTACACGAACGCCTGATCGGCACAGTTCCTCTGCCTCCAGGTCGGCCTCAAAGACGCCGAATTGAGCACGCCGTAGACCTTCCGCCCTGCTTTTGGTGTCCATGCGGGATAGTCGGTATTGTAAGGGAATAAGGACACGATTGGAAAGAGTCTTCGGGGGATGGCTGGGCACGACCTCAATGCCTGAAGAGATGCGCAAATAAGTGCCTTTATTACAAGCGACTTAGCTGTTAAGGCTCAATAGATTACAAAATGTGACTCCGTGAATTGACCTCGTCCTTTCAAAGGCGTTTTCTCATCGGTGGTCGCGGGGATTAGCTAACACCTCGCTCAGACCCGAGGAAACTCAAGATAGTCGAACAGGAGGACTTGACCGATGAACAAATTGTCAGGATCAATTTATGATGCGCGTCAGCGCGGCTTCTGCGACGGCGGGGGCGAGGCCCACGATGGGCCGAGCAATCATGAACACCAACATCAACGCAGCCGCTGGCTGCACCGAACGCCTTTGCTCAAATGCATCCTGCTGGCCGGAGCGCTGCTGTGCGGCGCCGGCCGTGCGCAGGCGCAGGCTTGCTCACACGACAACAACGTGGAGTGGAACTACCTGTTCTCGGATCAGGGACCGATGTTCGACAGCAATCCGGAGCCCACCGCGACGACTTCGGTAACCGTGACGCTGCGCACCTGCAAGGAAGACATCACCAGCGCGAACGTCAAGTACTACGATACGGCGGACGACTCCTTCCATTGGGTATCGATGGTCTGGGTATCCAACGATCCTACGGGCACGTTCGACTACTGGTCGGGAACCATTCCGGCCAGCAGTTCCGAGAAGTACTACCGCTTCCAGATCAATGACGGCTCGGCCACCGCATGGCTCAACGCCGCCGGCATCACATCGAGCGAGCCCTCCTCGGGCGACTTCTTCGTCATCCCGGGCTTCAAGACGCCGGATTGGATGAAGAACGGGGTGGTGTACCAGATCTTCCCCGATCGCTTCTATGATGGAAACACGTCCAACGACGTCACCACCGGCGAGTACACGTACGGCGGTTGCGCGACCGAGCAACACGCGTGGGGCACGAGCGTCTTATCCACCGTCGACCCCACCAACTGCAACAGCGAGGTATTCTTCGGCGGTGATCTGACAGGCGTCGACCAGAAGCTGAGCTACGTCAAGGGGACGTTGGGCGCGGATATTATTTACCTCAATCCCGTTTTCAACTCCCCCACCGTCCACAAGTACGACACACAGAACTACTACGAGGTCGATCCCGCCTTCGGCACCAGCTCGACCCTGGAGCAGTTGATCAGCGATATTCACAGCAGCGCCAACGGTCCGAAGGGCTACATCATCCTCGACGGCGTGTTCAACCACAGCGGCGACAGTAACTGCTGGTTCCAAAAGCAGCTCTACGACAACATCACCTGTTCCTACCAAGGCGCCTACCAGTCGCAGTCGAGCTCCTATTACGGTTACTACACCTTCCAGTCCTGGCCCAACAGTTACTCCGACTTCTTCGGCTTCGGCGGCATGCCCAAGCTCGATTACGGCGCGAGCGGCTCGGCGGTGCGCAACCAGGTCTACGGCAGCTCCTCCTCGATCGTGAAGACCTACCTCTCCTCTCCCTACAGCATCGACGGCTGGCGTTTGGACTTTCCGCAGGCGCTCGATTCGGGCGGCAACGGCGGCAGCGACGCCACCAACCACCAGATCACGCAGGAGTTGCGCTCGGCGGTGAAATCCGTCAACTCCACTGCCGACATCCTCGGCGAGTACTGGGGTGACGCCTCACCCTGGCTCGATGACGGCGTGGAGTGGGACAACGTCATGAACTACAACGGCTTCACCCAGCCGGCGTCGGAGTGGATGTGCGGCGTGGACTATCATGGCAACAGCGCCTCGATCAACGAGAGCTCGCTCGACAGCTGGCTGCTCGGCACCCGCGCGGACGTTCCGGTCAACGTGCAGGAGACCTGGACCAATGAGCTCGGCTCGCACGACACGGAGCGGTTTGCGACGCGCTGTGGTGGCAATATATGGGATACCTACCTCGGGCTCATCTTCCAGTTCACCTACATCGGCACGCCCACCATTTACTATGGGGACGAGTACGGCGAGCAGGGCGGCAACGACCCGGACAACCGCCGCACCTTCGACTGGACGCAGGCGAATACCGGCAATACGGCCGTGGCGCTGACGCAGAAGCTGATCTCGATCCGCAACCAGTATCCCCAGCTGCGGACGGGCTCAATCAAGACTCTGTTGGTTGACACGACCAACCACATCTACGCGTTCGGACGATGGGACGCCAATCACCGGATCGCAGTAGTGCTCAATAACACCTCCAATACGGAAAACGTGACGATCCCCGCGTGGCAGTTGAGCATGGTCAATGGATCGTGGGTGACGGATCTGCTCACGAACACCACCTATCAGGTCACCAGCGGCAATCTCACCGTAACCGTCGATGGACACTACGGTGCGATTCTCGAGCAGTAGGGATTGCGGAAGACATGCATGCTCTGCCGCAGCCGCCTCGACATAGCAGTCGGGGCGACTGCGGTCGCTCCAACCTATTCGGCCACAGGGGTTTATTACACCTTTTCCGCCGATTTGGCGATTGCGGGCCGCCGCCGGTTCGAGGAACCGGCAAAGAATCGCTGTAGTCAGCACAGGCGCTGTGATGATTCGCGAAACTCCCGTCATCAATTCGGCGCTGGTGGTTCGCGGAATCACGATATGAGGGGCTCCGTCAAATCCACGGGTTTGGCTACACCGTGGCGTTCTGTGCGTCGCAGGGCAATTTCGTAAGGAAAGTAGAAGCGCAAGGAATCCGCATCCTCCTTGTACTCAGTCAGCAACCTATCGCGGAGCCCCCCACTCTTCCCGGCACACCTGATACTCGAAGACAGATTGCTGCACCCTGGCGCCGTAGTCCTTGCAAGCCCGAGCCACGCGAAATAGCCGATCAGCAACGAGGGAAAACAGACTCCAGGCACCAGACCCGGACGGCCCACCTTCCCACAGGCCAGAACCTCGGCGCTCCATCCTCCGGTTCCTGGCCAGCCGGTTTCCAGAACCGCTTGAGCGCTTTCCAGCCCAGCCTCCAGCGTTTGTGGCGGACCGTCACTCGCAGCAGGTACCAATTGATCCGCGACCGCGTCCAGTTGCAGAACCGGCTGGAGTGTCCGTTAAAAGAGCCCACCTCAAGCTGTCCAGTCTGGTCTCGGATTTGCTGGGTACCGGCGCACGGCGAATGCTAAGTGCGATGGCGGAGGGAGAAACCGATCCCGCGACGCCTGCCGCGTTGGCTGATCGGCGTCTGCGCGCCACCCCGTCACATTTGTGCGATGCTCTTGGTGCATGTGCGGAACTGAACGCAGTCTATCGGCGGCTGCTCAAGATAGTTCTAGAGGAGTTGATATGGCAAGGGCTTACTCGGACGGCGCGGTGAGATGATCGAACGCAGCTTCTACGAGGGATGGCTGGGCGCGGCCTCAATGCCTGAAGAGATGCGCAAGTAAGTGCATTTATTACTAGCGACTTAGCTGTTAAGGCTCAATAGATTACAAATTGCGACTCCGTGAATTGACGCTCGTCCTTCAATGGCGTTTTCTCATCGATGTTTGCGGGGTGATGTCTGGAGCTCCAATCAAGCACAGATAAGCAAATGTTCCTTAACAAGACATTTGGGAGGACATGGTGATAACGATGCAACGGATTTTCCAATCCAACAGGCGCAACTGGGCTTTCCTGCCGGTCTCAGTCGCAGCTTTGCTGCTGATGCTGCTACCGTTCAGGGTCCAAGCGCAGACAGATACAGGCAGTATTGCCGGAACGGTGACGGACCCCACTGGAGCAATGATACCCGGTTCAACGGTAACGGCAACCGACACAGACAACGGATTAAGACTGACCGCAGTTTCGGATAGCGTAGGTCAATTCTCAATTCTGGCGGTTCCGCGCGGCAACTATGCTGTGCAAGCCAGCGCAAACGGCTTTGAGACCTCATCGGTAAAGGTGGTTGTCACCGTGACGGAGACCCAGACCGTGGCCTTCCAGTTACGGCCGGCGGGAGCCTTGGCAACTGTTCAGGTGACCGAAGTCACGCCACTGATCAATACTTCCGACGCCACGATCGGGGAGACCATTCAGGGCAAGCAGGTGACGCAACTGCCGCTGAACGGCCGCAACTTCTCCCAGTTGGCCCTCTTGTCGCCCGGCGTCACCCGCGGCGCGTATGGCGATCAAGCTTCGGGCGGCGGAAGCTCCAACACGACTGAGACCATACGCAACAACGAGAGCGGCTCGGCGGCTCTCTCTGTCAACGGCCTTCGTCCGCAGGCGGATAATTACATCCTGGACGGCGTGGATAACAACGACGGCTTCGTGAACACGATTCTGTTCTTTCCCAACATCGACGCCACGCAGGAATTCAAAATCGTCACGAACATCGCCTCGGCCGAGTACGGACGCGCCGGTGGCGCCATCGTGATCAGTTCGACGAAGAGCGGCACCAACCAGTACCACGGCTCGGCTTTCTGGTTTTACCGCGACAAGAACTTCGACTCCAACCCCAACTACCAATTTGACGGCGCCCCGGCCACGCAGCCAGGCGGCTTCATCCGTAACCAGCCCGGCTTCTCCATCGGCGGGCCGATCTTCAGGAACAAGCTCTTTGGCTTCGGCGACTACCAGGCGCTGCGCGAGACCCTCGCGGTCTCGCCGCACTACCTCACGGTTCCCACCGCGCTCATGCGCCAGGGCAACTTTACGGAATTGCTGAGCCAGGCGGGCTCGGGATCGAACCAATTCGAGACCCAGTATCCGCGCTGCTATCCAGGCACCTACACAGACTCCAATGGCAACCAGGATCCCTATGCGGGCGCAACGACCTTCGGCGCTCAGGGCGGCTGGATCTTCGATCCGACCACTTGCGGGCAGGCTGGCGGTCCCTCACAGTTCGGCTATAACGGGCAGCCGAACGTGATACCGTCCGCACGGCTGAATCCAGCGGCGGTCAATTATCTCAATGCGTATCCCATGCCCACGCGCACCGACCGCTACCTGAACAACTACCTCGATACACAGAGCGAGGCCAACAAGTACAACACCTTCGATATTCGCTTCGACTGGAACCCGGCCCCCAACGACCGGGCGTTCATCCGCTTCAGCTACGACAACTCGGTGAACACCAAGACCTCTGAATTCGAGAAACTGCCCGCCGGCGGCGGAACCGGCATCAACCCGACCCACGCACGTGGCTACGACCTGGGCTACACTCACATCTTCTCGGCCAACGTGGTGAACGAGGCGCACATTGCCTACAACCGCGACAACTACGGCTACACGCCGCCCTTGTACGGCGACTATGTCTCCAAGAACTTGGGCATCGTGAACGCCAACATCAACCAGGAGACCTCTGGCGGCGCGCTGATCGGCGGCTGGAAGGGCAACCTGGAGTACACCGGCGACTACGGCATCTACGCCGTGCCGCAGAACACCTACGAGGTGAACGATGCGGTGAGCTGGAACAAGGGCCACCACTCCTTCAAGTTCGGCGGCGAGTTCATCCGCCGGCAGGTGGAGTACTTTAATGCCGAGGAGGGCAAGGGCTACTTCCAGATCGACCAGGGCACCGTCGACTTCACCGGCTACGAGGTTTCCGAGCTGATGGCCGGCGGTATGGATCAGTACCAGATCGGTTCGGAGCAGGGCTACTTTTCCAACATCCTCCAGGAAGATGGCCTTTTCGGCGAGGACGTTTGGCGCGTGAGCCGCAACCTGACGCTGAACTACGGCCTGCGCTGGGACTTCCTCTCGCATCCGTATGAGTCCCACAATCAGCAGTCCGCCTTCAACGTGGATACCGGCACGGTGATGATCGCGGGCAAGAACGGTGTATCGGACAGCATCATCGCCCAGGACTATCGCGACTTCGCTCCGCGCCTGGGATTTGCCTATGACCCCACCGGCAACGGGAGAACCGTGCTCCGCGGCGGATTCGGGATTTTCTACTTCCTGGACTTCGGTGGCGGCAGTAACCAGCTCGCCGAACAGCCGCCCTTTGGCGGTAGTAACGACTACTACGCCAGCAACGGATACTGCATCACCTTCACCGGACAGCTGAATCAGACACCTGTCAACACCGGCAACGCATACAACTGCACCGGCTACACCAGTCCGTCAACGGTTGCATACAGCGCCAGCGGCGACTCCGGCATTCCGCTGCCGGCGCGTGGCTATCCGAACTTCAACCCCGCGAACCCGCCGCCCGGAACCAGCATGATCGCCGTAAACCCCCAGAGCAAAACCAGCACGGTGGAAGAGTGGAACCTGCAGGTGGAGCATCAGTTTGGATCGAACAACGTTCTGAATGTCGCCTACGTGGGAACGAGCGGATCCAACCTGTCCTCCTACTATCCGTACAACATCAACCAGTTCAAAACCGGCATCCAAAACTTCCCGGGACTAGGCGGCATCAATTACAACGACTACAACGGCATCTCGAATTACAACGGCCTGCAGATAAACGCGGTCCACCGCGCCTCCGGCGGGCTAGTCGGCACCGCGTCCTACGCATGGGGGCACACCCTGGATGACTCGACTGGCGCCTTCCAGGGCCAGACGACCGCACTGTACTATGACCCAATGGCCGGATACGGCAATTCGAACCAGGATCAAAGGCAAGTATTCAGCACATCGATCCTTTACCCGTTGCCCTTTGGCCGAGGACAAAGGTTTGCGAACAGCGTCTCGCGTCCCATGGATTGGATGGTGGGCGGATGGCAGACCAGTGTTATCGCGCTGCTGCAAACCGGCACGCCGGTGGATCTCTCCACGGGCGAGGACGCGCCGGGCAACCGGCCCGACCTGGTGGGCAAGATCTCCTACCCGAAGTCTACTGGAGGCAACCCCGGCGATTTCTGGTTCAATCCGAAGGCATTCGCGAATCCGCCGGTCGTGAACTCCGCAGCCTGCAACTGTACGGTCTACACACGCCTGGGCACGCTGGGCCGCAATCAGATATTCGGACCCGGTTTCAAAGCGGTTAACCTCAGCCTGCAGAAGACCCTGCAACTGGCCGAGGGATACTCGCTGGAACTGCACGGCGATGCGTTCAACCTGCTCAATACGCCGGCGTTCACCAACCCGAACGGCGGCTTGACATCGTCGCAGTTCGGGCAGATTGAGGGTACCCAGGTGTACACCAATCGCCAGATCCAGTTGGCGGCTCGCTTCACCTTCTAACTACGGGCGCTCTGTAAATGCTGCGCGGCGACTTATTCAGCCGCCGCGCATGCGGCCTTGATAGGTCCGCCGAAGAGCGAGACTATCGGTCAAATGTGGACATATCTCAGTGAAAACACCAATTAGCGCCTGACACGAACTTGATCTTCAGTTTTGGCTCATTGCGGCTCGGGTGCGTCTATAAACTCCTGGGCTGTTAGTGGGAGCCTTCTCATTCGGTCGGCTCCCCAGTTTTTGAGGGCCTACGGGCCCGATATAGGACACGATGTTCTGATCCTGGATGAGCCGTCGTGTCGGACGGAGAAATGCAAGTGATTTCCTGGAGACACCTATGAAACCGCCGGCCAGCTTTTTGTGCACGCTTCTTCTTATTATATTGTCGAGTTTGGCTGGGGCATCGACTACGCATCAGGTTCCTATCGGCAAGCCGAGAATCGACAAAATTGATCCGCCCGGTTGGTGGGCGCAGTTTCCTTCGCCCATGTTGTTGGTGCATGGCGAGGGATTACGCGAAGCGAGGTTTTCGGTAACCGGCAGCAAAGTAACGCTTGAAAGAACGCAAACTTCGGAGAACGGGCACTGGGCCTTTCTATGGCTCGATACAAAATCGGCTGCCGCGCAGACGCTAGCCATCACCGCCACCAGCAACGCAGGTGAGGCGCATTGTTCGTATGCTCTGGCAGAGCGCTCTCACGATCCGCACATGCACGCGGGGTTTTCTCCGGCCGATGCGATCTACCTCATAATGCCGGACCGTTTTTCGGATGGAGATACGACAAACAACCCTTCCAGTGACGATCGAGCCGCACCGCGCGGCTGGCATGGCGGAGATCTTGTCGGCATCGAGAAACATCTGGACTACCTGCAGCAGCTTGGCGTCACTACAGTGTGGACGACGCCAGTTACTTCCAATGGCGCCATGCCAGAGTCTTACCACGGCTACGCGGCAACCGATCTCTACGCAGTCGATTCGCATTTCGGCACGCTGGCGGAGTACCGCCATCTTTCCGATGCGCTTCACGCGCGTGGCATGAAACTCGTGATCGATTTGGTGCCCAACCATATCGGCGTGGAGCACCCGTGGGTGAATGATCCGCCCACGTCCGACTGGTTGCATGGAACACTGGAACACCATAGGGCGGCACAGCACGACTTTTATCAGCTAATCGATCCGCACGCTCCGCCTGCAGCGTGGCGCGACATTACCGAGGGCTGGTTCGCCGATAGCATGCCCGACCTGAACCAGAGCAATCCGCTGGTGGAGCGTTACCTCATCCAGAATGCTCTCTGGTGGGTGGAGAGAGCGAACATCGATGGTATCCGGCTTGACACGTTCCCGTATGTGGATCGCGCTTTCTGGCAGCAATTTCACAATGAGTTGCACGGTGTCTACCCAAACTTGACCACAGTCGGCGAAATCTTTCGTCCCGACGCCGAAGTGACTTCCTACTTTGCCGGAGGAGTTGTGCACGGCGGTATCGATACCGGACTTGATACGCCTTTTGATTTTCCCCTCTATTTCGCATTGCGCGATGTGCTGGCTCATGATCAACCGATGACTGAGCTGGCCCGTGTTCTGCGCCAGGATGCGCTTTATCCCCACCCAGAGCGGCTGGTCACATTTATCGGCAATCACGACACGACGCGGTTTTTTACTGAGGCTGGCGATTCGGTGGCCAGGTTGAAATTGTCACTTGGACTCGTGCTTACCCTGCGCGGGCTTCCGCAAATCTACAGCGGCGACGAAATCGGGATGGCGGGCGGCAAGGATCCGGACGATCGGCGCGATTTTCCTGGCGGCTTTGCCGGCGATTCGCACAACGCATTTACAGAGGATGGCCGTACTCTTGCCGAGGAAGATGTTTTCCGATGGACGTCGGGGCTGCTTGCTTATCGCTCGGCGCACAGTGAATTCAAAACCGGAATCGAGCAGAATCTCTACGCCGATGCCAATTTATTCATATTCGTTCGCGCAACGGATAACGCCGGATGCGATTCGCGAAGTGGCAGCGAGCGATTGCTGATCGTAGTGAATAAGGCTCTGCAACATAAGACTGTAGATTTGCCGGTTAGCGATACGGCCCTTGCCGGGTGCACGCGCTTGGAGGCAGCTCCAGCTGCGCCTGGCGAACAACCGCAACTCAGCAACGGAAAACTGCGCATTGAAGAGCCGGCTGAGTCAATGACAGTGTACGAGGTGAGATGAGTTCTGACATGTGGACGCGAGATACAGGGAGGATTTCAGGCGTGAGTCGGGGAACGACAATCGGGAATGGAATTGCTTTTCTGGTACTGTGCTTTGGAGTTTTTGGGGGCGGGCTTTCAGTTGCTGCGGAACAGATTCCCTCTACGCCACGCGCAAAGATCTCTCTGCTGCCTGAGGGAGTTGAGTTGGTCAATGGACCATCGGTGCTCGATGTGCGCATTCTCGAGAATCGCCTTGTCAGTGTACATGTACGGCTCAACGGCAAAGAGACACCACGAACACTGGTGATCGATCCGCATCCGTCGTTGCGCGCGCCTTCACAATTTTCGTGCAACGAGAAGGACGGCCTCTATACGCTTTCGACGGCGGACGTTTCGGTCCGCATCGAAGAATCAAGACCCTATCACATCACTTTCTTCGACGCTGCAGGAGAACAGATCCTGAGCAGCGATGATCCGATTGCCGCCGCCGCCACCGGCAGCGTGAGGATGAAGCACATAGCCGATGACGCGCTCTATGGAATTCATGGTTCCAAAATGGAGGACGCAGACGCAAACCTTATACGCAACAACGGCGGTAAGGTTGCAGCGGGTGTGCAGGGTGACAGCGGTTCTCCTTTTGTTTTCTCTGTTCGCTATGGTCTGTTGGTGGATTCAGACGGCGGGGAGTTTATCAATGCGCCGGGAAGCATTTCATTCCGGGGCAGCTCCCGGCCTGACGTTGAGTACTTCGTCTTCATAGGCACACCGCTGGAGACTATGGCATCACTGACACGTCTCACCGGGCCCCCACCGCTGCCGCCTAAATGGACGTTCGGCTTTCTCAACAGCCAGTGGGGCGCTACTGAAGACGAAGTGGAAAAAATCGTCGCGAAGTATCGCAGTGAGCATCTCCCCATCGACGCCTTCATCCTCGACTTTGATTGGAAAGCGTGGGGTGAGGATAACTACGGCGAGTGGCGATGGAACAGTACGTCCGGCGCAGGAAACGTGGCGCCCGATAAGTTTCCTGTCGGCGCAAGTGGAGCTTTTGCGCAGTACCTGGGGGCGGAGGGCGTGAAGCTTGCCGGCATTCTCAAGCCGCGCATTCTGACAACGGTTGCCGGCCATTCGAATCAGCCGACGATGGCGGCTGCCTATGCGACGGAGCACGGCTTTTGGTATCCGGGCGAAACGGCATCAGAAGATTACTTTTCCCATCGTCTGACACGCGACATCGACTTTAATAATCCGGATGCGCGTACCTGGTACTGGGAGTACCTGAAGCCCGCGTTTCGCTCCGGCATGGTGGGATGGTGGAATGATGAAGCCGATACCATAGGAACAACGATTTTCAACAACTTCCAGTTTATGAACATGGGACGGATGCTTTACGAAGGGCAACGCGCTGATTCGAACCTGCGCGTCTGGTCCATCAACCGCAATTTTTATCTCGGCGCAAGCCGGTATGGATATGCATGTTGGTCCGGTGACATTCAATCCGGCTTTGAAAGCATGGCGCTGCAGCCGAAGCGCATGCTTGCCGCGCTCGATACGGGCGAGTTCTATTGGAGCATGGACACGGGAGGATTCCACGGGCATCCAAGCCCGGAGAACTACACCCGATGGTTTGAATTTGCTGCGTTCGTGCCAATCATGCGAGTTCACGGCGGCTCAGACGAGAAACGACAGCCATGGGTCTATGGACCAATTGCGGAAGCGGCTGCACGACATGCACTCGATCTCCGTTATGAGCTGCTTCCATATATCTACTCATATGGACGAATAAATACTGAGGGCGGAGTTGGCCTGGTTCGGCCACTTTTCTGGGAGTTCCCGGAGGATCGCACTGCCGCTGCGCAGGAAGACGAATGGATGTTTGGCGACGCGCTGCTCGTGGCGCCGGTTTTATCCCAGGGAGCAACTTCCAGAAGCGTTTACTTGCCGTCTGGTGAATGGTTCGATTTCGCCAGCGGGCAATCCTATTCTGGCGAGCAATACATTACCGTGAAGACAGATTCAAAAACATGGAGCGATATTCCACTCTTTGTTCGGAAAGGTTCGATTTTGGCTACTCAGCCAGTCGAGCAGTTTGTGAACGAGCGCCCCGCTTCAGAATTCACGCTTGATATCTTCCCATCAGAGGTCCCCGCGAGCTTTACTGTGTACGATGATGACGGCACGACGTATGGCTACGAAAAAGGCGCATTTCTCCGGCAAGAGATCAGTGTGCAAAAGACGGGAGGCGCAACCCAGGTAAAAGTCGAAGGTGAAACTGGCAGCTACTCCAGCCAACTCCGCACATACTTTCTGAGAATTCATACCACAGCAAGTAGGATCACTGTGAACGGAAAGGTTTTGACCGCGCAGACTGGAACCGGAGAATTCACCGCAAATGGCGCACATTGGGAGCGCAAGCTCGATCGGTTCGGTCCGGTGGTACTGCTACGGATACCCGCAGGGGCCAAAACGCCTACTACCATTGCATTGCAATAAGAAGGATCAGCCACCCGCAATTTCACAGTTTCGCTGCGATCGTGCCTATTTCGGACGAGGCTCTCGGGAAGAGGAGAAAGTCGGTAACCTTGACGAAAGTACACGGGCGATCTTCGGCCGCAGCTATGCTGCTGAGACGAATGTTCTCATCGAGCAGCTTAGGAAAGACGGGGCGATCGCGGAAGCCGACACTCTACTGCTAACCCTCCCAAACCAACTAGGTGTTGCCTACAATGTGCATGTCATCGAGGCAATTCTGACTACGGTCGCTCCAGCTCTCCGTTGGCGCTGAGGACGTTTCGATCAATCAACAGAATGCTAAGCGTTCGCGTCGAGAGATTCCGTGTTGAGCAGAAATCTGTAGGGCAGAGATGGGGGGGCGATAAGGGTCCAAAAAAACGTTACCAAGGGTATCTCAGAGCGCCAAAAGAAGCCATCCGTGGCGCTTAGTTTCAATAGGTTACTGCCCGCCTCTGTGCTGTCATGGCAGAGATCTACATTCCACGTGAACGAAGTGTTTGAATGTTTAGTCGAGGAGGAGCACGAGGTGTTGCGAAAAGCTGAACTCAGCATGGAAGCTGATTCAGAGAACTACCTCGGAGGCTCCTCAGAGACGATATGTACTACATCGGACTTGACGTTCACAAGAAAACGATCAGCTACTGCGTGAAGGATGTGGCTGGCCATGTGCACCGGGAAGGCAAGATCGGATCGACCCGGCGCGAGTTGGATGCCTGGATCAGGACTTTACCGCAACCGCGGCTGATCGCGATGGAAGCGATGATCTTCACCGGCTGGATCTACGATCATCTGCTTCCTCACGCCGAGAAGGTGAAGGTGGCTCATCCTCTGATGTTGCGAGCGATCGCAGCAGCCAAGAAGAAGAACGACCGAATCGATGCCGGCAAGATTGCCGACTGCTTGCGCTGTGACTTCCTGCCCGAGTGCCACATGGCTTCCACCGAGATCCGCGACAGGCGCCGAGTCCTGCGGTACCGCAACCTCGTGGTGAAGCAGATGGTGCAGATGAAGAACCGGGTTTCCGGCCTGTTGATGGAGACCGGGGTGAGCTACAACAAGCAGCGGCTGCACAAGGTGGGCTATTTCGGCGAACTGATGTCTACGAGCGAAGATATCAGCCAGGCTGTACGGCCGCTGCTGAACCTGAGCCGTGGAATGATCCGCCGCTCTGGGAAGCTGGAGTACGACCTGATCAGCTCGCTGGAGCGAGACCCTCTGCTCAAGGAACGGCTGCGGCGGTTGCGAACCGTGCCAGGAGTCGGTTCTATCACGGCCCTGACCTGGGCGGCGCACAGGCCGCAGTAACTGATGGCCTGCTTGTTGGAACTGAACCGCGTGTAATCGCCGATGAGAAGAGTTCAGCCGACAAGGTGATGCGTATGCCGCTATCGAAACAGCGCAACAAGCACATCCAGAGAGTGTTGATCGAGGCGGCCAAGCTGGCGCCGAGAGAGTCGCCGGAACTGGCGATGATCCGAGAGCGCGAGTTGCAGAGAGGTAATCCCAACCGGGCGACACTTGCAGTGGCGAGGAAGATGGTCGGCTACATGATGGCGGTCGAACGCAGGCAGCAGGATTTCGTGCCTGCAGGAGAATTGATGCCGACCGAGGCAGCGTAAAAACCTTTCCTGATAAGGAAAGAACAAAAGCATCGGGATCTATCGAAGCGCAGGCTGCCAGGTCTCGCAGGTTAGCGACTGGGCGAAGGAGTTTCCCTCCGGAGGTTCTCTCCGAATTGCTTCGAGACTGGCAGAGAACACAAACTCAATCATCTGCAAAGGCTTTTTCGAGCCCGAGGCAGCAAATGGATGTCCGGTCCTGCTGGAATGCAGGGGCCACCAGCCGAGAGGCACTCATGCGCAGCAGGCGATCCTGATCCGCGGAATGCGCGCTCTCCCGAGCGCGCCCTAAGGCTTCGTGTCTTCTCTTGACAAATGACTAACATGGATGTCGCCATCTCGGACAAATGCCCCATAAACCGGATACGGGCTTGCCGACCAAGTAGTGAGCGATAATCGAGGAGGTAATCACTCGCCAGGTTGCCAAACCGGGATCACCTCTGCGCCGGTCGGAATGTGAGACTGCACGTGCTAATTGTCGAGCGCTCGCAGATCATCATTGATCGACCAACTGGCTCTCCGTTTGATGTATGACTCGCATGCGTGAAATCGTTCGTAAAAAGGCAGCCAACATAGCTTTAAATCAGCTGTGCCGTAGACTGTGCCGTGCCGTGCGTGCCCAAATGTGTCAAATCAGTACCTTAGGCGACCAGACTAGAGTACTTCCGTGCGGGCTTATTCTAAAGGTAAGTGCTTGATTCTATAGTGGTGGTCCCCGGCGGTCCGAGCTCTGGAATGCTGATCCGGCATCAACCAGCCTCAGCCCTCTGATTGCGAGCCTTCTGAGGTCGCGGATCGCCCGGTGTGCAAGAAGTGTGCCGAGAAAGTCGAGGGAAACCCTGGCGGAACGCGGTCGGGATGGTCGCCGCCCGTCCTGCCACTGCCCGACAGAATTCTCTGACAAACCGTTCGGGTCGAACACACATCTCGCACACGAAACGCAGTCTAAAGGCGAATCTGCGCAGCGTTCTGGAAGAACTGTCGTTGATTGAGCAAATCAGTGAACCGCCTTAGCGAAGGCCTGAAGATCTTGAATGGGGTAAAAGGACTGGATTCAGCCCGGCCTTCGAACCTTGCATGGCAACCTAGATATAAGGATGGACCTCGTTTCCTAGCCAGCGAAAGAGAAACATCAAAATTACCACCTAAACGATTGAAATAGAACTCTTTAATAAGAATTCGCGGAAACTTTGGAGGAATCAGTCTAGTTAACCTCAAGCAGCTTGCAGCCGCTCGTTGATGGCCAGATTGATCCCCGTGTAGCCGTTCTGAAGGGCCTGCATTGCAGGACGCGTACGTGACGACCACGCCTTCTCAAGAAAATCAAAAGGCCCAGAACGCGCCGCTACGGTTTCTCGAATGCAAATCGCTGGGTCAGCCAAAAACAGTGTTATGACGGCACGTCGCCATTGGTTGGATCAATCTGCGACAACCCGTCCCCTGGAAGACGCACGAATCCAAAACAAAAACCTCAAAACTAAAGAGGAGGAAACGATGAGACTCCGTTGCAACCAGATATGTCCGATTCATCGCTCTCGCTTTTGCTGTGGGCGAGAAGGAATTCCAAAACAAAGAGCGATTCGACAATTGGGCATTCGCCGAATCGAGGATCCACATCACCCCAGGGGATACAGGGAACTCAGGTCAAACGCCGAAATGCGGAAGCTACTTGATAAGAAGATCGTCGCTCAAAATGGGAGATGTCCCCTCTGCAACGTCGAGTTCACGAATTACGCTGACATCGTTCCCGACCACATCCATCCCCGCGGCATGGGAGGGGCATGGAGAGACGATCATCCGGACAACATTCAAGCAGTCCACTGGTGGTGCAACGGAGAAAAGGGTTCAAGCAGGGCGTGACGCCGGCTTGGACCAGCGACCGGTCAAGCCGAGTAGGTCTTCTCAGGGCGGCTACAGTCCCACCCGGTCCAATATCATCCTCGCCAAGCTCACGCTCTCGTTGACTACCGCCGTAAGCCTTGGAGATGGACGGCTGATGTCGGGGTCCCGGGCCAGACGAACGGCCGCTATGATGGCGGCGGCAATGACCAGGGTCGACTTCATTCGCGTCTGCTCTTGCATTTTTTCCGCCCAAGCCTCCCGCTCCCGCGCAATTGCTCGCTTCATTTCACCCATCAGAGAGCCACCGATCGTACGGGTTTAGGGCCAAGTTTGTACGAGAGCTTGCCTCGAAAGATCTCGGATGGAAGATAGTTCCTCTTCTCGCCGCAGAGCGGACACTGTGCGGTAATCCAGGTATCTGGCATCGTGCCAACTGGCGCCGGGATGTTTTCACCGCATTTCTTGCAGCGGAGTGTCAAATCGCAATGCCGAATTGGCGGAAGATTGAACACGAGTGCCAGTATAGGAGAACAAAAAGCGAAACTCCAATGTGAATTTCACCTGACAAACCCCAATCACCCGTCGGAGAAGGGACTCGATGGACCTAATCTTAGTGATTTCAATTGTTTATCGTACGTTGATCTGTTAACGGTGAGCTGGAAGTATAGAATGCAAAGTGAACGAACCGCTATGCGAATCGCGTCTTCCCCTACCCTTCGCATTGCTACCGGTTTGCTGCTGGTCGTCCTGCTGAGTGTTGCCGGGTATCAAGTTTTCCGGCGGTCGAGGTTTTACGCTCCAGAGGTGCTGCTGCAGCGAGCCGACGATATGTCATGGCTCAACAGCTGGATTGAGGCAGAGCCTCTCTACCTGCAAGCCGAGCAGAGATTCACTGAAAGGCATGAGCTCTCAAAGGCCCTCTACGCGCGTGTGAGCCAAATGCCGGCGCACAGCGAGTCCTCTACCTCCATCCTAAGCCAAATTGCTCTGCTTCGAGAGGATCTGGATCTCCCAGAAGCGAAGGATCCTGAAACACGTCTTCGCATCCTGACCATTCTTGGGATGCTCGAAGTGAACTACGACTCTGGAATGGCGCGCCAGACTTGGGAAGAAGTAGAGGCATTGGCGAACCGGCGGCATCATTACCTGCTGGCAGCGCGCGCGATGGGAGAACAGGGTGTTGCAGCGTTCCTGCTTGGGGACATCGCAACCGCAAAGAAGAATGTGTTGAAGGCATGGGCGGTCGCCAGAGTCGCCGATCCGGGTGCACACATTCGATACGCGAGCCTTTACGGCGCGGGCCTGGTGGAAATGCATAGGTACCAAGAGGCTCTCGGACCGCTGGATGAAGCGATCAAGGTTGCCGGAAAGACTCGCGGGGCGGCATACCC
>Ga0116131_1001048_pt1 | contig 17932 bp, 20 predicted proteins | sample June2015DPH_17_1_FD_89734 | JGI IMG/M metagenome (GOLD analysis project Ga0116131, IMG submission 89734) | Peatland microbial communities from SPRUCE experiment site at the Marcell Experimental Forest, Minnesota, USA - June2015DPH_17_100 | ecosystem: Environmental > Terrestrial > Soil > Wetlands...
CTGTTCAGGATCTAGTAAGAATTAAAGAGTCCTCTAAGTATACTGGATTAACTCCTAAGAGTACAGGTAACTATACTATTGTAGACACTCCTGAAAAAGTAGAGATGTTATTTAAAAATCTAACAGAAGCTAGTGAAATAGCTATTGATATTGAGACGACCGATTTAAATCCCCGCAAGGGCGATATTTCTTGTATTGGATTTAGCTGGAAGGACAGAGAAGGATGGTGTCTCCCCTTAATGAAGGCTGGAGGTAGCACCGATTCTTTTTGGGAATATTCAGTTACTATTGATTTATGGGAAAGAGTCAGAAAGATTTTAGAAGGCCCTTCTAAGAAGATAGGACATAACTTTAAATTCGACCAGAAGTTTTTTATAATGAAAGGCATTAAATTAAACAATTTCTGGTTTGATACAATGTTAGCCCATCATCTTATTGATGAGAACGCCGAAAATTTACACGGTCTAAAAGATTGTGCATGGGCTTATACTGATATGGGAGGCTACGATAAAGATTTAGATGATTGGTTTAAAGCTAATAAACAATTTAAAGGTCAATATATTCAAGTACCTTTCGATATGCTTAATCTATATTGCGCAAAGGATGCTGACTGCACCTTTAGACTTTTTAAGATATTCGAGCCTCAGATTAACGCAGCTAATCTCACTAGACTCATGAGACAGGTAGTTTTACCTGCTAGAGATGTTTTAATGGATGCCGAGTTGTTAGGTATTCAGGCTGATCGAGATTATATAGAAAAACTGAGGGTAGAGTATTCTACAAAGCGAAGTTCTTTAGAACAGAGCATTTTTGGTTCAGTAGGACAGCCTTTTAATATCAATTCATCAAAGCAGTTACAAGATATTCTATTTACCAAATTAGGTTTCTCTCCCGCAGGTAAAACCAAGGGAGGGGGACTATCTACAGATAATAAAGCTATAGAAATTATTTCAAAGCAGAATCCTAACCATCCTATACCTAAGCTTTTATTAGAATATAAGGACTGTCAAAAGATTTTAAGTACTTTTATCGAAGGGCTATCAGAACATATTGATGTAGATGGTAGAGTACATAGCAACTATAAGCAGCACGGTACTACTACGGGAAGATTATCTTCTAGCGAACCTAACATGCAACAGATTCCTAGAGAGTCTATTGTAAGAGGTATCTTTATATCTCGTCCAGGATATAAGTTAATTGAAGCCGACTATTCTTCGGCTGAATTTAGATGGTGGGGTGAATATAGTAGAGACCCTCAAATGGTAGAAGATTTAAAAAATAATGTAGATATTCACAGAATGACATACGCCCTATCTCACGGAGTAGACATTAGCAGTGTTACCGACACTCAGCGGCAGCAGGCTAAGGCGACTGTATTCGGTCTTATGTTCGGAAGAGGAACATGGTCTCTTGCCGAAGAGCTAGGTATTCCTGAATCAGACGCTAAAAAAATTGTAAGTATTTTCTTTGGTAGATATCCTCAGGCACAAGCCTGGTTAAAGCAACAAATCTTTATAGCAAAGAAGACTGGTCAGGTAGTTAATTATTTTGGAAGAATTCGCAGACTTCCAGGAATTAATAGCAATCAGGATATGGCTAGATCTGAAGCTGAAAGACAGTGTAAGAATTCTCCTATCCAAGGAGCTGCAGCAGACATGACTATGATAGCCTCTGTACGTATTAAAAAGGCTTTACTTAATGCAAAATTAACAGGTAGTTTAGTAATGACAGTTCACGATTCTTTAGTGTATGAAGTACCTGAAAATGAAGTAGAGGCTACCTTTAGTATAGTTAAAGCTGAAGCTGAAAGACCTGTAGCAGGAGCGATAGTTCCTATGTTAGTAGATATCAAAGTAGGAACTCGATTAGGTTCTCTAAAGAAGATAAAGAATATATCAGAATTATCTTCTGAATTATGTATTAAATAATATGAGCACCTCCCTATTAGTTAAGCTAAATAGTCCTGACGCAAAAGTACCTTTTAAAGCCCATCCAGATGAAGACGCAGGATTTGATTTAGTAGGTACCCATGACGTAACAGTTAAAGCTTTTGAATCTGCTATCGTTGACATTAAGTTAAGTTTAGGTATTCCTAAAGGTTATTACGGCCAATTAATGACCAGATCATCTATGGGTAAAGCTGGATTACGTATTCACCCAGGAGTAATTGATCAAGGATACAGAGGAAACATTACCGTAATAGTTGTTAATTTAACTAGCAGAGATTATGAAATTCATACGGGTGACAAGGTAGCCCAGCTATTAATTCTACCTGTACCTAAAATAAAAGTAGAAGTTGTGACTGAACTACCTGAATCTAGTAGAGGTGAAGGTGGCTTCGGCAGTAGTGGCAGATAAATATATGGAGATTCTAATGGAAACAGTTAATACGACTGAGACGCGATTGGAAACAATTTCTAGGGCTGGAGGATTTAAGAAAGCAGCTTTGCCCGATGTACATATTACCCCTGATGAAAGAGGGATTGAGATTAATCGTGTTGGAGTAGAAGGTGTAGCTGTTCCAATTGTCTTAAATCGCAAAGGCGGAGGAGAACCTGTAAAAACTTTAGCCAAGGTTAATATGTTTGGATCTTTAGAGAAGCGCTTGAAAGGGACCAATATGAGTCGCTTCGCGCAGTTGTTTGTTACGGAGGATAATCACTCAGCACTATCTGGCAATGCCTTCCCAGCTCTTTTAGAGAAGTTAGCTACCAGTTTAGATACAAAAGATGTATACATCTCTGCAAGCTTTGACTACTGGATGAATAGACTACTCCTGTAAGTAAGATTTCAGCTCCTTCAGGATACTCTTGCAGATTCATTGGACAGCTTGTATCAGGTAAACTTAAATTTATTACTGAAGTAACAGTTCCAGTCGCCTCATATTGCCCTTGCAGTAAGGAGATGTGTCTTACTGATAAAAAGACGGGAGTAGGTTTAGGAGCACATGCCCAGCGAGGGATGGTCACATTACAGGTACGTACAAATCCTCCAACTCCAGGACTATGGCTAGAAGATATGATTCGCATTGCAGAGACTTCAGGATCAGCAGAATTATACCCTATTCTTAAGAGAGAAGATGAGAAGTATGTTACTATAGCGGGATACGATAATCCTAAGTTTGTAGAAGATATTTCTAGAGATGTAGGTAATAAGATTCAGCTACTACCTGAAGCGGTTTGGTATAAAGTTAGAACCCGCAATTTGGAATCAATTCACCCTTATGATGTAACATCTTACGTAGGTCAGAGTAAGCAGGGTGATGAGTGGGTTGTAGATACTCGCAGCTTTTATTAAACAAAGGAGATTAAAATGAGAGATGGAGAAGTATATAGAGCAATAGGCGCAAACAATGAGCAGATTGGAAATGCTTTTAATAATTTACGTATGGAAGTAGTGACGCTTCAAGCAGCACTAATTTCTGAAGTACTAAGGAGTCAAGCACTAGAAGAGGTTCTACTAGAGAATTACACGCGAACCGCTACTCCTAGTGGAGATACAAACGGACCCTTAGTAGCACAGGTAACAAAAGAAGCTATTGAAGCTCGCTTCAAGACCAAGTTAGAAGCCTATGAAAAGAAAATTGAAGAGCGTAAAGCAGCTCAGGCAGCAGCGAGAGAGACAGCGTCAGCTCCAAAGATCGTCGCTCCGACGGCTGAAGAGACTGCAAAAGTTAACCAACCATTGGCCCAGTTAAAACCTTAAGTAGATGAACAAGCCAATCTATGTAGTTTTTTCGGGAACACAATCAGTAGGAAAGACTACACTAGTTAAAGCAACTATACCTCTTCTACAGGAGATATATAATAAGCCTGTATATCATATAGCTGAAATAGCTAGAAAGTTAAGCGCCCAAGGACATACTATCAATAGCGCCAGTAACTCTACTACACAAAGATTAATAGAGGATGGTTATGCTACTGAAGAGGCTGCTAATGTAGATAAGGTATTAATTGCCGATAGAAGTGTCATAGATAGATATTCTTACACTCTTTTGAGTAAGGCTGTAGAAGATGTGAGTTTAGTACAATGGTATGAACATTTCATTCCAGATACCTGCGCTAAATACAGCCATATCTTTTATATACCTTTATCAGAGGATGTTAAACTTGAATTAGATGGAGTTAGGTCTAGTGATGAGAGTTTTAGAAAAGCCGTAGATACTACCCAGCAGATGATTATTGATAAGTTTAATATTAAAGTTACTCGATTGTATGGATCTACTGATCAGCGACTGGCACAAATAAAGAAGGTTCTTCAACAATAATATGATTATAAGTTATGAGATTCCTACACCTAATCTAAAAGATCTAGGGAAGTACAATGACTACAGTTTTTGTTTAGCTCATTTAGCTCTTCAAGATAAGACGTACGTAGACTATTATAGAAAAGCTCCAGGATACAAGATAGTAGACAATTCTATTTTTGAGCTAGCGCACGCCCTACCTTATTCCGAAATTATTAAAGCTGCTAATACTCTGAATGCTAACGAAGTAGTATCTCCCGATAGTTTTCAAAATGGGCCAAAGACTATTAAAGCAACTGAGGACTTTTTAAAATTCTTTACAGCTGCTAATCTACAGGGTAAATATAAAGTAATGGGTGTTGTACAAGGATCTAATATACCTTCATGGGTTAAATGCTTTACGTGGATGGATAAAAATCCTTTAATCGATGTTATTGGTATTAGTTATGTAGGATGCGCTTCCTTTTCAACAGACCCTACTGACTCCAGAGTGAAGGCTGTTAAGTATGCTATAGATCATATTAAGCCTACCAAACCCCTACATTTATTAGGTATTGGGGGAAATCCTATGGAAATAGCTTTACAGAAGACATTCTCGCAGGTACGTAGTTGTGACACATCTATTCCAGTAGTAGACGGCTATTATAACGTTAAGTATGATATTGTGAAGGGCTCTACTATACTACCTAAGAACAAACGACCTTCTGATTATTTTAATATAACTTTGAATACGGAGCAGTTAGCCTACGCAAACTTTAATATGCAATGTATGCACAAGTGGATCACCTAATGGACTATTTTAAGCAGCGGGGATTAACAGACGGGACTATTAAGACGTTCAGTTTAGGATATTGCGATACTTCAGGTTATGTGACGATACCTGAAGTTTCTTCTTTTATAGACAGACGATTCCATCATAGCGCTCTGTTTCCCATATGTAATTTATACAATGTACCTGTATCTGTATCTGCTAGACCCTTATCAACCGGTTCTCCTTTTAAGTATGTCCATACAAATTACGATAAGGCTCATCATATGTACGGACTTAACATAACCTGGCCAGATATTCTGAAGGCTCGAAAAGCTTTTATTGTTGAAGGTAATTTTGATTTACTTACGCTACATCAACATGGCATAACTAATGCAGTTGCAATGTTAGGGTCCCAATTTTCTCCTACGCAGCTCTGTTTACTAACTAGATTTTGTGATGAGATTGTTATAGCCACTGATGGCGATGAACCAGGTCGAAAATGTGCAGCTAAGATAACTAAGCTATGTCAATCAAGAGGTATTAAAAGTTCTATATTAAAATTACCTTCGGGTACAGATCCTGATAACTTTGTTAAGACGTATGGACCTGAAGCTTTCTTAAAGTTAGTTCCTAGAACTTTATCTCAACTTCTGGGGTAGTCGTCACTGTAATTGTGTATAAAATATTAATAGATGTTACCAGGAGGTTCCTTGAGTAATTAATTCCAAGAATAACAATGAATGATATTGCAGTAGTAGACAGTCCAGTTTTACCGAGAGTAAAAAGATGGTATATTCTTAAGACAAACGGCATTGCAAATATAAGATCTATTAATGCATGCCTCAAAGTAGCACCAGAAGTTCCTAATTTTTGGATGGCCGGGTATATGGTTCCCCGCAAAATCAGAAAGACGACAGCTCTTAAGAAAGATTTTTTCTACTATGATTACGCATTTCTTGAATTAGAAGACGCTCAAACCTTCGAAAAGTTTTTATCTGATAGACATATTCCCGCCTATTTCCTTCATCACACAGGAACTAAAATACCTCAAGCTTTAACAGAAGATGAAATTTTAGCCATTAAACAATTAGAGACTTTAAAACAACTTGAAGTAGAAGCTTTTAAGACACCTTTAGTAAGAGCTGGATCTTATATAGAAGTAACTCATGGACCCTTTATTGGGTGCAAAGGAATAGTAAAAGAAATAACTGGTTCCTATGCAGTTCTTGAAATGAATGTTTTTGAAAGGCCCACTTCTGTTAGAGTAGAGTTAGAATTTTTAAAAGATTTATTACAGGCTTACGAGCCCTCGGTTGAATGTATCGATGACGACGCCGAATAAATCATTCCGTTCGCAGACGGATGTTAACACCGATAGATTTATCTTTCGCATACAACGGGAGATACCTACAGAAGGTGTTGAATTAGAACAACTAGTTCATAATAATCAGACGGCTATAGCTCAAACTCAGACAGACGAAGAACGATTAACTGAGCGACAAGAGTTCCAAGAACGCCGTAAAGAGTTAGTCGAAAAGTTGTTTGTCGCGGCCACTAAAGTACTTACAGATATACAGTTTCAAATCTTTACGTCTTATTTTGTAATGGGGATGTCCGAGCCACAAATCGCGTCTTCAATGAATGTGACCCAACCTTACATTTCTATTGTGTTAACAGCAAGCGTTAAAAAAATCAAAAAAGAATTAAGGGTCGACTAATTGTCGTCCTATCGTATCACCCGCTTATATATGTATATAATAGGAATTTGACTTTGTCACCGGGGCTAATTTAATGAGTGCCACAATTTATATCAAAGACGATGGAGATTATTTTCTTAGCGCAGACCAGTATTCATTGTTTAAAACTTATTCAGATTTAGCAATAAACTGGGTTAAAGTAGCTGAAGATACTGTTGATTTAACTCCTGAACAGCAAAAGGAGTATAACGATAATATGGCGAAAGCCATAGGGTGGGCTAAAAGTCTAAAATTTAAACCTGAAATGGGTATAGATCCCACCTCATTCGCCCAAACAATTCTTCTTCATGCAGTAAAAACTTACGACGGAACTAAAGGAATGGCATTTTCTTCTTGGCTTTATAAGATAATGCAGCAGCAGGCCAATACACTTTGGAATAAATATACTAAATACTTAGAAGATACTTCAGGCGGAGAAAGATCGTTAGCTGAACCCGTTTCAATGCCTGGAGGTGAAGAAGTAGAATTAGAGCAGCTATTAGAAGGTGTAGAACAATTAAGAGCACAAGACGATCCAGCCTATAACATCCTCCGCAGTCAACTGAAAGACCTTTTAAATCAAGCCGATTCCTCAGGCAGACTTTTTAGAATTTATCGCATGTTAGTAGAGGAAGGTCTTTCAAACCCTCAAGTAGCTTCCGCCGAAAATCTTTCTCCTTCTAGAGTCACAGGATTGGTAAAGAAAATTCAGGAAGTTTTAAAAAACCATACTGATATAAAAGAGCTACTTGAAAATGGAGATACCTCTGCAGAAAATAAGACATCTGCTATTCGCCGATTCATTTTTAGAGAAGGTGACCATGTTAATGTAGTTTCTATAGACAAATCTGGAATAATTATTAAAGCATTTAAAGGAAATGTATTTGAAGTTAGATTAGATTACAATAACAATATTACCCGCACTTCCCGCCACGATTTAGAAAAATACTCTACAGTCACCGATTCAGTTATTAAAGCTTCAAAACATTTCTTTGGGCTAAGTATTAGGACCCCTAGATGTTATGCTGCCAGAGTTAACAATAACGGATTATCTGTTATAGCTGTTTTAGAGTTTCGCCCTACTTCTGAGACAACTACTTTGGCTAGCTTATATATGGGAAATATTATAGCTGGAAGCGTAGAAATTTCTGAAAATACTCTTACCAATTTAATTGATTTAGTTAAAGTAAAAATGGGTGTTGACTCTAAACTTGATCCCGAGTTCCTCTCGCTCTAATGGCCAAAAGAGAATTTAATACTGAGAGTGACATCAAGAATTTTAAATCTAAGATATTTCTCTACCCTAAAAAGCTACAACTAGAAATGGCTCAGCTAGTAGATGCTGGCTCGAGAGAATGGGCAATTGAGAACCATCTAAAACGCGAGTACAAGGGTACTTTAGGGGTTGCTACAGCTCCGACTATAGGTATTTGGATAGATTGGTATGAAGCTCGTAAGAAAATGAATTCGGAAAAGGGTATCGTTGAAGTAACGTCTCCTTTATCAATGACTACTTTAGAAAAGAATGATATTGATGAAATTGCTGATGAACGAAAAGCTATTTTAGATAAAGCTACTTCCACAGATAATAAGAAGGACCTTTTAGAAAATTTAATTCGAAAATGTATTGAACGTATTAGAAAGTTGGAAGAAGTACAGGAATTAGAAGGGTCTACCAGCTCACTTGAAGCTGTACTAGGTAGTTATGTAAGAGAAATTCATTCTATTGTCGCCACGCAGTTAAAACTATCTGGCGAACTTGAGAAAGAGACCAACGCAGCTATTGCTGAAATGGTTAATCAAAATTTATATACACTTATTCAAATTGTTTTTGAAGAAATAAGATCTGAAGCTCCTGAAAAGGCTGATGAGATTCGTAACAAGATTATGACAAGGTTGTCCGAAGTAGAAACACTTTCTAGTGTAGCTACTGATATGGTAAAGGAGAAATAATGTTTAAAGCAGAAGTTTATAAAATGTTATCCTTTTTTGCAGATAATAAAGAGCACCGCTTCGCAGAAATAATGAATCTCTCCGCATTTACCTTCAAATATAAGTCGTGGAGAACTTCTGAACAGCTAATGACAAAGTCTTTACTAGCTAATGGCTTAGTTTATAGATGTTGGAAGGAGTATTCTCCTCAGCTAGATGCTTACCAGCTTACATCAAAAGGAGATGCATGTTTTCGTGACTACCAGATTTGGAGAATTTCTTGCGAAAATGATAACTCCGAGGCTAAGAGATATTTTAAATATTTTAACCGTGAAACAGAAGGTCGCTTCGGAGTTGAAGGAATGGATAAGAAGATTTCAGAGCTAGACGCTATTAATCATAAGGCGCAGTACTCAGAGGAATATTATCGAAGAATGCTTACTGAGCCTCAATAAGTATGGAGAATCCTGTTTGTGCGAGTTGTGAATGTCCTGCATATACTCACGCATATTTTCACAAATGTGAACTTTTTGATAAGAAAGAAGTTTGTATTGACTGTGTAAGGGATACTCCTTTAGAAGAATTTGTAAGCAACGTAAAGAAGCGTACCAATAAAGAAATAACCGCTGAAGATATTAAAAACATTTGTAAGGACGGAGCACACTTATAATGTATACTAAGCAATGCGACAGATGTAAACGACCCGTTGAGTTAAAAGATAAACCTTTACAGCCTGGATTTCTTTGTAATTCATGTTGTCTTTTATGGGAAGATAAGAAAAGAGAGTACAAAGATAAAATGGACTTACTTGAAATGCGTAAAAAGTTTATTGATTTTATTAACTTCGGATCGAATTTTCGTAACATCATTTTAAAATAAGCGGGGAATAATATAATGAGTAATTGGATTATAGATTTATTTGTAGGAAAGAAACCAGATCCTAAAGAGATTTTTGCTGATAGGGACTCAATTATCCCTAAGTATCTCAGAAAGGCTGCCCTTACTGAGATGGAAACTGCTGAGGAAGATCTAGCTAATGATTGGCATTCTCGAGTTCACAATGTCTCTGATTTTGTGCTCGCTGAACAGATCACGGAGCTAGAACTAGCAGGTAAGGGTGCTCCCGAGAAGTATAACGCTCATTGGCAAGAAGTAATGGGTGATATACGTAAGAATAGGACTAAAGCTGAAGAGCGTCTATTAAAGTTGGTTCCCCGCCATAGCTTACTAGACGTCAAAGAGTTCTTTAATCGTATTAAGAAGCAGAATGATAAATTTGAAGTAGCTAAGGACCGAGCCATTAACAAGAGAGCTGACCTATCTTTTACTCCTACTGACAAACTAGTAGCGAAAGGTACCTCATATAAGGCCTCCGTGTTAGCCTCAGATGTTGATTATAATATTTATGCCGTTAAGATGGACTTTGCTGTGAACTACTATGGAGGAGGAGATGCTCATGAAACGTTTGAAAAAGTTAGCGATGGACTTGAAAAAGAAGCTGCAAAAACATATGAGCCAGTTAGCCGCAATGTGCTCGAAACCAAAGGCGCCCAAGAGAGCGCGTGGCAAGAGGTAATATCTAGCCCCTTACTTAAGGATATTCAGATCCGTGCAGAGTATCTTCTTTTAAAGACTCCTGGTCTCGAACTACGCGTTCAAGCTCTTGAAGAGCCTTTGTTTCATGAAGGGGAAGTAGTAAGTGACGCTACAGGCAACGAAAACGCTGAAGTTTTACAGGTAGATAAAGAAAATGGGATGTACGTAATGAAGATCCCTGGTTTTCCTACCCCTGTTAGAAAGACGTTTGAGAAGGCTCACGCAGGATTTCATGCGGGAAAAAAGCCTTATTTACCAGGAATTCCTCAAAGTGAACCTAAAGAAATTCCTGGACCTGAATCTTTACCTAAGTCTAAAACCGAATACATTTCAGAAGACGAAAGGGCTAAGCTAGTAAAGATGCGAAAAGAGATTGAGGAAACTAAAGGTGAACTAGCTGGAGCTCAAGAGTACTCTAGACATTGGCAAGATCTAACTAGAAAGTTACAAGATTTAGAAATGAGACAGAAGGAGATGTCCGAAAATAAGATTCTTGAACCGGGCATGCCTGAAAATAGACCAGTTACTCCTGCGGAAGAAGCTTTTCATACCAAGGAAAAAGAAGAAGCTGCTCCTGTAGCGATTGTCCCTCACCCTTCTAAGAAGTTAGAACCTGAAGGATGGACAGGTTGGCCCAATACTGTACAGGTACTAAAGCCTACTAAACATAAGAAGACTAACCAGGGCTTCGAGCTATCTCTAGTAGCTAATTCGCTGACGTTATCTCTACCTAATGGTAGTTTCTTGACGTCAGTTCTTTCAAACGAGCAGGAAGCTGAAACTGAGTTTGATAAGGCTGACAGTTTAGATTCACTATCGTTACTATTTCCTTTAGCTGCCTTAGAAGGCTTTGAGAAGAAAGCTAACAAGATGACACCAGAAGCTGAAGCTTTTATTTCTAAGGAAATTGAAAAGAATATAAAAGACCATAAGATGGATCAAGCTCGTGCTGAAGCTGCTGCTTATGAGGCAGCTCGTAGAAAAGGATTTGAGGTGCCTTCTAAGAAGACTGCGGAAGATATGGGAACAGGTGGACCTAATATGGATGGTTCTAATGTAATGGTTGATCCTCAGCGCGGAGGAGTTAATCAGATGGGTGAAGGGGTAGAAGAAAATCCCGAGCCTTTTAAAAAGAAATCTGACGATGAAGCTGTAGAAGAGCAGATGCTTTTAGAGATGGATGAACTCTTAGATGCCGCGGGCGGCGCTGAAGCAGTTATTCAGAAAGCCATGGCTGAAGGTGCTAAAACTCGTGAAGAAATTGCTCGTAAAGCCGTAATGGACTTAATAGGTGATACTCATGAGATTGATTTTGATATGCAGATGAGTGCGAGAGGTCCAAATAGTTCAGCTCAGGGTGAACCTGAATTTAGTCATTACAATAAGAAGTTTTCTGCTGCTGAAGTGGTTCCCTTTATGGAAAAAGCTTTAGATGAGTTTCTTCCAGAAAAAGAAACTAAGTCAGAACAAGCTTTTGATCCTTCTGCAGGAATTCCTTCAGTATTACCTCACGCTTCTCTTGAAGACCAGACTTTTGTAGTGGGGGAGAATGTTATACTCAACTCTACTGTTGGTGCCTTAGGAGAAGGTACTGAAGTAAGAGTTACTGGAGTTGTAGGTGCAAGTTTAGCCTTTGAAGCACTACATGATCCTCGAATTGTAGGAATTACTAAGTTTGCTAAAGTAGATAAACAGAAACCTCTTGAAAAGTACGAGTGGGATAATGATGGGATAAAGGTTGCCTTCGAATTAGGTGACCATGTTAAGGTATCAGCGGCTACCTTTCTTAATGGTAAAGCCTTAAAAGGTAGAGAAGGTACCGTACGTGAGAAGGTAATCTTTAGTAGTCCCGATGCAGAAGTAACTATGTTCTACTTAGTTGAATTTGACGGCGCCGAATGCACTACACTACCAGGAGATTGTCTAAAGAGAGGTTCAACTAAAACAGCCTCTTTTTTAGGCCCTAAGGAGGCTACCCTCGAAGTAGTCTCCATAATCGTCAAGCGTCCTAACGGTTGGTTCGTTAAGACTCATGATGGTAAGAGAAACTTAGGAGGTCCTTATCATAGTAGAGAACGGGCAGAAAAACGCTTACAGCAGGTAGAGATGTTTAAACATATGGCTTCTGTTGATAAACAGCCTTGGCTTGTTCCAGAAGGTACTCCTGCTCAACCTGAATCAGCTGAATTTGCTGCTAATAGAGCTCGATTCTTAAGAGATAAAGAAATTGAAGAACTTAAGAAACAGAATGAAGAAGCTGGAAAACATTTATCTAGAACTAAAGAGCACATGAAGGAACCTTCAATAAGCGACCTTCATGCAAAGACAGCTGTATTAAAACCTAATTTAGATGTAGCTCAGGATTTTTTAGATTCATTTAAAATCCCTCCTACAGTAGTGTCTGACATAATGATTCAAGAATTCTTACAGAAAAGTAATCTACATGCTTCAAAAAATGATCTAAATGAGATCTACAAAATTCTACAATCTAGCGGGGTAGAAGTTCGCATTAGCTTGCCTAAGGAAGAAGTTACTGCACCTACTGCTCAGCCTGCACCAGAACCTGTTCCTAAGAAGAAGAGCTCTAATACTTTAGCAGATATCCAATTAGCTTTAAATGAATTTCATGCAAGTGATGATTACAAAGCAATGGTTGCTGGAACTATGCCTCAGAGAGTAGAGGGAGCTAAAGAAGATCCTACAGACACTGAAGAAGCTAAGGGACTTAAAGTAGGTTCTAAAGTACAGTACGTCGTTAAGAGTGAAGACGAACTGCCTGGAATTAAACCTGGAACAGCTATTACGGGTAAGATAATTTTGATGCCTATTCAGCACCCTGAAAAAGATATGAGCTCAGGACAGCCAAAAGAACAAGGAGCTTCCCCTATTGTTACAGCTACGGTAATGTGGGACAAAGAAGATCTAGGCACCTCTAGAGGTCTTCTCCCTGAAGAACTTACAAAGATAGCTGTGAAGTATAAAGCTGAAGTAACTGATGCTACTGGGAATAAAACTGTTGTAGAAAAAGAGATGGTCAATGATATGGGGGATAAGGTGTTACAAGATAACCCAGATGGATCGACCACCGAATTTAAAAAGGCTGAACTAGTTGTAGAGGCAAAAGGTGAGAACGCTAAGATTCGCGATCTCAAAAAGCGCCTTGAAAAAGAAAACAAGCCTTCTGAAATCAGTGCTCTTATTAATGCTATAGATGCTTTGAGTGGGTACGTTACTAAAGGTAAGGAAGCCCGTGAGAAACGCCGAAAGGATAAAGCTGATAAAGCTGCAGTAACCCCTGAAACAGCCAAGGCTGACAAAGCCGAAGTACTTGCTGAAGTAGATGACCAAAGCGCTGAAGGTATGGAGAATGGTAGAGGTGTTGTGGAGGTAGATCCTGAGCCAATGGGTGACAAAGTTCCTCCACTCAAAGTAGAAAATACAGCTTCTAATGCAATCCCCCATAGTACAAATTGTCCTGCATACTATAGCAACAAAGCTAGATGTGAGTGTGAAAGATTAAAAACTCATCCCTGTACTAATTGTGATGGAGCGCCCGACGGTGGACACACTGGTGATGAGAAATGCTTCTATCATGAAGACGAAGTTAAGGCTTCTGAAGAGAAAGAGTGTTGCACTCCCAGAGAACCTGGATTTCATAATGATGAATGTCCTGAACATATAGAGTGGCTAAAGCAACAAAAAGCATTAGAAATTGGACCTAAGAGTTAATTCTAATGAATAAGACTTCTCAAAAGGTTTCAGTTCTCAATAGAGAATACGAAGTTATACCTCGCTACGATGAAAATTTATCTCTCTTAGGTTACCAAATAAGAGATGACGTAGGCACAGATGTATTCTTTTTAGAGACGACTAAAGGGCTTACGCAACCTGTTTTAGAAAACTCTATCTACGAAAATATACTTAAATCGCATGCAGCCATTCATCCTGATCATGTTCCAGGAGGAATGCTTAATCTTTTTAAAGATATTACCAATAGATTAGATTCTTTTACGTCTATAGTTCCTTTTGAAGACTATTCTAGGATGTGTAGTTTTGTAGCTCAGGGATTTGGCTTAAGTATAGAAGAAGCCAGAGTAGCTGTATCTAATGTTATGAATGAACTAGGTCTATCTGCTGGCCCTTCCGCACAAGAAGAAGAGTGGCTTGGTCAGAAAAGGACCACTCCTTTCGGTATGCAAGATCCTGGCTTCTTAGCTCAGCCTCTCTCTTATAGAGAGGTTAAACAACTCAAAACAGCTCGTACATTCGCTGAAGGTGATAAAGTTGAATTGAGATACGAAGACACTCGTGATTTAGCTACAAAAGGACATGTATTAAAAGTCAACAAGGATTCTACTTGTGATGTAATGTCTAGTAATGGAGAAGTGTACCAGAATATAGACCCTAGTAGACTTCATGAACCTTCTGCAGAGGGTGGTAGAATAGGGGGCGAAAATTATGGATATTTTGATAGCCCTCGTAATCTAGCTATGACTCCTAATCTCAATGATAATCCAAGTGAGTACGCAGACGCAAAGGGACAAGAAGGCAAAACAGTATCGGATGCCCCTAACCCTTCCCTGAACGAATAATACGTCTCGTTACAAAAAGTCGTAAGCAATGTATAATACGATATGAGTAAAGATCAGAGAGGCTGGAGATCAAGTAATGAGCACACCTAAAAGTTCTACCGCTTCATCTAAAGTTAGAAAACATTTAGCGTTGTTTGATGTACACGTCCCACATAATATTAAATTAAATAGTACAATTGATTTTATTAAAGATTATCGCCCTGATGAGTTTATCATCGGAGGTGACTTTCTTAATCTTGAATGGGCAAGTCATTGGAACGAAAAGGAATTCAAAACGATAGGTCTTGAAAAACTTTCAGGGATGTTAAAGCAAGAGTTAAATGCCGGTAAAGATGTGTTAAGACAACTAGTCGCGGCTCTACCTGAGGATTGTAATAAATATTATATCCCTGGTAACCATGAAGACTGGCTCTACTGGGCATGCTTAACATACCCTCAATTAGCAGGCGGAATTAGTTTAGGCGTAGAGCAGATGACTTTTAAAAGTGACCTAGCAGATATTCGTAAGCACGTGCTAGCGGATTTATTAAGAGAGCATCTTAAGACAGATGAACTTAATATGAAGGTACTTCCCTTCGGTAAAGAGTTAGTCCTAGGGAAGCTAACATATATACATGGCCATCAGGTAGGAACGCTTACTTCAATGCAGAAAAAGTTTCCTGCACGTAATATGGTATGTGGACATCACCACACACACCAAGTAACTACTACCCATAATTCAGGCGACGAGAAGAAAGCTAACCAGTACGTAATGGTACCTTGTATGTGTAAGTTATCTCCTGGTTATCTTACAGATGGTAGTACTAGATGGTTGAATGGCTTTTGGACAGCAGAAGTACTTTCCAATGGTTTATTTGATGGGCGTGTTATTAAAGTTTTAGATGGAAAAGTAATCTTTAACGGCAAGGTGTACGAATAATCTTGTATTAATATAGACGTAATCAATTTATAAGGAGAAAAGTATGGCTGAAAAGAACGGATTAAAATATCATTGTGCCAATTGTCGCGAGGATAAGTCAGGCGATCTTGATCTTAAGCAGATCAAGCGCACAGCAGTTGGAGAGGGTAGAACTCTAATTTTCTGCGAGGCATGTAATTGCTTCCTAAAGCTAGAAGAAACCAACGCCGCTGCCAAGCAGTAAGTAAACCTTAAAAGTCAATTTTTAATCACCAAGTCGAGACCTATTGATATACATCGATAGGTCTTTTTGACTTGTATGAAGATGTTAAATTTACTTTACTTACGGGGGCCACATGTTATCGGCCAAGCGTCAAAAATGCCCGTACTGTTTGAAAACGTCCTTCTGCTACGTGTACCTAGACGAAGTAAATGAAAAGACAGCAATTTTTACTCAGTGTTTTAATCCTAAATGTGCCCAGTATATAGATATTTGGCTTGTACCGCAAACTAAAGTACAAGTCTTACTTGATTCATTAATAGGAAGTCTAGAAGGGTTTAGAGAAGAAAAAGAAGGGAAGTAAATGAATAAGCGCCAGCGTAAAAAAGCAGATAAGAAAGAGCTAGCAGCTCGTATTTTATATTTATGGAATTATGAACCAAAAGGTGATGAACCTTGCGACGATTTAACATGTCGCAGTTGCTACGTTCAAGAGGGCGAATTATTCTATCACTAAGTACCAAATAAATTAGCTTCCGCGATAGGAACACTAACGAAATTAACTATGTGGGCTAATCATGAAAAGGATTTTTAAAAAAGTTGTAAGCGTATTACTAGCAGTCGCATTAATGTTTACCATATACGCAAAACTATCTAGCCCTTATTTGATGATTAGTAGGGTAGAAGATGCTACGGTAGTTCTTAAGATTGTTAAACAAGTAGATGTTAATCTAGGACCTCAATTACCCCCTCTGTCTAAAAATCACAGGCGCAAGCACAAAAAACATTCACAACTTAAGATAAATCAAACTTTTCTTTGTGTGGGATATATAGCTGATGATTATGGACATATTGTTACTGCAGGTCATTGTGCTACAGGGGGAAAAGACGTAGTATCTATTACAGTATATCTTCATAATGGAAATAAAGGATATCTAGCCAGAGTTATTCTAGTTAAGCCCTTACTGGATATAGCCTTACTACAGGCACCTCTTCCAAAAGGATTACCTTACCTTCAATCTAAAGAAGATTATCAGACTCCTGGAACTCACGTCTACGCTATTGGACATCCATTAGCAATACTCTACAGTGTAAGCGATGGTATTACTTCTAATTATATTGACCAAGAGCATGGTATTTTATTTATCCAATCGTCAGCTCCTATTAACCCGGGTAATAGTGGAGGACCTTTAGTTGATGATAATGGAGAAGTTGTAGGAGTTTGTAGTTTTGTAGTTATTGCTCCATGGGGAAGCCCTGGCGCAGGCTTAGGATTTTCAGTTCCCTCTCCTACAATTAACGTCGTGATGAGAGGGCAGTTAAACCATAACTAAATATGTCCGTAGCCTTTTACCCTAAAGAGAAGACACTCCTCTTCGCCATTCGCGATTTTGAACCTGCTACGCAGCGTTTGCTTATGAGCACTCTGGATGTAAATGGTCTTATTTTAGATTTGCAAGCTTTTAAGCTGGTTGTATCTCGCCATATGGATGAACTTATTAAAGATCCTTCTGAGCTAGAAGCCGCCAGGCATATTGCTTATAAGGGCCAAGTTCTTCCCCTACTTAGAGATGAGTCCAACGCACTTAACTTTCAATATAATACTTATAAAATATATTTGTCAGATCTAGGCAAAGAAGCCTCTAGACGTAAATTATGTATTGATTTTGATGGAACTCTTTCAAAGACAGTCGATCGTGATCTTGGAGCTCCTTTTGAAGGGGCTATAGAAAGTCTTCAAAAATTTAAAGATGCTGGTTTTAGAATTGTAATCTACTCATGTAGAGCTTTATCTGATGAAGGTCTCCGCCAGATTACTGAGTGGCTAGTCCAATATAAATGCCCCTATGATGAAATTTTTAGGGGTAAGCCAGACGCTGAATATTATATCGATGATAAAGCTATTCCTTTCAAAGGAGATTGGAATAACGTTTATCAGGAAGTAGCTACTCGAATTAAAA
>Ga0116131_1001052_pt1 | contig 17883 bp, 20 predicted proteins | sample June2015DPH_17_1_FD_89734 | JGI IMG/M metagenome (GOLD analysis project Ga0116131, IMG submission 89734) | Peatland microbial communities from SPRUCE experiment site at the Marcell Experimental Forest, Minnesota, USA - June2015DPH_17_100 | ecosystem: Environmental > Terrestrial > Soil > Wetlands...
CGTCCGCACAGTTCGCTTGGCGGCAGGCCGCCAGCTCCACAGACCGTTCTGCCAGCGGAGTTATCGCTCGCTCAGTACGCGCCACCGGTTATGGTCCTGTCATAGGAAGTGGACCAGTGATCGGGGTCAGGTCACCGCGCGGCAACTTTGCGCTGCCTTTCCTATACCCCCCGGATCGTTTGACGGGGTATAGGAAAGGCGCGAAGGCGGACGCTGAAGCGGACGGGGGGGCGGGACACCATGTCCGGCACTCTTGAGAGCCATACTGAGCGGCACGGTCCAGCCTTTCACTCTGAGGCGGTTCGTCGCGGAGGGAGGCACGGGCGTACGAGGACTCGAAGGTGGGAGAGTTCGACTGGGGGCAATGGGCGCACCGATATCGCACGGAGTTGGTCGACGTGCCAGACCTAGCGGATCGTCTTCACGTTCGCGAGGACGAGGTGCGGTTCTGGCTCTTGTCGCTCGCCAGGCAAGGCCATCCGCTCGTCTCTGATCATGTGCCGCATCACCCATGGCAGTTCAGCCGCAAAGACGCGGAGGTCTTGGTGCGCACGTTCAGAGACTTCCAGCCCTGGCGGTGGGAAGGCCACGGCCGCAGGACAATCGAGGAAGGCACTATCGTTCGGACTCTCTTCGTCGTTCCCGTCCACGCTGAGGTCCAGGTTGCCACGGCGCGACTACCAGAGCACGAGTGGGATAAGAAGACTCAAAGCCATTTCGTCTCGGAGTTGCTGGGAGGGTCCGACGCCCCGGCCATATCCAGCGAACTCTATTCACACCTCTATCCAAATCGTTGGTTGGCTGTCGACATTGTCCTGAGTCAACTGCACTACGCCATGGATTACGACCGAGTCAGACTCGACCAAGACCAGCGTCGGACTGACGTCGCCGAGGCCATCTTCGCGCTCGCGACGACCGCCCCGGAGACGGTCGATCGCGCCGCGTTGGACCTCTTCGCCTGGGAAGCTCCATACGCCCTGTCGCCAAGGACCCGTTCGAGGAGCATCGGCGCCACTTTGCTCAATGCCGACACCGTGGTCATCAAGGGCGGGATGGGTGTCGCCATGGAGCGGGTGGCTGCGGCCCAATTTGATCAGGCAATGCTGACCGCAGTGTGCACTCTCGGAGTGTATGTCGTGTTCATCTCTATTCGGCCAATCGGTGAGGCAGTCGACGAACTGGCCGAGGCGGCAAACGCGTGGCTAAGGAACCGGCTCCAATAGCGGCAAACCCTACTGCCCTCGTCAGGCTATGATGCGACCCCAAACGCTCTTCCTGGGCGCGGTTGGCTGCGGAGGCGGCTTCTCGCGAGTGGCGCACACAGTCTGCCAAGTGGCATACGCAGCTACCCGGCCCTGGATAGCCCCCCCGAAACTTCCGGGACCGGCACTGTCGGGTCGCAGGGCGTCGGCTGTTCTCCAAGCTAAGGATCGGCAACGGCTTGGCGCGTTCGAGCGCCGTTTCCCAGTCGATTACGATCTCAAGGTTGCCGGTGCGTTGCCAGGCTGGCACACGGACGTCGCCACGGCGTACTAAGAGTCAGGCCGCAACCGCCACGACGCCGAAATTAGTCTCACGTCCAGACGCATGTACTGGTCAGGATCGTTTGACACCCATGTCGGTGTGCCTATACTCATTTCCGACGCTTTTTGTCGGAATTGACAGTGGGCAGGAAGCTGCCACGCTCAACCGGCAGTCGTCAAGAGATCGCGGCGCTCGCCTAGCACCCAAAGGTGTCGATGGCGTCCCCCGAGCGCCACGCCGGACCTTCCGAGGAGGCGCTATGTCCCCTGGTCGGCACCCGGACGGACCGCCATTGGCGGACGCTGCCGCCGAAACGGAGCACGAAACTGGCTACAAGGATGTACCACAGCACCGGCGCCGTCTCCTTCTCCACGAAGGGCGAGTACGGCGTGCGCCTGATGACCCAGCTTGCCCGCCGCTACGGCTCCGGTCCGGCCAGCCTGACCGAGATCGCCGTGGACGAGGGCCTGCCTCGGGCATACCTAGAGCAGCTGGCCATCAGCCTCCGCGAGGCCGATCTCGTGCAAAGCACTCGCGGCGCCCATGGCGGGTACGAACTCACCCGCGCGCCCGAGCAGGTAGTCATGGGCGAGGTCCTACGAGCCCTCGAAGGGCCGATCGCACCGATGATGTGCGTGACCGACGATCCCACCCACCTGACGTGCGAGCGCAGCGGCAACTGCACCGTCAACCGCATGTGGGTTCGGGTTCGCGACGCCATCGCCGGCGCGCTCGACTCTATGACCCTGGCCGACCTCGTCCCATCGGCAGCGCGTTTGAACCGCGCGGGCGTACCGGCTCTGAGTGCACAATCAGATCGTGCTTCGTCGAGCAAGGCCAGTACCCTCACCCTCGCCGACTGAGCGACGCCATCCGCCCAAGGAGCCACAGATCTACGTGAGCGACCAAGACCTCGTCATCCGCGACCTGCACGTGGCCCCGGCCGCGAACCCCGATCACGAGATCCTCAAGGGGATCGACCTCTCGGTTCGCAAGGGCGAAGTCCACGCCATCATGGGTCCCAACGGCTCAGGCAAGACGACGCTGGCATACGCGTTGATGGGCCACCCGGCGTACAAAGTGAAGGCCGGCGAGGTGCTCTGGCAGGGCCACGACCTGCTCAAGATGTCGGTCGACAAGAGGGCGCGGCTGGGCATGTTCCTGGCTTTCCAGTACCCCATGGCCATTCCCGGCCTGTCCGTGGCGAGCTTCCTGCGGTCGGCCATCAATGCCCGCCGGGCCGGCCTCAACCCGGACCCTACCGTCGATCCAACCGACGCCGTGAGGGGCGGGATCCCGATGGGTGAGTTCCGCAAGCTCGTCCGGGAGAAGATGGCGCTGCTCAAGATGGACGAGTCGATAGCGGCGCGCTACGTCAACGAGGGCTTTTCCGGCGGCGAGAAGAAGCGGCTCGAGATGCTCCAGATGGCCGTCCTGCAGCCTGAGATGGCGATCCTCGACGAGACGGACTCGGGCCTCGACATCGATGCCCTGCGTATCGTGGCCGAGGGCGTGAACGCGATGCTCAACCCAAACATGGGCGTGCTGGTGATCACCCACTACCAGCGACTGCTCAACTACATCACGCCGGACACCGTCCATGTCCTGGCAGCCGGCAGGATCATCACCAGCGGCGGCAAGGACCTGGCGCTGCGTCTTGAGGAAGAGGGCTACGCGCCCATCCTCGCCGCCGCCGGGCTCGAGGGCGCGGTCACCGACGAAGCGCCCGAGGAGACAGTACTCGTCGACGGCAAGGTTGCCAGGCCGGTTATGGAGGCCGCCCGCCAGGGCTGACCCACTATGGCCGACACCGCTACGCAGCCTGCCAGGACCAACCCCGCGCCGTCGCGGCTCGACCCGTATCGCCTGCGGACCGACTTCCCGATCCTGGCCACTGCGAATCGTTTCGGCAAGCCTCTCATCTATCTGGACAGCGCCGCGACCAGCCTGAAGCCGCGTGCCGTCATCGACGCCGTCGACGGTTACAACGGTGAGTACTCCTCGAACATCCATCGCGGCATTTACGAGATCGCCGAGCGGGCCACGGCCGCCTACGAGGCGGCTCGCGCCTCCACGGCCAGGCTCCTCAATGCCCGCGAAGCGGCCGAGATCGTCTTCGTCCGCAACGCCACCGAGGCGATCAATCTCGTCGCGTATTCGTGGGGCCGCCGCAACATCAGCCGCGGCGACACCATAGTCCTGACCGAGATGGAACACCACGCCAACCTCGTGCCGTGGCAGATCCTGGTCCAGGAGAAGGACGGCGACCTCGAGTTCGTGCCGATCACCGACGACGGCTTGCTCCGCCTAGAGGTGTACGAAGCGCTGCTTCACCTGCGTCCCAAGCTCGTGGCGTTCACCCACGTCTCGAACATGCTCGGGACGGTGAACCCGGTCCGCGAGCTGACGGAGCTGGCTCACGCAGCCGGAGCGCTCGTCCTCATCGATGGGGCGCAGGCCGTGCCGCACATGCCGGTCGACGTCCAGGCGATCGGCGCCGACTTCTACGTCTTCTCCGGCCACAAGATGCTCGGCCCGACCGGCTCAGGAGCGCTGTGGGCGAAGCGCGAGCTGCTGGAGGCCATGCCGCCGTTCCTGGCGGGCGGTGACATGATTCGCGAGGTCCACCTCCGCCGCTCCGACTGGAACGAGATCCCCTACAAGTTCGAAGCCGGCACGCCCGACATTTCGGCCGAGATCGGCATGGGCGCCGCTGCCGAGTACCTGTTGGCCCTTGGCCTGGATGCGATCCGAGATCACGAGCGGGAGCTGACTCGCCACGCCATGGAGACTCTGCGGCGCGAGGTACCCGGAATCGAGCTGTACGGGCCGAAGGCCGAGGAGCGTGGCGGCGTCGTCTCCTTCAACCTGCCCGGCATCCATCCGCACGACGTGGCTCAGATCCTCGACCGGTCTGGCATTTGCATCCGCGCGGGCCACCACTGCACGATGCCCCTCCACGAGCGCTTCGACCTGGCAGCGACGGCCCGAGCGAGCTTCAACGTGTACACGATCCCGGAAGAGATCGACGCCCTGACGGTCGGGCTGCGGGAAGTCATCCGCATCTTCGAGCGCTGAAGGTATCCTCGACGCCGATGGACGATCTCTACCGCGACTACATCCTCGAACACTACCGGCGGCCCCACAACTTCGGCGTCCTCGACAAGCCCACGGTGAGCTACGAAGGCGCCAACCCACTCTGCGGCGACCGCATCACGATGATGCTCGGGATATCGGATGGGATCGTGCGTGAAGTCGCCTTCACCGGACGCGGCTGTGCCATCAGCCAGGCGAGCGCGTCGCTGCTGACCGACGAGATCAAGGGCAAGACCGTCGAAGATGTCGAGAAGATGACCCCGGACGACGTCCTCGACTTGATCGGCATCGACATCAGCCCGGCACGCCTCAAATGCGCCCTGCTCTCGCTCGACACGGTGGCCCACGCCCTGGCCGACGGCGCATCGGAGCAGGCGAACCATCGCGACGAAGGCTCGAGCCCCCGGGCCTAGCCGAGCGTGGCGTGAGGCCGATGAGTGCTGACGCCGGACTTGCATCCCGCGGCGCTCGAGCTTGGCACGAGGCGGCCGATCGAGTATTCGTCCGCCGATTCCTCGACTTCAACCTGAACGTCGGGCTGGTCGTCGGCGACGAAGCCGCGCTCCTCGTCGATACGCGCGCCTCGGAGCGGCAGGGCCGGGAGCTGGCTGACGAGATCCGCCGGATCGCGCACGGCCGGCTGATCATCGTGAACACTCACCACCACTACGACCACGCGTTTGGCAACTTCGCCTTCCTGCCGGCCGAGATATGGGGCCATGAGCAGTGCTCCGTTCACCTCCGCGCCGATGGCCGGACGACGCAGCTGGCCCTGGCCGAGGCCATGCCGGAGTCAGCCCAGGAATACATGGAGACTCACATCACGCCGCCGACCAATACCTTCCGCCAAAGTGCCTCGCTCGAGCTGGGCGGCAGGAAGGTCGACCTCACACATTTCGGGCGCGGTCATACCGACAACGACGTCGTGGCCGTCGTGCCGGACGTGCACGTTGTCTTCGCCGGCGACCTGGTCGAGCAGGGCGCCCCGCCATCGTTCGAGGACTCGTACCCGCTTGACTGGCCGGACACCCTGGGCCGGATGCTCGACGCCGTCAGCGGAATCGTGGTGCCGGGCCACGGGGAAGTTGTCGGACAGGAGTTCGTGGAGGGCCAGCTGGCCGAGCTTTCGGCCCTGGCTCAGCTGGCGCATCGCGTCCGAATCGATGGCGGCTCGGTGAACGATGCGCTGCCGCTTTCGCCGTTTCCCGCCGCCGCAGCGCGGACCGCTTTGCTTCGGGCGTTCGCCCAACTCGCCGGGGAGCTGTAGGGGCCGGCCGCAGCTCAAGAGCGGCCGGCGCCAACGACTCGAGCCACCTCCCGAGCGACGATAAGGTCCTCCCGGGCCTCGATACGAAGCACGTGTGGCGAGCTACCGGGCGAAGACAGGACCGCGTCCTCTGCGACCGCCTCATCCCGGATTGGCGCCAGGCCGATCGACCCGAGCCGCTGCACGATCCGCGCACGCAGGCCCGCGGCATTCTCGCCGATGCCGCCGGTGAAGACGATCGCGTCCAGCCCCGGAAGCGACGTCGCCGCCGCTGCGATGCATTCGGCGGCTCGCCTTACGAAGATCGCCAGCGCGAGTGTGGCCGCCTCGTCGCCGGCGGCCTCGAGCCGGAGCAGCTCGCGCACGTCGGAAGTTCGACCGGATACGCCCAGCAGCCCCGCTTTGTGGTCGAGTTCCTCCGCCATTTCGTCGGGATCGAGGCGCCCCGTCCGGAGAAGGTAGAAGAGGATCCCCGGGTCGATGGAGCCGGCTCGCGTCCCCATCATCAGGCCCTCGAGCGGGGTCAGACCCATGGATGTCCCGACGGAGCGGCCGCCGTTGACCGCGGTGACGGAGCAGCCGCTACCCAGGTGCGCGACCAAGGTTCGCAGCTCCCCAACGGGTCGGGCGAGAAGGGCCGCGGCACGCTCGGCGGACCAGGCCACCGACATTCCGTGGAAACCGTACCGGCGGACGCCCCACTCCCTAAACCAACGCTCGGGGACGGCGTAGCGATACGCCTCTTCCGGCAGCGATGCGTGGAAGGCGGTGTCGAAGACCGCAACCTGGGGAAGGTCCGGCATCGCGGTAAGGCCGGCGGCCATTGTCGCCGCCGCGATGCCGTTGTGGAGCGGGGCGAGATCGGTCAGGGCCGTCACCTGCGCGATCACGTCACGCGTCACGGGGACAGGCTGGCGGAACGTGGCTCCGCCGTGGACCACTCGATAGCCCACCGCCGCCAGCGAAGCGGGCGAGATTCCCGCGGCCTCGTACTTCGCAACTAGCGAGAGGATGTCGTCGGTGGGGTCGCCTCCGGCCGTGGCGTCCACGCCCCAGTCGACATCGATCTGCGCCAGCGGCGCCAGCGAGTCGGCCGACGCAGCCGGGATTATGCCGTCGGCCGCAGCGGTGGGAATCGTGGCCGTCTCAATCACGCTCGACTTGAGCGAGCTGGAGCCTGGGTTCAGAACGAGTACGCGCATCGCCTTGTAGGCTACCCGTTCCTCGCCCGTTGTCCCAGCGCAGCCACGAATGAGGACTCCGACGGTGTCGCGCCCAGTCCGAGCCGCGCCCCGGCCAGCGCCGCGAAAGGGGACTCCAGATACGCCGCCCGAAGCTCGGGCCACGTCGCCTCACCGAACACGACGTCCGGCGTCCCGTCCAGGACCACTCGCCCGGCCCGCATGACAACCACCCGCCGGAAGCACTCGGCCACGAACCGCATGTCGTGGCTGATGGCGATGACCGTCCGCCCTTCCTCCGACGCCGCGGCCACGACCGCCCGGACCCGGGCCGCACCCCGCGCATCCTGCCCCGTGGTGGGCTCGTCCAGCACCAGGATCGGCGTCCGCATCGCCAGGACCGAAGCGAGGGACAGGAGCTTGCGCCGCGAGTATCCCAGGTCGTATGGGTTCGAGGCCGCTTCGGCGCTCAAGCCAACCGCATCCAGCGCCGCCCGGACCAGCGCATCGAGTTCTGCCCCACGAAGTCCCAAGTTGCGCGGACCGAAGGCAACCTCGGCCGAGACGCGACCGGCGAACAGCTGCCGATCCGGGTTCTGGAACGCCAGCCCGACGCGCTCGGCCAGACGCGCAACGTGCAAGCCCCGAACATCCCGCCCGTCCAGCAGTACCCGCCCGGTCGTCGGCCGTAGAAGCCCGTTCAGGTGGCGCGTCAGCGTCGACTTGCCGGAGCCGTTCTGGCCGACGATCGCGACCAGCTCGCCGGGATCGATCCGCAGGTTGATGTTCTCCAGCGCACGTGTGCCGTCCGGGTATGAGAACGAAACCCCTTCGAGTTCGATGGAGGGCGCCGCCGAACGACCGGATGAAGATGGTACCGAAGGGACGGACGAACGCGCGATCGAAGGATCGGATTGAGTCGAGCCCGCCCGAGTCGATCTGTTTCCCGCACTGAAGGAGCCAGATGAGCCGGAATCGGCGTTTGCTCCGGCGGAAGCCGCCGGAGCCGGGTGGTCAGAACGGCGCTCCAGCCCGCTCACGCAAGAGCCTCCGCAAGAGCAGCCGGCCAATCGAGCCCCGCGGCGCGGACATCCCGTTCGAGTGCGACCCGCGCCGGCGGCTCGACCCCCAGCTCCGCCAGAATCGGATCCCGGAGCACCGCCGCCGCCGGTCCGGCAATGGCCACCGATCCTTCGGCCAGGACGATGACCTCGTCCGCGATGCGCGCCAGCACTTCCGTCTTGTGCTCGACGAGCACGATTCCCGCCCCGGTCTCGGCCGCGACTCTGACTAGCGCGTCGCCGACGAGCGCCGTCCCGGCGGGATCGAGCTCGCTCGTCGGTTCATCGAGGATCAGGTACGGCGGGCGCAGCGCAAGGACCGAGGCCAGGGCGACCAGCTGCCCCTGCCCGCCCGAAAGCCGCGCCGGGTCGCGAGGGGCCAGATCCTCTATCCCAACGGCCTTCAGCGCCCACCAGACCCGTTCAATGACATCGGGCACGGCCAGGCCCAGATTGCACGGGCCGAAGCCCACCTCCTCGAAGACGGTGGCCGTGGTGTTGGAAAGCTGAGTGGCCGCGTTCTGGAAGAGCAGGCCGCAATGCTGAGCCAGAGCGTGGGTCGGGATCGACGTCGTCTCTACGCCGTCGATCCGCGCCGATCCCTCGAGCCGCCCGCCGACCACTCCCGGCGCGAACCCGCCGGCGACCAGGCAGAGCGTCGTCTTGCCCGACTCGTTCGCACCGACGACACCCAGGACGCAGCCGGGCTCCAGGCGCAGGTCGATCGACCGAAGGGCGGCCTTCGACGCACCCGCGTACCGGTAGCGAACGCCCGAAAGCTCGATCGCCACGGCTCAGGCGAGCCTTCCGGAGATGCGCAGGCCGACGAGCGCGACGAGAGCAAGGACGGCCCCCCAGCGCAGAACTCGGTCTAACGCCCCATCGGCGGGGATCCGCAGGAGTGTCTGACGACCGGGAGCCGAGAAGGCCCGCGCCTCGAGTGCCATAGTCCGCTCTTCGACCTCGGTCAGCGCGCCGAAGACGACCGGCGCCGCCAGCGGCACCACGCCGCGGGCCCGCTGCCAGAACTGACCCTCGGTATCCATGCCACGGGCGCGCTGGGCGTCCACGATCTCGCCCGCTCGCTCGATCGTCCGAGGCACCGTCTGGACCGCGGCGCCAATAACGAAGATGACCCGGCGTCCGAGTCCCCGGCGCGCCAGATCGGCCAGCAGATCGTCGACGGCCGTCGTCAGATAGACCAGGGCGATCGCGGCCGAGAAGGCGAAGAGACGAGCGGCCGTCTGGAGACCGAACCACAGCCCGCTCCACGTGGGAGCAAACGGCCCGAGCCGTGCGATCGGATCGCTGGCACCCGGCAGCAAGAACAGGTTGATCAACAGGATCGAGCCGACGATCGGAGAGGCGGCGAGAGCAACGACGGCCAGACCACGCAGCCGTCGGGCCGCCAGTGCGGTCGCCAGGACCGCCCCGAGAACGAGGAGCGGCCCCGGCCAGCCCGGAACCACGAAGGCGGCCACGACCTCCAACGCCGCCACCGCCAGCTTGGTCGATGGGTTGGTCGAGCCATAGAAGCCGCCTGGGCGGCGGGTGACGTATTCCGGCAGGCCTGGACCCGAGGCGACAGAAGCCAGAGACAAGCTGGATCAGCTCTCCGAGGCCGCGGGCGCCCCGGCTTCGGCCTCGTCTCCGAGCGCCCTCTCGCCGTTGGGGAAGCGGGCGATGAAGCGGCGCGAGAGGCTGCCGATGATGAAGAAGACCACGAACGAGGTGATCATCTTGTCCATCGGGTCCGACAGGAGCCCCTGTTTCAGCGTTGCCTGGTACAGGCCATCACCGCCCGCCCGGAATGCCGCCACGAGCGCGTCGGTGCCGCTGCCCGTTACGCCTCCGTACACGACGGCGGCGATTGGCGCCGAGACGATCGCCGCCACGATCCCGGTCACCAGACCTGCCCCGATGGCGTAAACAGCGCCGACGTTTCGCCGCAGGAAGATGGCCCACGCTACGAGGACAACGTAGACGAGCATCACGACCAGGAAGAAGACCTTCGACTGGTCGATCGTGATAGCCGAGTTGCCCGATACGTTGTTGTTGAACGCCTCCGGACTGGCGTAGGCGCGCGCATACGTGTACACGGCCAGCGCACCCACGAGGACGACCGCGACCACTGCTCCAACGACGCTGATCGCCCCGCTGCGGCGCGGCCGGAAGAGGCCGAGCTGGCCCCAGACGCCTGCGAGCAGTCCGATGACGCCGGCGGTGATCGCGAACGGACCGGCGGTGCTCGCTCCGATCGGGGCGGGCAGCAGGTAGCCCCAGATCAAGTTCGACAGGATGCCGGTCAGGGCGCCGGCCAGCGGACCCGCCAGGACGCCGACGAGGATAGTGCCGATCGAGTCCAGGTAGATCGGCAGCTTGAGGGCCTCCTGGACCGTGGCCCCGAGGACGATGTTGATGGCGATCGCGACCGGCATCAGGACGATCACTCGGGTGGTGAACTGGCGAGCTACCCAGCGTCTCAGCGGACCCATCTCTCCTGCTCTCCTAGTACAGAGCGCGGCCAGGTCGGATGGTCGGGTGCCGCGCCGAAGAAGCTTGGCAGGTCTGGCGGGCAACCGCCAGACCTAACGGCGCGAGGCCCGCCGAGCCGCCAGGTCGCCAACCCGTTCGATGAAACGGGCCATGAAACGGGCCGAATCCGCCTCCACCGCTACGTCGACGTTCGGGGGCCTGCCCCAGACGCGACGCCAGTCCGTCACGGTCTCGCCCGTGGTCAACCGCCCGCCCAGCTCCACGTCCACGGTGAGCGGCTCGGTTCGCACGAGTGTCGGATCCAGGGCGGTGGCGAGCGCGAGCGGGTCGTGGATGAAGGCGCCGTAGAAGCCGTCATAGCGGCTGTGGAACTCCATGTAGAAACGGAGGGCGTCGGCCAGGTAGCGAACGATCGGGTTGACACTTGAGCCGACTGAGGCGTAGGCGCCGAGGGCGCCGCCGCCCGAACCGGCAGCGCCGATGGAGCCGTCCGGGCCGCCCGAACCGGCAGCGCCGATGGAGCCGTCCGGGCCGCCAGGCCCGCCAGGGCCGCCAGGGCCGCCCGAGACGCCCAGACTGCCAGAGACGCCCAAAGTGACCGAGATGCCCCCAATCGATCCGTCGGCCTCGCAACCGGCCCGCGACGCCAGCGCCGCCAGGTGCTCGGGCAGCATCTTGGCCCTCTCGGTGACGTCCAACCCGAGAGCCAGGGGTCGAGCCGATGGCGGAGCAGCAGCCGAGCTCTCGGTCGAGGCCGGACCTTCGGCGGCCCCGGGCCCGAACGCTTCGAAGACGATCCTGGCAGCTTCGGGATCGACGCTGACGTTCCACTCGGTCGTAGGCGCTGTATTGCCGGGCGATCGATAGCTCCCGCCCATGACCACCAGGCGCCGCAGCAGGCGCGGCAGCTCGGGCTCACGCAGAACGGCAAGGGCGACGTTGGTGAGCGGTGCCAGCGTGACGAGGGTCAGCTCGCCGGGGCGGCGGCGCGCCTCCCCGACTATCAGGTCCGGGCTGAATCGCGGGGAGAGCGGCATCGTCGCCGGGGGTAGCTCGGCGTAGCCGATCCCCCGCGGGCCGTGCGTCTCCGGGGTGGTGACGAGAGCCCGCACCAGCGGCGTCTTGCGGCCGAGCGCCACCTCCACGTCCGGACGACCAGCCAGCTCCAGGACTGCCCGGGTGTTCTCGGCGACCTGGCGCGCATCCACGTTCCCCGCGGTACAGGTCACCGCGACGAGCTCGCAGTCTTGCGACGCGACCGCGTACAGCAGGGCCAGACTGTCGTCGATGCCCGTATCACAGTCGACGAGAATCGGGGTTCGGTCGGCCGCTTCGCTCACGTCCGCATCGTAGGGCAGGGAGGCTGGCTACATCAGCCCATCTCGGCCAGCCATAGGGCATCTTGCCGGCACCGACGGTCGAGCGGGCACTAGAATTCCCGCCACACGAGCGGTAGGAGCCGCAGCAGACCCAGGCGGCCAACCCCGGCGGGACATCGGCCACCCGACACATGCGGGGAGACGAGGGATGGGGCGCACCGCAAAGCTCACAGGTGAGTCGGTATATCTCGCGCTGGGTGACGAGGCCTCCAGCCTGTTCACGACCGAGGACCAGGCACGGGATATCCAAGACATCATCGCCCACCGCGACCACGTCTTCACCATAGTCCAGCGGGCCACGGACCGGCCGATCGGGCGCTGCCTTCTATTCGGTCTCAACAAGACCGACCGTCGACCGAGGTCGGCATCTTCATCGGTGAGAAGGACTGCTGGGGCAAGGGATACGGAACCGAGGCGATGCGGCTTCTGCTCGACCACGCCTTCAACCTGCTCAACCTGCACAGCGTCATGCTTGGGGTGTACTCCTTCAACGACCGGGCGATCCGCTCATACAAGAGCCTCGGCTTCAAGGAGATCGGCCGGCGCCGGCAAGCTCGCATCATCGGTCCGAGGATGTTCGACGTTGTCCTGATGGATCTTCTGGCCGATGAATTCGAGTCCCCAGTTGTACAGAAGCTGGTCTCGAACCGAGCTGCGGTCGGGTAAACAACAACGCGTGGCAGCCGACCAGGCGATGGGCCGCGAGGCCGGCGGGCGGCCCCTCGTCCACGCGGCGAGGTTCACGGTGGCTCGGGCGGTTGGGCCTCTCAACCGGTTCGGCGATACTCGCCGGCAGCCCTCGTCATCAGACCCGCCCGCACCAGATCCCTCCGGAGCGCTGCCACATCCTCGTGGTAGGCGCGGAGAAGGTCGTTGACCTCGCGCTCCGAGTAGCCGCGGTCCTGCTCGAAACAATGCGCCAGGAGGTATCGCAGGATCACCTGACGCTTCTTCGACTGAGCCGGAATCGACACGAGCCGCCCTTCCCGCAGAAACGCCCTCAGCACTTTCTCGTCATGAGAGAGCGGTGAAGCGCCGTCTGGATCTGGCATCTCGACGCCCTGCGAGGCTCAACCCTGGTGGGGCGGCTCCACCTGCGGCGCAGAAGGCTGATCGGCCGGGGCGAACGGAGCCGGCTGGACAGCTGCCGGCTGGACGTCCGGCTGCGGATAGGGCTGGGCCGAGATCGGCGGCTGGTAGGGCGCCTGCGTGTACGTTTGTTGCGGCGCGTACTGCGGCTGCGGATAGACCGGAGCCTGGGGCTGTAGCGGCTGCGCAGCCGGGTGTGTCTGCTGCGGGTAGACCGGAGGTTGAACCTGCGGCGGGTACTGCGGCTGCGGCGGGTACTGCGGCTGCGGCGGGTACTGCGGCTGCGGCGGGTACTGCGGCTGCGGATAGACCGGAGCCTGGGGCTGTAGCGGCTGAGCCGGCGGCACCGCCTGCTGCTGCGTCGCCGAAGGGCCGGCTTCGCCCGTGTCCACGGCGTCCTTGAAGCCTCGGAGCGCCTTGCCAATCGCCGCGCCCGTTTCGGGCAGCTTGCCCGGGCCGACGACGATCAGCACGATCACGAGGATGATGATTAGGTGGGCGGGAGTGAGGCCCCACGGCATGTCGTTACTCCTTGCGACCGATTGAGTGAGGGCCGCGCCTTACGAGGCGGTCGAAATACGACCACCAGCCCGTCAACAATACTCCTTGAAAGCGGCGGAGTCACAGGTCTGGCAGCCCCGCGACGCTCTCGGGCACGCGGCTGTGCTCCCAAAATGAGCACATCACCGCATTTCAAAGGTTGAGTCCCGAGACGGGCTGCCAGAGAAGGACCACTGCCACCGCCAGTCGCGGCCGAGAACGGCCGGGAGGCGACCGAGGCGGTCACGCCCGATGTCGAGGAGCGTCGCCGCATCGTCGAGCTCGAACGCGGGAACCGCGAGCTGCCGCGGGCCAGGGAGATCCAGGATAGCGCTGCTGCGTTCTTGCGGCGGATCTCGACCGCCGACCACCCACGGCCGACCCATCTGCCTCCCGATCCGAGCTAGAAATCCGTGATCCTTTTCGTCCGGTCCAGGTACTTGGCGCGGAACTGAGCGTTCAGGCGGAGTACCTCGCTCTCAGGCCCGATGAAGGAGCAGCGCAGGCAGTAATACTCCTCTTTGTCCGTGTCGTATAGCATGTCCATGTCGATCTCACGCATCAGACAACGCGGGCAACGGTAGTTCAGCTTGCCTTTTCGACCCTGAGCCATGTATGCAACTCTCCAGTCCCCTTGACTGTCTTCTTGATCCCGATCGTGTACATCGGCGAAAAGGCGATGCCCTCTCGGAAGTAACCGACCGCGTCTGTTGTGTCCGAACGCATCGATAGCTTCGTATCCACCTGGGGTACGACCGCCTCAGCGGATACGACTTGGTCGACGACCGCCTCGCGGCATTTGTAGGCATAGTCGATCGACTCCGATCCGAGTTTCCCTTTGAGCGTGAGCCGTACGCCCGTGAGATCCTCCGGGTACTCGGTCGTCCCGTAACAGGCGGTTATGTACTCGTCGATGACTACGTCGGAATCGGGGTCAGTCGTTCTCACGATCCTTCGGATGATCTCGATCTCACCGGTGCCTTCTGTCAGGCGGAAGGTCGATTGCACCTCGATCGTGAACTTCTCGAACTCGATTTCCACTGGATTGAGGATCACGACGCGGGTGTCGCCCTCCTCAGAGAACGAGGCAAGGGTTCGACAGGCGCACAGGTCGACCTCTTCTTCTGCGTGGCCGAACTTGCAGCTCTTGACGGCCCCTTCGCCGGCGTAATGCGTGAAGTAGCCGGCCCGGAACAGCGATTGGAGGATGAAGGGGTAGGACGCATCCTGGATATGCTGAGTGCCGACGCCGCAGGGCCTGATCAGCTTCGCCGCATAGGGCCGTAGGTCGATCATGGCGCCGCCCTGGTTCATGTCGAGGCAGAATCGCATCCACGGATCGGCGAACCAGAACTGCTGCCGTTGGGATCCGTAAAGGATGTCCTTCCAAAGCGTGCACTCGGGCCGGGTGTAGGGACGATCCTCCCGGTATGCGTCTGCGAACTCACTCATCGTGAGGTCTACTGCCTTCCCCTCCTTCTTCAGCTGGCCGTAGTAGGACATCCCATCCTCATAGCTCTTCAGAAGGAAGCCGTAGTCGGCTTCCCAGCGCCCGCTCTTGCTCATCCAGCCGGGACCGACGAACATCATGTTGTAGGCGTAACCACGGTTGTACTTCGCCATCGCCCTGTACTGGTCGACGATGTTCATGAAGTACGGTATCTCGCGGTTCTCGTAGACCATTCCGCGCAAGATATTCTGCGGGTGGGTGCCGTAATAGGAGCCCGGTCCGTCGAATACCGCCATCAAATCGCGCGACAGATGTGGGATCGCCACGATCCCGATATCGTCGGCCTCGTCCGACGCGGGGCAGTGGATGTTGCGCCTGGAAGGAATCCAGGGGTTCCATGGGCCGCCGTCGAGGAGCGTGTACCACGAGTTGTTGGCGTTGTGGTACGCCTTCGGGCCTTCCTCCCAACACGTGGCGATCGCGGCCTTGACCATCGGATACCGTTCTTTGACGTAGTTGATCAGTTCCGCGTCCATGTAGTAGGAGCCGGTCGAAGTCGGCAAGAAGCCGAAGACCTCCTCGAATCTCCCAAAGACCTCGTCAACGATCCTGCGCTTGTCTTCCATGGAGAAGAGCCAGATCGCCAGTTCCTTGGACGCGAACCTCTCCCTGAACTGGCGGCATTGCAAACCGAGGAACGTGGAGCCGATTTCATCGCCGTACCTGGAGTGATCGTCCTTGGCAATAGACACCGCCTCGTCATTGAATAGGCTCGCATATGTCATCTGTATGGTCGTGCGGATGCCATTCTCGTGGGCGACGCGCTGCTGAGTGCGGAAGATCTCCAGCGATTCACTGATGACATCGTTCCGCGCGATGTCTTCGGCCTTGCCCTCTTCCGCCCCCTTCTGGAGGTACTCCGGCACCATTTCCGGCCGATGGATTACGGTCAGGAAGAAGGTCGTCATGGTAAATCCTTCGTGGGTGCGTCTGGCGCGCTTCGACAGATGATCTCGGTCGGCGGAGAATACGCGGTTCGCGGGGTTCGAGATTGACAGCGTCTCAGCAACGGGCGGCAGTACGGGTCGCGCAGCGTGGGTCGCAAGCCTAAGAGCTGGTTCACTCTAGACTTATCGCCAAATGAAGTGGCTGACTATTCTGGCGGCGATCGGCGCGGCTGCGCTCGCTCTGCAGATTCTGATCTGGGAGCGGCGGGGAGGCCGGCGTCGGCCGTCGATGCTGGGTCAGCTCGCCCTGGCCCTGCTCACAGTCGTCGTTCTCGGCGCCGCGCTGAGTGCCGCCCACTGGCTTGGGATCTTCTCGGTCCCATTGGTGATCATTGCGTTCGTACCGTTCGGGATCGCGGCCCGCTGGTTGATCCTCTCGACCCGAGAATCGCGGCGGCATCTGGCGAATGCCCGGGTCGCGACGCTGCCGCCGCCATCGCGGAGCGACCGGCTGCTTGCCCTGGCCGCAATGCCGGTCTTCCTGATCCTGATCGCGGCCGTTCTGCTTCTCGGTCTCATCGCCAGCACGCTGGTCGGTCCGCACTGAGCCGGCCAGGCGCGGCGAAAACTGCGGTCTGCGGTTGGCCCCCGGGTGCGACCGAAGGCCCGGCCCGACTCGACCAGGAGCTCCAATCCCGTCGGCAAAAGCGGCCCTGCCGGGGACCCGGTCAGACTGGCTTCTGCGCCACCATCGGTCTGACCTCCCGGGCCAGCCGTTCCAGGGTCTCGCGATCGTATGGCGCCGGCATCTCCACGATCACAGTCTTGAAGCCGGCGTCGGAGTACTCGAGCAATCGAGCTACGATCGTCTCGGGCGTTCCGAAGACCGGTCTCGACGGTTCGAGCTTCTTCTCCACGGGTGTTCGGTTCAACTCCATCCAGGCCGCCCACTCGCGCCGCGCCGCCGCCTCCGAGTCGCGAATCACGAGCCAGAGATTGATCGACCGTTCGATCTCGCGCTCGTCGCGACCTACTTCTTCGCAGTGGCGCCTGAGCACGCCGTCGAGTTCACGGACCTCCGCCGGGAGCCCGAACGCATTCCACATGTCGCCGTACCTGGCAAGAGTCCTCAGGGTCTTGGTCCGGCCGTTGCCGCCGATCAGGATCGGGAGCCGCTTCTGGACCGGCATCGGGTTGATGGTCAGGTCGTCGAAAGCGTAGTGGCCACCCTCCGGCGAGGTCACCCTCTCGCCCGACAGGAGCGCTCGGATGGCACCGACCGACTCGTCCAGCCAGTCGAGACGCTGGCCAACGCTGCTTCCGAAGTCGATCCCGAACTCGCGGTGCTCCAGCTCGAACCACGCGCCGCCGATGCCCAGGATCGCCCGCCCTCCGGACGCGTGATCGAGAGTGGTCACGATCTTCGCCACCAGCGCCGGATTGCGGAATGTGTTCGCCCCGACCATCAGGCCGATCCTGACCCGCTGCGTCGCCATGGCCCAGGCCGTGACCGTGGTCCAGCCCTCATGGATCGGTTGGTCCGGGTCGCCGACAATCGCCTTTACATGGTCCCAGGTCCAGAGGTGCTCGTAACCCAGCCGGTCGACCGCCAGGGCCGTATCGAGCAAATGGGACCAGGAGCTTCCCTGGCTCCAGAGGTTTATGCCGATCTTGAAGTCGTTCATGGCGGCCTCCTACCGTGCCGCGAGGCGGGAGCCTCGTCGATCTTTCGCCTGATTAGCGCCGGGGCCGCGGGCCGAGCTGCGCGATAGTCCAGGACCACTCGTAGATGCCCGGACCAACAAGATACTCGGGCAGGGTGTCCGGGCCGCAGCTGGCCGTTCCCAGGCCGC
>Ga0116131_1001068_pt1 | contig 17708 bp, 16 predicted proteins | sample June2015DPH_17_1_FD_89734 | JGI IMG/M metagenome (GOLD analysis project Ga0116131, IMG submission 89734) | Peatland microbial communities from SPRUCE experiment site at the Marcell Experimental Forest, Minnesota, USA - June2015DPH_17_100 | ecosystem: Environmental > Terrestrial > Soil > Wetlands...
CTTTCATCGGCGAGACCAATAATGTCGACGAATCTTTATACAGAGGAGTTGGAATCGATTAATTGGCATCAACAAACCATGGTGAGCTCATCCAATTTCGATTTTTTCACAGCTTCCTGTCCCTATATTTGAGAAACAAGGAAGACCATCGCTTTGATCGTAGAGGCCATGGTTTCGACAGCGGGGAACATGGTCTCCGGAACGTCGACCATGGTCTCCGGCTTTGAGAAGATGGTCTCGATGATCGAGAACATCTTCTCGATGCCAAAGACCATGGTCTAAAAGACGAAGGCCATGGTCGAAAAGACAAAGACCATGGTTGGAGAGAAAAACACCTTGGTCGGAACGACGAACACCATGGGTGAAACGACAAAGACAGTGGTCGGAACGACGAACACCATGGTCGAAAAGACAAACACCACGGTAGGAACGACAAACAGCACGGTGGGAGCGACAAACACCATGGTGGGAGCGACAAACACCATGGTAAAAATCGGCCGTTGCTGTAAGCTCAGTTTTTTCAATAATTTCGTGATCGGCTTCGACCATGGTCTTTGTCATTTTTACCATGGTCTTTGTGTCGGGGACCCTGGGGTCGGAAACGAAGACCATGGTTTCAAAGCTTGAGAAGATTTTCTGATAATCCGGAAAATGGTCTTCCTGGCTAAGAAGATCTTCTCGTTCGAAAGAGCCATGGTCTCCGGAATCGAGAGCATGGTGTGCGTGACGCACACCATCTTCACGACGACGGAGGCCACGGTCACGGCCGCACAGAAAATGGTGTCGGTCGCCTAGACCATGGTCTGAATTGTCAGTTAAAGCTTCGCCCACAGGAGCCTCGGGCTCGTCAAACAGAGCTTGCCAATCCCAAGCTGGTTTTTGGGGAGCCAGCCCGCCCGCATCATTATTAATTTGGGATTAATTCGGAAAATTCACGGTCAGATCCAATTGACCAGCTACAACCCCACCGTATTTGCGATGCCAAATTAAGTGTCGGGCCTTTAATTTGGAGAGTGATCTTAGCATGACTGTTTCTGACAACGATCCGCTTCGGGTCCTTGAGTTTCTTGGGGCGATTGATGGAAATCAACACGAGCGACTGGAAATCTGCTTTATCTTACGCAATACATGCGCACACCCTGGGAAAGCAACAGTTTCCCAGGAAAATGTTTTGTCCTTTTTTTCAGACCTTGACACATGCGTCTTTGGCAATCCTAAGTTCAATGTACAGGCAACATCTGCGTAACAAATGATTGGGGGTAAGCCTGCGAGGGTTCAGGCCCACCCAAAGCTTCAGAACACACAATGGATCCGAGCAACCATGTAGTTTCGCGAGCAGTGGTTATATTTTAAAACTTGCTTCCTGTGCCTGGAAATTGCGAATAAAATGGCGGACAAATAGCGTCTGACTTGCTCAGATTCAGTTTGATCCGGGAATTCTAACGGCATTTCGAGCCACTCTTCGCGAGTCTGTGGCTTCCGAGCAACAATATGCTTATCGTCCTGTCCCTTCTCAGGCTGCTCAAGCCGTCTAATGCAAGGCATTAGCGTGCTTTTGAAGGACCTGCAGGAACTCCGTATAATCCAGAGGAACCTGAAGAACATCGGCGCCGGACGGAACAAATTCCGACATCTCCTGGTTATTTGCTTTGACCACGATGTGGATGGCTTTGGAGCCGGTAATTCGAGACCGCGAATCATCCGTCAATTTGGGTGTGCCCCTCCGAAAGTCGTAAATCACGATGACCGGATTGACGCCGAGTGAGTCCGAATCCCGGCTGTGTAGCGTGTTCAGTCCTTGAAGGCCAAAAAAGAGGTCCAGGAGCCGGTCGGATATTTCTCCTTCCATCACATAGACGCATTGATCTCTGGAGAGCGTCAGCGGCACGAGACCCGCTTTTTCTCTCGACAGCCCCAGCAAGTTCACATGTTCAACCACTCCGTCAATGACCCCGCCGATGAAAGCCCGCAATGATATTTGGTTCATATGGAATCTGTTCCATATGTGATTCGGCAGCGGCTCCGCGTAGTTGTCGCCGCCGTTCCCTATCAAAAGAGCTTTGGCCATCAGATTCGCCACAAAAATGACTTTGCCGACACTTAGTTGTTCTGACATCTGGTCGCCGAAAGGCTCATGGTGCGCTGCAATCGCCTCGCATATTTCCTTTGGAAGATGCCACTGCAGCGTAATTTCTCCGCCGAGATGATCGTGTGCCATTCCAAAGGTCTCGATCTCCGCTGCCCGGCGTGAAATGCGTTGTTCAGCCGCCTTCTGAAGCATTTCCATGTGTTCCTTGTGCAAATGATCGTCGAACAACAGGCAGCCGAAGTCGTGCAACACACCGGCCAGGAACAAATCGTCTGGATTTCCGAAACGAACCTGTTTAGACAACCTCGCGGCAATCAACCCGACCCCCAACGAGTGAATCCAGCACCCGAGGCGATTAAACAGGAAGGATTTTGCACTGGCATCTGAGAAACGATACACGGACATCAAGGTCACTATGGATCGCACCATCTGAAAGCCCAGGCGCACGATGGCATCTTTCACGGTGGTGGTCCTTTTCGATCCCCCAAAGGCCGCCGAGTTGGCCCGCTTGAACAGAGTGGTAGAGACCGCCGGATCCATCTCCACATGTTTGGCCAACTGCGCCGTATCAACGGTCTGCTGACTGCACATTTCAATTATCTGTGCGGCTGCTTGCGGCAGTGCAAGAGCACCGTCGGCCTTGTCCAACAGAAACTTTGCCTTTTCCCGGGTCGAAGCTGTTGTCGAGCCACCGCCGGCATCGCTTACCGTGAGAGCTGCAGCCGAAGACAACGCCACGTCACGCCTCAATGCGCCTTTGGCAAAGGCAAGGGCGCCAACGAGCGAGGGAGTGACTGTTTCTATGGATAGCGGCGCGGCAAGACAGTTGACCACACCCATTTGAGCTGCAAATCTAACGTCCTCAGTCGTGTGAAATACACCGTGCATCACCACAGCCACATTATGCCTTTGAGCAAGCCTTACAATGGGCAAGGGAGTGTTGGCGTTGAAATGCTTGCCTACAAAAACCACGAGGGGTCTTTTCAAGGGAATCTGCTGAGTTGCTTCCAAAGATGTGCGCCATCTACCGACTTGACAACCCTCTTGAGCCGCACTTGCGCCTATGACCCTGCTCATTTCATCGCTGTCGTCCGCGATGTAGATCCAAGGGTGAGACAGTTCTGAAAGTCGAGCGTTGTTTTCGCCGTTAGAATCGACTGAGGAGGACTTGTCAAGATCCAGGGAAAAACCGAATTTCTGCTCCATCTCCTTTTGGAGCTTCTCTTCTAATTGAGCCCGAAAGGCTTCTTCCTCTTCTTTGGGGATTTGACACTTTGCCGCGCTCTCTTCTCTGGCCTTCTGCGCCTGCTCTTCCTCTTCTTTCTTGCGCCATTCCTCTGCCAGGCGCCGCTCTTGTTCTTGCTGGAAGGCGCTTTCGAACCTCTGGCGCAGCTCTAATTCGATTTTCTGCTTTTGTGAATCATCCATAATAGTCTCACATCGATCCTCCAGCAGAAACCATTCTGCCGGGCAGGACCAATCACCGTCTTGCGAATCGCACTGGCTTGCAGCTGACTATACCTCCGCCGTTCGGTCTCATCGCCGAAAAATTCCCTCGCCTATGGCTCCTGTCGATTCCTTCCATGATTCAACCCCGAGCCGTTGATCTCCTTGATACACCATCCAATCTTATCGGCAACACCGAGATAACGCCGACTATAAAAAATTATTAAACCCGTATGGTATTAAGCCAGATTGGATGGCATGGGTGGGATCGGAACACTGCAGAAGACTGCATCAGATGTTTGTGGCCAATCCCAGCGGCCTGCACGACATCCTCTCGCTGGCCGCACACCTCCCGATTCAGTTTCGTTGGATCGCAAAAAAATCTCTCTTCCAGGTCCCGCTTATGGGGTGGCATATGCGGCGGTCCGGCTATATAGCCATTGACCGGGAAAATCCTAGGGACGCCGCCAGAAGCATCGTGGAAGCTGCGAAAACAATCCACGATGGCATTAATGCAATCGCATTTCCGGAAGGGACCAGGAGCCGGACGGGAGAGTTGGGGAAATTTCACAGCGACGCATTTTCTCTTGCGATGCGGACTGCAGTTCCGCTGGTCCCCATTACTCTTGACGACAGCTCTCGTGTGATTGTTCCCAAAACACTGCAGGTGAATCCTGGCGTGACGATCCGGATTAAGATTGACCGCCCGATCGATCTGTCGTCCTACGCCAAAGGGGAAAAGCACCGGCTGATGGAGGACGTCTTTCAGATCATGACCCGCAATCTCGATGAATTGCGCTGCAGAAGGCATCCGGATGAAGAGAGACAGGATGCTGTATTCCGCTGGATCCATGGCTAGTTGGGCATTTCAAAAACGCCACGGATTCCACGGATGTTAATCTGTGGAATCCGTGGAATCCGTGGCGTTTTTCGAGCCTTTCAGTTGTCGACTCACAGAGTTAAACTCTAAGCATTACCTTTTTGCATAGGTGGGCCATGTCACCCAAAAAAAGTGATGCGCAACTGCTTGAGAGCACCGATTCCTTTGTCCGGCGGCATATCGGTCCCCGGCCTGAAGATGCAGAAGAAATGCTAAAGGAATTAAATCTCGCCGGGATGGACGAACTGATCGAAAAAACTGTTCCATCCGCGATCCGGCTTCAACGGCCTCTCGATATAGGCGAGGCGAGCAGTGAGTATTCGGTGTTGAACCAGCTCCGGGATTTGGCTTCGAAAAACAAGATCCTGCGGTCGTTCATCGGCATGGGATACCACGATTGCATTACTCCGCCCGTTATCCAAAGGAACATATTGGAAAACCCGGGCTGGTATACCCATTACACCCCGTATCAAGCGGAGATCTCGCAAGGCCGGCTCGAGGCGCTGCTGAATTTCCAGACGATGATCGCGGACCTGACCGGGTTTGAGATAGCGAATTCATCGCTTCTGGATGAAGGGACCGCTGCGGCCGAGGCGATGAGCATGAGCCACGGCATCTGCAGGAATGGCGCCGAAACTTTTTTCGTTTCCGAATTGTGTCATCCGCAGACGATCGAAGTCGTCCGGACGCGGGCATCGGCACGCGGAATCGAGCTGCTGGTCGGGGACCATGAAACCTTTGATTTTTCCCAACCCGTCTTCGGCGCCCTGCTGCAATACCCCGCGAGCGAAGGCGACGTCTACGACTATTCCGAATTTGTGAAGCGCGCGCATGAAACCGGAGCGCTGGTAGCTGTTGCTGCGGACCTTCTCTCGCTCGCGCTGCTTCGCCCTCCGGGAGAGTTCGGCGCGGACATTGCAGTGGGAAACTCGCAGAGGTTCGGCGTTCCGTTGGGATACGGCGGACCGCACGCCGCTTTCTTCGCCACCCGGGAGATTTACAAACGGCAGATGCCGGGGCGCATTGTCGGCCTGTCCAAAGATTTCGGCGGGAAACCGGCGCTCCGCCTGGCGCTCCAGACCAGGGAACAGCACATCCGGCGCGATAAGGCCACCAGCAACATCTGCACCGCTCAAGTGCTGCTCGGGGTCATCGCCAGCATGTATGCCGTGTATCACGGCCCGGAAGGGCTGAACAGAATTGCGCACCGGATTCACTTCCTCACGTGTGCGCTCCGGGACGGTTTGAAACGGCTGGGCTTCAGTGCAGGACCCGACGCATTCTTCGATACGCTCCGTGTGGATATGGGATCAATCTCATCGGACCAGATCATGGACCGAGCCCGGGAGCGTGGAATCAATTTGCGGCGCCTGGGCGCGAAGGCTGTCGGGATAAGTCTTAATGAGGCCACAACCGCCGAAGATCTGGCGGACTTGTTTGCCGTTTTCGCATTACGCGATTCGCTCCCTTTCCGGACGGAGGAATTGTTGGCCAATGCCTCTTCCTCGATTCCGGAATCGCTTGAGCGCAAAAGCCAGTTTCTTACGCACCCCGTGTTTCATCGGTATCGTTCGGAAACCGAGTTCTTGCGCTACATGCACGGATTGGAAAGCAGGGATCTTGCGCTCAATTTTTCGATGATTCCTCTGGGCTCGTGCACGATGAAGCTGAATGCCACCGTGGAAATGATTCCCATCACCTGGCCGGAGTTCAGCAGAATTCATCCCTTTGCGCCGCGCGATCAGGCGGAGGGCTATCGATTGCTGTTCAACCGGCTGGAGTCCTGGCTCGCAGAAATCACCGGACTGCCTGCCGTTTCACTTCAACCGAATGCAGGTTCGCAAGGGGAGTACTCGGGACTCCTGGTAATCCGGAAATATCACGAAAAGCGCGGCGAAGGGAATCGGAATATTTGTCTCATTCCTCAGTCGGCCCACGGCACGAATCCGGCCAGCGCAGTCATGGCCGGATTAAGAGTTGTCGTTGTGGACTGCGATGAAGACGGCAATATCGACGTGACGGACCTCAGGAAAAAGGCGGAGCAGCATAAGGATGTGCTGGCGGCGCTCATGGTTACCTATCCTTCGACTCACGGCGTTTTTGAAGAATCCATCAGAGAGATCTGCGAAATCATCCACGGCGCCGGCGGTCAGGTTTATATGGACGGCGCAAATATGAATGCCCAGGTCGGCGTATGCCGTCCGTCGGAAATCGGGGCGGATGTTTGCCACCTGAATCTGCATAAGACCTTTTGCATCCCCCATGGCGGCGGAGGTCCCGGTGTCGGGCCAATTGCCGTCGCCGCTCACCTTGCCAACTACCTTCCGGGCCATCCCGTCATCCCTACAGGCGGCGCAGAAGGCATCGGACCTGTTTCATCCGCCCCGTGGGGAAGCGCAGATATTTTGCCGATATCCTGGGCTTATATCCGTCTGATGGGCTCGCAAGGGCTGAAAGAAGCCACCTGCTACGCGATCCTCAATGCCAATTATGTGGCGAAGAAACTGGACCGCTATTATCCGGTCCTGTATAAGGGTGCACGTGGCTTTGTCGCCCATGAGTGCATCCTCGATCTGCGCGCATTAAAGAAGAGTGCAGGGATTGAAGTGGAAGATGTTGCCAAACGGTTGATGGATTATGGATTTCATGCGCCAACCATTTCCTTTCCCGTCCCGGGCACGATGATGATCGAGCCGACCGAAAGCGAGTCTCGCGAGGAGCTCGACCGATTTTGCGAAGCCATGATTGCAATCCGGCGCGAGATCGCCGCTATAGAACAGGGGAAAGTCGATCCAGCCGACAATTTGCTGAAGAACGCTCCTCATACGATCGAAGCTTTGCTGGCCGCGGAATGGCGGCACCCATATTCCCGCGAAGAGGCCGCCTTTCCGGCAACATGGACCCGCGATCACAAATACTGGCCATCAGTCGGGCGAATCGACAGCGCTTACGGGGATCGTAATCTGATTTGCCTTTGCCCTCCGATCGAGGCCTACGGAACCTAAGGCACAGAAAAAACGCCACGGATTCCACGGATTTCACGGATTTTAACCACGAAATACACGAAGCACACGAAAGATCACCCCAATTTGTATTCTCTCTTTCGTGCTAGTTCGTGTGGTTCGTGGTTAAATTCGGCCCAGCCTGGATGCGATAGTTTCCGCTTCATCCATAATTCGGTTCATGCGAACCATGGTGGATTCGAGAGGTTGAGGCGTTGTCATGTCCACTCCGACTTTCTTCAGCAACTCGATCGGATAATCCGATCCACCTGACGAAAGCAGATCGATGTATTTCGTGACCGCTCCATCCACCCCGGCCAGCACCTTTTCTGAAATCGCCGCGGAAGCCGTGAAGGAAGTGGCGTATTGGTACACGTAAAAGTTGTAATAGAAATGGGGGATGTAAGCCCATTCCGACCGGATCTCCTCATCCACAATGCAGCTGCCTTTTTCGTGTCCGTAATACTCCCGGGCAATGGAGGAGTACAGCGTATTTAATAAATCGCCGGTCAGCGCCGTCCCCCCTTCAACGGTCTCATGGATCTTGAGCTCAAATTCCGCAAACTGGGCCTGGCGAAAGACAGTCGCCCGGGCGTTGTCGAGGTAATTGAACAGCAGCGATAACCGGACCTCGTCCCGCGTTTCGGTCTCCATCATATGGTTCAGCAGCAGGGCCTCATTGAATGTCGAGGCCACCTCCGCCACGAAAATGGAATAATGGGAGAGCGCATAAGGTTGAGTAGCATTCGAAAAGTGGCTGTGCATGGCATGCCCCAATTCATGGGCCAGCGTGCTTACGTCATTGTATGTGCCGTTATAATTCAAAAGCATATACGGGTGAACGTCGTATGCTGCCCCGTTCATGTACGCGCCCGACCTTTTCCCGATGTTGTGATAGACGTCAATCCAGCGATTCGAAAGCGCTCTGCGCGCCACATTCAGATAGCTGTTTCCCAGAGGGGCGAGCGAAGCAAGTACATGCTCGACGGCTTCGTCAAAGGAATAATTCAGGTCAAGCTCCTTGACCACCGGTGCATACAGATCGTAATAATGCAGCTCCTCCAATCCGAGCAGCCTTCTGCGAAGACGCAGGTATCGATGAAGTGTGTCCAGATGCGCATGAACTCCGGATATCAGACTCCGGTACACGGCGACGGGAATATTATGATTGTCCAATGCACGTTCGAGGCACGAGCCGTAGGCACGGACCCGGCTGAAAAACATGTTCTTTCGCACCTCTGAAGCCAGCTGGGCCCCGAGCGTCCTTTGGAAGTCGTTGAATTTTCCAAGATAGGCTGCGAAGACTTGCTTTCTGTCTTCCCTGACGGGCGAGCGCCGCCGCAGCTCGAAAGACGCCTGATCGAGGCGGACGGTGCTTCCATCCTTTAGCTGTATCTCGGGGAATGGGAAATCGGCATTCGTAAAAATGTTATTGATGTTGACTGGCGAGTCCGCAATCAGATTCGCTTCGGCAATGATTTTCTCTTCTCCCTCGGTTCCGGTGTGGTCTCTCTTCCGGAGTATGTCGTCGAAAATGTGACAATAGACCGCAAGCCGCGGCTCTTGTTGGAGGAATTCAGAAATTCGTTCCGGGCCGATTCTCAGGATTTCGGGCTCAATAAAGGAAGCCAATGCAGCAAGATCAGACCTGATCTGGCCCATTTCTTGATCGATTGCAAGATACTTGGCATCTCGCGTGTCAAGATCCGATTTCATGCTGGCGTAGCAGACAAGACGGGTGCACTCTTTTCTGAAAATGTCTGCCAGCTCGAGGCACCTCAAGAGCTCTCCGGGGGATTTGGATAAATTTCCCCGAAAAGCGGAGAGGCGGGGAAATTCGGTTGTAAGCTTTTGTTTCGCTTCCGCCCATGATTGATCGGTCGGGAAGATATCGCTCAAGTCCCATTTGTATTTATCCGGAATGCGAGTTCGTTCAAGCTCCTTCACGTAAATATCTTCCATAGGAACTCCTGGTCATCGGCGTAAACTGGACACAAACTGCAAGAGAAGATTTTATATAGGAGCTTTGGAAATTGATAGATGCCTGTTCACAAAGGCGGATTTCCACGGACTCGCACGGATGAATCCGCGGCCGGATGCGTTTCGCCTGCTGGCGTCTACCTAACCTCGATTCCGAAATTGGTGTTGTTCAGCTTTGATCGTTCTCGTTCGTTTTCAGGGGATTGCCCTGTGAAAATCAAACATCGCCGAAGTTGCCTTTTGTGCCGCGCCATCTGTCCTCACTTCGACTTTAGCGCTGCAAGAGCGACGCAGCAGAGCCCAGGGCGAAGGCCACGCACGGCCTTCGCCCTGGGTTGCAGTTGAAGCGGTTAAAGCCCTGTAAGGGCGGCACAGAAAGCCTGTGTCGCCCTTACAGGGCTCCACTGGGCCCCCTCTATGCCCAGGGTTCCGGAGCCTGCTGTTGCAGTCTCCTGCACCCTGGGCTTCGCCGCGTCGCGCCTTCGGCGCTTTTTATTGCGTCATCTCCAATTTCGAAATCGGGGCCTAAGCGTCGGTCTTTTTTCTTTTTGTGCTCGTCACTTCTCAGGCGGCGCAATCCTTGTGTAGCTGCCTCCCGGCCCGGTGGTGAAATGAAAAATCGGCCGGTCAACCCTTTTGATTTTGAGGGGACAATGCACCATTCCTTTCGGCACAAAGGCGATGAAACTGTTGGTGAGAATGTGTTTCTCGCCATCAAGCCACAGCTCGACCTCTCCTCCGAGATCGCGTTGATCCGCTGGATTCGTTCCAAAGAAGCCGATCACCTCATCAAAATCATGAGTGTGCGCTTCCACGCGGTTTACATCGGCTCCTTCCTGAAACCAGAGGCACTCGATGTAGAAAGCCCCCGGGATGGTATTTTTGTCCAGCCAGGCGATGTGATTGGCTTTACCCGGATATGCGGCGTCGCTCTTTTGCTTGTATTCGGGAAGCTTCATTTCGGTGATTATGTATTGACGGGTTCTGCTCTCAGCCATGATTCCCCCCTGAATCCATAGCGGTACGCCGGCGAGTCTACCACACGTTTACCGCTGGGGGCTATGTCCGCAATTGGTTCCCCGTTCCCGGTTCAGCGTTTTCCGTTGGGAATTGTTCCTAGAGGAAATATAGGGACAGCCTGTTCCCGTATCAATGTATCTCTGGATTCTCTCTTGAGCTGCATAAGAGTGCGGCCCGTGTAATCTTTGATGAACCGACAAAGATGCTCGGGCCACTTGTAGCCGATTTCCTTTGAGATGTCTTTTGCGGTACGGCCTTCTTTCACCCGAACCAGAACTCGTTCGAACAGCTTCTGTTTTCGATAGTCTCGAAAACAGAGAGATGTATTCAGGTAAACCGCCTTTTCAATGATCGGATGGCTGCATTCCAGACGTTGGGAAAGCCGATAAAGAGGTACCATGGGATTTTCCAAAATGAATTTGTTAATCGTGGAAAATATTTCGTTGTAATCGTAGGCCATTGACACAGCTCCCTCTTTTATTTGTGAAACACATACCCTACGAGAACGCAGTTGCCGGGGAATCGCCTACAAAAAACTTTTATCCGATATGGTTTTAGCTGAGGACTGGATGAGGCGGGTCCGGTTTTTGGCTCTTTGTAACTTCGAGTTACTCGACTCCCTTCATCACCGAATCTCGTCATTGTTCTCCCCGGCTTTTTTGTTTGGCCGATCGCAGCCTTTGGATGAGAATGTTGGACAGACGATTTTTCTGCACGGGAGCGCGCCTGTGAAAAAGACCTGGATATTCCGCAAATCGCCTTCAGTCGGATTGCTTTTGCTTCCGGCGTTCGTTGCGCTGTCTGTCGGCTGGGCTCTGACGCAAAATGTGCCCTCCGCCCCGGACCTCAAGGTCGAGTATTCGGTTTTTCAAAACCCTCCGACCGAGTTTCGCGGACACGCCTGGCTGGACTTCCGCCTCGGCAACATCTCGGATGACATCGTCAATACAATGGTGGATCAGGCCATTCATTCAAACTCGTACGGCGGATTCATGATCACCTCGACCGGCGCGAGACCGGGGGACCCGAGCAACGTCGTCTACCTCAGCGATGAGTACTTCCGTTTATACAGGCTGGCAATCGAACGAGGACTGAAAGGCAATCTTCCACTGGATGTCTTATACGATGAACAGCAATTCCCGACAGGCATGGCGGGAGGGCAATTCGCCGCCAAATATCCGCAGCTGGTCGCTAAAAGCCTTGAGAAAGTCGAACGCGACGTAACAGGGCCGGCAAAAGTGGAACTGCAGGCGCCTATTGCCAACGGCATCTATATCGGGGCCGTCCGGATGAATCTCGACACGCTGGATTGCGTGGATATCAGCGATAAACGGCTGCCGGGCAGGACTGCGATCGATTGCCGGGTCCCGTCCGGAAGGTGGAAGGTCATGCTTTTCTATCTGGATCCTGCGCTTCGACGCGGGCTGTGTGATTACCTGGACCCGCAAGCGGTGGATAAGCTGATCGAGATCATGTATCAAGCCTACTATGACCACCTCAAGGAATTTTTCGGTGTTCCTGCCTACGGGCCGATGACGGCGGCAATCCGGGCCTATACGGATGACTTCAAAACCTTCTTCGCTCATGCGAATGCGTCGGGGGGTAAGGCGTTTTTCGTCCCGCAGCCGGAACCGAAAATACTGGATGGCATCCTGAAGGAAGCGGTTCCGGTGAGAGATGTTGATATTCAGCAGCCGCCGGTGTGGCCGGTGAAAATGAACCGCGCGTATGAAGGGGCTCTGACGTACATACACAAAATCAAGGATGGGCGGGATATCTATTTCTTTGCCAATTCCTCGGACAATCCGGTGGACGCCGACGTCGTTTTGCGCGGAAAGAAGAATCTTGCGATCTGGAATCCGCATACAGGAGAAAGGTCCAAAGCTCAGGTTTCGATTTCGGAAAATGCCGGTCAGCCTGCGACCAGGGTACGCCTTGTTCTCCCCGCGGTTACATCCGTTTTCTTCGTTGAAGAGAATTAGGGGGAGGTGTCCATGCCTTTTCTAAGCGAAGAAATCCTGGCCACCCTGAAACAGGAAGCAGCCCGCTACAACAAGCCTGAAAATCAGATCAACTACCAACGATTCTTCAAAGAGCGGCTCGACAATCCTGTAGGGTTGAGAACTCCTGTTCTCCGAAAAATTTTTTCGTCATGCTACAAGCGGTACCAGCATTACTCGGCGCGCGAAATCCTTGACGCGTGCGAGCGACTTCTCGCTTCGAATGAAAGATATGTGAACTCCCTGGCGTTCGACTGGAGCTTAAGACTCAGCGCTGACTTCAACTCAAAGGATATTGACCGCTTCGAGTTCTGGCTTAAAAACTATGTCCACGATTGGGCTGCCTGTGACAGCCTCTCTTGCGGCCCTCTTGGCCTTTTTGTGAGAAAATTTCCCGAGTCGGTTTCCCGAACATATCAGTGGACAAAATCCAAAAACCGCTGGCTTCGCCGGGCAAGTGCCGTTTGCCTGATTCAATCGCTGCGGAAAGGTCTGTTACTTGAGGAGGCGTTCAAGACTGCCGATGCCCTTCTTCTGGATGACGATGATATGGTTCAGAAAGGCTTTGGCTGGATGCTGAAGGTGGCAAGCAAGCCGTTTCCCGAGGAGGTCTATAAATTTATCGACGTCCGCAAAGGGCGCATGCCGCGTACAGCCCTCCGGTATGCTATCGAAAAATTCCCGGCCAACCAGCGCAGACAATTGATGAAATAACCACGAAATACACGAAGAGCACGAGACAACTACAGCTTCTTTCGCGTTCTTCGTGTATTTCGTGGGTGGTGTTAGAATCAACCCAACTTTTTTGCGGCTTGACGGTTTCCCACGGGTTGAAAGGAGCAGCATCATGGCAAGACCCCTGTTGATTTTCGTGCTGATGGTGGCCACGACGGGCTCGGCCGAGGATTGGAGCCGTTTTCGCGGTCCTAACGGCAGCGGTGTTTCGAACGCAACGGGGTTGCCGGTGACGTTTGGCCCGGCGAAAAATATTGACTGGCGAAGCGAGGTGCCATTCGGGCGATCGTCGCCGATCTTGACCGCGGACCGGGTTATCGTCACCGGAAGCGAAGGCCAGAAGCTGATCACGGTTTGTTTGGACCGTGCGACGGGAAAAGTGGTCTGGCGGCGGGAGATTCTGCGGGATCGTACGGAGAAAATATTCAAAGGAAATGACACCGCCACGCCAACACCTGCTTCGGACGGCAGGAACCTCTATGTATTCTTCCCGGATTTCGGCATTGTGTCCTATTCTCTGGATGGCAAGGCGCGATGGCGGCTAAAGCTCGGGCCATTTCACAGCTTCTACGGAATATCATCTTCGCCGATCATTCACGGCAATACCCTGGTGTTGGTTTGTGATCAAAAGAGCGAGGGGTTTATCATCGCCTTGGATAAAGACACCGGGCGCCTGCGTTGGCGCAAGGATCGGCCCCAGGCGAAAACAGAAGCATACTCCACGCCCATCGTGTGGACGCCTCAAAACGGCAAGGCGCAGGTGATAGTTGCTGGGGCATACCGGATCGACGCGTACGCAATAGATACGGGCGAAAACCTATGGTGGGTTGGGAAGCAGGGAACCGCGCCGATATCGACTCCGGCACTGGCGAATGGATTGATATTCGTCACCTCGTGGGGGGCAGACAAACCGGCATACCCTCCATGGGATACGATAGCCGCGAAGCTGGACAAAAATAAAGACGGCAAAATTTCAGCAGAAGAAGCGAGCGTGGATCCCGATTGGGGCGACCATTTCGGGTGGGCAGACCGGAATGGCGATGGATTTCTGACGGAGGATGAATGGAACGAGATTCTGCGGGAGAGCGTATCGGAACACGGTCTGGTAGCAGTGCGGGCGGGGGGGCATCGGCGATCAAACGGAGACGCATCTGGTTTGGCGCTATAAGAAGGACTATTCAGAAATCACTTCGCCGTTGGTCTATCGGGATGTTCTGTATACCGTCAAAGACGGCGGCATTGTGACCAGCCTGAATCCCGGCACCGGAGAAGTCTATAAAACCGGCCGGTCAAAGGACGCGATCGCCGCGTATTTCTCTTCGCCGGTGGCAGCCGATGGGAAGGTCTATCTGGTAAGTCAGGATGGGAAAGTCAGCGTGCTGAGGGCCGATCCGCAGTGGGAGGTGCTGGCAGTCAACGATCTCGGAGAAGAGTGTCAGGCCACGCCTGCTATCGGGGGCGGAAGCATATACATCCGCACGGCCAAAGCGCTATACAGCTTCAGCGAAAAAAAGTGAGCAGCGGAGCGGATAAAATAGAATGATTGGTCAGAAGACAGAAGGCACAAGTCAAAAGCGCGACTCGTGGAGTTCTGCTGAATTCTGACTCCTGACTCCTGAATTCTTGATTCCTCCTCATTCCGTGCGGGTGGCAAAGAAGCCTTTCCGTGCATGGACCGTGTATCCGGGATCTGCAGTGCTTATGCTAAGGTCATGCCACCGGCCGTCCGGCGGTATGCGGGTGTAATAGTTGAGAACGTAGGCGGAGCGAAGTTCCGTGGCCACCTCTGCGAAAGCGTCCCGGAGTTTATGAACACTCTGAATGAAGAACGCCCTCCCGCCGTTGATGTCTGCAAATTCCCGAAGAAGAGTTTGCAGGCTTGTGAGCTCGAGTCCGGCGCCGGTTCCTATGGTGTAAATTGGGTACCCGAATCGCGCCGCGGCGTTCAGCACCGCGGCTCGTGAAGACGTCCCCGAAGTGTTTTCTCCATCGGTGAAGCAAACGATCGCCTTTCGGCCGGGTTTTCCATTGAGGTATTGCATTCCCAGCAGCATTGAATCATACAGCCTCGTCATCCCCTGAGCCTGAGCGTTTTTTATTTCGTTTACGATCCGTTTGCGATCGTCCGTCGTCTGTTCGAAAGCACGGATTTCAGAATTAAAGAGGACGAGCATCACGCGGTCCTTCGGGTTGAGACCATCGACAAAAGCGATCGCGACATCCTGAGTGGTTTTCAGGGAGTCCCGGATGCTCTCGCTGACATCGACGAGCAGCACGATCTGGAGCGGGACCTCCTGATTGTCGAGACGATCCGCGGTGACGGGAATCCCATCCTCCATGAGTTTGAAGTCTGAGAGCTTAAGATTCGGAACCAGCTGATTCCCCCTGGTAACCGTGAGATACACCTCGACGAGCTGGCTCTGGACGGAGAATCGAAAACCCTCTCCTTCGCTCTTTTGTTGCGGCTGTGAAAGGCCCTGCGCGCAGCAGAGAAACAGTGCAAGGATTGCCTTAATCCGAGGATGTTTCATAAACCGGGGTATCGGGATTTCTGAGCGACGCGCTCGGATATTTGCGCATGATAAGCCGGCCGATCGAATCCAGAGCAGCCTTTTCGTGGGTCCGTCGGTTTTCTCCCCTGTTGATTGACTTTGTTCCGAAAAGCATTGTATTCCACTGAGCCGTACTTGGGAACGGTCTCGTGGAACCCGTCGGGAACTGACCAGAGCGTTTGTCCCAGGATTCTGCTCTTTAAAAGTGAGAGAGATCCGGCCCAACCGAAACAGCGAATTTGGAAAAGGGAAAGAATCCCGTTTTGTCCCGAATGCGCAAGAAGCGAAGGCACGGCGTAGTTGCGTCTTAAGCCATTCCGTTGCTATGATCGTACTATGCTGGGCCTTGATGCGCGAGCTGCACGATACGTATGGACAGGGATCTTCATTCTCCTGCTCATCGGAACGGTTTATCTGATCGGGGAAACGCTGTTCATTTTTATTGTGGCTCTGCTGTTCGCGTATCTGCTTTGGCCATTAGTTGATTTCCTCGACCAGCGCCTGCCCGGGCGATCGAAGCTTCCTTCTCTGGCGATTGTCTATCTGTTGCTTCTTGGAGTTCTGGTCGCGATCGGAGCGGAGATAGGGTCGCGCATAGCGGTTCAGGCGAATGCTCTGGCATCCAGAATTCCGGAACTTCTTTCCAGGCTCGAGCAGCCTGTCGACAGCCATAAACTTGGGCTGTGGGTAAGGATCGTCTCCGAAATTCAGCAGCAATTGGCTATGCATTTCCGCGATTGGATAATGCCGATATCCGCTGCCGTGCTGAAAGTGGTATCCCATGCCGAGATAGTTTTATTCATCGTGCTGGTCCCTATCCTGAGCTTTTTCTTTTTGAAAGACGGAAGGAACCTGCTCGCATCATTTTTGGATACGGTCAGTCAAGGGTCCAGCCGCGAGATGTTCGATGAAATCGCCAATGATTTGCACTTGTTGCTGGCTCAGTACATGCGCGCTCTTGTCCTGCTGGGACTGGCGGCGTCCGTTGTTTATGCCACATTCTTCTCTATCATCGGGCTTCCGTATGGACTGCTGCTGGCAGCGATCGCATTCTTTTTTGAATTCGTGCCTTTTGTTGGACCGTTGACCTCGGCTGTCATCATTCTGCTGGTCGCAGGATTGAGCGGTTTCGGTCACCTTCTCTGGATCGCCGTGTTCCTGGCTGCGTTTCGCCTTCTCCAGGATTATGTATTGTCGCCGATGCTCATGAGTTCCGGTACGGAATTACATCCTCTGGTTGTCATTTTTGGGGTTCTGGCGGGCGGGCAGGTCGCTGGAATCCCGGGAATGGCCCTGTCGGTTCCTGTCCTGGCAACACTTCGGATTGTCTATCGGCAACTGCAGAAAAAGCGGCTTGTTGCAGCCGGCCAATCCTGTTCTGAATCGCCGCGATAGGAATAACCAATTGCAGCTGAATAGTCCTAATTGGATCCATGCTTTGGGCCTTCGAGTCTTTGAGGCATGTCTCTAAGGGCCTGTGACAAAATAAGTGACGCACTTCGCTGCAGGCCCCCAGGCCCGCTGGCAAGGCGCGAGCGACGAGCATACCGGCTAGTATGTGAGGAGTGAGCAACGCAGTCAGCGGGCCTGCGGGCCGCAGCCCGAAGGGGCGCGGCGGCGGGCGGGCATCTGCTGTGTTGGCGCTCCTCGACGATGTCATCGCATCGCCTGCGTTGCGCCGCCTTGCATCTGCCCGCCCGGCGCTCGCGCCGAAGTGCATCACTTGTTTTATCACAGGCCCTGACCTCAAAGACTCGCAGACCCGGAGTTACAAAGAATATGAAGCTATTCGAGAATCTTTATGCTTACCCGTGGCAGGGCAACGACAACAATTGCAACTCCTATGTATTTGCGGGCGCGCTGGATGGAGGCAAACACGTCGTGGTAGACCCCGGCCATCTGGTCACGCCGTATTATCGGGAATCCGGTCTGGACCGGTTGCTCGAAGCGATGGATAAAGACGGGTTAGCCGGTGCGCCGGTCGGACTCGTCATCCTCACCCAC
>Ga0116131_1001081_pt1 | contig 17610 bp, 14 predicted proteins | sample June2015DPH_17_1_FD_89734 | JGI IMG/M metagenome (GOLD analysis project Ga0116131, IMG submission 89734) | Peatland microbial communities from SPRUCE experiment site at the Marcell Experimental Forest, Minnesota, USA - June2015DPH_17_100 | ecosystem: Environmental > Terrestrial > Soil > Wetlands...
CGTTACGGCACGGCGGTTTATCGGAATGAATTGGCTTAACGGGTTCAGCAAATCGGCTACCGGATTCAACCGGCCAAGCACGGCTTTGAAATCGAGGGCGTCAGCAACGAGGTTTTGAGCCGTTTTTCCAAACGCTCCCAGGAGCGTGACACGGTGGTTCAGGAAACGGAACAACGGCTGGGACATAAACTTTCCAATGATGCCATTGCCCTGGCGGTGCATCAGAGCCGGGCGAAAAAGGTCAAGGGCATCTCAACGGCGGAAGTGCGCGAGCGCCAACTGGCGCAGTTGTCACCGGAGGAACGGCAGTCGCTGCGAAAACTCCATGCGGACGCCCATTCCTCGTGCCTGCCGCGAATCGCTTTGGTGGAGAGTTTTGGTCTCAATCACGCCATCGAGCATTTGTTCGAGCGCAAATCGGTGGTGCCGGAACATGAACTGTTGAACGTGGCTTTGTCGCACCGTTTGGGCCAGGTGGATTTGAACCAGTTGAAAGCGGAGGTGAAACATTCGGCGGACTTGGTTAGGACCGAACGCGGGTTTTCCACGCGGCAGATTTTGGCCACGGAACTGGAATTGATTCAGACGGTCAACGATGGATGTGATTCGGTTCCTCCTTTGTATCCCGGTTATCAGCCTGCTGACTGGCTGGGCGAAGATCAACGGCGGGCGATTTATCATGTCCTGCGGACCAGTGACCGCATTACCGGGCTGCGTGGTCTGGCAGGCACAGGCAAAACCACGGCGTTGCGCGAGCTGGTCGCCGCCTGCAAGGAAACGAAAGTTGAACCGCTGTTCTGTGCGCCAACGACGGCGGCAACGGACGTGTTAAGAAAAGAGGGATTCGAGGCAGTGACGTTGCAAAGTCTGCTACTGTCCAGGCAACCATTGCCCAAGGATAAGCTGGTGGTGCTGGATGAGGCCGGAGCGGTGGGCTTGGATGACATGAAACGGCTGTTTGATTTGGGGAAGAACTGCCGGATTGTCCTTTCCGGTGACACCGGCCAGCACGGTTCGGTTGCTCGTGGCGATGCTCTGCGGATATTGGAGCAGCATTCCGATTTCAAGTCCGGTCAATTGACAGCCATCCGGCGGCAACGCAGGGCTGAATATCGCAAGGCCGTGGAACTGGCCGCGCAGAAACGAACGGTCGAGGCGTTCGCACAGTTGGAACGCACGGGTGCTGTAGTGGAACCTTCCGGCGACGATCTGTACAGTAAGGCCGTACGGTCGTATCTGAAGGTGTTGGCGGAAAACAAATCGGCACTATTGGTCGCGCCCACCTGGGCGGAGATTGAGGCGGTGACGGAAAAAGTCCGGGCTGAATTGAAATCCTCCGGTCGGCTGGCCGGCGAAGAAAAAGAGTTTCAGGTTTTCGATTCGCTGTCGTGGACGGAAGCGCAAAAACGGGATGCGCGGCAATACCATCCTGGCATGGCGATACGGTTTCATCGGGCGGGGCACGGATTTGGAAAGAATGAATCCGCCGCGGTAGTCGCCATCGCCAATGATTCGCTCAAGGTGCAACGCGCGGATGGCTCTGAAAGTCTTTTCCCATTGGGTGCAGGCACTGCCTGCTTTGATGTGGGGGAAAAACGAAAATTGAAAGTGGCTGCTGGCGACAAGCTGTTGCTGCAATCGAACTGGCAAAAAAGATTCGTTAACGGCGAGTTGGTTGAGGTCAAGGCCATTCAAGGCGATTCGATTCTGTTGGCCGATGGCCGGTTGATTCCATCCGATTATCGCACCTTCACACACGGCTACGCCGTCACGTCGCACGCCGCCCAGGGCAAAACCGTGGATGAGGTGTTGGTCGTGGCGTCGTCGCGTTCATTGCCTGCCGTCAGTCAGGAACAATTTTACGTCAGCATCTCACGCGGACGCGACCGTTGCCAGGTCTTTACTGATGACAGCGATTTGCTCCGCTCGCATGTCACCCGGTCCAGCGCCCGCGTCGCGGCCATTGAAGCTGTGCCAGCCGTTCACCATCGCAATTTCATTCAGACCATTTTGCAGCGCGGCCATCGTTTCCTCCAACGACTGCACCAGCGCATTGCCCAGGACCAATCGCTTTCATCCGACAGGAAAGTCCAACCTATTGAAGCATTTCGTTATGAATACCAACGAGAGTCCAGTCACCGAATCAGCATCTAGGCGCAATCCTTGTTTCGATACCGATTCCACCATCGCCGCGCTTAATGTGGTTGCCGATGACGGCATCAGCTATCTGCTGCCTTACGCCCAATTCCTGAATTCGGAACGGACACCCAATCCCGCGCTGGAAAAAGAACCGGATGCACCGCCGGAGAAGTTGTTGATTCGGTTCGCCGTGGCCCAAGTCACTGTGACCGGGACTGGCCTCAACGCTCTTGAACGGGCATTGCAGAAATGCGAATTGAAATTCGTGAAGTCGGCGGACCAGCGTTACGCCACCACATTGAAAAGCCACGTCGCAGCCATTTCAATCACGTTCACCAAGGGGGTCGCATGAATCCAGAACGCAAGGACTTCCTCAACCTGCTTTCGCCCCCGGGCCGGATCAACGCCACAGAGACGGCATGGAAACTTGGCTTTGAACCTGATCACATTCCCATTCTGGTCAGCGCCGGTCTGCTTAAACCGCTGGGCCATCCGCCGCCGGGAGCCGTGAAATTCTTCCTGACGGCCGAGATTGAGCAAAAGAAGAACGATGCCAAATGGATGACCAAGGCGTGTGAAATCGTCCGGTTGAAGGTAAAGGACAAGAACGAACGCGCCGCCAGAAACCGGATGCGTAACGGTGGCGTGTTAGCTGTCAATGAAGGCAACGGCCATTCATAGATCGGCGGCGTGCCTCACGCTTCCATTTTACGGCGCACGTTCGCCGTCAAGGTCGTGCGCTCCGCGCCTCCACCTGTGACCTCCGCGAAGATTCCTTGCGGCCCGGATCATTACGTCCGGTTCCCTTGCCGGAACAATTCCCGGCATGAAAACAAGATTACCAAAGTATGCGCGAAGATATGTTTTTTGGCGAAGTCCTGGGTTTTGACAAAATCCTCCGCGCGGCGGAGGATTCTGAAAAGCGCTTCAATAAAGCAAGCTGACCTGAAGCTGGTTTTATGATTCACTAAGATTTGTGAACACTTTTTATTGCCCCTACACGGACCGAGATGTTCCCGCGTCAGAAACCAATCCTGAACACATTGTGCCGCTCTCTCTTGGCGGGGCGAATGCGTTTACCATTCCAATAGACGGGAAATTCAATTCAGAAGTAGGTTCATCCATTGATGGCGCTCTTGCAAACGACTTTTTGATCAAACTGAGGCGGAGAGCTTTCGGTGTCCTTGGACACTCCAGACGGGAGCCGAAGGTTGTTTTGAAGCGGTCGATGATTGAAGGACAATCAACACCTGTCCAAGTGACGCTGCGTGGTAAGGAGGGGCCACCTGTCGTGTGGGATCCTGTCCAGCGGCGCGATCTCTCAGCGGCAGAGACGATTGGCAAAGAAATCAAATCACAATTGCAAATACAAAGGTTTAATCGGTTACGCTTCGCCGCCAAAGTTGCATTAGCTGCTGGGTACTTCGTTTACGAAAAACTCTTCAGGGATAACTTGCAGCATTCGGATTTGCGTCTTTTGATGAAATTGAATGATGCCGGACAGATTGACCAGCGCCTGCAAGAAACTGACATGCGAGTTTGGGACCGGTTTACACCTGTAGAGGCTAAGGATTCCGGGGATCACCAGATGTATTCACTTTTTTGCGCTGCGGTTAGAGGTTCATGTGTTCTGTGTATACCTGGTCCAAAAAATATAGGGTTTGTCGTTGGGGTTCTCGGCCAAATTGAGGCAGTTCTCAATGTTTCTGCCAACACGAAAGATTTCCCTAGCAGTGGCGACCATGATCTTGGTCATATAATTCTATTAACACAAAAACGCATGGAGAGACTTAGCTACCGGTCCTTCGCTCAAAGAGTTCTGTCGCAAATAGAGAAACCCAATCGCGATGGAAGCTCTACAAGCTAAAAATGTTCCTTGTCACAAATACGATCTGTGGTGTTTTATAAACAAGGGTGTTTATCTCTGAATCAGCGGCGTGTCTCGCGCTTCCATTTTACGGCGCGCGGTCGCCGTCAAGGTCGTGTGCTTCGCACCTCCACCTGTGACCGCGCCCGCTTGCGCCGTGGGAATCGCTTTTAAGAATCACGCCGCGCAATCCGCATCGCCAGTGGTCATTCCCAATACTCATCATCGTGATCGCAATGCGCCGAACAGGGCGGCGGCGGAAATGGGTCGAACGTGTCCGGGGGCGGGGGCGGCGGTCCCGGCAGATAGATGAAAAGGGCTGGCCGAACGCAGGGCGTGGGTTTTCCTCCTTTTCGCCGCAATCCACCGCTCAATACCCACGCCAACAAAGCCAGCAAGAAATAGATGGCCCCGATAAAAAAGTAGAGGGCGTGTTCGTGAATGAATCCATCAAGGTGTTTCAATCCCGACGCTTCCAGTTCGAGTGCTTTTATTTGCCAAGGTTGCATGATGGCCTCCTATGCGGCTACGGCGGGTGCCGCTGGTTCGGTGTTCCGGTTTCCAATGATGGCCTTCTGTTGCCGTTCGTATTCGCTCAACGACGGCATTTCCACCGGCGCTTTGCGGGAATACGCCCGCGCCATAGCCCGGCTATTGTGCCCAAGATTCACCTGGGCAAAGCGTTCGGGATAGCCCGCCGTCTTTGCCCGTTCCGCCCAAGCGTAGCGGTAGCTGTGCAACGAGACGCCTTTGATGCCAAGTCCGGTGCAGCGTTGTTTGAACTCCGTGGCGCGGTCGCCCGAACGGACGGTTCGCAGATACGGAAACAGCGGGCCGCTTCCCGGCAGGTCGCGCAAGATTTCCTCCATGTCTTCATCCATGCGCATGATGGCGATGGTTCCGGTCTTCATGCGCTTGTAGCTGATGACGTGATTGTCCCAATCCACATTCTCGGCTTCGAGGAATGCCAGGTCGGATTGCGATGCGCCCAAGTGCCACGCGAGTTTGTAGAACGCCTTGCGTTCGGGATTGTTTTCGCGGGCGACGATGGCCAGATGTTCCGCCAGCGTGATACTGCGCTTCTCTTTGAACTCGACGGCGGGCCACTGGCGTTTGGGAATCAATGGCCACGCCAGCCAGTTCATGTCCACACAGAAGTTGTGCAACCGCCGGAGATAAACATTGGTCGAGACGGTTCCCATTTGCAGAACTTTCAAAAGCGTCTCGGCCTTCGTTTCGATGATGACTTGCGGCAGCAATATGGTGAATGCCTTGTCCTTCGCGGCGGTTTTCCAACGGTGTTGGTTTGCACCCTGTTTGATGCTAATCAACGCTTCAATGGCGTGCTGCCATGTTCGGGTGGTGATGCCGTTGTCACTGCCTGCCAAATACGCTTTGGCGATTTGCAGATTCAAAACCGGCTGACGTTCCGAGTTGTTCTTGGCTTCGATGATCTGTTTGGCGTCGTCCGCGTTGGTGGTGCCCAGACTGGTGCGTTTGCCGGTCTGAGTGTCCACGCAGTAGTAAGCTCCGCCACGGATTCCACGGCAGATGAGACGGTAACGTGTTTTCATATTTTTCACGCAACCGCGAGAATAACTCAGGCCGAATCCGAAGCGGTAACCGATAGGCGGCGGATTACGCCGGACTATGCTGGTTTCCTACGGATTGGAAAATTGGTGTCCGTTTTGGTGTCCGTTGCGGACTCCCTTCCTCCTAAACAATTGCTGCACCCACAGTTATGCTTGGAGGCGAGGGTCGGAATCGGACGCATCCCGCCTTCCACAAGCCACTCGAAATCAACGGTCTAAATCATCACCGTCGCCCTGATAATAAAGGGGATTCTGCGTTTTGTCAATGATAACTTTAACCGACTTCAGCCGACTTTTTTTAACTCCATTTTACTCCCCACCGATGAGGTTTGCTGGCACTTCTGCTGGCACTTTACACAACACTTTGAACGAACCAGTGAGCGGCGCGGGCGGCGATGGGTTTCCGAGTAAGAACTCAGTTCAATAAAATTGACCGATAAAATTGCGGATTGGCATTCAATGTAGGCGAGTTTGTGAAACTAAACACACCGCCTACGGGACAATTAGTGCTGATGCTGGTCCAATCCACGAGATTTGACGAAACTTCAATCGCGTAGCTGTGGCTATCGTAACCGGTGAATTGGACAACCACCTGGCCATTCGCGGTGGCGACCGAGCCAATAGAATCTGCGCGCAACAACGGCAACAACTGGCTCGGAATTATTTCGTATGCTTCATCGCTGATGCCCCTTTGCTGTTGCACGTTGTCACTCCAATTCAGAAAAGGCGAGTCCACAGTCAACTGGGGGATTGCCAGAATATCTCCAACATCGGCGAAGAACTGGACTGGCTGCCCTGTTCGCGCTACTTCGACCGCATCGGCAATAGCCGAAGCTTGAGGAGAATTAGAGGACATGACGATAACTCCAAATTGAGGTGGCGTCAAAGATTGAAGTTGAACGTCAGTAAGATTGTTGGTCAGCGCCGTCAAACCATCGAGCAAAGCCTGCCATGCATTGGGATCAGGATTGTTTGCGGAAAACAGGGAGCGAAGGTCATTCGTGTTGAACATACATGCCAGCAAACTTGCCAAATGCCAGTCCTGCACGGGTGACATGGCGGCGGCATCGGTCGCATTCACATCACCTGTCCAATTGACCCAAACGTTAGCTCCGTTGAGACCGTAAATACCGAAATTGTTTGGGTAAGACAAAACATCGGGTGCCTTGAGATACACCGTTTGCCACGGTGTCCCGCGATGGACGCGACCGAGCCAGGAGACTTCCAGTGGTTGGCTGTCGGGGAAATCCCAATCATCCGAGCAAGTAACCAGCGGATCCTTGATTGCCAGCAGGTTTGTGCCCATACCCGTTGCGGGACTGCCGCCCCAAGGCTGGTAACGCTGGTTCAATTGGCCCAGATTACCCGGCCAATTCAAATGTAACTGCAATCCAGTCCCAGCGGTGGGGTTAATCAAATCGCTGGCCATGTAATGCACCAGCGGGTCATTTACTTGCCAGACAGTGTCTTGGACGACGAGCGCCGATGGCGTATAAGGCATCTGCATGACATTGGTGGTCTCTGCAATGCCGATTAGAGTCTGGTCGGGCACATAACCGGAATAAGAAAGGAAGAAAACATTCGCACCCATCGTAAAAGCGCGAAAAGCATTCATCTCATCATAAGCTGCCTTCTGGTTCTCACCCCACCATAATGCAGAACTCCAAACCGGATTTCCATTTCCTTGGGAAACGGAAAATTGATTGGCAAGACCGACGAAAATACCGTTAATTAGGTTCGTGTCCCACAGATCATCGTATCTGGTGCTAATACCTGTGTCATAGCCCCTCTGGATTTCCGACGACAAATCACGGCTGCTATTGGGGCCACTCAGCAACACATAATCAATCAATCGCCCGGTGGCGTCATCCACCATGATGACCAGTAGGTTGTTGTTCATCGTCAGGCCCCAATGCGGTTGCGGATATTGGCCAAAGCCGGTGTCATTCGTTTCAAATGGCAAATTTAGACTGGTAGTCAGGAAGGGTTCGCCGCCGTTGAACCGATACAGGGAAACCGGCACGGCGGCAAAGTTCGTCGCCAGTGGAATCTGGAACGAACCGGCGCTAAAAGTAGGATACATGTTCGTGTAACCGGGCCAGACCGCATTGGTGCTGTTTGGAAACTGCAAAGACCCACCGGCAGTCAGATAGGTGGTGAAGCTGAAATTGTTCTCGTCGTTGGTGAGCGTCATGACCAGAAAATTGGTTACATAAATGTCAATCGGCCGGGTGTAATTGGACTGGTAGGAGTTCCAGCACTCCACGCCAAGCTGGTTGGTAAGGCTCAGATTGAACATCTCGTAGTAGCCCCAGAATGAACTCGACGGTATAGGCGGTGGTGACGGCACGTTGGTGCTCTGGCGGGTGACCATCAGCTTGCGCGTGAGTTGAAAGGCGCTCTCCATGTAAAACTCGTTGAAGTTGGGAAATCCCTTCTTCGCGCCGATGATGAGCGGCACACCGAAAACCAAATCATCCGGTTGCAGAGCATTGGCGACATTGGTGTCAGTCAAAGCCCGCAATGTGCCGGTGAGCGAAGTGATATTGGTCACTTCGATAAAATTTGTGATATACACAGCATCTCCGATCTTTCCGAATTGGGGGCGAAACACCGTCGGTAGATGCGGATAATCGTCATTAAAGCGGTTCGTCGTCGCGTCATAAAGATTCGCCGTGACCTGAAGCAGCCGATGGACCGCGGGCGTGTATTGGTTCGTGGGGTAAATCTGAATTCGATACAAATCCATGTTCAACTCCGCCGACAGCAGGCGGGATGCGACATTGGTAAAGAAACCAATCGGGCTGTCGGTGGTTATGGGCGTGTTTGCCAGCGCAGTCCCAACTGCCGTTATCACCGCCCACCCGCAAAACAAAAGCTTGAGCCGATGGAATCTAAACGTCCCCAAGCCTTTCCGATTTACGGTTTCCATCACGGTTTGAAGTCTAAAGCATTCAAGAGAATTTACCAGCATTTTCACCGCAATCCGTTTCAGTTTCTGTGAACAATTTTTGTTACGTCGTAAGCCAAAAAAGGATTTCACGCCGTCAGTGATTCACGGCAGGCGATTTGAAATTTTCAGGCCAGCTTGACCAGCCCACGCAATGCTTGTTGCAATTAGCGAACCGAGTGTCTGCATATTTTTATTTTGGCTCTAAATATCGTGAGCCGTTGGGATTGATCGCGTATTTTATGCGAACACCAGAACCTATAGATGTCTCTAGGTGAAGGTAGCCGTATCGTGGCGGGTTGCCAAATTCAATGTAATAGTCCTTTTGAATTGTGTCCGTCCATCCTGGTTGAGCTTTCTGGAAATCAAATTGAACAATTGGTTGATAACCATTTTCTGGAGCTTCAAACGGAAACTCATCGTTCTCTTCCACAAAACCACCGTCAGGAATTTCCATCTTGAAAGACCATTCGCTGGCTTGTCTTGCTTGCAGATATTCTGGTTTGATATTGCTGAGTTCCATTTGCCCATTATTACCAGCACTACGGTTGAGGAAGTCCACTTTCGTAGTCGTCCCATCAATCGGCACATGAACGTCAAAATACGGCGTCACTCCATATTTAGAAGTAATTAAATCCGTGCCAGTGCCTTTTTTGCGCAAGTGAAACAAAACTGGATTCTCTCTACTTGAACTATTGCCAGTGTTGTTAAAAGTGATTCCATCTAACGATTTGATCTCATAATAACCGGTTTTCCACACATAAACACTCACGTCTCCCCCGACAACACCAGTGAGAGAAAAACTGCCATCTGCGGCACTGGTTGTATCAGATTCGGATGTGCTTTTAGGGTCAATCCAAATAAAATGGACGTTTGCATCGGCGACCGCCTGTGTTGCCTCATCAACTACTTTTCCGTAAAAAGCAATCGGCTTGCTTCTTTCTGCCACCATTTTTTCTGACTGCGCGTGAACGGCTTCAACCAGTTTCTGCAATTGTTGGTCTGGCATCCCATTGGGAAGGGCGTTCGTTTGTGGTGATTGTTGATTCAGCCCGTGAGGAATTTGCGTGTGTGCTGAGGTCGTGTTTATTTCAGTAGAAAGATTATTTGTTGTGGAAGTCTCTTCCGAATTTTTCTTGGCGAGACTTTGTGAAGAATAATGCCAAAAAATAAATGCTGCTACGAGTAATATAGCAAATACAAGAACGGTATAAAAATGAATGCGTTTCATATATTTATTGAGGCGGAAATAATTTGCTTATCAATTGAGGATAGAATAACTGCATGACCGGATTTTGAATGTTGCGATTGAATTCTCCGCTATGGTCGTAATCTTGTGCGGTGAAACCCAGCGTCGTTAAATCAAGCTGTCCACCATTTACCATTTGTCCAATACCACCCTGTGCTCCGGCAGCCTTGCTTCGTGGCCGCGCCACAAATGGCATCAGTTCAAGCGGGTCGGTCACAATTCTGGTTTGAAGATTTGTCACTCCCCAAATCTCTGTGAAAAAATTGGTCACAACAATCGCAACCTGATTCGTTGGGTTGTATGAATAGCCGAAAAGAATGAGCGGTTTCATAAAGAGGGACGATTCGTTGGCTTCCCAACTGGTGCTCATTGATATTGTGCCAAATATCGGCATAGTGAAAAGTGTGTTTGAACCCGTTGCCAGCGCAAAATCTATTGGGTTGTAAAAATTGGCAATTCTACCATCGCCACGTAGCGCATTTGTAATTCCCACTGCATAATTCGCATACGTGTTGGGCGTCGGTATATTTGCCTCTGCCTCTAGCATTGACGGCAAGTTCGTTACGGTTGTGTCGTAACAGTGGGCAGGCACAGCCGCCTGCATCATCACGTAATTGTCCAGCGGACTCTGACCAGCTCCCGCGAGTTCTTTAAGAGCCTCCATCATCACGATATTCCCCTGACTGTGCGCGCACGCGCTGATTATGTAGTTTGTGAATCGCTGACGCAAATTATAGAAATACAATCCCGCTCCCGTGCCGGATTCAAAAGCAATATGTTCGCTGCGGTTGAATGTGAGTTTGTCCTCTGGCACCCCGAAAACATTATTTGTGTCCGTATCTGCCGAGCGAGTCGGCCAGCGCAACGAGGCAAAGCGTCCTTGATAACCTTGCCAGTAAAGTCGCTTGAACATGGTGTCGGAAAAATCCTCGTAATCCCATTCTGTCATTCGCCAGCCATGAACGAACACGGCCAGCTGCTGGGCATCATAGGAACTATAAGGCGGTGAATTCAGAATTTCAAACCCGCTGGTTTTAGGTTGTTGCACCATTTCTGGCCAAGTCTGGATGACATTCGTCACTTCGGCCTGCTCGTAAAGATTCTTGATGTCCTGTAAATTCAGATAAACAAACGCTTGGGCAATGGTCTGACCATTTTGAGAAATGGTCAAAGCCAAATTCCCGGCGCTGGGATTAACGCCTTCAAACAGAAAACGGGTCAGCAACGGTTGCCCATTGTTGTCCACGGGCAAAGTGTAATACGGATACGTCCCATCGCCGATATGGGCCAGCATGTTGCCGTAGCCGGAACCGATTTGCGCTGCGGCGATGTTCGTATCCGTCAAATAACCGGTGCCGCCGTTCGTTTCATACGCGGCGTAAAGATTGATGCTGGTGTTGTAAGTATAGGGACCAAGCGTTACCGCATAGCCTTGACTCGTTGGCAAATTGGGCAGGCCGCAAACCCACAACCGAGCAAAATTCTCCAGGTTCCGCTGGCAGCGGATTTGGCCATAAGAAGAATTAGGCAGAATTTGTCCTTGAGAATAATTGGGGAGGTTCGGTTCAATCTGCACGTCCTGATCCAACTGGCCGTTGTTCCCCGGCTTATCGGAACCGTTGTTAACCCAAAAAGAAAATGCTTGCGGCAATGACGGCTCGTCGCCGTAACCGTAAAGGTAAGGATACAACCCCGGGGTGCAATCCGGGCCAAAATAGGATAAATCCATGTTGCCATCGTGGTTGGCATCCAATTGCAAACTGACAACATACACAACACCTGTTCCACGCTGGCCGGTATTAATGTCCGGCAGCGTCACCAACGCCACTGGCCCCGGCTCGGTCGGGAAGAAATCGCCCCACGGCGAGAGAACACCAGTTTGAGTGGCGGTCACATTGCCGTTGGTATCCAACTTATAAGCCTTGTCAAAGTATTGAGCCACGTAAACCGGCTTGCTGGTATCGCCATTGGAAATGATCTGTTTGGCAAAAGCGGCGATTTGAACCGGTTGACCCATCCCGGCAATCAGCAAAGGCGTCGGGTTGGTCGGCGAGAAATCATCTTCACCCGGTAACGGATCGCCGAGAACTTGATTTCCAGCCCATTGATCGTCCATGCGCCCAAAATAATAGCCAACCGTCTGCAATTGCGGCTGGTCAAATTGCGGGTAAAAATAATAGGTATCGTTCGTTTGTGGGAAAGTGCCTCCCGATGAAAGAGTGTCAAGATAAAGCGTGCCGTTGTGGGAATGGGCCAACAGCACCGACGACAAATGCAGGCCGAACCAGTTGGAGACGTTGTTCGGCAAAGCAAACCTTCCTGACCCATTGACGTATATTCCGAGCGGCTGGTAATCGGTATAGGGCTGCATATAAGTGGATTGATCCAGCGCGGGAATGGTTGTGCTGTTGGTCGGAGCCACAAATTGAAACACAGGATTGGATGGCAAGGAATAACTTCCATCCCCTCCCACGGAGCATCCTGTGTTCAGAAATCCCGATGAATTCAGATTGGTGTTGTTAAGATACAGAAAATTGCGGTAGCGGTAATTTTCATCGAACGGAAGCTGCCAATTTTGCGACGATCCATTATACGGCCCGTAGCCGGTATAACTATAGACATCGTAATAGCTCGCGTAACTATAAGTGTTCGGCTGATCTACTTGAACGTCATAACCAAGTGAATTCACGAAACTGTAAGAAAAAGAACCTGTGAGGCTGGCCGCCCGCAACAGGAAGCTTACGTTTTGCACCAATTGAGTGCGGCCATCAATAAACGAAGGTGGAACCCATCCGACGATAAGGGCAACAAAGACCGCGGCGCTTTGGGTGCCATTAGGCCATACCGCTTGAAGGTAGAAATTGGGCGAGCCGGGAAAGGTCATGGCGGCGGGAACGGTAAAGATTCCATTCGTAAAATTGCTGACCGGGAAAACCATGTTGGTTGTCACGCCTCCGCCATCGTCGCGTATCAAACGCATGGTGGAAACTCCCGGCGGAATATGCGTTACCAAAAGCACCAGCGAACCCTGCGACCCCGGAAATCCGACAACGTAAGGCGCATCAGTTTGGGAGAAGGGAACGATCCCGTAATTCCAAGAAGAAGAACCACCGGCATAGTCAGCCTGTATCTCATATATTGAAGGGCTGAAGTTCGTGCCAGCGTAGGGAGGAAAACTCGTATCCACAAATTGATTGGTTACACCGACATTGAAAGATGTCTGTTGCCAACTTGGAAAATCAATGCGGACAATTGTGTAACCCGTAACCACACCTTGAGCCGGCAGCCAGGTAAGCGTCACTTGCGAAGGATTATTGGGATTGGCTTGGGCTGTCACTCCCTGTGGCGCGGGAGGCGTATGAAAAACCGTTGGATTGTATCCCGCCACAAAATCCTGCCAGATGGTCCAACCATCGCCCGCCGGGTCTTGCGCATCGGGATCAACACCTGTAGTTCCGAAATACTGAAGCTCCCACCAATTCGGCAATCCACTTCCGTCACTGCTTGCCCATGACCGTATGCGCAGGAACAGGTTGTTGGCCAGGCTCACAGCATTGGTCACATTCATCGCCGTCCAGTTAGTCAGTTCCGAGCCGATGATAAAACCCTTGGAATTCCAACCGCTCTGTAACAAATCCTGCTTTGCTTGTATCTCGTAGGAAACACCCGCTATTGTATTTGACACGATGCCTACCGCGTTGCCCGATGATAACGCGAAGTTCGCAATCCAAAGGTTCGTGCCATAGTCAGGGGCTGGCAACCCTTGTGGTGAAAAACTTCCCCCGTCGCTGTTGGTGTCCGAACCGCCATCGCCGGGACTCGGCACATCCATCGCCCGTGCGCCGTTCATGGTCGCTGACGAGTTTGCCTGTGTCCCTTGAATTCGGGCGATCAAATCCAGCACCATATTCCCCTCCACATCGAGGAGGGTGGCAGAGGTTATGCCGCTCAGTGCTTGTTCTCCAGTCGGCTGCGGCACGGCCCCGCCGGTAGCGTCCACCAGAAATTGTCCGTCGGGACCCAGCGAGAAAACGGGAGTGGTCGTCAGATCGTATCTGGAGGGGAGAAATGGATATGGAGGGAAAGGTTGTGCGCCGGTAATAATCCAAAACGTTCCGCATCCCGGTATCTGATCCGGTGGCACCAACTGCAAGCCTTGCGCGTCCGCTGCAATCCGAACCACCGAATCTGGCTGATCGTCCGGCAAGGTGGTGCTGCCGGAGATGGATTGAACTTGCGCGGGGGTGTCTTGAGCAAAGCTGTTGGCGAGCTGGAGCAATGCCAGCGAGATCAAAACCATCCCGATTATTTTTATGGCCGTTTTCATGTGATTCCTTCCGTTGTTAATACAAATCAAGCTGTTTGTTCTGCCTAAAAAAATTGAACCCGATGAGACTCCGAACGGACACTTCAAAAACCCACCGCTCTTGGCAAGTAAAATCCAAAAAGTTTTCACGATATATGTATCGTTCATTTTCAACATAAGAAAGCGATGTAATGTGTCGTGGCTTTGTCCAAAAAAGAATGGAAGCGAATCAAGGTCTTCGGGGCCAATGTGCGCCGGGAGCGGGTGCGCAAGGGTTTCACGCAGGATGAACTGGCCGAACGAGCCGAAATTGCCACGCGGAATCTCCAAAAAATCGAGGCCGGGGAAATCAACATTCTTGTCACCACAGCATTTAGAATCCAGTTGGGGCTTCGTTGTTCCTGGAAGCGGCTAATGCCGTCGGAATAAAAATCCTGCGTTCGTGGAGCGGGCTTCCAGCACGCACCCTCCCTTTCGCATTGCCTCATGCTTCCGATAAGCTCAACTGCTCTACCTTCCCACATGCTATTATTTGGGAAATCTGCCGCGGAATGACAAGCACAAAATTGGGGAAAATACCAACCATTGGTTGGTAGCTCGGTTTTGCCATTCTGCTTTGATAAGAAACTGTGCATCCGTCTTCGCGCAGAATCTATCGTGTTTTGGGAGAAGCCGTCCGCGTCAAGCGGAAGAAGGCCCATTGGAGCCAGGAACAACTGGCGGAAAAGGCGGATTTGACGCGAAATTACATTGGCGACATCGAACGGGCGGAAAAGAAGATCACGCTCGAAACGCTTGCGAAGATTGCAAAAGCTCTCAAATGCCGCGTGCGAGACCTCACTAGGGACATTTGACCCCCGTGCTCGCATTGATGCGCGGTCCAGTCGAGAACCTTGGTGTCTGCGTTCCCAAATTTGTGGTGGATATTTAGCAAACATAATTGCTTTCGGTTCGCGGTGGTTTGCTGTGGGCCAAAATTCGGGAAACGAAATCCGCCGCGTCAAAAGGCTTGATGATGTAATCCACTGCGCCGAGATCAAGGGCGCGTTGCCTGTCTTTTTCACAAGGTCGCTCGGAAATAAAAATGATTGAGGCGTGACGAGACAGATGTCGTTGTTTGAGTTCGCGGCAAATTTCAAGACCATTGATGTCGGGCAAATCAGTGTCCAACGCAATAAGGTCAAATCTGTTTTCTTGCGCCAATTCCATTCCCTTCTCCCCGGTGTTGACAACCAGCACTTCACAACCGGCGCGCGACAGCACATGCACCATCATCATCGCCGCCGCCGTGTCGTCTTCGACGATGAGAATTTTCAGCTTATCTTTCATAAACTCGTGCCTTGCGAGACCGATTATCAGTTTAATGATATGTGTTGTCAACACCGTTGTTGGTTACAACCAATGGCGTGTCAAAAGATAGCCATCGAGACGAAATCTGTGCTGAAGTTGTGCGGCTCCTTATCCAGGAACGAAAGCGGCAGCGACTTTCCGGCAATGTTCTTGCGGAAAAAGCAGGATTGAGCCAGTCACTGATTAGCAGTTTGGAAACGAATCCGTGGAACCCCACTCTCGACACCTTGCTGCGGATTGGTGACGTTCTGAAAGTGGATGTCGGCGAGATCATCAGTCAGGCTCGCAAAAAGATTTTGCAAGGCAAATAGACATTCAGACTGCGCTATCAGCAGACGGTTTGACCGTTTCTTTCATCTGCTTCGGCGTGTTTGACTTGTTCGATGGCACGGTTTTTCGCCACAACTTTTTTACGAACGCTTCTTCCCACGCGCGGAATCCTAAACGCAAAAGCCCCGGAGCCGGGCGGCGGGTCAAGGTGGAAATTCAAGGGCAACAGGGGAATTCGACCTTGACGCGACGACCGGCGACATACAATTGAAACGGGATTCGCGCGCACATGATGGTTCCCCGGCATTCAATGGCAGATTTCAGTGATGCCATACATAGTGGCCAATCAGCAGGGCGATGGCACTGGCTGCCAACGTGCCAAAGACATACCAGTGGATGCCGCGAAGATCGAGTGCATCGTCCAATTTCCGGCAGACGTTTTCAAATCGCTGCCGTTCCCGCGCCAAAGCGTCTTTGGATTGATTCCATTCGACAGCAGCGGCTTGCAGGTTTTTCTGAATACTTTTGGCAACGTCATTGGCGTCAACCAGCCGGTTGCTGACGAACAACGCATCACGTTTCACGACCTCCGCATGTTTGAGAACGATGTCTTTCAGTTCGCCATTCTTTATGTCCACCATGCCCGCGAAATCGCTGGTGAGCGCGGCGGTTTGTTGCCGGTATTCGGCGAGATGTTGTTCCAACCATTTCCGGCTGTCGGCAATGGCACGCGGGATACTGGCTGCCGCCCGCAACTGTGCGCGGGTGAGCAATGAGAATTGCGCCGGGAAACTGTCCGCCGGGCCGGTGCCCCATTCATGCAGCAACCGGTGAACCCGGTCCACTTCCTCCTTTGTCATGTCACGGCAAAGTATCGCCAAATCGTCTTTATTCGAATTCATAACCTTATTCGCCCAAATTGAGCATGGGCTGTTTGGAGCGAGCCGGTTTTGCCACTGGTTCGGACTGCGGTTCAAGCTCCGGCATTTGTTCCGATGGCACCAGCAAATCGGCAATTGTGTCGTATTGCCGGAACATGTGTTGCATCGCCCATTGCATTTCACCAGCCAGCATCAATTCCAGATGCGACGTGCCGGATGTGGCCGCTTCCGCGAAGCTCAATTTGCGTCCGGCCTTCGCCTCGGCGCGCTTGATGGCCAGCAAGGTGATTGAAGTCACCGTTGGCAAAATGATTTCCCTGGCTCCAAACCTTTTCAACTCGGCTTCGATGTTGGATTTTTGGAACAGATTCGTTCTGACCTTGGCCGGATTGTGGACGATGACATAATCCACGCGGTCGCCCGCGAAATAAAACAGGTCGAGCAGATTATTCATGCTCTCGGTGTCCTCGCTTGGAAACAGGAAGAACGTGAAGCGAATGCCTTGCGCGGCCAACGATTCGAGCAACTGTAACGAGTCCAGCGCCTGCACGATGAGGCCGTCGGCCTGCGCCCGGCAGTCAATGACGTGAACCGGCGTGTCATTGCGTGGCACGTTGCGAAACAAACCAAGCAAGGTGGATTTGCTTTCATCATCACTGCCGAGTTTGTAGGACTGAACCTGTTCAGGATGCCGGTCGGCAAAAGAATGGTGCCGGTCATCAAGATCGGAGCCGTTCCAGTGGATGCCGTGATAATCGAGCCATGCCGTTCTAAATTCGGCCTCGAAACTTTTGCCGAGGCTGCCTTTGGATTGAGGATTGATGTGGATGCGTTTGATGTTGTTGCTGTTCATGTGAATTCTTGGTCGGTGTTAATTTTTTCGATGTTTGGACGGGTAAAAGGGCTTTGTTTCGGCAACGGCGATTGGCGTGATTGCGGCCGGCTGGCCGCTGCGTTGGGGCGGGCGGGTTGGAATTCGGAATTATTTTCCGCATCTTCCCAATGC
>Ga0116131_1001086_pt1 | contig 17565 bp, 15 predicted proteins | sample June2015DPH_17_1_FD_89734 | JGI IMG/M metagenome (GOLD analysis project Ga0116131, IMG submission 89734) | Peatland microbial communities from SPRUCE experiment site at the Marcell Experimental Forest, Minnesota, USA - June2015DPH_17_100 | ecosystem: Environmental > Terrestrial > Soil > Wetlands...
AGGCTGAGAACGGCCTGAAAAACCTCACCTAGCCCTTGTCGCCGTCCACAAACAACCGCCGCACTTCCCGCAATCAACTCGTTACCGCCAAAAAACAGGGCGTGTGAGAAATACAGGCTAGCTTCTAGCTTCTAGCTAAAGACGGTTCGTGGTGAAGGCGCGGCGCGAGCTACGAAGCGTACTCTTCGTCAAGAACTTTAATTGCCCTGTTTCATTCGGACGGCGAGGATTTCGCGGTAGAGATCGCATTGCGGGGCGCGCAGGGGGCCGGCGCTGGCGAGGCCCTGGCCATCTTCAGTGAAGATCAAGTAGAGCTGCGTGGCATCGAATTCCGGCCAGTGCGGTAGGCCGGCTCCGTTTCCACCCCAAGAAGCAGACATCGCTTCTTGGGGACCCCGGCCGTTGGGGTCGCCGGTTTTCGCGAAGTTAGTCCAGTAGTCTTCCATGAGATCGGCGAGATGAATGTCGATGGGGCCGAAGTTGCCGGAGATATTTGCGGACGTGGGGAACGAGCCGAAGACATAGGGCAGCTCAGCGGAGTGGAGCGCGCCCTGCGCCTCCTGGCCGGGGATGGCGTGATCGAGCTCGTACTCGAAGGTTGGATGATGCGCGGCGGTGTGCCAGAGAGCTTCGGTCGAGATTGGACAATGGAATTCGACATCGGCGTTCCACTGGACGCCGGCTGAACCGTAGAGCGGATCGGCTGCGCCTTGGCCGTCGTCGCCGGCGAGGCCGTAGAGCGCGAGGGCTTGCGGCGCGAATTTTCCGGCGTAATCTTCGATGGATTTGCGCAGGGCGTCAGGAGATTCTGAGGCGCCGAACTCGCGCGTGGTGGTGCCGAGGAGCAGGGGGATGGGAGCCTCTTTGCCGGATTTGAAGGTTTCTTCCGGCGAGCGGGGAACGACCCAGCCGTCGACGATGGGCCCGACGGGAGGATTGCCCCACATGCTGTTTGAGGCTTTGGCGATGAGGTCCGGCGCGGACACCTGGCGAAGGAATGCAATGGGATCATGACTGCCGAGCACGGGAAAGGAGGCGGCGAATTGCTCGCCGGCTTGCTCGGCCTGATCGAACGGCGCAAGCACTGGATAGAATGGCGCGCCGCTTTCGCCGATGGCTTTTTGGAAGAGGCCGCGGGCGAGAGGCGAGGCCATCAGGATTCCGGTATCCATGGAGCCGGCGGACTGGCCGAAGACGGTGACGTTGTTGGGATCGCCACCGAAGCGGGCGATGTTTTCGTGAACCCATTGGAGAGCGAGGATCTGATCCATGAGGCCGTAATCGCCGGAGGCCTGATGAGGAGACTCACGGGTGAGCTCGGGATGGGCGAAGAAGCCGAAGATGCCGAGGCGGTAGTTGATGGTGACGATGAGCACGCCGTGATTGAGCAGGGTGCCGTCGTTATAGAGCGAGCCCGAGCCGGAGCCGCCTTCGTTGGCGCCGCCGTGCATCCAGAACATGACGGGCAGGGGTGTCGCAGCCGGCCAGGCGGGAGTGATGACGTTGAGGTAGAGGCAATCCTCGCTGCTGTTTTCGGCGTCGTGACGATTCCAGGCGCCGCCGAGGAGGGGCTGGGCGCAGGAAGAGCCGAAGGCATTGGCGTCGCGGACACCAGACCAGGACTTTTTGGGCACGGGCGCGCGCCAGCGCAAGGGGCCGACGGGCGGCTCGGCGTAGGGAATCCCCAGGAATTGCGCGCCACCATTGGAGCGGGTAATGCCGCGAACGAGGCCGGCGGTTGTGCGGACGACGAGGGGGTCAATTTGTGACGCGGCTGGGGCGCTTTGTGCGGGTGCCGCGGCGCTTTGCGCCGGGGCGGCACTATTTTGCGCCAGGACCGGGAGCGCGGGTGCGAAGAGGGCGAGAGCTGCGGAGGCGAAAACGAGATTTGCGGCGGAAGTGCGATGCGAATGGAAGATAGAAGCCGGAGGAAACACACACTCTCCTTTGGAGCGGAACAGCGACAGAGAATTCTATCAACCCTGCGGCCGGGGCGCACCGAGGCGGAACGCAACTGCATTTCGAATATCCGGCCGGAGGGATTGAGCTACGCGCGGGCCGGCTCGGAGCTGGCGTATATTTTGAACGAGGCGCGACGGTTGAGGCTGACCGGTGTGGCGCTGAAGGCGGAAGCCCGGCAGCTTGGGTCTGTGAGCTGGCACTGAAGGAAGTGGGAACGATGATGCGCTGGCTGGGACGGTGGGTTCTGCGGGTGCTGGTGGCGATTGCGGTCCTATCGCTGGCAGCGTTTGCAGTCGATTGGACGATCTACAAGCTGCGGGGCTCGCCTCAGTCGGTTGTGGCAGTGAGCCAGTTCATGGAGATTCCGCTGAAAAGCGGGGTACCGGAGTACGACTATCTGGGGACGGCGAATGTTCCTTGCGCGGTCGCGTTGTTTCCGCACGGAGGGAAAGATGCGTGCTGGAACCTCAGGCGCAATCCGAACCAGTGGGAAAAGGTCGGAACGCCGGCGTACTGATCGCAAAGCAGAGCGGGTCGGCTGGCTGAGCGCGCGTGAACATAAGCACGTGATGCGAGTCACGACCAGAAGAAGTAAATCGCGGCTAGGATCAAAGGGTATTTCCTCGGATCGCCATGTACAGCCGCACACAAAACGAAAATGGCAGCTACAACTCGCGCTGCTTGGATTGCTTTATGACCATCGCCTCGTGCGTGGAAACGGAAGAAGACCTGGAACAACGCGAAGCGCACCATCTGTGCCCGGAAAAAGTGCTGGCGCAATTGCTGGCCGAGGAAAAGGCGGCAGTGGCGCACGCGGCGCGAAACTGAAACGAGCGGCACAAGCCGATGGACCGGGGGGAAATCCCTCAGGGGCTAAAGCCCACGGTCAATTTGTGCGCGAGCGGCACCTTCCGGTTTCGTTCAAGGCAGGCCTGAAAGCCGCGCCATTTGGGCGCCAACTCGAATCGAAGCGATAGCGGACCCGGGCCGGACTTTGCGAATCGGGAAAACGGGTGCATACTGCCTGCAGGCCGCTTTCGCACGCCTAACCAAATGAATGGGCGCGGAGTCTTCCCCTTTTTCAAGCCGACCCCGAGCAGATTTCGATCTTAGATTTCATTACCAGAGGATTTCCTCACCAGAGCCGGCCAAATGAGCGGCCAGGCCTTACCGATAGCGAAAACAACCACGGAATTGCTGTGGCAATTCCCTGCGTCGCACGTCTCACAAAGAAGAGCCGGTACTTCCCCCGACAGAACCGGACAGGAGGCCACGAATGCCTGCATCCACCCTTCCCCAGACACTGGGCGAACTCGGCGCCAGCAAACAGTTTTCAGAAGTGCAAATAAAGACGCGCAGCGTGAAGGACGAGATGCGCCAGAACCTGATGGCGCGGCTGAGGGCGCGGGAGACGGTGTTCCCGGGAATCGTGGGCTACGAGGACACGGTGATTCCGCAGATCGTGAACGCGGTGCTTTCGAAGCAGAACTTTATTTTGCTGGGGCTGCGCGGGCAGGCGAAGAGCCGCATTCTGCGCGCGCTGACGGCGCTGCTGGACGAGCGGATGGCGTACGTGGCAGGGTGCGAGATTCGCGACAACCCCTACCGGCCGCTGTGCCGGCGGTGCCGCGATCTGATTGCGGAGCGCGGCGACGCGACGCCGATTGCGTGGCTCGGCCGCGAGGAGCGCTACGTGGAAAAGCTGGCGACGCCGGACGTGACGGTGGCGGATCTGATTGGCGACTTGGACCCGATCAAAGCAGCGCGCGGAGGCGAGGACCTTTCGAGTGAGCTGACCATGCACTACGGATTGCTGCCGCGGGCGAATCGCGGACTCTTCGCGATCAACGAACTGCCCGACCTGGCGGGAAAGATTCAGGTGGCTCTCTTCAACATCATGCAGGAGGGCGACGTACAGATTAAGGGCTATCCGGTGCGGATGGCGCTGGACGTGGCGCTGGTGTTCAGCGCCAATCCCGAGGACTACACGGCGCGAGGCAAGATCATCACGCCGCTGAAGGACAGGATCGGATCGGAGATCCGGACGCACTATCCGGAGACACTGGAAGAAGGCGTGGCGATCACGGCGCAGGAGGCGTGGGCGGCGCGCGGAAATGGGGCGATCGAGATTCCGCAGTACTTGCGCGAGGTAGTGGAGCAGGTGGCTTTCAGCGCGCGCGAGGACAAGAAGGTGGACAAGCGAAGCGGAGTTAGCCAGCGGCTGCCGATTTCGACGCTGGAGCTGGTGGTGTCGAACGCCGAGCGGAGGGCGCTCGCGACCGGCGACGCGGCGGTGCTGCCGCGGGTGAGCGACATTTACGCCGCGATGCCGGGCATCACGGGCAAGCTGGAGTTGGAGTATGAAGGCGAGATGCGCGGCGCGGATACGGTGGTGCGTGAGCTGATCCGCGCGGCTGTGGGCAAGATTTACGATCGCTACTTTAACGGCGTGGACACCGAGCAGATCGAGCAGTGGTTCAATCTGGGCGGGACGGTGAAGCTGGACGAGGATCAGCCGGAGGCAGCGGCGCTGAAAGAGCTGAAGGGGATTCAGGGGCTGCTGGAGAAGTTGCCGCCGCTGGGCGTTAAGAGCGGAGACGCCGCGCCAAAGGTGGTGGCCGCGGCGGAGTTTCTGCTGGAGGGCCTGGTTGCACATCGCAAGCTGAGCCGGAACGAGCAGCATGGATTCGCCGCGGAGAAGAGCGTGCGGCTGCGCGAGCGCGAGGAGGCGACCCCGGCGCGCAAGGAGCTGGAGATGGAGTACGAAGACTGGCAGCGCTCGCGGCGGTCGCGAAAGGGCGGGGGATTGAACTAATACAGGGAACGAGGGACCAAGGGACCAAGGGACCGAGAAGGCTGGGAACGGGATGAAGCGCGTTCGATATACGAAATACACCGGCGATCTGGCCTCGGAAATCGATCTCGAGAGCCTGCTCGAGGCGCTGTCTGACTATCTGCTCGACTCCGGCTACTACGATCCGTTCACGGGATTTCAGGACCTGGACCACACGATTGACGATCTGCGCGAGGCACTGCGGCGCGTGCTCGAGTCGGGCGACTTTTTCGACGGCGAGACGCGCGAACTGCTGGACCGGATGATGGCCGAGGGCACGCTGGACGAATTGATCGACAAGCTGATGAAGCGGATGGAGCGGGAGAATTACATCTCCGCGATGCCGCAGAATGGGCCGACGCGGATCGACGAGGCGAACGGGCAGGTGGGGAATGCGGATGGCCGCGATCGCGAAAACGCGCGCTTCGAGGTGACCGACAAGAGCCTGGATTTCCTGGGCTTCAAGACGCTGCGCGATTTGATGGGGTCGCTGGGCAAGTCGAGCTATGGGCGGCACGACACGCGGGATTGGGCGACGGGGATTGAAACGAGCGGCGGATCGCGGCGATACGAATTCGGCGACACACTGAATCTGGACACGACGGCGACGCTAAGCTCGGCGATTGCGCGCGAGGGGCTGGAGCTGCCGCTGAATCTTGAGTACGAAGACTTGCAGGTGCACCAATGCGACTACCAGAGCTCGTGCGCGACGGTGGTGATGCTGGACTGCTCGCACTCGATGATTCTGTACGGCGAGGACCGGTTTACGCCGGCCAAGCGCGTGGCCATGGCGCTGTCGCATTTGATCCGCACGCAGTACCCCGGAGATTCGCTGTCGCTGGTGCTGTTTCACGATTCGGCTGAGGAGTTGCCGGTGTCGCATTTGGCGCGGGTGAAGGTGGGGCCGAGGCACACCAATACGCGCGAGGGACTGCGCGTTGCGCAGCGCGTGCTGGCACGGCAGCGCAAAGACATGAAGCAGATTGTGATGATCACGGATGGGAAGCCCTCGGCACTGACGCTGCCCGACGGGCGCATCTACAAGAATGCCTATGGACTGGACCCTCTTGTGGTGAGCGAGACGCTGGAAGAAGTGGCGCGCTGCAAGCGGTCGAATGTAATGATCAATACGTTCATGCTGGCGCAGGATTACGGGCTGGTGCAGTTCGTGCACAAGGTTTCGGAGATGTGCCGGGGCAAGGCATACTTCACCACGCCGGCGACGCTGGGGCAGTACGTGATGATGGATTACATGCAGCGGAAGTCTAAGACCATCCACTGAAAGTTGAGACGTGACCCCGGCTCTGTCGCCCCCGCGGGCTTGATCTCCCAGTTCTCGACCTTCATGCTCCTGGCTTACGCCTAGGTGGCCATCGTCTTCCGCCCGCTGAAGCGGGCTGAGCGCTGCGCCGTCCCTACGGGACTCGGTTTCCTACGGGCACGCTCTCCCCGCGCTGAAGCGCGGGGCTAGCCAACACTGCGCCTACGGCGCGCGGAGTGTGCGGACGATTGATTTCTCTTTAGCTTCATTGCGGCTTCCAGGAACGGACTGCACAGGCGACCATTGGCTCTTGTGCTTCCAGGAGAGTGCTGTCCGTCAACCAGTCAGCGACCGGTTGAAAGAAAGATGAAGAGATTGCCGTCGGGATCGCGAACAAAGACGAGCCCGCCGTTGCGTTGGGCGGTGATGCCCGAGTACTCCAGCGCTTCGTATGCTTTCTTGGCGTCCGGAACGAGAAAGAGGAACTCAGGTTGTGAGCCGGGGCCGGCAGCGCGCAACTCGATGTGCAGGTCGGGCGCGCCGGGGGTGGTGAGGCGCACGTTGCCGTTCGTGTCTTCGGCTTCGAAGCCGAGGTCGGTATAAAACTCCTTCATCGCGGCGCCTTCTCTTACGGGCAGATCGATTCCCATCAGCTCAGTGGACACGCGGGCGGAGCCAAGGTGCTGGCCTATGTCGAGGGTGTGCAGCGAGCCGGGCATGTACTGCGTAAATTCGGTGACGCGGCCTTCGGGATCGTTAAAGGAAGAGATGAGATTGCCGGCCGCGGCCTTGCGCACAGGCGAGGGGTTGAGGCCCTCTGTGGCGTAGTAGTGTTGCAGCACGTTCAGGTCGCCGGCCTCGAAGCAAACGTGCATCCAGCCGAGAGGCTGCGAGGGATCGGTCCGAGGATACAGCTCGATGAACTCGTGATCGTTGATCTTGATGAAGACCTCGGTAGTTTTGCCGGCGTTGGTCATGGCGAATGATTCCTGGTAGCCTAGCTTGCCGAGAAAGGCGATTTCTCGATTGAGGTCGCTGACGCGGAAGGCGATGTGCGCGATGCCGGTAACGCCGGAAGCAGGCGGAGGCGGCTGGGCGATCAAAGTTGCCGAGCAAGCGCCGGCGACCGCGAGTGACAAGAGCCAACGAAATTTCGTCGTCATTCTCAAAAAAACCTCCAAAGCCCGAAGGGGGCGGACCAGGCAACAAAGGGAAAGCAGCCGCAGGCTATGCATATTCCTGGCGGTAAGGCGTAAAGACGTCGAGAACCTCGGAAGCTTCGACGGCTGAGGCCTCGTGCTCGACGCCGCCATCGACGACGATGCCGTCACCGGCGCGCATGTCCCAGCTCTTGCCTTCAGCCTGAAAGAGGATGTGTCCGCGCACGACATAGACCATTTGATGATGGGGATGGCTGTGGCGCGCGCCCTTCCAACCCTTCTCAAAGGTGTGACGCACAAGCATGAGGTGCGGGTTGTAGGCGAGGACCTGGCGGATCATGCCCGGCTCGGGGGTGGTGACCCTTGTGGCGTTGGTGGCCGTGTAAATGACTCCGGATTCGCTCATACTCTTCACCAAAGAAGATTGTAGGGTAGCTCAGGCTTCGCGGTACCCCGCTGAGGTTCACAAATTGAGAAGATATACGGGCGTCAAGGATGCGAGCGCAGCTCCGGCTTGCAACGCGAGCACGTATAGCGCCGGTTTGGGATCTCGCGGGAGCCATTTGAAGGCAAAAAATGCGAGGACTGGAATCTGCCCGGCCATGAGGAGCTGCCAGATATGCGCGGCTGCGCCTTCATCGGCCTCGCGAGCAATGCCGAAGACGGCAATGTGCACAACGACGACGGCCAGGGCCGTAAGCGACATGGCCACGGGAAGAAACGCGCTTGGGCGCTTGAGGAGTTCGCGCAGGGAATGAAGATTCATATTCATTTGGACTCCTTTCCGAGAGGGGTCTTACAAGCCGAGCCATTGCAATTTGCGCAAAGCGGGGATTCCGGCTGAGCACAATACCAACCTACCGGTTGAGCCAGCCGCCGTCTACTACGAGAATGTGGCCGTGGACATAGTTGCTGGCCGCGGAGGCAAGAAAGACGGCAGCGCCGGCGAGGTCTTCAGGCTTGCCCCAGCGGCCGGCGGGAATGCGCTCGAGAATTTGCAGGGCGCGCTCGGGATTCAAGCGCAGCGCCTCAGTGTTGTCCGTGTCCATGTAGCCGGGCGCGATGGCGTTGACGTTGACGCCTTTCGAAGCCCACTCGTTGGCGAAGGCCTTGGTGAGCTGGCCGACGCCGCCTTTGGCTGCGGCGTAGGAGGGCACCAGAATTCCACCCTGAAAGGTGAGCAGCGAGGCAATGTTGATGATCTTGCCCGAGCCCCGCGCGAGCATGTGGCGGCCGGCATGTTGGGTGAGGCGATAGACGCTGGTGAGATCGACGTCGATGACCGCCTTCCAGTCTTCTTCGGAGTGATCGGCGGCGGGCGTGCGGCGGATGATGCCGGCATTGTTGACCAATATATCGATGGTCCCGAAGTGCTGAACGGTTTCCTCGACAAGGAGCGCGCAGACGGCCGCGTCGCCGACGTCGCCAACGAGCGCGATAGAGCGGACACCGAGGGCGAGCAGCTTTTGCTGCATGGCCGTGGGAGGTGCGCTGGAGGCGTGGACGGCAACGTTGGCGCCGGCCTCGGCGAGGGCGACAGCGATGGCCGCGCCCAATCCGCGGGATGACCCAGTGACGAGGGCCGTTTTCCCTTTGAGGCTGAATTGATCGAGGATCGTTTTGGGGGGAGTCAGGGGCTTCATTCCTTTCCAGCCTGCGCCAGACAGTAATTCTAACTGTCTTTATTATGGGCGAGATTATGGGCGAGCGAGATGGGAAAAAACGGAGTCAGGCGCGCGAATCGGCGGCAAACGGCGGATTCGCATCGCGCGGAAGAGGCTCGGGCTTGAAGCCACGCTGGATGGCCATGAGGCCCGCCTTCAAAAAGCCCAGCGTGTGCGCCATGCCCGCGTGCCAGGGCGCGGAGCAGGTCATCTGCGGGGCGTGGTCGGGAATGATAACGCCGTCGAAGCCGTTCCTGTCGAGGATATATAGAATGCGCAGCATGTCGACGTCGCCGTCGTCGATGAAGGTTTCGTGATAGTGCGGGGCCTTGCCGGCGATGTTGCGGAAGTGGACGTAGGCGATGCGATGCTGGCTGCTGTATCGGTCGACAGTCTGGTAGATGTCGCCCTCAGTCATTTCGGCGAGTGTGCCGAGGCAGAACTCGAGCATGTTCGAGGGGCTTGAAGAAATGTCGATGAGGCGCTGGTACATGGCCGGCTGATAGACGAGGCGAGGCTGGCGGCGCATGGTGGGTGTGGGCGGATCGTCAGGATGCGCGGCGAGACGCACGCCGGCTTTTTCAGCGACGGGGAGAGCTTCTTCAAGGAATCGCTCGAGGCGGCGCCAGAGCTCGTCGTGGGTGATGATGGGCAGCGTGCCCGGCGGCGCGTTGGGATCGACAATCATGTTCCAGACTTGGCCGTTGGGAATGGGTGTGTCGACGGGGCCGTCCATGCCAACCGACTCCGCGCCGCCGCGCGCGAAGGGGCCGCTGGTGCGGCCGGCGACTCCGGCGATGGAGAAGTTGTAGCCGAAGGTGGGAATGCCGGCTTCGCCTACGGCGCGCAGGATGGCGAAGACGTTCTGCATGTGCTGTGCGCGTTTGGGACCGTCGAGGAGAATGTCGTACCAGTGGGCGGGGTCGAAGTTTTCAATGCCCTCGAGCTTGAGGCCCGCAGCCTCGACCTGCCGGCGGAGCTCGATGAGCTCAGCGGCTGTCCAAAGGCGGTTGGGATCCCCGGCCAGGCCCCAGGACTTGTCCTTGCCGCCAGTGGGCTGATTGTTCGATGGATTGGCCTCGCCCTGACGGAAGTAGTCGACGAGGTGGACGATGACGTGAGTGCAGCCGGCCTGCACGGCGAATGCGTAATATTCGTCGATAAGCATGTGCCGGTAGAGTCCCAGACCGAGCTTCATCGTCACCCTGTGCCAGTGTAGATGAACCAGCAAAAGGAGACGGCGAAAGGGTGGCGAAAAAACGCGACAAAACCAGCAAAAGAGGCGCAGAATACGTGCTTCGAATGCTTGCCAGAGGCTAATTGTTGATGTAATCTCTGATACCTGCCGCCGTTCTCCCCTCGCCGGTGCTTCCACCCGGGCCTTCCCTGTTCGCGATCCGGATGGACAATCAGGCTGCGCGCCAAAAGCGCGAAGTGCCTGGCAACGGCTACGACGTGTCGAGATGCACGAAGGACGATCAGCAAGCCTGCCTTCCCCTGTAGGCCGAACGATGCCATCGTGGAGGAGGGGTTTGTGTACGAAGCGCAAGAACACATTCTGGCAGCGGGTACGGGAGTCAGCCAACACGTCGAATTGGCTGGCGCGCGCCCGATGCTGCTGCGCAACAACCGGGTTCTGATTTTTCTCACCTATCTGGGCAGCGTCGCCTCGCTGATCATCTCCCTTAGCATGGTGTTTGTCGCCCTCACGAACCTATTTCCGTTGAGCGCGATGAATCTGGACAGGTTCGCGGCCGGCGCGCTGTGGTTGCTGGGAGCGTGGCTGATGGCCATGTCGCAGGTCTTCCTGTGGCGGCAGGGGAAACTGATGGCGCATTGCTCGGTTCTGCTCGACAGCTATGGAGCGCACTTCAAACTCGGCGACACCAACGACGCAAAAGAGGTGTTTATGCCGTGGAATGGGATCGAGGCCGTGCACTATAAGCGGATCCCGAATGCGCAAAAGTTCACCATTCTGGGTACGGACACCAGCACGGTGACCTTCACGTCGCACGCCTTCTACCGGCCAAAGAGGGTGGCGCGATTGATTGCGGAGCGCGCGGGGCTGCCGTTGGTGCGCGGATAAGCGAAGGAAACGCGCTTCAACCGTTCATCTTTCCACATGAGGTGACGGTTTGAGCGCCCGGAGCGGTGCTTGCACGGGGAATTCTGCCGCTACGGCTCCGTGAGAAGCGCGTTCACCCGGCTCTTTATCTTCTTCACATCGGTCTCCCCTTGAAAGCGCGCGCGGACCACACCGTCCCGGTCGATCAGAAACGTCAGCGGCAACCCCAACACGCCTCCGTAGCGCGCGGCGAGCCCCGCATCGCCCAAGGCCGAGGGATAGTTCAGCTTCAGCCGCTCGACGAGACGGCGCGCAGGCGCGGCGTCATCATCCATGGAGATGCCGATGACCTGGAATCCCCGCGGGGCGAACTGGTGCTGCCAGGCGGCGAAGACGGGCATCTCCGCCTGGCACGGCGCGCACCACGTGGCCCAGAAGTTGAGCAGGATAACTTTGCCACGGAAGCCGGAGAGGCGAAGGGTTTGGCCGTTGAAGCCAGTGAGCGTGAACTGGGGCGCCTTTTTGTCGAGTAAATTCTCCGCAGCCGAGCCGGCGGGCGCGGCCGAGGCGGCCAGAGACGCGGCGACGAAGCCGGCGATCAGCGTGCGGCGCAGAGTGCTCCCCAACATGCGCGGCGAGGAGCCCGGCCTACTGTCCGCCTTCAACGGGAAACCCCTTGTTGGCCCAATCGTCGCCGAAGTTTTCGGCAAGATACAGAACCTTTACGCGAGTGAATCGCATGTCGTGGAGCAGGCTGTAGGCCGGGCCCACATTGGGGCAGCGATTCCAGGGGCAGCAGCCGCAATAGACGACGATGAAGGCCGTGCGGGGCAACGACGCAACGCGAGCGCGCAACTGCTCGACACCGTCCGCCTGTGAGGCGGGCCCGACGTATTCCGCACCGGGAATGTGCGCCTGGGTAAACATCATGCGCGAGCCCACCTGCAGGATGAGCGGCTTTTCAACGCCATGCGTATGGAGCAGGCGATTGAGTTCGGCGGGCTGGATGAGCTGTGCCGTGGGAATGGTGAACGCACTTGCCGGCGGCGGCACCGCCCGCTGGGCCGCGGCTTGGACCCGCTGCTGCGCCAGACAAAACAGCGCCATAGCGGCAATGACTGCCGTTCTTGCGCTTATGAGACTGGATGACATGCAGGATTCCCTATATGCAGTGTAATTCGCGGCAGCTTGGCAGCGGCAGGCGCTGGGCGTTGAGCGGGAAAAAACTGCGCACAAATTGAAAACGCCAGAGACCGAAGCCTCTGGCGTTTCAATCTTGATGATCGCGTAGTACAACCGGCTGTCGCGTCCTCCGGCTACCCCAGCGGCGAACCTGCAGCTTTCGCTGCCGCTCCTTCCTCTGGCCGCGCCGGCACGGAACCTTCGGCTTGCGCCTACTGCCCCGCACTCCGGCTCGACCGGCGGCCGACTTCCCCGGCTCGGATCGGCGTGGCTTCAATCAGCTCGACCGGTGGCTAACCTCCGACTCGCATCGGGTGTTGCGCGCTTCCGATCGACCGATGGCAATCCATCCGGCTTGCGCCGAACGACCCCTCCACCGGCGAGGCCGACGATCAACTGCCGACTCACACCGGATTCTGATCCTTTAGCTCGGCTGGCGAGATCAACCTCCGGCTTTCACCGGCTGTTGTTGCAGCTTCAAGCTTGCGCCGTCTGCTGCTGCAACCTCCAACTCGCGCTGGCTGTTGCCCCCTTTTGCCAAACCGGCGGCGAACCTCCGACTCGCATCGGCTGTTCCACCCTCCGGCTTCACCGGTTTCAATTCGCCCGGCTTGCGCCTGGCGTCTTTACCTCCGGCTGGGCCTTTGATGCGCCCCTAACTTCAACCGAACCTTGCATCGCCGGCTGAGCCGTCGATGAGTATTCAATTTCCGCCGGTTCGCGCACCTTCCGGATCTGCCAGCTTTGACAACTTCCGACTCGCGTCGGCTTTTGTAATCTCTGGCGCAGCCAGCGATCCCTCTTGGGCTTTCGCCCCAGGTTTCACCCTCTGGCTGGGCTGGCGGCGATTTTCCGACTCTCATCGGCGTTTCGTTCCACCAACCGTTCCGGCGACCAACTCCCGATGCCCTACAGGCTCATCAGTTGTTGTGACAGTACGTCCGCTGAATCTGTGGATGCAAGTGCAAAAGTCAAATAAATCTGTGAATTTCACCAGGGTTGGTGCAGATGGGTTCTTTTCTTGCAGAGGGAAGGGATTCTTCTTAAGCGCGCAGTTCTTAAGGCGATAGGAGGCGCTGAAGAAGGCCGAAAGTACGCCGCTGCGCTGGGCGCTCGCACCCCGGCAAGAAAGAAGGTATGCTGGCTGCGCAGTCCCAGTGGGCTCAGTAAGGAGAGTCCAGCCATGCAACAGGCGAGTACAACAATTCCCTCTTCAGAGATCCATCCTCCAGCCAACCCGACCGTGCCGCACCTGGCGGCGAAGGTCGCGGTGCGCTTTGTGACGATGACGGCGCTGGTGATTGCCATTTTCTTTCTGCCCGCGGGGACGGTGCGGTGGTGGCAGGGATGGGCGTTCCTGGGCGCATACATCGGTTTCGCCATGGCGGCGTTCCTCTTCTTTCTTAAGGCCGACCGGCAGATTGTGCGACGGCGGCTGCAAGCGAAAGAGCAGGTGCGAGAGCAGAGGCAGATTATCCGGTTCGGGGCCATATTGTTGGCGGGCCTCTTCACGCTGCCGGGCTTCGATCACCGGCTGGGGTGGTCGCGGGGATGGCTGAGCGCGGAGCCGACGTGGCTCGAGATGTTCGCGCTGGCGATGGTGCTCGGGGCAGAGCTCGCGATGGCGTGGGTGATCTGGACGAACCACTATGCGGGGCGGACGATCCGCGTGGAGGAGGGACAGACCGTCATCACCAGCGGGCCGTACCGGGTGGTGCGGCATCCTATGTACGCGTTCACCCTGGTGATGTTCATTTTCGCGCCGCTGGCGCTGGGGTCGTATGTTACGCTCCCGGCCTTTGCGCTGCTTGCGCCGATTTATGTGCTGCGCATCCTGAACGAGGAGAAGATTCTGCGCGCGGAGCTGCCCGGCTACACCGAATATTGCCAGAGAACGCGTTGGCGGATTGTACCGCTGGTCTGGTGAAGGAACAAGCCGGGCGATGCCGGAGTACGACACCACGCCAGCAGAGCCGGGTTGCGAGGGATCCCGCGTGGAAGCATTCAGGGTCAGGGATCGAGCAACGTTCGCGCTTCGGTACGTCATCCCTCAAGGGAGAAAACCAGAGCGATTGTTGTTTCTACTTCTGCCGGCTCATTGTTGAGCTTGTACGGCTTGTAGCGCCAGTTCCGCACGGCATCGACGGCGGCCTGCTGCAACATAGCCGGCCCGCTCACAACGTGCAGATCTTTAATCTTTCCGTCCTTGGAAATCGTGGCGTGCAGCACTACAGTGCCAGACACGCGGGCTGCTTTAGCGATGGACGGATAAGCGGGCGGCGTCTTCAGAATCAACATTCCTGCCGCAACGCCGGATGAAATGGTAAACGGTTTGGAAGGTGCAACTTTAACGACGGGCTGAGCGTGTCCATTGAAGACGCTGGCATTCGCGCTGCTGGCGCCCAGGCCATCCGCACCGGCTACGTTCACGGGGGGAGGCGCATCTTCCGCAACCTGCTTCCCATTGTCTTGCGGAATCAGTGTTGGCGCCGTGAGTTGATCGTCCATGACTTTCGCCTGCAGTTCCGTCGGCGCCTTTGATGGATTCGCTTCCTCCTGCTGGTTGGCCGGCTGGTTGTCCTTTGCAGATTGCTTTTCGGTGGTTGCCAGCCGCTCGTTCTGAGTTAATGGTTCAGTAGCCGACGGATTCGGCGTCTGCGTCACCTGCTGAGTATCCGTTGCTACCGGAAGCGGCTGAACAGATGGTTTCGCCACTGACTTCGATCCGTGATGGAACAACGGGATCATGAGCAGAAGCAGAATCGAACTTGCGCCAACAGCAGCAACGGTCATCCACTTCTTTTTTGCCGTCTTCTGCTGCGCCGTCTTCTGCTCGCCCTTAGCTTCGATATCCTTCGATGAATACCACTGGAAGAGAGCCTCGTCAGCTTCGCGTTTCAAAGTCGCCGTGGGTTTGGGTGAGTTTCCTACTCCATCCACCGTCGCGACGTTTGGCAAACCCTGCACAGCGGGAGCCTCAATCGTGGTACGGCTGGCCTCCAGCCCGTGCGAAGCGCGGCTGGGCGATGCATCCGCCGAATCGCTCGTCAACTCTTGCTCCTTAACAAGGACTGGTGCGGACGAGGATGAAACCGAAGCACGTGGCCTGTCCACCACAGGCGACAGGATTGCTTTGCGCTCAGCGGATTGCCCAAACGGCTTGGGAGTCTCGCTGAAGGAATGAGACTCTATCCATGCTTCCCATTCTTCACGAGAATTGACAGGCTTAGCCTTGGGAGATGCATCTCTATCCCCGCCGCTGAAATCGATTTGCTGCTTAACGACGACCGGTGCGGACGAGGCTGAACCCGAAACACGCGGCCTGTCTGCCAAGGATGCCTTGGTTCGATCGCGGTCAGCAGATTGTCCAGGCGGCTTCGGGGTCTCGCTGAAGGGATGAGCGGCCGCCCATGCTTCCCATTCACCAGTGTTAACAGGCAAAGATGCAGGAGAAGCTTCGCTATCCCAATCGCCAAAATCATCGGGAAGTGTTTCCGGTAGCAACGGAGTTAATTCTTCTGGAGATGCCATTGACCGTCCTCACGTTTCTCGTAGACAGCACCTTTGTACGTGCGCGTTTCGCGCGGGTTTGTGTTGGTGGCAGTGCGCTCACCTGTTATTTCCGCCGGCACCGAATCCGCGGCGGCGAAGTTGCTTGCATCGAAGGTCCACGTTGACGGCGTCTCAGCGGCTGCGGCGGGCAATGAAGCATTGTCAGGCGATCCTTCCACCTCAAGCACGACCGCGGCTTGCGCCGTCTCGTATTTTTCCGTGTCCGATGGAGTAAACGATGCGGAGAGGGTGTATCTCCCCGGCGCGAGCACGTGGCCTTCGGAGGGAGTGTAGACAAATGTTCCCGGAACCGAAGCCGTGGCATTCAACTGAGCGGCGCCAAGCGCGGTGCCGTAAGAAATTGCGGATGGGACCGGCCAGGTGATGAGGGTAGGTGACTTCTCGGCAACCGTGAGCGACACGACTGCCCTCACCGTTGTGTAATTCAAAGTGTCGGTGGGAGTGAAGGTTACAGAGAGCTCATGCACTCCTGGCGTGAGTATCTCGCCCGCGGCGGGCGCAAAAGCAAAAGATCCCGGAACTGATGCTTTGGCATTGAGCTGAGTTGCGCCGAGGGCGGCGCCGTAAGCAATTGGATCCGGCGTTGGCCACGTGATGACGGGAGTTACCTTGGCCACAGTCACCGATGCGGTGGCCCGCGATGTGGAATAACCCACTGTATCAGCCGGAGTGAAAACAACTGACAGTTCATGCTCTCCAGCCGCAAGCACCGCCCCTAAGCCAGGGTTGTAATCGAAGGTTCCCGGAACCGACGCCATGGCACAGAGTTGCAAGGTGCTGAGTTTTGTCCCGTACGAAATAGGATCGGGTCTCGGCCATTGGATTTCAGACGTTGCCTTGGCCACAAGCAGCGACACGGTGGCCTTTGCTGTTGTGTAGTTCGCGCTGTCGGCAGGCGTGAAGGTTACCGAGAGCGTATGCATTCCGGGAGGGAGCACCTCGCCCGGCGCGGGAGCGTAGTCCAATCTTCCAGGTATCAACGCCGAGGCATTGAGTTGTGCGTCATCCAATGCGGCGCCGTAGATGATTTTGGCAGGAGTTGGCCAGGAGAGAACCGGTGTTGCCTTGGCCACAACAATTGAAACCGAGGCCTGCAGCGGAGTATAGCCGCCGGAGTCTGCCGGAGTGAACGTGACCCATAGCGAGTGTGTTCCGACCGGCAACACATAGCCCGGGCCGGGTGTGTAGACCAAAGTTCCCTCAACCGATGCCGTGGCATTGAGTTGGTCGAAGGTGAGCTTATGCCCGTAGGTAATCGGGTCGGGCGCCGGCCACGTGATGGCCGGAGTGGTGCGCGCATCGGCTGAAGCCAGAATCGCAGGGCTCGCCGCTTCATATCTTCCAAAATCTACCTGGGACATATTTTTACCGAGACCTCCAACGTCAAAATCCCTTTTCTTTTCTTGTGGAATCGGGTGTCCGGTAATCGAGCTGGCCATCTCCAGGCTTATGCGCGAAATGCGCGTTTCAGGAAGCCCGGAGTCGCCGCACTGAAGCGCCCGCGCGGCGTCCTGATCGTCGGGAATCTTCCACCGTACCGGTCTGCCGAGAGCCTTGGCGATGACATCTTCGTTCGCCGGTTCCAAAAAGCGCGACTCAAACCGGTTGATCACAACTTCCAGGTTTGGACTACCCACGGCGAAGAACTGCGAGATAAGGCGATTTGAATTCCGCAGTTCGGAGATTCCGGTCTGGGTGACCAGGTAAATCGTTGAGGCGTCTTCGAAGAGAACCTTGGCCGCCACATCGATCCTCGATCCCACATCTACGATCACCTGATCGAATTCGCGGCGCGCGATGGCGATTAGCTTGTCGATGGCGCCTTTAGAAACCTCAACGTCGGGAACTTTGGTGGGAGCCGCCAG
>Ga0116131_1001092_pt1 | contig 17528 bp, 19 predicted proteins | sample June2015DPH_17_1_FD_89734 | JGI IMG/M metagenome (GOLD analysis project Ga0116131, IMG submission 89734) | Peatland microbial communities from SPRUCE experiment site at the Marcell Experimental Forest, Minnesota, USA - June2015DPH_17_100 | ecosystem: Environmental > Terrestrial > Soil > Wetlands...
CAAACTGGCAAAAGCTTAGAGAAAGCAAAAGAAGCCCTTGAGGAATGCCAAGGGGATTTGGCGAAAGCTATACTGCTGCTTCAATCCTAATTCCTAATGGTTATTTATATATCGATGTCAATCTCAATATTAATCATGAGGGGGTTGGGTAGTGCTTCAAAACGTTGATGTAGCAGTTATTGGTCACTTCTCAATCGACACAATTCTACTGCCCAGCAGAACTGCCCCATTTGTTGTTTTAGGCGGCGCTGTAACCTATGCTGCATTTGCCGCTAAACGTTTGGAAGCAACGGCTTCTGTAATCTCCAGCGTGGGTGGGAATTTTCCAGAAGCTTACCTGTGGTGGCTGGGGCAAGAAGGCATTGATCTTTCAGGCGTGATTAAGGTTGCAGATGAGCAGACCACATGTTTTGAGCTGAGCTATAGTGCAGATTTGGCTGAGAGAACGTTGAAATTAAAAAGTAAAGGAGCCCCAATAAACTTAGCCAACGTACCAGCTGATTTGAAGGCAAAGACCATTCATATTGCACCTATTGCCAACGAAATCTCATACGAAGTAGTTGAGCATTTGAAGCATTGTGCTGATATTCTGTCGCTTGACCCTCAGGGTTTACTTCGAAGCTTCGACGAAGCAGGAAATGTGACAGAGAGCGCTTCGGTTGACAAACGAATATTCAGTTTAATCAACATTTACAAATCATCATTAAACGAAATCTACGCGTTGACTGGCCAGTCTGAACTTAAACCAGCAATAAAAGCCATTCATGATTTCGGAGTTGAAACCGTCATCGTAACTATGGGCGCTAAAGGCTCAGTGCTCTCAGTCGAAGGAGCACAATACAATATTGCAGCTTGTCCTTCACAGGTTATAGTTGACCCAACAGGTGCAGGAGACGTTTTCATAGGCGGCTTCTTAACCGAGTACCTACGCCAAAAAGAATCAATATGGTGTGCTTGCGTCGGTTCAGCTGCTGCTTCGCTGGTTGTCGAAGGAATTGGTCCAACTTATTTTGGCGAAAAAGAAGAGATTTATCGGAGAGCCAATTCTTTGTATGAAAAGGAACTTAAGCAATAGCGTATATGTACGTAGTAAACTAATGTGCACGGGGCGTAGACTGTGGGACGCATAGACAAAGGAGTAAAATGCAGCGTATCAGGCTGCGGAAGGGAAGCTGCCCGTTCAATATCAGCTGAAAAAGCCCAGGCTGCTGGCTTAAATGTTGGCAGCGGCGAAAAACGCGCTTACATTTGCAAAGAGCATTATAAAGAATTTAAAAAGAGAACGAAAAAAGATAAAACACTTGATAAGTGGCGTTACGGTCACTAAGAAGAGTGAAAAGCCATGCGAATATTACAGTTACACTCTAACTTTATAGTATTCAAACCAGTCCAAAAAGAAATCGCCATTGCTGAAGAAGCGGAACAAAAAGAAAACCGCATAGAAGAAGTCGTAGTATTATTCACCGCCATCGAAGAAGGCGACAACACTGCAATGGCGCAGAAAGCCATCGATGATGTCCGCGCCTTTTTGGGTAAACAGAAAACTAATCGTATTCTAATTTATCCATTCGCTCATTTGAGCAGCAACTTGTCGAAACCAAGCGAAGCATTGAAAGTCATTAAAGATATGGAAGCCTATGCCAAAGAAAAAGGAATCGAAACCTACCGTGCACCCTTCGGTTGGAACAAGCAGTTCACCATCTCTATTAAGGGGCACCCGCTGGCGGAACAAGCCCGTTCTTACGCGCCCGCTCCCGTTTCGGCAGAGACAAAGGTTTGTGAGGCAAAAAAGGAAGAAGAGCCTATCTCTGCAGCACTAAAAGCAGAAGATAACATGCAATCGTTCTGGCACATTCTCATGCCAGATGGCTCATTAGTACCAATCGAAGAATTCAAATTCAAAGGACACACCAACCTGCAAAAGTTTTCTCAGTACGAGATTAAGAAAGCTCGAGCAGTTACCGTAATGCCTCCGCACGTGCCTTTGATGAAGAGGCTAGAAATAGCTGATTATGAGCCGGGAAGTGATCCGGGAAACATCCGCTGGTACCCCAAAGGACGCATGATAAAATCCCTGCTGGAACAGTATGTTACTACACGAGTGGCTACTTACGGCGGCATGGAAGTCGAAACCCCAATTATGTACGACTTCAACCACCCAAGCTTGGCGAGTTATCTTAACCGTTTCCCAGCCCGTCAATACGTACTAAAATCCGAGGATAAAGAACTCTTTCTACGCTTCGCAGCGTGCTTCGGCCAGTTCCTCATGGCACACGATGCTCAAATAAGCTACAAGCAGCTTCCCATTAAACTCTACGAACTAACTCGTTACAGTTTTAGGCGTGAGAAAAGCGGTGAAGTCGTAGGGTTGAAGCGTCTGCGAGCTTTCACTATGCCGGATTGCCATGCCTTCTGTGCTGACCTTGATCAAGCTAAAAAAGAATTCATGATTCGCTTTAACCTATGCGTAGATGTTCTGAGTAACATTGGCTTTGTAAAGGACGACTACGAGATTGCCATACGATTCACAAAGGGCTTCTATGAAGAAAACAAAGATTTCATAGTTACACTAGCAAAAGCTTTCGGCAAGCCCATGCTGGCTGAAGTGTGGAACGAACGATTCTTCTACTTCATCCTCAAATGGGACATCAACTTCGTTGACAACCAAGACAAAGCCGCAGCCCTCAGCACAGATCAAATCGACGTTGAAAACGCCAAACGCTATGAAATAACCTACGTTGACGAAAAAGGCGAGAAACAGTACCCGCTAATTTTGCACTGTTCCCCAAGCGGCGCCATTGAGCGAGACATTTACGCACTATTAGAGAAGGCTTACCGTGAGCAGATGGCTGGTAAAGCGCCTATGCTTCCGCTTTGGCTTTCGCCAACTCAAGTGCGTCTTATTCCTTTATCTGATAAGTTTCTGAGTAAGGTGGAAGAACTTGCAGAGCAAATCGCTTCGCATTGCATCCGCGTAGACATCGATGACAGCGCTTCAACTCTGCAAAAGAAAATCCGTGAAGCTGAGCAAGAATGGGTACCCTACATCGTCGTTATCGGCGACAAAGAAATTGAGTCAGGAACTCTCTCTGTCCGAGACCGCGAACTCAAGGGTCAACAGCAAAAAATGACCGCTGAACAATTAATAGCGAAAGTGTCAGAGAAAATTGCTGGCAAACCTTTCAAGCCTCTGCCGTTGCCAATGTACATTTCAAAGAGACCGCAGTTCCACGGTTGACAAACGAATTATATGTATCATTGACGCAAACTATATCAAATAATCGAATAATATGAAACAATCATAGAAGTGAAAACATGAACAATGAATTAGTTGTCTACATTGACGGACAGTATTACCCTAAATCACAGGCTAAAATTTCAGTCTACGACCACGGTTTCCTGTACGGTGACGGCGTGTTTGAAGGAATTCGAGAATACAACGGTATCGTCTTCAAGCTAAAAGAGCATATTGACCGCCTGTACCGTTCAGCGCACGCCATAACGCTGAAAATACCATTAACGAAGGAAGAAATGATTCAAGCCGTATTGGAAACCCTGAGAAAAAATAAGATGAAGGACTCATACATACGCTTGGTAGTGAGCAGAGGCGTTGGAGACCTAGGTTTAGACCCGCGTAAGTGTCCCAAGCCCTCAGTCATAATCATCACTGACACAATCTCCATACGAGCTGGCGACGCCGAAGAAACAGGCATCACAACTATGTTCTCGTGGGTTCGCAGAAACCGTGTTGACGCAACAACACAGGAGATAAAATCGCTCAACTACCTGAACAGTGTTCTCGCAAAAATTGAAGCAAACGCATGCGGCGTTGACGAAGCCATCTGCCTTGAGAGCAACGGTTTCGTAGCTGAAGGCGTAGGCGAAAACGTTTTCATCGTCAAAAACGGTGAACTGTTAACTCCGCCAAGCTCGACAGGTGCGCTTGCTGGCATCACCGCTGAAGTGGTTAAGGAACTTATCGCTAAACTTGGTCTAAAACTAACAGTGACTAACCTAACGCCGTTTATGATATTCACTGCTGACGAAGCCTTCTTTACTGGAACAGCGATGGAAATGGTGCCCATACGTGAGGTCAACAAACGCCAAATCGGCACAGGTAAGCCTGGACCTGTAACAAAGAAGTTAATGGCTGGATTCCAAAAGGTAATCGAAGATCCATTGCAGGGCATAAAAGTCTAATTTTTTGTTTAAATGATTCTTCACGGTTTATTTTTTTCTAACGATAACTAATGGTTTATGCCTGATTTTAGCCAGCATATCCCAGCTTACACCGTTAACTTCTACCTGGAACCTCGCCGCCATATCCCAAACTGTAGCGCCTGAACCTGAGCCTCTTGCTTTGTCGGCTATGTTTGTGATTGTTAATGCTTCGCTAGCCTGAAGATTGCAGCCTGCAACCGCTAGCGGGGTTGAACTTTTTTTGAGTTTAAGCATTCTGCCCATGATGTACGTGGTAAATCCACCGAAGGAATGTATACCTTTGAGGGGTTTTGGTCTTGGAGTGAAAAAGAAATTCCTGAACTTGTAGGTTTTATCGGTGTCAGCAATTATTACGCAAACATTTTTCCGCAATTTCAGCCGAATTTGACTTTGAATTTCCTGCGCTATTTCAGCTGCATTATTTAACGGCAGGCTAACATACGAGTAGGGCATGTTAGAACCATCAATTCCCCCTTCAGAACCAAACATGAGCGCCTGCAAAAAGCCCGCATATTGTAGGGCTACTTGTTTATGACGACTGCCAGACTCCAGCGGGTACTCTCTTAACCTACACAACAGTCGTTGTCCAAAATGGCATAATATTCCAAGAGGGTATCCCCAGACAATTCGCATCCAAAAACGCGCCATAACCCTTGCGTTTAAGCTTGGCTTTACTGTGCTTTCGTCTATTATGTTGCCTTTTGCTGTTGAAATTGCTTTTTCAGATATGACAATGAAATCTCTGTTTTCAATTTTGCCTTCCAAAGCGCTGATTACTTTGTCGGTGTAGTCGTCGCCAGGTTTCCAGTAACTGGTCGTTAATGCCAACGCATAATACTTAGTCATTGATGCCGCACTTTCACAAATGCAGTTTCCGCTTTAACTTAATAAGACTTAATTTTCTTCTTTCATTGTAAAAAATGCTTTAGATTAACGGTAGCTTATTTGCTAGCCTCTAAGTGTAATTAGTCATGGCATTTTCTTGGGGGTTCGTTCTATTGCAGAATATTATTGTCGCTGATGCTGCTATAAGTAATATTGTAACAACAATGACTGATGGAAACTCTGGAACGGTAGGTGTGGGCGAAGTTGATGGAGAGGGCGACGAAGTAGGAGTTTGCGTAGACGATGGCGTTGGGGTTGGGGTTGGTATCGGTGTTGGAGTAGGCGTTGGGTTAGGTGCAAACGTTGCTGATATGTTTGTTGCACCATCAACATTTTGAATAGTGTAGGCGCTAAAAGCGCCAACGGACGTCCCATTCACAAAGACATCAGTGATGTAGTAACCATAATTCGGTGTTATAGTGAAATTTTGACTACCACCATAGTTAACGCTAACATAACCCCTTGGAACGATAAAACCACCGTCGCCAGCAGATGCATTAACAAAAGTTGGGGCTTGAGTGTTCGGAGAATCTAAGAAGGGAACAAAGCTAACGTTGCCCCAGTTAGGGTCGTTTTTAAAGTCATAGATTGTTTGGTTTATAGATTGAGTGTCGGTTGTTCCCCACCAATTATTAGTGGCACTAACGTCATTTGCAACATTTGATAAGACATTGTAATTGCTATTATCGTAGATATTGTTGTCAACAATTGTTGCAGGAGTAAGCTCCCCTGAGGGGAACGAAGCGAAGTATATTCCGTAAGTATTGCTTGTGATAGTGTTGCTTTGAATTAACGGGGTCAGAAGCGTTGCGCCAGAAAACGCAACGATTTCAATACCGTAAGTATTGTCAGCAATCAAGTTTCCTTCAATTAGCGAAGTATAGTTAGCAATACCAAAACCAGCCTCTGTATTTACTGTTATTCCTTCTGAGCAAGCAGTTATCGTATTGCCAGAAACAGTAGCATTTACTGCTAAGATGCTTATGATAATTCCTTGACCCATAGATCCTGATGGAGAAGTTACAGTGTTATTCGAAACTGTTCCCTGCCCCCCAATAATATCTAATCCACCGTAAATAAAACAGTTAGAAATTGAGGCATTTGCACCCGTACTAATTCGATCATAAACGTTATCATTATTAATTTCTGGCGAGTTATACATGACCATGTAGGGGATTAGATTTGCATTCTCAATTATGCAGCCGGTACCTGTGGATTGGTTCCAATCAGCAGCAAATTGAGTAAAGGTAATTTCCGCACTATTATCACCATTAATATCGATCGGGTTTTGGCTGCTACCGATTGCTTGTAATGTACCGTTAACTGTCATTTTATAACTGCTAAGGTTTACAAAAACACCTGGCTCGATTGTTAAGGCAACACCATTGTTTACAAGAACGTTCCCTGTAAGGTTATATGGGCTGTTTGCTTTCGTCCAAGTAGTGTCTGAGCTTATTATGCCAGTGACGTTTGTACCGCTTTGAGCCGTGCTGAAATGTACAGTACTAACTAAAATTAATACACTGATAATTATGGCTGTCATGAATGCAGTCGAGAGTGATTCCTTCATAGCCACCCCAGACAAGATGCATTTCAGTTGAACTTTATTTAACTTTTATTCTCGCTTTAAGCTATTTTGTTTTTTATGTTCACAGCCATTTTAGGCTTCACAAATAGGTTTAACCTTTTCTTGATTAACAACCCTGTGAATGATGGTTTAGGCTAGGTTATAGGTTCTTTAATCCTGCTTGCTTAGCCAACCGCAAAGCCTTCTTCATTTCAGCTTTAGTGAGTCTTCGGCTCAACTCTGGGAACTCATAAGCTCGCCATTCAGGTCTGTACTGAAACATGACGTTAACTCTTGTTTCAACGCCTAAATTTTCAGCTATCCATTGCATTATCGGCTTGGTGCAGCAGTCTAAATGGCTTGGCAAAACTAGTATTCGTACGAGTAGTTCACCGTATTTCTTGGCTTCAAGATGATTACGTGTGCACATCTTCCAATAATTTGGTGCATCCGAAATCCTTTCAGCGCAATCGCCTGGACCATACTTGAAATCTAAAAGGTAAATGTCCGCAAAACCCGCTAGCAACTGTGCTGTTTCTTGGCTATAATAAGAATTAGAGTTCCAAACAACAGGCACGTTTACGTCTACGTGCTTGAAGGTTTCCAGCCAATGCTTAAGCCATGGTGTAGGTTCTCCACCGACCAGATTCACGTTTATGCAGCCTTCTAAACGTAAATTTTCAACTTCCCTTGCCAATTCTTCAGGCGTAGACTCCATCGGGGCTTCTTTCCATTGTGATATAGTCCAGTTTTGGCAGTGGCGACACCGCATGGTACAGCCCATAGTGAATATGGTTCCCGAAGGCACAAGTTCTGGTTCCTCGCCCATGTGCGCAAAAATGCTTGAAACATTCATTATTTTGCCGCAACCACAAAACCCCAACCTATCGGCTAATCTGTTTACGCTGCATCTGCGACTGCAGAAATGGCAGCACTCAAGTATTTTGTTTGCAATTGTAATCTTCAAATCTAAATACGATTTCTTAGGCAAAGGAACGGCATTAAAGTCCATGCCTGTGTCAATTTGGCGTTCTACTTTGAGGAACTCTTTTGTGCATTGCGTGTGCTGTTTCCAAAGCGCTTCCAAAGAATCATTGTTCTCAAATTCAGCCGAGATTTTTTTAGCAATAATAAATTTCGCCATTTTCTTGTTTTGAACGGTGGCAAAGTATCTAGCTAAACTCTTTTTTGCTAATTCATCCCCTGAAATCGCAGTTCTCCACATGATTATTCGCTTATTTCATTACTTTGCCTAAAACAGTGAGTATGGAAAACGCAGGCTCGATTGGTGCAATTTGCCTTTTATCGGAATCTGCTGCCCGCACACAGGGCACCGCATATCACTGGTCAGTTTCCATTGTGTAATTTCGAAACTGTACCTTTTGATTACTACTTCGTTACAGTTTGGGCAGTAAGTGTTTTCCGCTGGGTGGCCAGGCACGTTTCCAAGGTAAACGTAATTTAATCCTTCGTTTTTCGCGGTCATGTATGCTCTTTCCATATCCTCAACTTTTGTGGCTGGGAGCGTAGTCATTTTGTAGTCAGGGTGAAAACGCAGCAGGTGGAAAGGCGTGTCCTTGCCGAGATAATTTTTAATCCAAACAGCCATTGCCTTTATTTTCTCCATTGAGTCGCCTATTTTTGGAACAACCAGATTGGTAATCTCTATGTGAACGCCGTTTAACTTGAGCTCTTTTAGTGCTTCATAGATTGGTTCAACGTTCGGCACTGCTGAAACCGATTTGTAGAAGTCTGGGTCGCCGCCGCCTTTAAAATCAACAGTTGCCGCATCCAAGAAGGGCGCGATAGTCTTTACCGCCTCAGGAGTCATGTACCCGTTCGTAACAAAAGTATTAAACAACCCAGCTTCATGTGCAAGTTTAGCCGTGTCGTAAGCGTACTCCATGAAAATTGTCGGTTCAGTATAAGTGTAACTTATTCCTTGGCAATTGCCGTTCTGTGCTGACTTCACAATCTCTTCAGGAGGAAACGGTCTGCCAGCCACTTCATGGTCTTGGCTTATCATCCAGTTATCGCAGAATTGGCAGCGGAAGTTGCAGCCAGCCGCCGCAACAGACATGACCAACGCGCCGGGGTTAAAGTGTGAAAGTGGCTTTTTGCTTATGGGGTCAACGCCAGCCGACACGGCTTTCCCATAATTAAGTGTGTACAGTATACCGCCTTGATTCTTTCTCACCAAACAGAAGCCTGTTGAGTCTTCGCTTATGAGGCAACGCCTAGCGCACAAGCAACATTTTACTTTGTTCTCGTTCTGCTTTTCATAAAGCATAGCTTCATGAAGTGACATTATCTCTCACTTAATCCCCAAAGAATAGAAAGGGCTTTTTTCTTAAAAGCCTTAACTATAAGAGCTTGTTGTGGAAGCACGTAGCCGCTCCAGTGTGGCATACGTTTCCTTTCTGTTCTACCACGTACAATAAAGCGTCATAATCGCAGTCGGCTGATACCGAGCGGATTTTTTGTGTGTACCCTGAGGTTTCGCCTTTTACCCATAATTTGCCTCTGGAACGGCTCCAGTAAGTGGCAAATCCAGTGCTAAGCGTCTTCTCCACTGCTTCTCGGTTTGCATAGGCAAGCATTAGCATTTCCTTTGTTTTTGCGTCTTGAACAACCACCGGTATGAGTCCGTTGCCTTTTTTGAAATCTAATTTCTCAAGCAACTCTGCCGTTGTCATTGTCTAATAATCACCCCCGCTTTCCGCAAGAAATCCTTCACAACCGGAACAGGATAACTATAATAGTGGAACACTGAAGCCGCCAACGCCGCATCCGCCTTTCCACTCGTGAAAACCTCAAGAAAATGTTGTGGAACTCCAGCGCCACCGCTTGCGATAATTGGAACATGAACGCTCTCAGAAATCGTGCGCGTTAATTCAATGTCGTAGCCGTCTTCTGTGCCATCCTTATCCATGGAAGTCACAAGGAACTCGCCTGCTCCAAGCGCTTCAGCCTGCAACGCCCATTTTATGGCATCGATTCCTGTGGGTTTTCTTCCCCCGTAAGTGTAAACTTCAAACCACACTGAGCCTTCACCAGTATCAACCATAATCTTGCCTTCGCTTGGCGTACGGTTTCTTTTAGCGTCAATAGCGGTGACGACGCATTGCTGACCGAAAACGTCAGCTAACTCCGTAATCACCTTCGGGTTTTCAACTGCTGCCGTGTTAACCGAAACCTTGTCGGCGCCGCTGCACAGAACCAGCCTTGCGTCTGCTACGTTGCGGATGCCGCCGCCGACGGTGAAGGGGATGCTGATTGCTTTGGCTACGCCTTCAACAACTCCGCGCAAAATGTCTCGCTTCTCTGAGGACGCGGTTATGTCAAGAAAAACCAGCTCATCTGCGCCTTCATCGGAATAGCGTTTAGCCATTTCAACTGGGTCGCCTGCCCGCTTTGGATTGAGGAAGTTTATGCATTTGACTACTTTTCCGTGGTCAACGTCGAGGCATGGAACGATACGTTTCGCTAACGGCATGGCTTTAGGCTCCTACTCTGTTTATGGCTTCTTTTAGAGTGAACCTGCCTTCATAAAGGGCTTTTCCAATCACTGCGCTTTCTACTCCAATGCGCTTTAGAGCAATTAAGTCGTTTAAGATGCCTATTCCGCCCGCTGCAATAACCTTAGCGTTACGGTACTGACATGCTTGTTTGAGTGTTTCAAGGTCTGGACCGGACAGCATTCCGTCCTTAGCGATTGAAGTTATAAGGAACGTTTTAACGCCAAGCATGATGAATTTTTCCAGCGCCTCGTTTATGCTTAATGCCGTTGCGGTTTTCCAGCCCTCAACCATAATCTTTCCATCCTTATTATCTAAAGCAACAATAACTGACTCAGCGCCGAACCGTTTCTGAATCTTACCTATAGCTGACTGGTCGCTGAATGCTAAGGCTCCAAGGATAACTTGGCTTATCCCCGTCTTGAACAGTTTCGCCGCTGTCTCAAAGCTGCGGATTCCTCCGCCGACCTGAATTGGCAACGCTATATTCGCTGCAATTTCCGAGATAACAGCATGATTGTTTCCCGTGCCGAAAGCTGCATCCAAATCAATAATATGCAACTTGCCAGCGCCCTCATCACGCCACCGCTTCGCAGTTTCCACAGGGCCTCCAAACTGGTCATAAACCTTAACAGTCTTCGGGTCACCGCGTGATAACCGGACGATTTTGCCACTCATGAGGTCAATGGCTGGAATTAACTGCACTGCAAAGTCACCTTACCACTATTTTAGCGAAGTTTTTTAGGATTTTTAAGCCGATATCGCCTGATTTTTCTGGGTGAAACTGCGTGCCGTAAACGTTTTTGCTGGCTACTGTTGAAGTGAATGTTGTACCGTATTCGGTTTGGGTGCACACTATCGTTTTGTCAACTGGCACAGGATAGAGCGAGTGCACGAAGTAAACGTAAGAGCCCTCTTTTACGCCATCGAAAAGCTCGTTTTGTTTAATGATGTTTAGCGTGTTCCAGCCCATATGGGGCACCTTAACGGTGTCTGGTAAACGCACTGTTTTGCCCTTGAAAAGCGATAAGCCGTTTCCTGGTCCTTCTTCGCTTTCCTCAAAGAAAAGCTGCAAACCCAAGCATATGCCTATTAGCGGTGTGCCGTCTTCAACCTTGTTTATGAGCGTCTCTTTGATTGCGTCGAGTTTTGTGGCGGCAGCGCTAAAGTTCCCAACACCCGGCAAAGCAATAGCATCGGCTTTGGCTAATTCTTGCGCTGAAGTGCCGATTGATGTATCTAAGCCTGCTTTTTCTAGGGCAGTTTTTAGGCTGAGCAGGTTGCCAACGCCGTAGTCGAATATTACTGCTTTTGGCATTAGATGACTCCTTTTGAGCTTGGCACGCCTTTGCGTCTTGGGTCTAAGGCTACCGCTTGCCGTAGTGATAGGGCGAGGGCTTTAACTGCCGCTTCTGCCTTGTGGTGGTCATTGCTGCCGTATTCGACGAATATGTGGACGTTTGCTTGCAGTGAGGTGGCGAAGGATTCGAAGAAGTGGTTGATGTCTTCGGTTGGCATGTTCTCTACTTTTTTGCCTCTAAGTTTAAGGTCAATTTTGAAGTATGGACGCTTTACCAGGTCCACGGCTGCAAACGCCAAGGAACAATCCATGGGTGCAGCGGCGTTTCCAAAGCGCGCGATACCCTCCCGTTTGCCCAAGGCTTTGTTTAATGCTTCACCTAAGCCTAATGCTAAGTCTTCCACTGAGTGGTGCACCAAATCGCCCTTCACCGACGCGGTTATGTCGATTAGGCTGTGTGTCGCAAGTGAAGTTATCATGTGGTCTAGGAAGGGCACGCTTGTGCTTATGCTGGCTTTTCCTTCGCCGTCAAGGTTCACTTTCACTTTAACTTCGGTTTCTTTGGTTTTACGGTAAACTTCTTTTATCCTCATCTTTAATCACTTTGAATTTGTTTTAATGCTTCAATAAGTTTAGCGTTCATTTCTGGCAAGCCAACTGTTACTCGGAAGCAGTTGTCGTATTGGAGGATTTTCCCCCATTTCTTGAGCATAATGCCCCGTTTCAGGAGCTTCTCGTTTACTTCGTCAGCGGGCTTTTGCGTGTTGACCAGTAGGAAGTCTGCTTGTGAATCGAAGGCTTGCACGCGACTTATTTCGTTTAGTGCCTTTATCAGCTTTCCCCGTTCAACAACAAGTTCCTCAGCGGATTTTTTCATTAGGGATACGTTGTCAAGCATTTTGCCAGCCATACGCAACGTGAAACCGCTCACTGGATAGGGCAACGGCGACTTTTCACTGATAATCTTTGCTAACTCGGGGTTTGCCACCGCGTAACCAAGCCGCAGAGCAGCTAGTCCGAAAGCTTTGGAGAATGTTCGCAAAATTATCATGTTTGGGAACTTCCGTATCTGTGGTACAAACGAGTAGTCTGCAAATTCGCCGTAAGCCTCGTCTAGGATGACGATTCCTGGGAAGGCTTTGGCTAAGGTTTGGACGTCTTCCATTTTGAACTGGGTTGAAGTCGGGTTGTTTGGTGAGCAAAGGTAGAGCAGCCTAGTTTTATCGCTGAACTTTGACAGCAGCCCTTTAACGTCAAGCTGCAGGTTGCTCAGCAGTGGCACCGCTATGTATTCACCTTCTTGGCGTTTAACGCAAAGTTTCGGGATACTGAACGTTGGGGCAAACGAAACTGCCGCTTCTCCTTTTCCCAAGAAGAGTCTTACTATGCGGTCTATTAGTTCGTCGCTTCCGTTGCCGACAACAAGACAATCCTCTGGCGCTCCAATGTAGCGTGAAAGTTTTGCGAGAAACTTTGGCACTTCATCCTCAGGGTATAATCGCAGGTCAAATTCATCCGCCAATTCCTTAACTAGCTTTGCCTGCTTTGCCCTGTCTACAAATAGGCTTTCGTTAAAGTTCAGTTTGATGATTTCGTTTGGTGAGACGCCGATTTGCTTCGCTACGATTTCAGGCGTGGCTCCAGCAGAGTAGCAGTCGATTGCCTGAAGCTTTACGAGTTTATCGTTTAGCCATTTACGGTAGGATGCGCTCATTTTTCAACCCTCGCAACTATTGCTTTGTAGTGATTTGGAAGGTTTTCTGCTTCCGTCATGACTTTGATGTTGTCTTTTACTTTTTCTAAGCCTTGCTTTGAGCTTTCAACTATGCTAACACGCCGCATGAAGTCAAAGACTGATAGCCCCGAGAAAGCCTGAGCAAAACCGCCTGTGGGCAGCACGTGATTGGTTCCACTGCCATAATCGCTCAACGCAACGGGACTGTACGTGCCTATGAGGATTAATCCAGCAGTTAGTTTCTCCGCAATATCCTTGGGCTTTGCAGTCATTACCTCTAAGTGTTCTGGAGCAAACTGATTCACTAAGCTAACCGCCTCTTCGATGCTTTTGCAGACTATTATAAACCCATATTTGACTAACGACTCGGAAATTTTTTCGCCTCTCTCCGCTCTAGCCGCAAGTCTTGATAGGTTATCCTGAACCTGTGTGGCAAGCGTAGCTGAGGTGGTTATGAGTCCTGCAACACTATCTCCTCCATGCTCAGCCTGCGAAATCATGTCGTAAGCGATAAGCCGAGCATCTGCCGTTTCATCAGCAAAAACGAGCACTTCGCTTGGGCCAGCAGGCATGTCAATCGCAACATCCTTAGACACCAAAATCTTGGCTTCCGTCACGTACTTGCTGCCTGGACCAACAATTTTCCGCACGGGCTTTATGGTCTGTGTTCCGTAGGCTAATGCTGCTATTGCTTGGGCTCCTCCAACCTTGTAAACCTCGTCTACTCCGCAGATGTTAGCGGCGACAAGAACCAAGGGGTTAACTTTGCCCTCAGCATCTGAAGGTGAGCATACTACTATTCTTGGGACGCCTGCAACTTTGGCTGGAACAGCTGTCATGACCAGAGTGCTTGGGTAAGCGGCTTGTCCACCTGGAACGTAACAGCCGACGCTTTCGATTGGGCGCAGAACAGTTTGAACCGTTATGCCATCGTTAGTAATTTTAGTTTCAGTTTGGTTAAGCTGTTGCTTTTGGAAGGCGCTTACTTTTTCTTGCATGAATTTGAGAGCGGCAACTTGTTTTTGGTTTGTTTTCTTGTATGCTTCTTTGATTTCTTCTGCTTTGACTCTGAGGGTTTTTGTGGTTAACTTGGCTTTGTCAAATTTTTCGGTGAGTTCTATTAGTGCTTTGTCGCCGTTTTCTTTTACTTGGCTTATTATGGCTTTAACGTCGCTTTCGACCTGCTGAGCTGCTTTCTGGTCTGCTTTTTGCCGTTTAAACCAATCTGGCGGTAGTGCTTCTGCTTTCCAGATTTTCACTTGGGCTTGCTTTTGCACGGGTTCTCCTCTCTCTTACTAATCTCATCTAAAGCCAGCACCTGCCGTGGCTCGTACACCACTAGTCCTTGAGCGAGTTTGCGGATTTTTGGCAAGAGTTCGATTAAGCAGTCTTTCTCGATGACAGTGTTAACGCTGACCCAGTTCTCATCAGCTAGTGGCGCTATCGTCGGGTTCTTTAATGCAGGCAGACTTGTGAGCAGTTTCTGCAAGTTAGTTTTTCGTACGTTAACGAAAATGTGTATTCTCTTAGAGCCGTCCACGACGCCTTTAAGTAGGCTGACTATGTCGTAGATTTTTTCTTTCTTCTCTGGGTCTTCTAACGTTTTCTTGTTTGCGATTAGCACTGCTGAAGACTGCATAACTGTCTCAATAATCTTGAGGTTGTTTGCTTCAAGGGTAGTGCCTGTTTCTGTAACGTCAATTATGCAGTCAGAGTTTTCTGGGAGTTTAGCTTCAGTTGCACCAAACGAAAGGAAGATTTTTGCTCTCGGGTTGTCGCCTTTTCTCCACCAAGGCGTCACGATTATAGGGTCTGAATCTCCGAAGCGTTTCTTGTATGCTGGATTGCTCTTGATATACTCGGAAGCAATGTTTAGGTACTCGGTTGATACGCGGAAGTTTTTGCCTCTGCTCCAAATGTCCTCCATAATGTCAGACATGGCGCCAATTTCACTCATGCTTTCCGGTACAGCCACGACTAAGCGGATTTTTCCGTATTCAAGGTTCTGTAGTACTTCTACGTCTGCTCGGGTTTCGCGAATCCAATCTTGCCCAGTAATACCCACATCCTGTAAGCCTTCGCTGACAAAGAACGGGATTTCTTGGGGCCTGAGGATTTTTAATTCAATTTTTGGGTCGTTTATGGCTGGTCGGTAGGTGCGTTCTTGACCTGAGACTTTGTAGCCCGAACGCTCGAATATTTCAAAGGTTGCTTTTGACAGCGAGCCTGCTGGTATAGCAAATTTTACTTTATCCATAATTTTTCACCTAAATTTTTAGAGAAACAACTAAAGGTTTTTTGTTCTGATAAAACGGTTTTCTTGAGGGAACTGCCTAATTTCAAATAGGTTTTTGTTTTTAGGCTTGTACGTTTTGGATTGCTTTTAATGAACGCAATCGCCTTGTATGAACGCAATCCCTCATCGTTTACCACTGGAAGACACCTGATTACCTGTCTTCCTAATAAACCTGTTCACTAATATTTAACTGTCGAAATGCTAAAAAAGGACTAAACTAAAGCTGGCTTCCGTTTTTTAATTTCAAACACCAACGGCGGCACCGAATTTCTAGTTTCCAACTCTACGCTCAAAAGCCCTTCCATTATGCCTTTCCAGATTTCACAATCATTAATAAACGGGGTTTTAAGTAGCAAAAACTTGTCTTTCAAATAGAAATCTCCGAAGCCTTGCACTTTCAACTGTTTGAATACCTTTTCCCAATTTTCCTGTTCACTTGCTTCGATGCCTATGGTTGATTGGATGGAAACTTTTAGGGCATCACCCATTTTTTCGCCAACCTCGCACCACTTTTCTTTAGGAATTTGTTGAGTTAGTATGTTAAATAATTCAACGTTAACAAGAGCTATGCGACTTATTCCACAGTAGTATTCGCCTGGGAAACGCCAGTCATAAATCATCATGCTTCTGTAAATGTCAAGCATTTTGGAGATGAGTGGTTTGATTCCAGGCTCTTTCCCTTCTTTGATTAATGATTCAATGAATTCTCGTTCGCTTTTTTCAAGAATAATTGTTGTTCTTTTTGCTTCTTCATTTTTTTCTTTTGGCAAATCAGGGCTTCTTCGGTTGGCATCTTGCATAGAAGCTATTGCTACGTTAATATTTAATATGCCTTATGTATTCAGGAAGTATATTTACAGTCAGGTTTCTTTTCAAAAGTTCAAAGAATACTTAATAAAACAGGTTATATCTCTAGAAGCTTTGCCGATGAAGAATCCAAAATGCTGATTGATGATGCACCCTGGGGTATCTGAGGCAAAACTTATGGCGTTATTATCTTCTTTCTAATTAAGAATAGCATGAACGCTATGCCCACAATGAACAATATGGCCCCGACGCCTGCTGTGACAAAGCCGTTTACATTAAGCTTAGACATTGCGTATGGAACGTAAGTTGGACCTGCAAAAATTAAAAGCATTGATATAATTACTAGTGTGATTCTCCAGAATTTGGAATATATACCGCCAACATTTACGTTTTCTTCATTTTCAGTCATTGCGACCCAACCTAACTACTCTTCTGGTGCATTGTTTTCTCCTAAACCTTCTTTTATCTCTTTTCCTAAAGCCTTCATTAAAAACTTAAAAACAAGAAATCCAGCTTCGCGGTCTGCTCTGAAACCCGTGGTGGTTCCCAGCAAACTAACCCCTTCCATTTTTCTTTCCTTCGCCAACGCCAGGGTAAGCCCTGTTCCCCCGACGATTCTGCCTTTGCTGTAAATAACTGCGCCTTTTTCCATAAACTCAGCTGCCAACCGCGGCGAAGTAGCGGCAATGTAAACTTGAGCTTTTTCTTCAGTAATTGGTATGCCGCCCATGGTTATAATGAAATGGCAACCTAACGTTTCAACAAAATCAATCACTTCGTCACAAACCTGATAATGAGCAACTACATCCTCAAATGAAGGCTGAATTTCCCCTGTCATTATGACCAAGTTGTTTTTTTCCATGGGAACATAATAAAACTCGTATCTGGGCAAGTGACATACACCCACAGCATTTATGGAAACGTAATCTGGAAAAGAAGGAGAATACAACTCGGCAAAAGGTTTAGCATCAAAGAACTTTATAAGCAGATGCGCCGCAATTCTGCCAACATTCCCAAAGCCAGGAAGACCTTGAACAAAAACAGGATTTTCAAGAGTCGGGGTTGAAAGCTTACGTAAATACGGCTTATCCATCAGCAAACTATCCTTGCCATAGAAATATTAGTCGCCACTAAAATGCTTTTGCCGAAATGAAAAAGAAACTATTAATATTTGACAAATAAAGTAATAGCTTACATCA
>Ga0116131_1001130_pt1 | contig 16980 bp, 14 predicted proteins | sample June2015DPH_17_1_FD_89734 | JGI IMG/M metagenome (GOLD analysis project Ga0116131, IMG submission 89734) | Peatland microbial communities from SPRUCE experiment site at the Marcell Experimental Forest, Minnesota, USA - June2015DPH_17_100 | ecosystem: Environmental > Terrestrial > Soil > Wetlands...
AAGTGGCGGAAAAGCTGTCAAGATCAGCCGAAATCAGGACGAGGAAGACCATGTACGGAGGAGGCCTCGTTTCTGATTCTAGAGAGGTTGTCCTCCTGTTGGGCGGAGGAGAACAGGGAACCATTCCGCTCGCAATCTGGGCCTCGCATCACGGATTGGCGAGTTACGCCAAGGATTACTTCGAGTTCCTCTGGAATTCGCAAGGGACTTCCAAGGTCTGAAGAACGGCATTGGGCCCAGGTCTCACCGTGTCCTGAAGGGCGAGGGGGAATCGTCAGAGGCCTCGGGGCCGAAATGGGCCCGTCAAGGAACGAGCTGATACTAGAGCCAATTCCCGTCGACGAAGCCGCAACGGAGAAAAGGACGGACGAGGGGGGTGCGTAGGAAAGCTTGAGCGATTGTCCCCATGAGATCGTTTTCATAGGAATGGTGAACGTCAACAAGGACAACTACCTCCAGGGGGTCGTCGACGTCTGGAGGTGCAGGAAGTGCAAGAGGCTCTTTTGCGACGATAGGCGGTATGGAGAGACTCTGAAGGCGAGCGTAGGTTTCGAGTCGATCCCTGACGACGAAAAGTGGGGCATCTTGACTTGCACAACGGTCAAAGAAGTCGCGATGAACAGCCTGGGAGTAAAACCTGGGAAGAAGGTCACCCACGCCTGTGGGAACGGGGAGACACACGAGTTCGTAGTTGGCGAGGACTACTCCCTCGCTCCAGAGGTCGCCAATCCGATCCACCGGATCTATCTCGTTGAGGAGTACGTCAACAAGAACATTGAAGCAGGATACTACAAGCTGACGCTGCGATAGACTTGGTCGGGATCGCTACCCTTGCTGCAAGCGCTGGGATGCTGGCCGGCCTATTGACGGTCGGGACGTGGTTCTTTGGACTCCCCCCTTCGTCCCTTCTGGGTGACGCTAGCGCTGGCGGTGGCGATTGCTCTGGTCCCCGATTCGTTTGTAGCCATAATTGGACCGAAGTGGATCCTCTACGTCTCAGCCCTTCTTTTGGCTCTGCTGGCTGGGTCGGAATGGCTCGGCTCGGGCTCTGACGCGACAGCCGTCAACCTTCTGGCTATAGCAACAGCAGGCGTCACGCTGGTCCTGAGCATCGCTGCGGCAAGATACGGGCCCGAAATCTCTGAGCAGTCCCACCCCCTGAACCTCCCGGTCTTCGGCTAGATCCTGAAGACTTCGAACCGAAGTAGGAAGGTCAGATTCAGACGCGCGAGTGGAGCGGAAGACAAAGAAAGGGGGAGAAGTCGGTTTGTGGCAAAGCCTTGTTAAATCAAGTTACAACTCAACCTTAATATTATTCGAAAGTCAACTCTGAATGAGTCAGGATTGAAGACACGGAAGGTAAACTGGAAGGAGCCGGAACTCAAGAAATGGCTTGACAACATTTCAAATGAAGGTACTAGGTCTCTCTACCAACTCGCCTTTACGAGATACACGACCTTCACCGGCCTATCTGCGGCTAGGATGGTGGACGAGGCTGAAAAGGACGCAAGACTTCCTGTGAGACGAAAGAAGGATGTTGTTCAGCATCGCATCCTAGGGTTCTACAAATGGCTCAAGGAAGAGTGGGCCGTGAATACCAGAGGACGAGGCGAGCAAAAGTTGCGCAGGAGAGGCATGACGGACAATTCGGCGCTAACATTGGTCCACGCGGTCAGGAGCTTCTACTCCGAATTCGGGTTCGGACTAAAGATGAAGGGCAAGTCTCGCCTCCCCAAGCCCAAGGTCGAGAACAAGAGAGCAAGGCTCAACGCTCTTCAGGTCAAGACTCTCGTAGACAATGCCAGAACTCTGAGAGACAAAGCGGTAATCCTCACCATGTTCCAGACCGGAATGGACGCAAGTACCCTCTGCGGGGTCACATACGGACAGATTGCCGGTCACTTGAAGGCGAATGACCCGTCCCCGTGGAAGTTGTCTTTGCACAGGCCGAAGACAGGAGTGGATTACGAGACTTTCATGGGCAAGGATTCCATCGAGGCGGTCAAGACCTACATCAGGGACATGGAACGCAGGGGCGTGATTTTTGACGGCTCAACTCAACTCTTCCTCAAAGAACGTGGCAAGCAGGGACTCGAAACCAATCTCGTCCAGAATATGATGAGAGACATCGCTATTCGTGCTGGCTATCTGGGAGAAAACGAGAAGGAGCGAATAAACCCAGTCTCTCCCCATGCTCTCCGCGAGTCCTTCGGTTCCCTGATGCTCAACAGTGGGGTGACGGACACCGTGGTAGACTTCTGGCTAGGCCATGCAGTCGGGGAGATGTCCCACGCGTACAAGGAGCTACAGGCGGAAAGCGTGCAGAAGATGTACGAGCAAAGAGAGCACCTGCTCAGCTCATCGGACCAAGGACTAACACAGGAGAAGCTTGAACAGGTGAAGGAAGAGGTGAAGAACGAAGCAAAGGACTGGTACGGCCACTTTGCAGAAGAGAATGTCAAACTCAGGTCGACTCTAATCGATACGAAGGGTCAGGTTGAGAAGCTCGACGGCAAATGGGAACAGAAGTTCACTCAGCTGACCGCGCTATTGGAGCAAATCTTGCCTATGACCGATTCCCCAACTGAGGCGGGGTCGAAGCAATTCCTGCTCGAGGAAATCAAGAAGTTAGGTTCCAGCAAAGAAACTGCCTGACTCGAAGAAAGGAAGGTCAAGGAATCTTCACAAAACCCTCTTGGCCACAGGGCCACAATTAGACGCCCGTTTGTGGCTCCTGACTCCCCAGAACTGAACTTCAAGCCCTGGAAACCATCAATCAGAGGAAGTTTGAGTTGGAAGAACGGTCGAGGATATACGAACTATCAAGATTATTACCCAATCTGACGAAATGGGAGTTTATGGCTTCAGGAACAGGGAAAGTAGGGGAAAAAGCAACACCAGGATTCCATGGCAAGCCCAAGTGTATGCCCGATGTGGCCGTCGACAGCATTAGGCCGAGCAGTATCCTTCCAAAGCGGTGGCACGACGAGTAGGCATTACGAGTATGAAGTTCACCCGAGTAATCCGAGACAACATCCGCATGAAGAAACCGCTGACCCCACCGACATCACCTCCACCACCGCCGTCACTCGCATTGGCCATTGAAATGATTGATGTAAAGATGATAAGGAGCAGTGAGCTGCTCCCTGTCGGCCTCTGTGAGCATAATTTCGAATCGGCAGATGACTATCGCTATCATCCCGTGGTTGTGAGGGAAATCTCGCACCTTGGAAAGAAAGGGCCAGACTTCGAATTAATGTGCGGCAGTTTGGAAAGGGCGGTCGAGCTTGGACTGCAATCAGTCCCGGCAGTCAACATGGGCGAACTCGACCCCGACAGGACGTTTGCACTGGCAATCAGGCTTCATACCGAAGACTTCGTCCCCCTGTCATACCTTAGAATTGGCGGTGTCATCGACGATTGGATACGCAAAAGAGGAATCAGCCAGCGGGAAGCTACGCGACTGCTCCACGACGCGGGGATGAAGAAAGGGAGCCCGACCTACGTCAACTACGCCCTGAACCTAGTCAGATATGCGGAGAAGCACCCGGACCTGTTTATCCTGCTAAACGAGGTCTCGTGCCATCACTGGGAAGACATCGACCGCGGGTTCCGTGGGGAAGACAAGGAACAGACTATCACGAGATTCTTGCATGACCTCCAAGTAAACTGGCAGAAGGGAAGATTAGATTCGGACGGTCCGTTTGGGAGTCTGGCTGTCAAGATTCGCCAATACAAAGGTGAGAAGGAGGTTCAGAGAGTATTGTGGGGGAAGCCGAAGAAGGTCTCCTACCGCTACCCGCCCTTCAAGTTTTCGATGGTCGGCGACAACCTGCAGGTTCCCATCGATTGGTATCTTCTTGAGAAGCGGCCCGTCGTGATTGAAGCGCCAATCAGGGATTGGCAACGCCTCGCCTCCTCCTCGGAGGATGATGCGAAGAGAATCCTAAGCAGGCTCTTCAGCAGGTACGGTGTCACGCCCTCGGAGCAGTTTCCAATCGCCAGCCTGACCGAGGGAGTGGCGGATTTCCTCGAAAAAGAGCACTGGTCTGTTCGTGCGGGAGAGACCGTCACAGAAAAGTATGGGCTTGAGGGCCTCTCCGATAAGGAGGCCTCCATTCAGGAGACAGTCTTCTCCTTGGAAGGGTTGGGATAAGGATTGAGGAACTTGATGCCATCCAAACGACTGAGCGACGTTCCCAAGCCATGGTTCTTGCCTGTCTGGTCGAACGCGGTGAGACCATTTGGTTGGTCATCTGTGCTCATAACTTTCCTCGCCCTCGGAGAATGGCTGGCCAAAGGGACCCCCGCCCCGTTCGACCAGGAGAAAACGGTGGTGATGGCGGAAAGTGGAGGTTTCCTCACAACCGGCCGTCCGAAGTCTTGGCAGGACTGCCTGACTAGGCAGTTGAGGTCGGGAGCGGACATTTGCATGACTCTCGACTACCCAATAAAAGCTCGGAGAAGTGGGAAAGGAATCGAGGAACAAATCTACTCATTGTCGGAGAAGGAGAAGGAGACCTTGCTCGAGTGGAACATCGAGAACGTTCGGCAAGAGGTAAAGTGGAAGGGTTGGTTCACCAGTAACTATGAAATTGATTTCCAGCTGTGCGCAGTCATACAAGGTTGGGATTTGAAGTCGACGGAGGTATGTGCGAAGGAGTACGCTGCCCTTGACTTGGACTGCTTTGCACTGGGGGCGGTCTCTACAGATGCATCGGCCAGGGCCAGAAATCTCACGACGGCTCTTAACACAGTGGTTCGCGCACGCGAGATAATCGGGAAGGATAGGTGGCTCCATCTGTTGGGAGTAACGCAGTTCGAGTTCCTGTGGTTGGTCAAGCCTTACATCACGTCATTCGACAGCGCCACATCGCTAATTGACCCCGCGTTCGGCAATCTGATGCTTCCCAATGGGGAACATGCTGGATTTCATCACGGAGAATTCATCGACCCTAGACTCGTCAAGTACGACATTTGGAAGGATGGCGCGTTGAACAAGCCACTGATGGACTTGAGTCCTGACGACGTTGATTATCATAAGGCACAGGAGGTCTATTTCAAGAACTACGTAAGTTACCTCAAGCAGTACTTTTGGTCGTATTCAGAAGGAGTGCAAGAGGTGCTGGCTTGAGCCTGTTCTCAGGTAACGTTGCGGTCTCTCGTCAAGGTCGTACCATCTTACGAATCTCCAACAACAGCTCGCAAAACCGTTTTCCTTTCTCACTTAACCGGTACTCCGTTTGGAGAGGTCTAGTGTCCTTAATCCTCCTTTCTACAAGGCCTGAGGACTGAAGCTGTTTCAACGAGTTGGCGAGGGTACTCCTGCTACCTATGACCTTTGCAAGCAGCTCGGAGTATCTGGCGGTCCTATTTTCCAAAAGATACAGCAGGACTTTTGAGTCGCTCAACTCGAAAATTGTCTTCTGCCAGTCCACCATCATTTCGAAGGGACTAGACTCGTTTGATAAGATGAGAGCGCTGTTTGAGTGGACTCGGTTCTGTTCGACTGGACATACTTATAACTTCTTGACCCAAGCTACGGAATGTGGCCTTCTGTCCAAACTGTGGGAAAGAGGTGTCATCTGATTTCGCACTCTGTCCCTTCTGTGGACAAACCTTGCGGACTGATGGTCGACGTGTTACGACGCCATCCGACAAACCCTCTTCAGACTCATCAGTTCAGAAGCCTCCAGACAGACCCGCTGAAGTGGGTCCAAGCTCCGAGAAGAAGGGAACGGGGCTCACCAGAATACGTGAATATGGTGGCTCAAAGATATCGGTGAAGGGGCAGACTTTCGGGGGAAGGGTGGTGTTGACTAGCCGGAACCTCATCTTCATACCCCCCCACGGGGTTCATCAGTCAGTTGGCTTGGTTAGCATAACCGGCGTAAATTTGCATGGGGAGGAACTGATACTGATGGCGGGCGAGTCTGAACAGGCTCGATTCGGGGTCTATGACAAGACCGAACGCGAGTCATGGATAAGAGACATCAAGAATGCGAGAGAATCGGCGGTCAAAAGAGGGGAGTCCCTCGAAGCAGAACTCTCTGCTGACTCCGACCCCGCACATCTGCCCTCAGTCAGTCAACCAGCGGCGCCCATGGCACAACCTGCAAGCGCTTCATCGCCTGTCTTGACGGAGACTACGAACTTCTCTAAGGATGGGCAGATGAAGTACATAATTATTCTTGTCGTAGGTGTCCTAGCGTTGCTTTTCGGTCTCTATTTGCTAAACGTCTGGTCTTGGAACAACGGCGAGATTGCAGAATGCAACTCCCAAGTTCGATTCTTCTCGCCGAACTTCCCTTGCGGAACCTTTTCTGGAGGCCTTGTGTTCTCAATCGCGGGAATCGCTCTGGTTGGAGGTTTCCTCCTCTCGACCTACGCAGTTTATCGTATGGGCAAGAAGGCGCGCTGATAGGAAAGGCCGTTCGTACCGACTCGCGGTGGTCCTGCAAATACTGACGAAGCGGTCAGAACATAAGGAAGTCAAGACGTGCCTTGGCTATACACAACCGGGATTACTTCCGCCCTTTGCGGAACTAATCATGAGTTTCGTTCTCTTTGTTATCAGTACTACCTCAGCTTCAGGGCTGACTTCCGCCACTTTGAACTTCCCCCCGCCGAAGTGTGGAATCATGATGTCGTCTCCCTTCGTTACTGGAAGGCTTTCCAGTTCGTCTGTCAGATATCGTCCGTCGATTAGAGGGACTGTCTTGAGCTGAACCACCGCCACCCTCTCTGCTGGGAATGCCTTCACCTTCTTGACGACAACAGAGTCGCCCACTGTCACTCCAGCGTTACTCCTGACCAGAGCGTCAATCCTCACGATTCCCTTGCCCTCGTCCGAAGGATACAGATGAAGACATCTTGCGACTGTCCGTCGTTTGCCTCTGATTTCTACAACGTCTCCCTCCGTGGCTTCGAGGGCATCGGTACCGTCGGAGTCTATCCTGATGACGCAGCGGCCCACATCTCTCGAAAGGCCTTTCAGGACTTTGAACCGCACCTCCCGCTCGCCATTTTCTAGGGTGGTGGTCAACCTTGAATACACTGTTGAACCGTCGCCGACGATTACGCCTTTGGCAGACCTGTTCACTGCCTTGGTTACCTTCACCTTGCCGTGCCAGCCTATCTCGGCACCGGGCACGTAGATGAGGCCACCGTAGAGTTTCGCAACGCCGTCACCGCCCCTGCTGACCTCGGAAATAGTGACCTTATACTCCTCTCCGACTCTAGGCGGACGAGGATGGGTAAACATGAGAGGCCTATCAGGCCTGATGCCACCTAAGACTCGACCTGTCACTCCACCGGCAAGGGTGGTTACCTTGGCACCGTCAAAGATGAGTACCACATGCCCGGGCATGTACGAATGTTCCTCCGCCAATCTATGGGTCTCAATAGGATTGTGATTGTCACTAACGAAGAACTTGCATTCATTCTCAATCGCATCGTCTTCGTTCACATCAACCATTCCGTAGTTCTTGCCAGAGCACTTGGCTTCCATCAGGATTGACTGTCTCGCAATGAGTCTTGGAATATTTATGCCTTGGAGTAATTGTGCCTTGCAACTGCCACCAAACAACTTCCCTAACGGGGCGACTTGATTTGCACGGGGGAGTCAGGCATGACATTTCGCCTTGCCTTCAGAACCTTTGCGCGCGCCAACTCGTTGACAGCAACGGGCACTGCCGCACCACTTTGACTGGAAACCCTTTGAATTAGCGCTTCAATTGACAGCCACGGCAGAGAAGTCGAGGCCGACTTTGGTCTGAGTAGATGCCAGGTTCTGGAAAACACACACATTGTGTATATGAGATAGTCTCGATTAGCAATGTAGATTGGTTCGCCTTTCTCCACAAGTAACACGAAGTCTGAACGACTACCTGGATTACCTAGAGTCAGAATATGGCATTCGCATCGAAGCCCGTGACCTGAGCAACAGCATTCATGACAACGTGGAGAGGTATCAAGCGGAATTTGATGCCATGGTTCTAGAGTTCTACGATGCCGTTGACAAGACCGAGAAGAAGGCGTTCAACATTTGCGATTCAATCGAGGAGGATGACCCAACCAATGCAGATGAAAGAATAGATGAGGTGATGGAAGAAACGAGGGGTAAGATATGCGAAGAAGGTGGGAAACTCGCTCGGAGGCTAAATTCTCTGAATCTGCGACTCTCTCAGCGGGTGTCGTCATCTCTCCTGTTGTCAATCAGCAATGATGTGGGACAGCCAGTAGTGGAGGCCTTCGCCGTCAAGTTGGCAAGGTTCCAATTCCTGACTGAAAGTGTGCAAGATGGAACGGCTACTTCGAATGAAGAAAGGGAATTCATGACGTACAGGCGTGAGTTCTTCCCAGAAGGCAGACAACCAGAGAGTGATGGCTTTGGTTGAAATAGAGTATCAGTCTTCAGCTCTGAACTTCTACAGTTGATAGCAAATGATGGTCCCACCACAGATTCGTCAACAGAAAGCTTACGAACTTGTCCAGACACCAACTGGTGTTGTAAAGGTGACATTCAGGAACGCTAATGGTCGTAGATGTGACAAGTGTGGTTGTCGTTGTCCTTGTCTTTGTGCTGATTGTAGACCGTTCTGTTGTTCCAGGAGTCAGCCTTGACGGATAAACCGCACTGGGCACCTCCCCAGAAGGGCTACCAGAAGTTTGCTTGGGTGCTCTTCTTGCCTTGCGACGTTTTCTATGCTGTCTTTGGGGTGCTAATCATGTTCCACCCAATAGAGGAATTCTTCTTTGCTCTCGGGACGTTCCTCTTGGTCTCGGCACTGTCGATGCTGATTGTTGTATTGGGTTCTTTCAGGAGGGGGAAGAAGTGGGCGTGGTACGCTTCATGGTATCACGTCTATCTCCTCGTCCCGCTCTTTGGGCTTGGGGCGCCGTACTACTGGTTTTCCGCTTTCGCGGTCCTTGCCTTCCTGTCGCTGCTGGGACTGCTCTTACCTTACAGAGAGTTCATCCCGAAGAATACGCAGACACAGATTCAAGATTATGCCCCGTGATAGATGCCATGGCAGGTGCGACCAACATCGGCATCAAGAGCTGGTGAACGCTTGATTTGTCCATCCTGTGAAGGACTCATCAACGAAGAGAATCCTGCCTATTGCCCGCGCTGTGGCGTGAAGCTGACTTCTGGAATCCTCGATGAACCCAGAGTCTCGGCACAACCTCCTTCGCCACCATTGCTAGCAGACGCAACTCCTCAGTCTAACTCAACTAAGACCGCCAATGAAATGAAGATGATGCTTGAAAGGATGACCTCTCATGTTGCCAAGAAGCACAGTGTTGTGTTCCTTCGCGTCCCCGACCAGCCTCTTCGACACATTCCCGCGTTCTACGGTAACTACTGCTTGACGTGCAAAGAATTCTTGGACTTGATAGCCGTCCCTCCAATGGTTGATGAGGTGATAAAGAAAGGGCCTGAAGGTTCAAAACCAAAATCTGGTAGTTCGTACGCAGGTGTCGGATGATTCAATCAACGTGGCATGTCTGATTCGGCTTTCCAAGACGGTCCTAGTTTGACTTTCGTACACGCACTGTCCAAGTGGTTTTGCGAGATGCATCACTTTTCGAATCAGAACGTGGGATTCTGGCCCCTAGTGTCATTAGGAAGTGTTTTCAATTCTTCCGCCAAAGGCCTGAATCGGTAGATTCTACCGTAGTCTCAATCCAATACCTTATCATTTCTGATTTCGGAAATAAGTCAAGGATTCATTCATTTGGTTTCCGGAATCACGATTTGCATGATTCTCATCTGCCACCATCTTCAACTTAGTGCCCTGACGTCCAGTACCTCTTGGTAGCACGCGCCATGTGGAACGCGACGTGTCCCGTACCATCGGAATCGCTGGTTCAAGGCGTTTCGGCTGGAATTTGAATCCAAATAGCCAGTTAGGTTGTTCTGGTCAGTAGGCGTAAATCCAGCCAAACCAGCAACCTCTAGCATGAGACGTAGGCTTGTAGTCTTGGGGCTTGTGCTTGGAGTTGTCCTGATTTTCGCCTTCTTCGTTCCTGTGATACCTTCACGTTTTGGGGGTCTCACACAGCCATCTCCATGTGGGAACCCACCGATGACCTGCTATTCTACCTACCCTGTCTACCGTGTCTCTCCCACTCACGCGGTCTTCGGAGTCGGTGGATACCTATGGTTGCTTTCGGAAGGTTGTAACAGCGGCTGTAACAGCAGCACTTGGCACTATGGTTTCGATACGTAGATGCCCGGAAGTTCAGGAACTGCTAGTGCGGGGGTGGGCTTCCCGCCTTCATTTCACTGCCTTTGTCCAACACCATCAATATCGCTGGCTCAAGTCCTGATGTTAGAACAGCAGAATGGCCGACAATCAATACAAAGACAAGGGCAACGACAGCCACACTTCCCACATCTACGACCATTAGAGTTCCTGAACGTTATCTTCACGACGCCAGTTGGTGTCTGAACAAGCTCGTAAACCTCCTCCTGCCCAATCTGTGGTGGATTCATCATTTGTCATCAGCCGTAGCGGTCAAGACCCTGCAAAATGTATCAAGGGGTTCCATCCCCCTTGCCGTAGCAGAGTAGAAGGAATTCCACCCCCTTTGGGGTGATAGTGTAGACCCGTCTCTTGCTCGTCCCTCCCTCTGAAAGGAGCCCGCCTTTTACCAAGGAGGGAAGATTGCGTTGTAGTGCGGCAGATGAAATGCTAGCCTTAAACCTGATTTGAGCGGGGTGTGGGAGGCCACCCGCGACAGCCCTCAGAACATGAACCTTGATTTCCAGTTCGCTTCTACTAGGACGTGGCTTACTTCGTTCCGCATTCTTCGGGTGCCCTCTTAGGCTCATAACTTCTCCTCCTCTGGTTACTTCTCCTCCTTAGTCATAAGCGTTGAACCTCGCAGAGTTGTAAGCCTCGACCCTCTTACTCGGCTCCCTTTACACCATCAAAATCGCTGGTTCAGGGCGGAAGAATGAAGTGGACAGGGTAGCGCGCCCTCAGTTGTTTTGTCGAGTTGTTCCAGTTTAGTTGGTGTTGAAGACTGACCCTAAACACTCATTTCGTAGATGGAGTCCCGTAAAGTATGACTCTACGTGTGCTCGTCTGTCCTGATTGCGGGACGGTTATCGCTCCATTTGGAGAGAAGTTGAAATCGGCTCCTACGCGTGGAACGGTTATCCACGAATGCCCTGTATGCCAGAAGAGCGCGCGCGCGCTTCGAGGTAGACAAGAACGGGGTTGTCGTTCTTAATTTCCCAAAGTGCGGGGCGTCACTTCCTCTTGAGCAAAAGGAATCGACGGGGAAGTGCAAGTTCTGCGGGACTGCCTACACGGTTCCCCGGAAAATCCTTGACCTCATCTGAATGCTCAGGACGCGCACGTGCTATGGATGATTGTAGTTCGGAACTATGTTGAATGTGTAGGTAGGGCTGACGGCAGTCGATTGAGGAATGATGAAAGTCACGTCAGCGCTTGAGATTGGGTTTTGGCCACAGAAACCTGCCCACTGGCCCAACGTCAAGTCCATCTTCGTTGTTGTGACAGAGTTCGGCGCAAAGGTGTAGACTTGGGAAACGTACGACCCTGCCTGACCGAAGCACCCGAAGGATTGGTACCCCCACAGACTGGCGCTGAGTTGCGCGTAGACTGTGTAACTTTGACTGTTCTGCACTTGGAAGGTGAAGGTTTCGGCCGTGCTGTTGAAGGTGTCAGCGATTATCACCAGCGTTGATTGTGGGACAATACTGATGGAAGTCACGGTTGACGTGGAAGTCACACTCGTTGTCTGAATGTAGATGACCGTGTTCGACACTGTCACCACTGTCAGGGTTCGCTGCTCAAGAACTGAGACCTGCTGTTCGAGAGTAGTCAGTTGCTGATTCAGTCCGACCAACTGCTGGCTCAACCCGGAGACTTGGCTTTCCAGATTGGAGTTTTGCTCCGACAAAGTGGAGAGCGCGGACATTTGTTGTTCGATGCTTACGATTTGCTGGTTGACGCTTGAGATTTGTAGGTTGATACCTGCTATCTGGCCCTTCAGACTCGTGTTCTGTTCGGACTGAGCGGAAAAACAGGAATTAGTTGAGTAGATTCCGTAGGCGACGGCACCGATAATGATTGCGCCCACGGCGATTGTTGCGATGATGGAGTAGTTCCCTTGCATGCTGAAGATACGATAGAGTTGATAGATAAGCCTCTCCTGAGCACGTATTCCATCTGTGACTCAGGTTAAATAATATCGAACCACCTTGGATTTTGTGCTTAGGTTCAAGGCCGCCATACCTAGCGATAGATACATCATCGTAATAGGAGTCACACTATTCATACTGGGGTCGGCGGCTATCATTACAACAATCCACTCAAATCCATCAGTGAACTCCGTGCAGACCACTGGCTCAGTTGCAACTAGCACTTCGGCGCAGTCGCAGACCAGCACCCACACTCAAATCCAACCTACGACCCCGGTGGCGACGACGACAACGATAATACCAGCAGGAGACACGATTCAACTGTCGTCTTCTCTAGGGACGACCAGTGAAGTCTACTTCACAGACACGTTTCAAGATTCCGTGCGAGTATCAGGCTCGTTCTCAAGTTCCTATTCGGCCTCGTTGTACATTGTGACGGCGAGTCAGTTCAATTCTGGCGAATGGGTCTTACAATATGTCACAATGTTCGCGGCGTTCAACGGACAAGGCGCACCAACATCAGTGGACTGGAATCTACAACCGGGACAATACTACTTCATCATCGTGAATGCCATGCCAATTCAATCCACGTTTACAACAAGTGATGGGATAGTGGCAGTTCCTATCGTCTGAGTTAGTCAAGCACCACCAAAATCGCTGATTCAAATCCGAGTGTAGTATTGGCCCAGTCGAACTATCACCGAAGAGTGCTCTTGATGAGACGGTGGAATCCCTTCAAGTCCTATATATGCCGAGGTCTACTAAAGGGCAATCAGTCTTGAAGTTCAGTTTCCCGAAGGTTCCGCTTGCTGTCCTGCTTCTTTTTACCGTTCTGGGTTCTGCCCTGGCCTTCTTGCCCGCTCCCGTCTTCGCTCAGAACCCATCGTGTGGCGCTACAATCACGGCGAACACGACTCTGAGTGCCAACGTAGGCCCCTGCGTCGGAAAGGGGCTCGTCATAGGTGCCAACGGCATAACCCTCAACTGCGCCGGGTACGCGATTCGCGGGACAGGCGGCTACGTGGGGGTTAATCTCACTGGGATAAGGGAAGCCACGGTTGAGAACTGTAACGTCACGGGATTTAACTTTGGCTTCGGCCTCTACTACCCATCTTTCAGCAACACTTTCACAGGGAACACTGAGAGCGTTAACTACATTGGCTTCTTCCTCTCGGACTCTTTCAACAACACTTTCACAGGGAACACGGGGAACGACAACCCTGCCGTTGGCTTCTTACTTTCGTACTCCTACAAGAACACTTTCACAGGGAACACGGCGAACGAAAACCCTGGTGATGGCTTCTACCTCGGCGGCTATGCCAACAGCAACACTTTCACAGGGAACACGGCGAACAGCAACGACGGCGGGGGATTCGTCCTTGATGACTCTTCCAACAGCAACATTCTCACCAGGAACACGGCGAACGACAACCGCTGGGGATTCTACCTTCTGGACTCTTCCGCCAGCAATACACTCGCATGGAACACTGCGAACTACAATTCCGAATCTGGCTACAATGACACCACCTCAGGCTCAGGCACTGCGGCGACAGGGAATTTCTACACAACCAACACATGTGTCGGCAATGGTCTCGTCGGGTCGAGCCCGAGCGGGCTCTGTGGTTACATTTCTCTGAGCCCTTCATTGGGTCTAGTAGGCACGGTGGTCACCATCTCAGGCTCCAGCCCCGTCACTTCGCACAGCTTGACCGTCATGTACGACGGTTCGACCGCTGGCATGCCCACGACTTGCACCACGGACGCGTCTGGCGACATAAGCCCTGGCTGCACCTTCACTGTTCCATCCTCCATTCCAGGTCCTCACGTGGTCACGGTCACCGACGGTACGAATAGTCTCACGGCGACGTTCACAGTCGCCCATCCCATCTCCCTCAGCCCTTCGCTGGGCGCCGTGGGCACTTCTGTCACCATAACTGGTTTTGGTCTCCTCGCCTCACAGAGCTTGACTGTCACGTATGACGGTTCTGCCACGGGCATGCCCACGACTTGCACCACGGACGCATCCGGCAACGTGAGCTCAGGTTGCATATTCAAGGTCCCGACTTCTATCTCGGGCGACCACACAATCACGGTCAGTGACGGAACAAACAATCCTACCACGACGTTCACAGTGACGCTCCTCCGCTTGACGTGTGATAGGTCCAAATTGGTCGTGGGTCAAGCGACCTACTGCAAGGCGACGGTCCACGAATCCAGCACTGCCGCACCGACGGGCCATGTCACTTGGTCCAGCAGCAGCCCGGGCAAGTTCTCCAGAACATCCTGCCAACTCCTGTTGTCCAAGAGCTACAGCTATTGCCGTGTGCTATTCACGGCGACCGCCGCAGGCTCCTCGGCAATCCTCACAGCGAACTACGGGGGAGACCTCAAGAACCCTGCAACCGCTGGAGGGTTCAACCTAGTCGTGAAAATGAAAGCCACGACGACGACGGTCTCCTGTGCGCCGAAGTCCGTGGTCGCCGGCTCGCCGACGACCATCACCTGCAAGGCCACGGTGATTGGCTACCATCCGACGGGAACAGTGAGCTGGTCCCAAATTGGCACAAGCTCGGTATCCCTCAACTCGACAACATGCACCCTGGCCAGCTCGAAGAACCCTTACCGCGCGACATGTTCCGTGACAATGACAGGGACGACAGCCGGCATGGTCACGCTGCAGGGAACGTATGGCGGGAATCCGAACAATCTAAGCAGCCACAGGAAAGTCAAACTGGCCGTCAAACCATCCACCACCGCCGCGTTGTCATGTGGTAGCGCAATCACAACAGACGCGATTTTGGGTGGGAACCTCGGCCCTTGCTCAAGTAACGGGCTCGTCATAGGCGCCAGCGGCATAACCCTCAACTGCGCCGGGAACACTATAACTGGTAGCGGCGTCGGCATCGGCGTCAATCTCACCGATGTCAAAGGAGTCACGGTCGAGAACTGCAACGTTACGGGATTTCAATATGGCTTCCACATAGCCGGCTCTTCCGACAACACCTTCGCCGGGAACGCGGCGGACGACAACACTTGGTACGGATTCTACCTGAGCAACTCTTCTAACTACAACACTCTCACTACTAACACGGCGAACAACAACGCCCGTCAAGGCATCCGCCTTTACTACTCATCCTACAACACTCTCACGGGGAACACCGCCAACAGCAACATCTACGGTTTCTGCCTTTCAGCTTCTTCTGGCGACACCCTAAGCGGGAATACTGCGGACAACAACGTCCATTATGGCTTCAACATAGCCGGCACTACCAGCAGCACTTTTACAGAGAACACGGCGAATAACAATCTCGACGTTGGAATCATAGTTGCCTCCACCACTAGCGGCAACATATTCACGGGGAACACAGCGAACGACAATTCCGTGGCTGGCTTCATGTTTGCCCCCGGTTCCAGCAACAACACTCTCACTGGGAACACAGCGGACAACAACACGGGTTATGGCTACTCTGACGCCTCCACAGGCTCGGGCACAGCAGGAACAGCGAGCTTCTATTCTGGCGACGAGTGCAGCGGCAACGGCATCGCAGGCTCTACTCCAAGCGGGCTTGGCTCCCCACAGCCCTAGGCCAATTGGATAACAGCAGACGCTGGTCTACCAGAGTCCATTACCATACTTTCTTGCGTGTCCCAGCACCATCAAAATCACTGGCAACATAGCGTGGTCAGCGTTTGAGTATAGATTCATAGTCCATATTACATAAATCTGAAGAGAACACTGAGACCCCGAAGCTACTTGAAGTGCTATCTCCACCCTGACACCGAAGCGGTTGGAGTCTGCATACACTGTGGGAGAGGTGTATGCGAAGCACATTCCGTGATGATAGGTGGCAGGTTGTATTGCAAGGAAGACGCAAACTCTGTCTTCTCTTCGCGCATGAAATCCAAGGTAAGAGAGAATGAGCGTCCCACGGCTATAACCATCGCTTGCGTCTCTCTGTATGTCTACGGGGGCATAGGAATCATGTTCTCGGTTGTGTTACTGCTGGCGTCAGTCTTCTTGGCGTCCATCCCAATCTTGGGAAGTGGGGTAGCATCAATCCAGCTCTACGCAATCGGTGGTTCAATCCTCATTGTGGCTCTCCTCGGTATATCAGGGGGATACATGATGTGGAAATCACAGAGGAATGGCGGATATGTTTCTGCTATCTCCCTTTTTCTTGGCCTAATCATTGCAATAGTCCTGTATGCATCCGCGCCTTCCCTTTCAGCCTTGGAAACCTGTCTAACCTTCTCAGTAATCAACATAGTCTTATTGGTTCTTATCTCACTCGGATGGGAATCTTTCTCCCAGTTTGAACCCAGACAATTAGACTCAACCTAGAGAGTGCACTGTTCTTTTGAGTCCATTACCATGCATGGCTTTTGTATGTGTTCAAATCCGGTCGTCCCTATCTGAACCTATGACTGCACCTTTATTTGAAGCATGGACCTTCCTAGAATCCGTAGAGAACACGAATACTGCTAACAATCGCGAATAGGTCAAGGCATTGTTTCCGCAGGACGGCCTGCGAACGCCCTGAAAGGGCGAGCAGGCCCTACAATGCCGTCCTGCCTGCATGGACACGCATGAAAGAGGGACCCGCATGACACGGGAACCCCTCTGGTCGTATGTGCTGGTCAGAAATAGACCGCAAGAAAAAGGTCTAAGACAGAATTGTGATAACACGAAGTGAACGACAGAATTGTGATAACACGAAGTGAACGACAGAATTGTGATAACACGAAGTGAACGACAGAATTGTGATAACACGAAGTGAACGACAGAATTGTGATAACAC
>Ga0116131_1001150_pt1 | contig 16771 bp, 20 predicted proteins | sample June2015DPH_17_1_FD_89734 | JGI IMG/M metagenome (GOLD analysis project Ga0116131, IMG submission 89734) | Peatland microbial communities from SPRUCE experiment site at the Marcell Experimental Forest, Minnesota, USA - June2015DPH_17_100 | ecosystem: Environmental > Terrestrial > Soil > Wetlands...
ACACGAATATCAGAACTTATTTTCCATGTAGCTTCATAAGTTATTAGACCAGTATATTTATTTCCTTTTCTAGTTGGAAATAGCATCTTAATTTCTTGTAATTCTGCTTTCGATGGTTCAACTATTTTCTTATCTTTCTTTGCTGCTAATTGTCTTTCTTTAAATTCGATAATTTTTGTATGCTTAACTTCTGGTACATAAGATTTCCATATATTTAACCAATATGCTTTTGAACCTTGAGGAAATTTCTTTATTTTATTACCATCACTATCATAAGTAATACCTAATAATTTTACATTTTTATAAAGTTGATTTCTTACTAATTCATCTTCTGGTTTATCTAGAATAAATTTATCTTTATTCTTATTTATACTCTTCTGAACTTTATTTGTTTTGAGTTCAATATCTTTTTTAGTTTTTTTTAATACCTTCATTTTCTTTTTAGGTACATCTTCATCATCGTCAAAATTAATGGTGAGTTTCTTTTTTAAGTCTTTCTCTTCAGCTAATTCCTTTTTAGCTTTAGCCAATTCCCTTTCCAATTCTTCTATTCTACTTGCCGTTTTTCCCTTGGGCATTATATATAAGGAATAGATATTTTTTTCTATATTATAATAACGCGAGTAGTCTTTAAGTATTTTTATTAATTCTTATAGTCTTATAAATAAGAATTAATTAATTAATCAGTTTGAATAGCTTCTAGTTGTTCCTGTGCCATTCTTTCTTTCTTTTTTAAATAATATTTTTGACGATATTCAAGTGCGTTTGAATATTCAAAATCATGTTTTGATTTTCTAATTGATACTATGATCTTAGGAGGTCTTAATGCTCTCTTTTTCGCATTATATATACGCGTTTCTTTTGCAAAGCATGGTCGGCATACAGTCTTATGCCCAGTTTTATTATTTTTACGATATTCAGTAATTGGTTTTGATAACTTGCAGTCTTTGCATATTCTCATTTCGATATTTTCACTCATTATTATATTAAATATTCTAGTCTTTATATATATTTCAAATATATAAAAATTATTTAAATAAACTCAATAATAAATATAACATTCTCCAGATCCTTTTTTATTGGCTAATGCTTCTTTCAATGGATTTTCAGGCATTTCTTCTGGTAATCTTATTAAATGTTTGTCATAATGCAATACATATGGTACTAGAGGAAATACTGGGGGATTTATAAGTTCTCTATCATAATAATCCATTGTCCAAAAGTTAATAATAAATTTAAATGCTTTCATCAATTCATCTAAACATTCAGCTTTATCTTCATGTTTCTTTAACTGAATACATTCATCCATTTTTTCAATTAATCCTTCTAACTCTTCATTGTCAATTTCCAACACATTTGATAATAAACTTTTTAATGAATCTAATCTTGCATTTAATTGTTTTATCGGAACATGTTTATTTCTTTCTAATAATAGTTTCATTGCATCTAATTCTGATCTCAATGAATATAAAATTCCAATAGTTGAATTTAATACATATGCATATTTATTCAATAACAAATCAATAAAATTCATATCAATACCTTCTGCTTTATACACAGCTTCTCTTAAAACTTCTGGTCGTTTATGAAAGTACTTCAGCAAAGCGAATGAGCGCTTTGCTAATTTGAACGGACTGTACTCAAAATCAGAGTAATAGAGCTTTTCAATGTCAGGAGGCAATGATGCAGCTGCATCTCTAGTTTCTTCTAAATCAACATTGACAGGAGTAAAATTTTCACCTTCACCTAAACCCAAAGCAATATAATTTGTAATTTCTAGAAATTTGTTATTGCTAGTCCGCGTTAACATATCTATTTTAACAGCACTATGATCTAATACTGCTTCACTCAAATAGTATTTTCTATCTAACATTACATAACCATTTTCAACATCCTTTAATTTCCATCTCAAAGTAAAGTGTTCTCTAAATAAATTATAAATAATATCATAATCTCTTCCATCTGGACTTTTTTTATTTATAATATGATTAATAACTCTATTTTCATCTTTACTCAATAATCCCATTTGATATAGTTCGTGTGGAATAACATGCATTTCTTCTGACAATTTATATTTGTTATTTTCTAATTTGCCAATTTCAAAATAATAGCGCTTGTCAATACCTGCTTTTGTCTCACTATAAAAATGATCTTTCTTTTTAACAATTCTGTTAATTGTTTTTTGAATTTCTCTTGCAACTTTATTCCCTAAATCTTCTAATGAAGTAGCATTCAAAACCAATTGTTGCGCATCGATATCGCCATAAAATGTAGCGATCCTATTTACAAAACTGCCATAAGCATCAGCCATTTTATAACCTATATTTGGATTACCCAATGAAATCAATTTAAGATCCTTTATCACTTCTCTAGGCAAAGTTCTAATATCTTTTGATTGGACAAATTGATCGGCACTGTAAAACGATTTAATAATTTTTCTGTTATTATAATCAACTTTCATATATAATAATAACAGATTTTAATATTTTGGTTTTTTCTTTTTTGCATATGCGGGACCAAAAGGATTAAACGGTAATAATTCTTGACCGCCATGCATTTGTACATAGTCATCATGATTGTACAATCTATGAACTGAAGTTCTATAAGGTGGTTGTGGACGTTTTTTCGGATCATAAGGATTGAGTTCAAAATAAACTGGTGTGATAATTCCACCTGCTCTTTCCGGATTTTTTTTCTTAGCATATGCTGCTTCATTAATATGATATTGATTCATATAATTGAGTTCTTGTTTAATACTTTGTTCTTGAGCTAATCTTCTTAACGTATCTAGTGGCATAGTTCTATTAGGTGTTTGTAAATGAGGTTGTTCACGATCAGCTCTATATTTTGCTAGCATATCAATTCTACGTTGTAATTCATCAAATAGAAGTTGTCCTTTTACATCTGGTACATAACCTTCTTCTTCCGGTTTTAAATGTTGAGCAATATCTTGTAGAGATTTACTTAAATCTATATCAGAAGTTCTTTGATTATTCATATCTACTTTTCGATTAGTTTGTAAAGGTGCCATTGAACCAGCTATTTGTATGTATCTATGAAGATTGTGCAGATCCATTATATAATACAATTATATAATAAATTTAATATCGGATTTAATAACTTGCAGCTGCTCTACTCATTGCTTCACCATAAGGTATATTATGTGCCTTAGCATATGCTTTTACATGTTTAATCCATGGTGAAGTAGTTCCTCCTACTCGTTTACGACGAACTACACGTCTACGACCTTCACCTTCTCCTTCTCCAGCTGCTCTTCGGTGATGAACTCTACGTCTACCAGCTCCTTCACCTTCTCCAGCTGCTCTACGACGATGAACAACTCGTTTTCTACCAGCTGAAACACCATAACCATCATAATCTCCATAATCTCCCATACCTAGTAATTGAGATAATGCATGAACCATATCTTTCTTAGGTGCTGCTCGTTTACGAACTACTCTTTTACGTCCGGCTCCTTCACCTTCTCCTGCGGCTCTTCGAACACGTCTTTTTCTAACACCTTCACCAGCTGCTTTTCTGGGACGGCCAACTCGTCGCTTTCTACCAGCTGTGACACCTTCACCAGCTGCTTTACGACGATGAACTACTCGTTTTCTTCCGGCACCCATTTTAATTCGGCCACGAAGTAAAGCCATGATTTTATCATGCAAATCTACACGATCATATGCATCAGTCATTGTTAATTATATTAATACTTAATATAATAATTTTTTAATTAATTCTATATTAATTTTCGTATTATATTAATTATCTTTATATCTCATGTAAGTATATAATTAATGTCAAGCGTAGAGGCACTATTACAGCCTAATAATTATAATATTTGGGCTCTTTCATTTAATGGTCAAACAGGTCCTTTTGCAGCCGGTCCAACAGGTCCTGGAGGCCCAACAGGATCTACTGGAGGTTCTGGTATCCCTGGGCCTATTGGTTTAGATGGTGCTACAGGTCCAACAGGTCTACAAGGTATAATTGGAGCTACTGGTCAACAAGGTATAACAGGAAATACTGGAGCTACTGGTTTAGGAAGCACAGGAGCCACTGGTCCAATAGGTCCAGGTGGTGGTGCAACAGGAAGTACAGGAGTTACAGGTTCTACTGGTGCAACTGGAGCAACTGGTCCCGGAATTACTGGAGCAACAGGAGTTACAGGAGCAATAGGAACAACTGGACCAATGGGAGCAACTGGACCAACAGGTATTCAGGGAAACACAGGAGCTACTGGCCCAACAGGAATTAAAGGTGATACAGGTGCAACAGGAATACAAGGAACAAATGGTCCAACCGGAATTAAAGGTGACACTGGTCCAACTGGAATTCAAGGTGCAACTGGTCCAACTGGTATTCAGGGTGCAACTGGTCCAACCGGAATTAAAGGTGACACTGGCTCAACAGGAATTAAAGGTGATACAGGTGCAACAGGAATACAAGGAGCAACTGGTCCAACTGGTCCAAATTATACTACATCAGCTAATCAAATTTTAACTACTAATGGTTCAAATGTTGTTGGTAGTTCATCTTATGCAACTGTATGGAATGAAATTGCATTAACTCCTACCCAAATTAATATTGGATTGGGTGCAACTGGTGTTGGACTTTTTGGAGTTGTTATAGGTAATGGATCAGGTAATACTGGAACTTTTGGAACCGTTGTTGGTGCTAATTCAAATTGTAATGAAGGTTATGGAACTGTGATTGGAAGCAATGGCACTCTTGCTTCTGGTACAACTGGTTCTACAATTCTTGGTTCCAATAATACTATTAATTCTGGAGCAAATTATGCTACAAATATTGGTTATACCAATACAATTGAAAGTGGAGCTTTTAATGGTGTTATAGTTGGAGCTCATGCAACATTAAACAATCCAGATTCTATTATTATAGGTGGCAATGGAAATGATAATCATAGTGGTGATATTTGTATAGGATTAGATGCAGGCAGTGGAAATGAAACTCCTGGTAATGGTGTAATTTATATTGGAAATATAGTATCACCATTACCAGGAGTCACAGGAACAGGAATAAGATATCTTCCTGTATTTATCAATGGAACCTCATATAATATGCTTTTTGGACCTACTGGATTTGTTGGTCAAACTGGTGCAACTGGCCCAACTGGATTTACAGGTGCTACTGGGCCAACTGGAGCTACTGGAGCTACTGGTGCCACTGGTCAAATAGGCCCTACTGGTGCCACTGGAGCTACAGGTTTTACTGGTCCAACTGGAATTCAAGGTGCAACTGGTCCAACTGGTATTCAGGGTGCAACTGGAGCTACAGGAGCTACGGGTCAAACAGGACCTACAGGACCTTTAGGAGTGTCAGGTTACATACAAATTTATAATGCTGTGGGATATACTGGTTCTTCTGGTGTTACTGGTGGTCACAGTGGTATATATCTTGCATTTGATGCATTTGATACTGCTTCAATTTCAAATAACTTTACATTGACTTCTAATAATTTAATAACATTTAATGGTGCAAATGGCACTCCAGTATATATAAGTGTTGTAGCAAATGTACGAACAGATAATGGATTTGGTACTGGATTTGGACATATTTTATCGATATATCAGAACGGTTCTATTTCACCATTGATAATTAACCAAAACAATGCTACAGTATATGGAACTATGGTATTAAATGGAGTATTAATAGCTAATAATAATGATACTTTTAAAGTATATTGTACAGTATATGGAAGCGCCAATGGTTCAGTATGGTCAGTTCCTATTAACGGCAATTCATTAACAATATTTACATTAAATTAAAATTTAATTATCTAACTATATAAATATATAATTAAATGTCTTCAATTGAAGGAATTCTTGTTCCAAATAATTATAATTTATTTTGTCGACTAGCTAATGGTTCCCCATACAATCCGGGTGGTGGTGGTCCCGTAGGACCTACTGGAGTAACTGGTGCAACTGGTTCAATAGATGGTTATTTAGGCCCTACTGGACCAAAAGGAATTACTGGACCATCTGGATCAGGTGCCGGAGGAACAGGTGCTACTGGACCAATTGGACCTACTGGGCCAGCTGGTAATGTAGTTACTCAAGCAAGTTTACAACAGGTAACTGGACAATATTATGGATATCATAATATGACAACTCCTGCAATTGGATTTAGACAATCCATTATAGCAATACCTACACCTAAACAAAATGCCAATTATACGGTACATTTAGAAATAGCAGGTAATTGGCAAACTCCTACTATAGCTACATCTTCATATGTAATGGATTTATCATTTCAATATAGTGCAGGTACTTGTTCAAATTTAAGTAGTACATTGCAATATAATAGTGGAATTGGTGGCCGTGGTCCTTCTTTTGGTATTCAAGCAAATATTGTTGCTGGTGTTGTCGTTCAAGTCAGTGTTAATGATAGTACATATGCTATAGATTGGTCCACTACTTATACTATCGTATATTCACCTCATTAAATAAATAATTTACATATATTTATATCTCTAATATAAATATATAATCAATGTCAAGTGTCGAATCCCTTCTTCAAGTGAATAATTATGATATTTGGGGACTTACATTAAACGGTCAAAATCCAAGTGGAGGTGCAGGACCCACAGGACCAACAGGAGCCACAGGTCCATTAGGTATAACAGGCGGTGTGACTGGATTTACAGGTCCTACTGGCGCAATTGGTGATACAGGTGCTCAAGCCGGAAATACTGGACCATTAGGACCAACAGGACCAACAGGAACACCAGGAACAGTAACAGCAAATAGTATTAATGCAATTAAAGGTTCATATACTTCTTATGCAGTAGCTCCTAATAACCCAGCTGGTTCTAGTCTTCTCATATGCCTTCTTCCTGTTGTTACAGTTAATAGTGCATATACAGTACAAATTACTACAACTGGCTTATGGAGTAATGGTAATTATACAGTCGCAAATATATTATGTAATTATTATGTCAATGGATCTGGAGTACCTGTTTCACTTACTTATGCCCAATCTTTAACTGCTGGTTCCAGTCCAAGTCTTGGTTTTCAAATAGCAATTAATGCTATTGATCAAGCAGTAGCTGTTTTTGGAGGAGATCAAAATAATAATATCGGATGGGTAACTACGTTTACAATAACAACTGCATCTTAAATTATTTATCACAAATTATATTTCTATTATATAGTTATATAATCAATGTCCAGTGTTCAATCTCTATTGCAAGAGAATAATTACGATATTTACTATCGATCACTAAACGGGATTTCTAGTTTCATATCTATAGGAAATACAGGACCTACTGGACCTACAGGAGCACAAGGAGCATCTCAGGCTGATTCTGGACCTACGGGAGTAACTGGTCCTGCTGGTCCTACAGGTATTGGTACTTCTTATCCAGGTTCCATAGGTCCCACAGGTCCAGAAGGTCCAAATAATCTTAGTAGTGCAACATTGCAAACTATAACACGTAAATATAGTTCATATACAAGCACTGTAACTCAATCATCATCAGCAGCAGTCGTAATTGCTAGTTTTGTACCATCATCAATTATACCTAATTCGTCTTCTTGTTACATTAATGCATCTGTAACAGGGACTTGGAGTAATGGTGTTACTACAACTGGTATAACTTCAAGAATTTTTCTTATTGGATTTAATGTAGGTGCTTCCGGTTTACCTAATACTGCTCCAGGAGCTAGCACCGTCACTCGTTATTCTGCTCAAAGTGTAGCTCCAAGTTTTGGTGTAAATGTTATTAATAATGGTTCAGTTGTTCAAATAACAGCTGGTGATAGTTCTGCTAATATTATTACTTGGGTTGTATCTTATGATATTACTTACACACAATATCCGGCTTCATAAATAATTATTATCTAAATTAAATTATATAATCAACATGAGTTCAGTCGAAGCACTATTACAGCCGAACAATTACAATATCTATGCCCTTAGTTTTAACGGTGCTACAGGTGCTGTGTCAGGACCAACAGGAGCACAAGGTGTTACAGGCCCAGCAGGACCAACTGGTCTTGATGGTCTAACAGTGGTTGGCCCTCCTGGACCAACAGGTTCACAAGGAGCCACAGGAGCACAAGGAGCAACAGGAGCTCAAGGAGTAACAGGATTGGGTGCAACAGGTCTACAAGGTGCCACCGGTTTACAAGGTGCCACAGGACTCCAAGGAGCTACCGGTTTACAAGGAGCCACTGGTTCACAAGGAGCAACAGGAAGTCAAGGAGCCACTGGTTTACAAGGATCTACTGGTTTACAAGGAGCCACAGGAGCTACTGGTGCTGCTGGTTCAGGTTCTACTGGCCCAACTGGTTCTGCTGGAGTAACTGGTGCCATAGGAGCCACTGGACCTAGTACAGGAATGCTTTATTGGAGTACTGGTTCTGCTGCTATGAGTAATTATTTTATGTTGTATGGTAGTCAAACTGCAAGTGAATCTGCTGCTCAATTGGTAATGCCTTTTTCAGGTACTTTTACAACAATATGTGCTTATTTATCTTCAACTGCTAGTTCTAGTACTACTTTTACTCTTAGATTAAATGGTGCAAATACTGGATTAAGTGTAGGCATACCTCCTTCTTTTCAAGGAGAACAATCATCAGTAAATATTCCATTCAGTGCATTTGATTTAATTTCTTTAGAAATCACTTCAGGACCTCCAGGAGCTGTTGCTTATGTGAGTGTAGCATTTACATAAATAATTAAATATCTAAATTATTAATATAATGCCAGTTCATAAAGGAAAAGATTTTTATCAATGGGGCAAACATGGTAAAAAATATCATTACATTTTAAATAATAAAAAATCACGCGAATCTGCAAAAGCTAAAGCAGCTAAACAAGGCCGAGCAATTAAAGCCAGCCAATCAAAAAGATTTATTTAATGATCAATAATAATTTAATATCTAAATTAAATTATATAATCAATGTCAAGTGTCGAAGCGCTTCTCCAACCAAACAATTACAATATCTATGCCCTAAGTTTTAATGGTGCAACAGGTGCAGTGCCAGGTCCAACAGGTCCCCAAGGCCCTACAGGTCCAATACCTACAGTGTTGCCTGGCCCAACAGGACCAACTGGTGATGCAGGTTCAACTGGTCCTGCTGGTGCAACTGGTGCTATAGGTCCAACTGGAATATCTGGTGCTGGTTATGTGAGTGTTTATGGAACTTGGCCTAATTTATTAGAAAATTCAGAACAATATGGTATAGGTGCTGGTTCTGCTGCATCATTTGCTAGTGGTTCTAATATTATCTTCAATTCACTAATAGGTCAACAAGTCTTTCCTTTTTCTGGAGATGCCACTTATAATCTTTCAACTGGTGCACTAACTATTAATACTTCTGGTGTTTATCGATTTCTAGTTACATTACTTGATGCAACACTTGCAACTGCACAAAGTTTTGCTATTAAGGATAATGGTACTGCAATATTTGAAGCAAAACAAGCATCTGCACAAAATAATACACTCACCTTTTGTGCTACTTTTGATTTAGTGGCAACTCATGTAATTACTATTCAATCAACAACATCTACATTTACTCCAGTGGTCGGATCACCATATACTTGCACTTTAGATATGGCACGTATAGGTGGTTAAATAAAATATAATTAATTTAATCATATTTTATATTTATAAATATTTAATGCATTCGATGTTTTAGAGTTGATCGGCGCATTCTGGCACCTGCTCTCACACCATAGGCCGAAACACCTCCTTCGCCTTCTCCTTCACCTTCTCCTAAACCAAGTAGAGGAGCAACATAAGGAGCTACTGATTTACCAATATCAAAGGCTGTTTTAGCGTAAGGTTGAATTCTATGCCAAATGTCAATGAGCTTATTCTTTAAAGTAGTTAAAAAATTGCCCCCGTTAATATGTCTCACATCTTCGTACGTAAGAAGGGCATGACCACTCTGTTTGTGGGCATCAAGAATATCATTTGAAGTTAGGACCCCTACTAAGGTGCTTGTTTGGCCGTTGAAAATACTAAAGAGGCCTTGAGAAATAGTTACAATATATAATGTTGGCGTAATCGCATAGGGAGCAACGTTCTTAAATGTTCCGGTGACCTGCAGTGCTATTTGGGCTAGCTTACCCGGAGCATCAAGTGATTCTACAGCTTGATGCTCCCTTAAATACCTTTTTCACTAGACATTTCCGTCTAGATCATAAAAACTATAGATTCTACTCTATAGCACTCTTTCGAGTGGGGGTGGACTATACCTTAAGCCAGTTCAGGTTGATTAGACCGTCAAAACTGACCGATAGCAACGTAGTCTCTGAGGACTTGATCATATTCTATCATATCGAACTTAGATCAAAACCTGCGGATTGCCCATTTATTGTTAATTAAAACAAACATCTCTTAAGTTTTTCCTATACCAAGGGGTATTACCTCTGCCATAATTAACCTTTCGGATAACTACTTAGGATTAAGAGTTTTAGGGGGTTCCCGCATATCACTATCTTGCTTAATTGAATTATATTCAATCAAACTAGTAGGTTATATTAAAGTTATATTTATACTGTTTATCTAAATAGGTGATATAACAACCTATTTAGCAGCCTACTATTTAGGGCCAGAATTAAATCTTTCAAGCTGCAGCAAGTGCATTATTGAAAGAGCTATTAAAAGACCCTATATCGAGCATATCAAGTGCCAAAACAGAACCTGTTCCCGAATATTGATTGGCAGCAGTTCCAAAGCCTGCTCCCATCACTAAACTATTATTTTTTTCCCCGCTCCAGGCAGTCCATGTCATATTGCAGCCGTTTTTGACACTTAGCCGATACAATTCTCTCTTAGAACAAGATGCCAGTACTGAATTTCTATTAGCAAACTGAATTGAAATATTTTCCAAGGCTAAGAAGGTATCCGGAGTGAATGGGTTAGCATATAACATATTATTATTAGCTCTGGCGAAAATATATAATTTAGAAGGAATAGAGCTGAGCTGCACGTTATTTGAACTAATTTGTTGGACCTGTCCAGGTGCCATACTACTAAAGTCGGTTGGGTAACGCTGTACATCAAAAAACGGGTAGTTAAACACTTTTGACATGTTTGCTGATTTATCAACCAATTGGGGCTGGAGGTATTGAAAGGTCAAAAGAGGTTGAGATTGATTATATGAGAATGCCGGACTGAAATTTGAGAATTGCATTGTTGATGTAATAGTTGTTGGAGTAAAAGCAACACCACTTCCATTATGACCAATATTATCAATTGCAATCATTCGGTTAGCATTATTAATAAAGTTCAAATTTAGATCAAAAGTTGTTAGGTTAAAGAATCCGCTCTCATCATGACAAAATGAGCCCCAGAAGAGGGGTGAGAGGAAGATCGGAGTCGAATCCACAAAATCAAGAACACTTGTACAAGTTGAAATGCCCATTCCAGCAGCATTATTGACTTGTGATACAATAGTGAAGGGGAAAGCTTGAGGAGCTAAGTCATCAATACCATCTTGATAAAGTGCCATCGGTGATCTTGCAGCTCCATAAAGGTCTCCAAATTGTTGACTTTGGCAGCAACCATATGTAGATGTAGCTGAATATTCACTTGCTTTGAGACGTCTATCGATATTAAAGTGCTCAACAGCCGACATAACATCAGATATATTAACGGAAACTGCTTGGTTGTTTAATGTCATAATCATGCTCTCGAGAGATTTCATAACCGGGTACGATCTTATTGCTACTTGTGCATAATTGAATAGAAGTACTCCAGGATTTAGTCCTGTAGCAACAACTGTTACTCTTACTGGGGTCTGTAAATGAACACGTCGATCAATCCAAGTTTGGGCAGTTGGAGGTGCAGAAAATTGAATTGAGCTAGAAGAAATTGAGGTAGTTGTATAGGATTTGTAAAGTATATCAGCCGCACCACGGAGGACTGGGTATATGGCGGGGAAACTGCATACCCTAGGGTCATTTATAACCACAGGATTCAAACGATCAATAGCTAGAGACATAGTTTTTATTATAATCTTATATTAGATTATAATTTAAGATTAAAATAAATCATATTATAGATATTTTATTTTTAGACATTTTTTAATTGCTGATTTCTATATAACTTCTTTGAAAAGAAACCAATTGTAAGAGAAATTGCATCAAATGGATCTATATATATTGGATAAAAGTTATTTAATCTATCTACCCACCAGAATGTTATATCTATTTTTCTTAGAGGTGCATCAGAATTAAGATCAATTAATTTATATGGTCCAGATGCTGTAAAAATAGCGACTGATCTTTGCTGGCCCGGTGCTAAGAGGTCCAATGAATAGGATGATAGAATAGGAATAGAATTTGCTGTTGATAAATTTAAACCACCTGGATTTGGATAATATTCTTTTTGAATTGGTATTGAATTTGTAGTTATAACGATTTTCCTGATTGAATTCAAATAATCTATACTGGGATACTCTTCTGAAATAAGATATGCTGCAGTAGCTCCAGTTCGTAATCCTGTTCCAATTGGGACTGGAGCAATTTGTGAATCATCATATGCTATAGCTGGCCAATTCCAGATCTCAACACGACCATTATTTTCTACAGTATAGAAGCTAAGCGTATTATAGAAGCATTGATAATTGAAGAATACAGTCCAATGGTACCCTGGAGGTGCTCCACCATTTTGAGTTGTGAATAGAATAGGCATAACACATTTTATTAATCCATCATCTGAATCATAAATAAAATAAGGCCAGTTATCGCCACCTCCTGGTGATCCGGCATTGATCCATGATTGTTGCAAACTGTAATTCAGCATGTCTACATAATGATTGTAATCATATACGTAGTAATAAAGTGGATTAGTTGGATTATTTGTTAAAGATTGAATTTCAGTCCAATATGTGACATTAACTGGAAAATTAGCAGCTGAAGGATTTGGAGTGCCGTTAGGAGGAGTAGCTGGCGGTACATTTCCATTTTGCTGTAAGCAGCAACCCACAACATATGGAGTTTTATTCGGATTTAAGTTTCCATAAGTAATTGTAAATATTGTTGGATTAATTATTGTAGCAGCAAAACTTACAGTAATTACTGTTTGGCTCACATAACCTGTGACTGTTCCAGATATTCCAGCAATTAAAATTGGTCCACCAACCATTGCTGGAGTAAAGAAAGTTTGAACTCCAGTTATTGTATTTCCAACTTGTGTACCATATGCTTCATATATATCAGGATGAATAAAAGGCATAACAAAGAGTGGTAACTCGCCAAGTGGTATTTGGAAACTAGTAATTGCTGCATAATATTGACTAGGATCTTGAAGAATAGGCTGATCATAGGTTACATTGTATACTGCTTGGACTGATGAATTGATATCTGGATTTGTATTTGTCACGGATATGTTTAAATACACGTTATCGGCATTTGATTTCTGGCTCATTATATATTTATATTTGATAAAAAAATAATGTTTAATAATTTAAATCGGGCGAAGTTAAATATGTCACAATATCATCTGAATTAGCATGCTTAAAGACATCCGCAAATATATTTAATGGTAAATTGCGCATCACCAATCTAAGGCTGCTCCACCTTCCGCATGTGGAAATCTGATTGCCTTTATGTTGAAACGGATATTCATTATATGTTAAATTTTTATATGGTGAATTATAAAAGAGGGCAGTTAAATGTGGATACCATTGATCCGATATTTTTCTAAAATTTTTTGGAATCCACTTGAGCTGATTGTCCAAATAGTTTCCGTAGCTGTCAAAAAATTCTATAGTATTTTCATCTTGTTTGAATACTGCACACCAATGACCATAATCTTTCTTGAGTTCATAAAGTAAGAAAATAGCTCCATATGGTTCTAAAAGCTCATCCAAAGTTTTATATTTATGTAATTCAGAATATAAAACTACTTTGGCTCTTCCCTCAACTAATTGCATTACATCTTTATCGGATAGAGCTATACTTTTTAATTCTTGTAATTTTTGAGTATTAATTTTCTTCATTTATATTAATAGTCTAGATTAAATATGTCCCATTTGAATATAAAACAGCCATCGGATAATTCCTCATTACAGTTACCCAACGGCTTGGCAAATGCTTTATTTCCTCTATTTGTTTTTTATCTAATCCAAAATATACCTGCAGGCAGTATTGTATACCATGCCACGAGCCACTTTTTGGAAAAAAAGTAAAATTTTGTAATTCGTTCATCACCGTACGACCAAACTTTCTTTCATTTGGATTTACTAAATGATTTGTTAAAATAATAGAAATGTCCATTTTTCTACCTACTTCAAGAATATCAACAATTAATTTATCAATTGCATCCTTTATTTCTTTATTTCCGATGGTATTACAATCATCAAAAATAATTAAGCTACCAGTTTCAATTTCATCAAGATCAATCGGATTATCTATAATTGAATCATCAAGAGTAACTTGTATTACTTTTAATTTCTTATAGGCAGGATCATCTTTATGGTCAGTTCTTGAAAATAAATAAATATCATTACCTGGAAATTCTTTTTGGAATGTCAGTGCAAGCTGTACACTATAAGTCGATTTTCCTGATCCTGCTGCTCCAGCCACGTAATTTACACTTCTATTCTGATTGTCCATTGTTGGGAATAGCTGTCCTTTTCCTAAATTAATTTCTCTCATTCCATCATCATCATAATTATCATCAGCCTGTATGTATATTTTTTTTCCTTTTTTTGGTCCTGAAACTACAACAGCAATTTGCTTCCCTGAGTCATAACTTAAAGACATTATATAGTTTATTTATATAATAATTTTAGAAAAATTAAATATCTAAAGGAATATATATAAATACATATATAATCTCTATGGCTTCAAAAAAAGTAATACAGAAGAAATTTAAACAAGATAAATGTGTATCAGATTACAATGTGGATGAACTTGATTATTTAGCAAATCCATTGGGAAAAGCAAATTTTAAACAACCGATTAAAAAAGAAATTAAAAAAGAAGCCGAAAATAAATCTTGGACAGATAAAGTTAAATGCGAAGTGTGTAATAAAGAATATGCGCGCTCTGGGGTAACATCACATCGTGGAACTAAGTTACATCAATACAAATTATCAATGAGTCAAAAATTCATTGGACTTTTGGATAAAAATGTTGATAATTTAAACGCAGGAAAAAGAAAAATTAATATATAGTATAATTATATATAATGCCGAAAATTAATATTGATTTAGGAGATCAGTTAAAATTAGCAGATGAGTGCTATGTAGTCTTAAAGATGATTAAAAAAATTCCAGAAGTGATTGTTAAACCTGAAATTATTCCCGAAACAAAAGAAAAAAAAGAATATACATTAGAAGATCTTAAAAAAGACCAAAAACTACCGAATAGAAAAAAACAATGGGGTAAAACAAATGTTATATGCGAAGAATGTCTTGATGTTACTACAAAGGCAAATCAGTGGCGCCATTTAAAAACTAAAAAACATACTCAAATGTCTGCTATAAATTCAAAATTATATAAGCCAAGACAACGAAAAGCTAAAATTATTGAACTGAAAAAATGGTATAATTTAAAATGAAAAATATAATATATAATATATAATATATAAATACAGTAAAAATGCAACTTGATTTTTTTAAGGAACTCAAATTCGCCGAAACTTTTTATGAAGCCGCATGTAAAGGGCTAGAAGAAAGCGAGTACCCTCCTAAACCATTAATTTGGCTTGCTAATGCAGGTGATTATGTTAATGCATGGGAATTATTAAAAATGGATTTATTATCTGAAGAAGATCCTGAAAGAAAGGCAGATATTAAACAATTCTTGTCTTGTACGATTGCAGTATATACTAATTTTATGTGTAATCTAAGTCGTTTATATGTAAATAATATGATGCCTCCAGATGAAATTCCAGTGAAAGAAGATAGCGAAGATGATTCAGATAAAGGAAAAGGAGAAATTACTGATATGGAATATTTGCAATTTCCAATAGAACAAACTTTAAATGAATCAAGTAATTCAGTCCCGACAAATATTTTATAAATAGAATATATAGATGGCAGCATTTCTTCCAATAATACTTAGAGTTTTAGGAGCAGTTGCTGTACCAATTATTTCAAAAATAATCGGATCCGGTAATTTAATTAAGCTAGATGATATTCCAGGATATGCAAATCAATACAAAATTATGTTAAAAAGAATGAAAGATAATAAATTCGATAAGAAAGATATTATGGCATTTGAAAAAGCAACTACTATTGATGATCTAGAAAAAATTCATCAAAATTTGAGAGGTCCTAAAAAAACAAGAATGGAATTTTTTATAAATCATTTGAAGAACTCTTTACAAAAGGAAGTAAAGGCAGTTGTTAAGAAGATTCATAAAAAACCAACAAAAACACTTTTAAAGAAAAAGAAAGTTTTGAAGAAACAAATTAAAGGATTTCCAAAAACTAAAGATAATGTTCAATCAGTTGTATTTGATAAAGATATGTTTACTATTCTACAAGCTAAGAAATGGCTTAAAGAACATGGCTTTAAATATGGTAAAGTAGATAAAAAATTAAATACTTTGCGATTTCGTCAAATGGATCCTTTAACTTATAAAAAATATAGAACAAAAAAGATTATACCTGGAATTCTATTTGTTCTTGGATTTAATAAATAATTAGTATTTATTAATTATCATAAAATAAATTCTGACTTGTTAGATTTATTTTTTTTTCCTTTATCTTGTTCTGAACTGTCGTCTCTTGATTAATTGCTTTTTGTCTAGCAGCTTTTTCAGCTTTATCATCT
>Ga0116131_1001160_pt1 | contig 16648 bp, 8 predicted proteins | sample June2015DPH_17_1_FD_89734 | JGI IMG/M metagenome (GOLD analysis project Ga0116131, IMG submission 89734) | Peatland microbial communities from SPRUCE experiment site at the Marcell Experimental Forest, Minnesota, USA - June2015DPH_17_100 | ecosystem: Environmental > Terrestrial > Soil > Wetlands...
GCGAAAAGCGAAAAGCGAAAAGCGAAAAGCGAAAAGCGAAAAGCGAAAAGCGAAAAGCGAAAAGCGAAAAGCGAAAAGCGAAAAGCGAAAAGCGAAAAGCGAAAAGCGAAAAGCGAAAAGCGAGGAGACATACCTGGGTAAGTTTGGATTTGAGGTCCTTCGGCCCCGGAAGGCTGGGGCCTCAGGATGACAGATTGGTGAGTGGGGCGCGGGCGGAAAAGCGGCGCCAAGGCGCCGCACTCCACGAAAGGCGACCCCAAGAGAAAAGCGACCCCAAGCGAAAAGCGAACCCAAGACCCACCCTCACAAAACGAGGGTGGGGCACCCGCAAACCCGTGAGAAACCCAAGGGCACAGTCAGGAGTGACTGTGCAACAAAAGCGAACCCAAGAGAAAAGCGCCCGCTTCGGAAAGCGGCCTCTACAGGGAGAAGGAAAAAGCCAGAACGGACCGCCTCAGAAGGCGGCCCCTACACGAGAAAGAGAAACCCAAGAACCGACCTGAAGGTCGGCGATTACAAAGGCAAACCCAAGAGAATGGCGCCCGCTTCGGCCCTTCGCTTTGCTCAGGGTAAAAAAGCGGTCGCTACGAGGGCAAAAGAGTTACTCCATGCGGTAGTTGGGGGCTTCCTTGGTGATGACCACGTCGTGGACGTGGCTTTCGCGCAGGCCCGCGGCGGTGATGCGCATGAAGCGGCTCTTTTCCATGAGTTCGGGGAGCGTGCGGGCGCCAACGTAACCCATGCCGCTCTTGAGGCCGCCGACGAGTTGATCGGTGAGGCCGCTGAGCGGACCTTTGTAGGCGACGCGCCCCTCGACGCCTTCGGGGACGGACTTGCCACGCTCGGCGCCTTCCTGGGAATAGCGGTCGGCGGAGCCCGCTTCCATGGCGCCGGTCGAACCCATGCCGCGATAAGACTTGAAGGTGCGGCCCTGATAGAGAATGGTTTCGCCGGGAGCTTCCTCTGTGCCGGCGAAGAGGCTGCCGATCATGACGCAGGACGCGCCGGCAGCGATGGCCTTAGTGATGTCGCCGGAATATTTGATGCCGCCATCGGCGATGATGGGGACGCCCGTGCCTTGCGCGGCTCTGGCGGCTTCCATCACGGCAGTGAGCTGGGGGACGCCGGCGCCGGTGACAACGCGCGTGGTGCAAATGGAGCCGGGGCCGATGCCGACTTTGAGGCCGTCAATGCCGAGGGAGATGAGTTCCTTGGCGCCTTCATAGGTGGCCACGTTTCCGGCGATGAGCTGCATTTCGGGAAGGCGCTGGCGAATGGCCTTGATGGCTTCGATGACGCGTTCGGTGTGGCCGTGGGCGGTGTCAATGGCGAGCACGTCGGCCTTGCACTTGGACATTTCGACGGCGCGTTCGAGGAAGTCGCCGGTGGCGCCAACAGCGGCGCCGACGTAGAGGCGGCCTTGGTCGTCTTTGGCGGCGTGGGGATATTCGAGTTTTTTCTGGATGTCCTTGACGGTGATGAGTCCCTTGAGATTGAAATCCTTATCAACGACCAGGAGTTTTTCGATGCGGTGCTTCTGAAGAATTTTTTCGGCTTCTTCGAGGGTGGTGCCGACGGCGACAGTAACGAGATTCTCCTTGGTCATGACCTGGCCGACGAGTTGGCTGTGATTTTTCTCGAAGCGAAGGTCGCGGTTGGTGAGGATGCCGGTGAGGCGGGTACCGCGGGTGACGGGAAGGCCGGAGATGCGGTACTTGTTCATGATTTCGAGGGCCTGGCGGATGGTGATGTCCGGGGAGATGGTGACAGGATCCACGATCATGCCGGATTCGGAACGCTTGACGCGGTCAATTTCCTCGGCTTGGCGATCGATGGACATGTTGCGATGGACGATGCCGATGCCGCCCTGGCGCGCAATGCCGATGGCCAGGCGCGATTCCGTGACGGTGTCCATGGCAGCGGAAGAGAGCGGAATATTGAGGGAGAGGTTGCGGGTGAATTGCGTGGTGGTGTCCACGTCGGTGGGCAGGATGGAGGATTTGCCCGGGAGGAGCAGGACGTCGTCGAATGTGAGACCTTCGGTGATGGGACTGTCAATCATGAGAACCTCGCGAGAGAGTGAGTGGCGCGGGAGCGGATGCGCCCAAAAACAGCGCAGCCCAGCGGGTGGCCGCTGGGCCGCGAGAAGAGTTCAATAGAATGAAACAAAGCATCACGGTGTAATCAGTGATTTTAGGGGTGAGAGGGGGGAGGGGTCAAGTTGGAGGCGTGGGAAAACCGAGGCGGAGCCCGCCCGGTAAGTCCGGGTGAGGGAAGGAATGGGACCTGATAAAGTGAAGATATGACCGAGAAACCGAGGGAATTTGAGGCGCACCGGCTGCTGTGGAGCGGGCATCTGCAGACGATTGCGGGGGCGTTTTTGAAGAGGGAGTTTTTGCTGCCGCGGCCGGAAGAACGGCTGTTTCGCGTAGACACGGAGACGCAAGTGAAGGGGATGTGCAGTTGGCAGCCGGGCAAACGGAAGGATGCGCCGGTGATCGTGACGGTGCACGGGCTGGAGGGTTCGAGCGAATCGAACTACGCGATTGGCATTGCGGACAAGGCGTACGCGCGGGGATTTCATGCGGTGCGCATGAACCAGCGGAATTGCGGCGGGACGGAGCGGTTGACGCCGACGCTGTACAACAGCGGGTTGAGCGGGGATTACCGCGCGGTGCTGCTGGAGTTGATTGCCGAGGGATTCCAGCAGGTTTTTTTCGCGGGCTACTCGATGGGTGGAAACCTGGTGACGAAGATGGCGGGGGAATTCGGCGAAGCGGCGCCGAAGGAGTTGCGTGGAGTGGCGGCGGTTTGTCCGGCGATGGACCTGGCGGCTTGCGCTGATGCGCTGGAGAAGATGGAGAATTATTTGTACGAGCGGCATTTTGTGGAGGAACTGATGGCGCGCTACCGGCGGAAGGCGGAGTTGTATCCGGAGCGGTATTCGCGGAATGGCATTGGGCGGGTGCGGACGGTGCGGGAATTTGACGATGCGATCACGGCGCCGGCGTTTGGGTATAAGGATGCGCAGGAATATTACGAAGCGGCGGGCGCGAAGAAGGTGATTGGGGAGGTGCGCGTACCGCTGCTGCTGATCGCGGCGCAGGATGATCCGTTCGTGCCGTATGAGTCGTTTTTTCGGGCGAGGGTGGGGGAGAATCCGAAGGTGCGGTTTGTGGCGCCGGAGCATGGAGGACATTGCGGGTTTATTTCGAGGTGGGCGGGTGCGGAGAGGTTTTGGGCGGAGGAAAGAGTGGTGGAGTTTTGCGGGGAGATTCGCGGAGAAGATGAAGAAGGACGGTAACACAGAGATCACAGAGGGAAGAGAGATTCCTCGACTGCGCGGCCCGACGCGCCAAACTGCGGCGCGGAAGAGAAAATCGGGCCGCTCCGCTCGGAATGACAAACAAGGGAAGGTGCGGAGAGGTTTTGGGCGGAGGAAAGAGTGGTGGAGTTTTGCGGGGAGGAAGAGGCAAGAGAAAGATAACGAAGAGGCGCAGAGGGCGCTGAGGTTCGCAGAGAGGAAGAAAAGAGGAAGAAAAGAGGAAGAAAAGAGGAAGACAAGAGGAAGACAAGAGGGACGGTAACTCAGAGATCGCAGAGGGAAGAACACAGAGTTCACAGAGAAGAGCGGAGAAGAGCGGAGAAGAGAAACCCAAGAGCACAGTCAGGAGTGACTGTGCCACAGGAGTTAGTGTGCGCGCGCGTGCGATGGGGGAGATTACTGCGGTTGCGGCGGAGTATCGCTGGCTGGAGGCTGATCGGTGGTTGGAGGCGGATTGGTGTTGGCTGGAGGCTGATCGGTGACGGCGGGAGGCGCCGCTGTGGATGTGGCGTGTGAAGATTTTTGGCTGGGGATGAAGGTGACGTCGAGGGGATCGCGCAAGGTGAAGTCCAGGTGCGTTTCGGGGCGAATGCGGACTTGCTGGCCTTTGGTGGTGGCCTGCACGGCAGCGCCGCCGCCCGCGCCAAGACCAGCGCCGATGGCCGCACCCCGGCCGCCTCCGGCGAGGCCGCCGATGATGGCGCCAAGAGCTGCGCCACCACCGATCACAGCGCCTGAGCGTTTGCCGCGCGATTCGCCTTTTTCCTGAACACTGCTGGAGGAGAGGTGATACGTCTTGCCCTGGTAAGTGAAGCTATCGAGAGAAACGGTGAGTTCGCTGGCGCCATTGAATTTGCCCCCGGAGCTGGCGGCGACGAGTTTCAAGTTAACGTTGAGACCTTTGGGTACGACGACGCGCCCATCGATGAGGATAGGGGCGTCCAGTGAGCCGCGAAAAGTCTGGCCGGTCTGGCTGGTGGTGGAATCGATGTTATCGATGGTGCGAACGGTGACGACGGTGCCTCCCGGAATCGTGGAGGTGATGGGTTGCAGCGGAGGCGGTGGTGGAGGAGGCGGAGCAGGAGCGGCGGCAGGAGTTGGAGCAGAAGCGTCTGCGAGAATGGGAGCCGGAGCAGCCTGGGTTTCTACGGGGTGATTTACTGGCAGTGAGGGTTCTGGGGAAACTGACAGCGAAGTAGATGGAGCAGGCGCGGCTTGCGGCCGAGAGGTGCGAGGAAGACGCGAGGCTGGAGGAGCCGGCGTGGGAGCGGGAGGCTGCACACTATCGGCAAAGACGGGGGCAGGGATGGGTACGGTGGTTTGATCGATGACTTTGGAGACGCCATTGGTGCTGGCGGCGAGGCGTTCGGCGGCGAGGCGAGCGGCGTCGTCGGAGAGCTGACCGGAAAGCGTGACCGTGCCGCCCTTGACGGAGACGTTTACGGTGGAGGTCTTCAGAAGCGGCTCCGAAAACATTTTGGCCTTGATGTCGGTGGTGATGGAATCGTCGCTGGATTTGTTGCAGGCGACGGTGAAAAGCAAGGCGAGGGAAAGAAGGGAAAACAGCAATCGTGAGCGATGCATGGGGCCTCCGTAGTCGTAAGACGCGGACGCGGGGTGAAATGGTTGCGCTGAGTAGGCCGCGGGGAATGGCCGGGCGGGTGGCATCCGGGGGCAGCGAGCCAGTCTCCGGAAGAATTTAACGCGGGGTGGAGAGAAAACAAATTGCGGAAGAGACGGTGAGGCGGCGATTCGGTGCCAGCCTTTTTCTTTTGCGGGGGAGATGGGTGGCGTGATAAATCGGATTGCGGTGGGGAAGACGGAGAGGGGCAAGAACAAACCCAAGAGCACAGTCAGGAGTGACTGTGCCACCAAATCCCTGGAGCGGACCGATCTGTTGTTGGGAAATTGAAGGGGCGTAGAGCGGGAGAGAGTGACAGAGGGAAAGAGGGAAAGAGGGAAAGAGGGAAAGAGGGAAAGAGGGATTTCTCACTGCGCAGACTTCGTTCGAAATGACGCGGGAAAACGGGGGGCTCTGCGCTAGAACGCGGCTGTGGCTGGGACGACAGGCGGTGGAGGAAGTACAGTTTGGTGGGGCGGATGCAACTGTAAAAGCGGCGGCGAGCCGCCACACTCCAAAAGTCGGGCCGCTCCGGTCGGAATGGCAAGTCGATTTGGCGGAAAGCAGAGGAGAGAGGGAGCGAGGGGGAGTTATTCGGAGCGGATGGCGAGGATTTGTTTGCCCTGGATTTGGAGTTCGACGCCAAAGGGCGGGCGAATGTCGCTGCCCTGGACGATGGCGCCGCGAATCCAGATGTTGCCCAGAAGGCTGGCAGTTTTCAGGGGATCGTAGAGCGTGTGGCTGCAAGGATTGCCGACGAGGGGATGATTGGGAGCGCGAAAGCCGTATTCTGTTTTCAACTTTTCAAGGTCGGTGATGTATTCGAGTTGGCAGGGGCCGTAAGGGGCTTTGCGAGAAAAAGCCCAGTAGCCGTAAGGCGAAGTGGCAGAACCTCCCGGAAGACGAACGATGGTGGCAGGGATGTTTTCGCCGGAGAGGCGGTTGCGAATGAAGAAATCCGCGGAAGACCAGGGCTTGGCGAGATCGGAAATTTCGGCGATGGCGGGATTGGCCTCCGTGGCATGAGGGAGAGATGCGGAGGGATCGGGAGCGGGCGCGGGAACTTCGATCTGGGGCGGAGGCTCGACACGGGCGAGTTCGGAAGGCTTATTATGGCTGAGCCAACGGCTGCCAAGGAGAAGGAGTACGCCTAGGACGAGAAAGCCAATCACAAGAGGCAAAAGGGGATTGCGGCGCGGAAGCTTGGAGGACGGCCCGTTGACGCCGGGGATAATCGGCATGTCCGGCCGAAAGCGGGTGGGTGGAGTATTGTCGGCCATCGCAACAGGATGATTGTACTGGCAAGATGGCAGCGCGAGCAACTCAAGTTCCGTGTTTTCAAGGGGGGAAGGAAGAGTGTGCGAAAAGGGCAGTTGTGTTAGTGAGAAGGTGACAAGGACTTGCGCGGCGCTTGTTTCCGTGCGTATTGCGTCCTAGTGTAGTAAGAAGGTAAGGCAGAGGGAAATCCGCAGAGAATGGCGAGCGACACACGATCTTCGGCGCGGGCGTTTGTTCGCAGTTTGAACATTCTGCTGAAATTCGCGCGTTTGTACGAGTTCGGACACGTGCGCACTGCCGCACAATTTGAAACGACGTGGAAAGAACTGCACGCGGCGCTGCTGGAGAGCGGCGATACCGGCGTGTTGCTGGGAGCTTCAGGAACGCAGATCCTGCTGGACGGCGTGCCGCTGGGATCCGCCGCGGGCGAGCGGAGTTTTGCGCAACTGCTGACATCATCCGGAATCGCCAGCATTCACTTCGCAAAAAATCTGACGCAACCACAATTTTCGCGTTTTGTGCGCGCGTTTCCAAGCGGCAACGCAAAACCCAGCCAACTGGCGGAACAACTGAAGTCGGCGATGGCGGGAGACACGAGCATCAGGATCAACGAGATTCGGTTTGTTGCGGAAGACAGCTCGATGGCCGGAATCAAGGTGGCGGCGCAATTGACGGCCAAGGTGCTGGGCGCTGGCGGCGACAAACTGCGCGATATTTTTGAAGATCCGAATAAATTGTTGCAACTGATCCTGGCGGCGGAAAGTTCGCGCGGCGGCGGCGGAGGTGGTGGAGGCTCCGGACCGGGATTCGGCGGTGGCGGGCCAGGCGGAGGCACGGGAGGATCGGGAGGTGGAGCGGGCTCGAGTTGGAGCGGCGGCACGGGTGCGGGCGGAAGTTTATGGGAAGCGGGGAAGGCCGCGGGTGGAGGCGGAGGCGGAGGAACAGGCTCGGGCGGAGGAGGAGTGGGAGGCCCGGGCGGCGGTGGAGGGGGAACAGGCACCGGTGGCGGTGGAGGATTTGGCAGTGGATCTGGAGCGGGCGGGCCAGGCAGTGGCGGTGGAGGATTTGGCGGTGGATCCGGACCGGGTGGACCGGGCGGCGGTGGACCGGGCGGCGGTGGACCGGGCGGCGGTGGACCGGGCGGCGGTGGACCAGGCGGCGGTGGACCAGGCGGTGGAGGGCCAGGCGGCGGTGGACCAGGCGGCGGAGGGCCAGGTGGCGGTGGAGGATTTGGCGGTGGATCCGGACCGGGTGGACCGGGCGGCGGTGGACCAGGCGGTGGAGGGCCAGGTGGCGGTGGACCGGGTGGAGGCGGCCCCGGTGGTGGAGGGAGCGGAGGACCGGGCGGAGGATTTGGCGGAGGTGCAGGTGGGGGTGGCGGAGGCGGTGGGGGAGCGGGGCAAAGTGGAGAACCAGGCAAGTGGAAGACGGCGTCAGCACTGTTGCGCGACGGCGTGCTGGGAGGAGTCCCGGGAGCGCCAGGAGTGGGACCCGCAGGGATGGGTGGCGCTGGAGGAGGCGGAGCCTACGCGGTAGCCGAAGAAGAAGTGCGGTCGATGATCGGGTTGTTCGCGCAAATGGGAAAATCGCGGAAAGATCCCGAGAGCCGCATGGACACGGCGACGTTTCAGTCGCGCTTGACGGCGATGCCGGTGCGCGCGCAATACACGCTGCAACAAGCGCTGGCGGGGCTGGCGGCGCAGGCGCCGTCGGAGGCGCCGGACAAACCGATGCTGCTGAAGCTGGCGGAACACGTAGCGATCCGGTTCGCGCTGGACAGTTACGAGCGCGGGGAATTGCGCGTGAACGCGGTGAAGCAGTTGCTGGACCGGATGAACTCGGAGATCGAAGCGCTGCGGAAAATCCTGGGAGCGCAGGAAGAAGCGATGGCCAGCGCGGGGGTGTCTGTGCAGTCGTACACGGAATTGCTGGACCAGGAATTCTGGCAGCAGGTGCCGGAAGAGAACAAGAAAGAAGTGCTGACATCGGATGAGGCGTGGTGCGTGCCGCCGCGAAATGTGCGCGGCTTTTTGGAAGAGATGCTTCGGCGCGGGGAATTGAAGACGGTCAACGAGATTTTGACGAAGTATGCCGCGTGCATCGCGCTGGAAGCACCAGAAGCGCGGCGAACGACAGCGATCGGGTTATCGGACCTGGCGGAATTCTATGGCAGCGGCGACGGAAGCGCGCTGATTGACGTGATCCAACGGCTGGGCAAACAGTTGGCGGTGGAAAGCGTAGGAGACTTGCAGACCCTGATAGGAGCGGCATTTGTGCGCATGAGCCAGGAAGCCGGGGCGAAGAAATTTTATCCGGCGATGCAGCAGGCGCTGGCGTCACTGGACAGCGTGGAAGCGGTGCGGCCGGGAACGACGACCGCGATCCGGCAGAGGATCGCGACGGAAGAACGGCTGCCGGAATTCATCGAGGATACGCTGCGCACGGGGCAGATCCCCGATGGCTTGCTGGACATCCTGGCATTGGTGCCGAAGGCGACGCTGCAGTATGTGACCAACCGGTTTTCGAATTGCGGGTTCCGGGAAGATTGCGAATTGCTGGGGCAGGTGGTGCATGGACTGGGTGAAGAGGCGGTGCAGCGGTTGATTGAAACGCTGCAAAGCGCGCCGGCCAACGAAGCCACAGAAGTGATCGGGCTGTTGAGCCAATTGTCGCCGGAGGCGGTGGAAAGAATACTGCCGGCGCGGCTGGCGCAGTGGCCGCGTACTTCGCATGACCGAGCGGTGCGGCAGCTCTCTGCGACGCCGGCGGAGCAGCGGGGGGGGTTGTTGGCGATGCTGTACGACTCGCTGGACCCGCTGATTCGGCCGCTGGCGCTGGACGAAATGGGGATGAGCCTGCGAACGGAGTGCATCGATAAGGTTGTGGAATTGACGCAAGACGAAACGACGCCAGGATTCACGCGGATCAAGGCGATCGAGGCCGTGGGAAGACTGCGCGCGAGCGCGGCCAGCGCGGCGTTGCAGCACATCCTGGACGCCAAGCAGGTGTGGCGGTGGTCGTATCCGTCGGAGCTGCGGATTGCGGCGGCGCAGGCGTTACAGAAAATCGAGCCAGCGCTGGCGATGGAAAAGATATCGGCGAGCGGGCTGGACCGGAAGGAACTGGTGATGGAGCCGATGGATCCGGAGCCCAATGCTCCGGTAACGCGGCAGCGGCGGTATGCACGGTTGAAACTGTCGCGGCCCGTTGTTGCCGTAACGACCAACTTGCGCGACAACATCCGCCTGACGATCCCGGAATTGAACATGAGCGGCGGAATTGGGGCGGCGGGCCGGCATCTGGCGCCGGGCTCGTTGCTGACGCTGAAGATTTCCCATGGCGTACGCAACATCCGCGCGCAAGCCATCGTGCGGGGCGCGCGTCCGCAGGCGATGGCGTTCGAGTTTGTGGATATGGATCTGGATGAACGATCGCGGCTGAGAAAACTTCTGTTGGAACTCGGAGGACTGCCGCTGCCCTCCAATGTGGGAAATCGCAGCCGCCGGCAGAGCCGCGTGGCGATGATGAAGTAAGACCAATCAGGAAACAAGTTATCAGCGATCAGTTTTCAGTTGTAAGCGCCCCGAGATGCGGGGAGTTCGCGGCTTGTGTGGATAATGGAGATTGTGCGGCGAGCCCTCTCCCGCTTTGCAGAATCGGGATGACAATGTTGTTGACGTGTTGCCGAGATGGGGTCCAAGGGTGCTGGAACCTACGAAGAAAAGAAGGAACAAACCCAAGAAACCGATCTGAAGAGTGGCCACATCCTCCAGAGAAAGACACTCTCGCGGAGCTGCTTACGGCGTAAAAGCGGCGGCAAGCCGCCGCACTCCAAAATGTTCGGCTGCGTCCACCATACGATCACACCTGTCCTGTGAGCGAAGGAAGCCGTCCGAGAGGGCTGGTACGCGAACTGTCCTGATGGCGCGATGACGGACTGCTCACATGGGACGACCGTACCATTGTGAGGCTCAGGCAAGAGCCCTACGGTACTAGAGAGGATGTCCTAGGCGACTGACCTTCAGGACTATCGACACGATGGGGACGTGATGGGGATGAAGACGGACCCAAAGACGACAGCGGGCCGGGCATTTATTCGCAGCCTCAACATACTGCTGAAGTTTGCGCGGTTATACGGGTTCGACCACGTGCGCACGGCGGAGCAGTTGGAAGTGGCGTGGAAAGAGCTGCGCATGGCGATTCCGGAGGGGAGCGATACCGGGCTATTGCTGGGGGCGACGGGCGCGCAACTGCTGCTGGATGGAGTGCCGCTGGAAGGCTCACAGACGGAGAAGCAGTTCGCGCAATTGCTTTCCGCGGCAGGTTTGGCGAGCGTGCAGTTCACGCCGGAAGTGACGGAAGACGAACTGGCCAAGTTGATGCACGCATTTCCTGCCGGCAAGGCAAAACCCTCGGAATTAGCGCAACAGTTGAAAAAGGCGATTGCGGGTGCGCGCGGCATCCGGGTGAACGAGATTTGCTTCGTGGCGACGGATTCGCGGCTGAAGGACGCGAGCATAGCGGCACAGATAGCGGCCGCATCGCTTGGCGACGAGCAGGCGCAGTTTACGAGGATGCTGAACGACCCGCAGAAGTTGCTGGAATTGATCGCAGCGGCGGAGGGGTCGGAGACGGGCGCGGGGCCAGGGGCGGGACCCGGCGCGGGCCCTGGTGCAGGGCCGGGAAGCGGCTCGGGGAGCGGCTCGGGCAACGGCGGAATGGGAACAGGTGGCGGCGCGGGAATAGGGAATGGAACAGGGACAGGAACGGGCACGGGGAGAGGAGTTGGCGGAGGAACCGGCGTGGCGGCGGGCGGCGGCGTTGGCGGGGGAATAGGAGCCGGTGGGGGCTTTGGAACGGGCAAGGGGCCGGGCAAGGGCTGGGGCGCAGGCTACGGAACGGGGATTCCGGATGATGAGGAGATGTACCGGATCCTGCAAGCACTGACGACGTTTGGAAAGCTGGGGACCGGCGAGAATCCGGCGGGAGCGGCGGTCGAATTTCAAACGCAAGTGGCGCAATTGCCGGTGCGGGCGCAGGACACGCTGCGGCAGGCACTGGCGGGCATTGCGGAGCAGGGAAAAGGCAAAAAGTTTGACCAGAGTGTGCTGCTGCAGTTGGCGGAGCACCTGTCAATCCGCTTTGCCATGGAGCGCTTCGAGCGCGGTGAAGTGAAAGTGAACGCCGTGCGGCAGATGCTGGACCGCATGAACCAGGAAATCGAAGGGCTGCGGAAGATCCTGGGGCAACACGAAGACAAGATGGCGGAAGCGGGAATCCTGGCGGAGTCGCACCGGGAGATACTGGACCGGGTGTTCTGGTCAAGCGTGCCGGAAACGGCGAAGAGGGAAGTGCTGCTGTCGGATGAGGCGTGGTGCATCCCGCCGAAGAACGTGCAATCGTACGTCGCAGCGCTGATCGAGCATGGGGAGGTGGCGGAAGCGATCAGCATTCTGCAGAATTACGCGAAGTGCGCGGACAGCGAGGAGCCGGATGCGCGGAAACGCGCGGCGACGGGGCTTTCGGAGATGGCGGGATTGTACGCGCAGGCGGATCCGAAGCTGCTGGCGGATGCGCTGCGGCACGTGGGGCTGCGGCTGAGCGTGGAGCAGGACCAGGATTTGCAGGCGCTGGTGAGCGCGGCGTTCGTGCGGCTGAGCCAGGAGGCGGCGGCGCAACGGTGCTTTCCGGCGATGCAGCAGGCCTTGGATTTGCTGAATGGAGTGGAAGGGCAGCGGCCGGGAATGGCGAAAACGCTGCGCGCGAAGATGGGAATTGAAGAGCGCGTGCCGGAGTTCGTGGAAGAAGCGCTGCGGGCGAGGGAGATTTCGGCGGGGCTGACGGGGGTATTGAGGCAACTGCCGCAGACGGCGATGGAACAGATTTCGTCGCGATTCAACCGGTGCCAGTTGCGGGATGATCTGGAAAACGTGGCCAACCTGGCGAACGACCTGGGCGAGGAGGCGCTGCAGTACGTGCGCAGCACGGTGCGAGGCGGGGCGATCGCGGAAGCGGTGGAAATGGTGGGCTTGCTGGCGAAGCTCGATCCACAAGCCGCGGAAGTGTTTCTGCCGGGGCGCATTGACAATTTTCCGCGGGCGGCGCAAGACCGCGCGGTGCGGCAGATTTCGGCAAGCGGGGCGGCGGGACGCTGCCGGATATTGCTGGCGGTGCTGGATCATGTGGACCCGCTGGTGATGCCGCTGGTGGTGGACGAAATCGGGATGACCGGGGACCGCGAGGCGCTGGGGCGGCTGTTGACGATCGCGGATGGCGACTTGCCGCTGCATGCCGCGGCATATCTGCGGGTAAAGGCGATCGAGGCGCTGGGGCGGTTGCACGCGCAGGAGGCGGTCAGCACGCTGAAGCGGATTGCGGAATCGCGCAAGGTGTTCGGATGGCAGCACCCGCAGGAACTGCGCATCACGGCGCTGCAGGTGCTGGAGAAACTGGAACCGGAATGGGCGCGCGAATTCATGCCCGGCAGCGGCATTGAACGGGCGGAACTGACGCTGGCGCCCCTGGATTCGCCGGCAAATTCGAAATTTGTACGGCAGCGGCGTCACACGCGGGTGCGGCTGCAGAAGGTGCTGCCGGCGGTGAGTACGAATCTGAAGCAGAATTGCAGGCTGGAAATCAAAATGGCCAGCCTGACCGGGGGCTTGGCGACCACGAACATGCATCTGGCACCAGGGACGCAGGTGCAAATGAAGATGCAGGTGGGGATGCGAAACGTCCAGGCCACGGCGCTGATGCGGGATTACCGGGCGCAGGACATGTCGTTTGAGATAGTGGACATGAACCTGGACGAGCGGGGCAAGTTTCGGAAGTTGCTCATGGAGAACATGAGCAAGTAAGCGCGGAGTAGCGAAGGGCAAGTCCTCGCGCGGGCCGAAAAGAGAGTTGCGCACAGCGAGAATTGGCGTGCGCGGCGCGGGAAATCGCAAGCTGCTATCCAAATCGTTACTATTCGCAAGTACTACACGGCGGTACTTTTGTGGGATTTACCTGTCGCGTTTGTATCCCCTAACCTACACGGAACACGAAGCAAAGGGCCCTTCGAGTAGTCTGCCCCGGCTAAGAGCCTTCGTGCAAGTGAGTGCCATTTTGCCTGAGGGAATCCATTCTCGGCTGATTGCGCTGGTCTGCGCAGCCGCTGCCCTATTGCCTGGGGCCTGGGCGCAAGAGCGCGGCATATCGTTTCCTGCCAATCCGCGTTACACCGTACAACGACTGGAAGAGCAGTTTGGGCTGGGTGCCGTGACCGTGACGGCGATGGGCCAGGACGCCCAGGGATTTTTGTGGATTGGAACGCAGACCGGACTCTACCGGTATGACGGTGCACGCGCGAAAAAGATGACGGAAGTCGAGGGCTTAACCGGGCATTACATTCTCGACCTGCTGATCGCGCCCGATGGCACAGCATGGTTTGCGGGAAGCCGGGGAATTGCACACTACAAGGATGGGCAGTTCGAAAAGCTGGCGATTCCGGAATCGGCCATGGCGCTGGGGATCGGGAGCCAGATCTTCACGGTGGACAGCAAGGGGACGGTGTATGTGGTGCTGTTCAAGCAGGGGATTTTGCGCATCGATCCGAGGAATCCGTCGGAAACGATGGTCCTCGGAGCCGGGGAACCCAAGGTGGAAAACGCGGCGGGGATCGCGCGGGACGCTGACGATTCCATCTGGTTCACCTATGGCACGCATCTGGCTCATGTTGCCAGAGGATCGACGACGATCGAGGTGGATCCGCGAATCCAGGTGCCGAAGGAGCGGGTGGTGGCGCTGGTGTTCGACGGCGACTGGACGATGTGGCTGCGGACGGTGGCGCGGTTGGGACGAGTCGATCCGCGGCTGCACAAGATCAGCTTCGAATCGGCGGGGATTGCAACGGCACACGAAGAAGAAGGCAAGCCAAGCCTGGACCGGCAGGGGCGGCTGCTGGTGCCGTCCTCGGCGGGATTGTTCTGGCAGGAGGGCAAGCGCTGGAGGGTATTGACGGCCCAACAGGGAATTGCCAGCAATAACGTGCAAAGCGCTTTGGAAGACCGGGAAGGGACGCTGTGGGTGGCGGGATCGGGCACGGGGCTGGACCGGCTGCCGGGCGTGCATGAATGGTCGGCATGGACAACGGCAGAGGGCTTGCCGGACAACGCGACGTGGTCGACGCTGCGAGATCATCAGGGTCGGCTGTGGGTCAGCACGGGACGTGGCATCGGAATATGGAATGGGCAGACGCGGCGGTGGGAGAGGGTGCCCACATCGCAGGGGCAGGCCAAGGGCGAAATCCGGCAGATGCAACTGGGGGGAGACGGATCGGTGTGGGCGCTGACGGGCACGGGAGCGCTGCAACGCATTGACGCCAGGAATTTCGGCACGACGACGACACTCTCCTACCATGGGCGGTCGTTTGTTTCGATTCTAGCCGCGCCGGATGGCAGCGTCTGGGCGACCGCGCGGGCGCATCTGCTGCGGTTCGATCCGCACAAAGCCACGCTTACTCCCGTGGAGATTCCTTTGCCGGGGCAGGTTACGGGCGACGTCGAGTTTCTTTCCTTCGCGCCGAGCGGAGTGTTGTGGGCCTCAGGTCCCGGGGCGGTGTACCGATATGACGGGAAGAACTGGAAGACAATCCGCACGGAGGATGGCCTGCGGGGGCAGACGATCACGAGCGTGGTGGCGGTGAACGACAATGAAGTGTGGATCGCCTACAACGACGTGGTGAGCGTGACACATATTCTTCTGGACGCGAAGGGCACGCCGCGCTTTGAGAGCCACTATTGGGATTGGTCGATCTTGGCGCGCGATTCAAAGAACCGCATCTGGTTCAACGGGACGGACGGAATCGCCGTGCTTTCGCCCGATGGACATGTGCAGCGAATGAGCCACGCGGATGGATTGATCTGGGACGACATCAGCCCGTGGACAGGGGTGCGCGAAGAAGCGGACGGGAGTTTTGTGATCGCGACATCGCGAGGACTGGCGCGCTACCAGCCGTCGGAGCGCGCGCCAGTAGAGAGCCGGGCGAGCGTGGTGCTGACGTCGATCACGTTGGGGGGAGAAGAGCGGCGGATGACGGAAGTGCCGGAAGTGGCGTCGTCGGAAGGAACGCTGGCGGTGGAGTTTTCTCCGCTGGTGCTGGATACGCCGGAGAGGGTTTCCTGCCAGTACGAATTGAACGGGCTGGAGCAGCAAGCGACGCAGACGCAACTGCGCGAAGTGCGGTATGGGGGGCTACCGCCGGGGAAATACGAGTTCTGGGTGAAGTGCCAGAAACCGAATGCAGCGGTGGGGACGGCGCAGGCGAGATTCCGGTTCCGGGTGCTGCCGAGTTTCTGGCAGACGTGGTGGGCGAGGGCGGCGGGCGGAGTGCTGCTGCTGGCGGGCTTATGGGTGTTCGTGTCGCTGCGCGTGCGAGCGCTGAACCGGCGCCGAATGGAATTGGAACGGGCCGTGGCGCAGCGGAACGCCGAGTTGCTGCAGAAGAACAAGGAACTGGAAGAGATTTCGCTGACCGATCCGCTGACGGGGACGCGAAACCGGCGGTATTTTTACGAGACGATTTCGACGGACGAGGCACAGGCTTTGCGTTCGCATCTGCGCTCGCCGGACTCGGATGCGCCACCAGGGCCGAAGCAGGAATTGATCTTTGTGTTGGCGGACATTGACCGGTTCAAGCGCGTGAATGATGAGATGGGGCATGCGGCCGGGGATCGCCTGCTGCAAGAGGTGGCGAAGCGCATCGCCTCCGTGATGCGGCGCTCGGACGACTTGGTGCGGTGGGGCGGGGAAGAGTTTTTGCTGGTGTGCCGGACGACGGACCGGGAGAACGCGGGGTTGCTGTGCAACCGCGTGCTGGAAGCGATTCGGGAGTTGCCGTTCGATGTGGGGAACGGGGTGCAAATCCACAAGACGTGCTCGATCGGATGGGCGCCGTTCCCGTGGCTGCGGGATGATGTGGGGCTGCTGTCCATTGACAACGTGATCGAATTGGCGGACAAGGCGCTGTACCTGGCGAAACGCGAGGGGCGCAACCGGAGCTTTGGAATGGTGCCGGCGGCGCAGATCGAGAAGGCGGAGCAGGGCGTGTCGATGGAGAGATTGCGGGATTGCCCGCCGGAGTTGGTGCAGATCGTGTAGTTGGTGAGTAGTGACTCGTGACTAGCGCAGGAGCGAGGGCTTTCTAGGTAAACCGACGCCACGGTGGGTGAGTGTCGTGGTCAGGCGGGAAGTCGGCGTCAAGGAGCTCGCCGGCGTCCTTTGCTGGAGTGAGGACATCGCGCGCGTCGGTGACGTCTTCCTCGCGCACCAGGATTTTGTATCCCGCGCCAGACCATGCAAGGTGTTCACGCATTCCTCCCGCGGTGTCACCCTGGATCATTGCCTGAATGCCGGTACCTTCGAGCGTGCACTTGGCCAAGTCC
>Ga0116131_1001163_pt1 | contig 16609 bp, 17 predicted proteins | sample June2015DPH_17_1_FD_89734 | JGI IMG/M metagenome (GOLD analysis project Ga0116131, IMG submission 89734) | Peatland microbial communities from SPRUCE experiment site at the Marcell Experimental Forest, Minnesota, USA - June2015DPH_17_100 | ecosystem: Environmental > Terrestrial > Soil > Wetlands...
CTCCGCGGCCCGGCGCCGCGGCGCTGATCGCACCGGCCAGGGCGATAAATGCGATCCCCGCCACAAAGTATTTGGCGCGAATGCTGAAGGGAATTGGAAACAGCATGATCTCGCGATCGCCGTAGATCATCCCAAATGCCATCAGGATGCCGTAGATTCCTCCCGAGGCGCCCACGGTGATGGTTCGTGGCGTCACCCCACCGAGGTGAGAGTAGGACACCGCGATGGTGATTAGGGCCGCACCTACAACGCAAAAGAAGTAGAACTCCAGAAACTGCTTTCGGCCCCAGTCCGATTCAAACTGCGCGCCGAACATCCAGAGCGCGAGCATGTTGAACAGGAGGTGAAAGAGTCCGGCATGAACGAAGGAATAGGTAGCCAACTGCCAGATCGCGCCATGCGTGACACTCTGCGGGATCAGGCCAAGAATGCGGACAGCTTCGTAGCGCAAGTCTGGCGTGAACACGTTCAGCAGTTCGATGAGCAGATAGACTGCGGCATTGATGAGGATAAGCCACTTCACGGCCTTGGTGAAGGGAGGGAAACTCAGCGAGAGAGTTCGTCCGCGATACATAAAAGCAGTTGCCAGTTCTCAGTTGCCGGTTGCAAGTTGGGGGTCTGACAACTTACGCCTCTTGGAGCAAGGTATCTGGATATCTTATCAGGTTACGACTCATCGCTCTGGCAGTGGCGTCACCGCTGGGCTGATGGTTGTGTCCTGTGCAACTGCGATCGTCGTCATCGTCATCAGTGCAAGAGTGACCCACAAGCTGGCGTGGCGGAGAAGCCAGTGTCTCAGCTCACAAGGATTCGCGCAACCATAGCGTTGGAGTTTCATGACCATTCTTGGAATAGCTGCCAGCCAAGGGCTTCCGGAGCGGTTGGCCAAGTTCAGGAAATCGAGGACTTGACCTTCGGCTCAAGAGACACTAAATATTATCAGGGGGTCTTAATAGAATGGAGGCCATTGTGGTTCATTGTCCGGAATGCGAAACCAACCTCGACATCTCAGAGGACGAAGTCGATGAGGGAGAAATCGTCTCCTGCCCTGAGTGCGGCACTGATTTCGAGGTGGTCACGGTTAGTCCCATCGAGTTGAAGCCCGTGGATGAGGAGAAGTACGAGGAGGACGACGAAGAGGAAGCCGAAGACGATGATCTCTCCTAGGTCCCGTGAGCCTGTGCCCCGCCCGTTCGGGTTGTACTTCCGCCCTGCCTCTAGAATGGCGCTCCTTGGGCTGTGCCTCCCGGCGGTGCTGTGCCTCGGTAGGTCGGCCGTTGCTGCGGGCGGCTTCTCCCTGGCGGAAAACAAACGCGAAAAACCCTACGCCGTGATCTTCGGTACGGTCTGGGGTCCGGACGATCACCCGCTTTATGGAGTACGGATTAAGATTCGCCGGGAGGATGAAAAGAAGGCCCGCTGGGAACTGTACTCCGATCACAATGGCGAGTTTGCCCAGCGCGTTCCGGCGGGCAAGCAGGACTACGTCATCTGGGCTGACCTAAAAGACCGTAAGTCGGAGAATGGCAATCAGTTACAGGGGGAAGAGGTCAAGGTACACGTAGATGCGGATGAGCGCGTCGACACCGGATTGCATCTAAAGTAAGCAGACGCTCGAAACCGATTGTCAGGTAAGCTGTGTGGGGGAGGAACCACATGAGAAAATGCCGAGTTGTGGTTCTGGTGCTGCTGGTCGGCCTGATCGCGGTTGCCGCTGCCTACGCCAAAGACAAAGAGAAGGACACCATCGGCCGCTTGCTGACTGGCAAGGTGCTCGACCGGCACGACAATCCTCTGGCCGACTCGGTTGTCTACCTCTCCAATATGCGGACCAGGGCGGTGAAGAGTTACATCGTCAGCGCCGACGGCGCGTACCACTTTCCTGAGCTTTCCCCGAACATCGATTACGAGGTCTACGCTCAGTACAGGGGCCAAAAGAGCGACACCAAGACGGTGAGCCAATTCGATGACCGAAAGCAGGTGAACATCATCCTGCGGATTGATGCGAAGTAGAGGGTCCCCGATTCTCACCGGCTTCGGCTTACTTTGTCAGTCGAGTATCAGTCCGCAGTGCCGCCACCGTCCACAACCAGCGCAGCGCCAGTCATGAACGACGAATCGTCGGAGGCGAGAAATAACACTGCTCTGGCGATCTCGTCTACCGTCCCGATTCTTCCCAGCGGACGGTTGGCGCAACCTGCGAGGTAGCCCTCCCATTTCAAGCCGCGCATGCGTGCATCCTCCGGAAGCATCGGCGTATCGACGTCGCCGGGGCAGATGCAGTTCACGCGAATTCCTTGCCGTCCATGGTCAATCGCCATTGCTTTGGTTAACAGAACGACGCCGCCTTTCGAAGCGCAATACGCAACCGCTTTGTCGCCGCCCACGATACCCCATCCGGAACTGTTGTTGATGATCACGCCACTGCCTTGCTGAATCATGGGAGGCAGAGCGAACTTCGACATCAGGAACGTGCCTTTTAAGTTGACATCAAGCTGCAGGTCCCACTCTTCCTCGCTGCAATCGAGTGCGGTATGCGGATAGAAAACGCCAGCATTGTTGAACAGGATATCGAGTTTACCGAAGGTCCTTAGCGTTTCATCCACCGCGCGATGACACTCGCCCGCCTTGCGGACGTCGGTGCGAATGAAAATTGCCTTCCCACCACTCTGCAGGATTTGCTCGACGACCGCGTGCCCTCGCTTTTCGTTGCGGCCGGTGATGGCAACGCTGGCGCCTTCTCTCGCAAAAAGGATCGCGGTTGCCTCTCCAATGCCGGAGGTCCCGCCAGTAATCAGAGCAACTTTATCTTGTAAGCGCATGGAAGTTTTCTACGATCCCGCCAAACCTCCGCCGTCTACGACCAATGCCGTCCCGGTGACGAATGAAGCCGCGTCACTTGCCAGATAAAGCGCGGCCTGTGCGATTTCTTCTGGCTTGCCGATTCGCCCTAACGGGCGGCGCGCCGATTCTGCGAGGAAAAGGTCTTCCTGCTCTCCCAGTTGCTGGGCTTCATTGCGCAGCATACCCGTGTCGGTGTCGCCGGGACAAATACAGTTCACACGAATGTTTTGTGGCCCGTGATCCACCGCCATGGCCTTGGTCAGGAGCACCACTGCGCCTTTCGAGGCACAATAGACAGCGGCACGGGGCCCTCCCGCCAGGCCCCAGCCGGAAGCTGTATTGATGATGGAGCCGCCACCTGCTTTTGCCATGATCGGGATCACCTGCCGCGACATCAGGAAAATCGACTTCACATTCACCGCCATCACCCGATCCCAATCTTCTTCGCTGAGCTCAACCACCGAAGCGCGGCGCATGATTCCGGCGTTATTGAACAGAACGTGAATCCCGCCAAGTTCGCGCAGGGTTCGTTCCACAACGCGCTGGCAGTCGGCGGCTCGGGTCACATCAGCGTGCTCAAAGATAGCGCGGCCCCGGTTTCGAACAATCTCCTCAGCAACAGCCTGTCCGGCTTGCAGCTTGACGTCGGTGATGGCAACCGCGGCGCCTTCGCGTGCAAACAGCAGGGCCGTTGCGCGTCCGATACCGGAAGCACCGCCGGTGATGAGAGCAACCGTGCCCGTCAGGGAATTGGCTGGATCTTTGCCTGAGAAAGTCATTTGAGCACGAAACTACCGGCTTGCCAGCCCACCCGCGGTTTCAGCACCATCAATCGTGTACACGTGGCCGGTCATGTAGGCTGCGTCGTCCGATGCCAGAAATGCAAACAGGGCCGCGATCTCTTCCGGCTTCGCGTGCCGCCGCATCGGAATCTTCCGATTCACTTTGTCCAGCATCGCATCGGTGTATTCGGCGCGTTGCATGGGTGTGAGCACGTACCCGGGCGCGATCGCGCAAACCCGAACTTTGGGCGCAAGTTCCAAAGCCATCGAACGCGTCAGTTCGATCACGCCCGCTTTGGTCGCATTGTAATCCGCATAATATGGATACCCCATGATGCCGTTCGTCGAAGCGGTTTGCAGAATCACCCCGCCGTCGCGCTCCCACATGTGCCGGGCAGCCGTCTGGGCCACGTAGAACACGCCCGTCAGGTTCACCGCGATGACCTTGTCCCATTCTTCCGGAGTGATCTTAAGGAAATCATGGCGAATGCTGATACCGGCGTTATTGATCAACACATCGACGCCGCCCATGATGCGAACCGCGTCGCTGAATGCAGCTTGCACTTGCTTGAGGTTGGAAACATCCGCATCGACGGTTCCAGCCAAATCCGGTAACTTCTTCCGGATTTGCTCGCGGCCTTTAGCATCGCGGTCGAGCACGCACACCGCTGAACCTTCTTCCAGAAAACGTGCTGCCGTGGCCGCGCCGATTCCACTGGCGCCGCCGGTAATGAGCACACGTTTCCCTTCGAGACCGCGCATTCGTTCTCCTAAATAAGCTGAGGAAAAACTTGAGTCTATTACCTCAGCGGCTAAAGCCGTTGCAGACTTGAGAGCATGTACCGCAGCGCTGAAAGCGCTGCGCCACCCACAATCCGAGTTTTTCCGCAACCCGCTAAATAGGTTTTCCGCGAAAGAAGTAGACCAGTTCAATAATCAGAATGATTACGACCATGAGTTCCAGCACGAAGGCACGGCTCTGATTGAACTGATCGACCATGAAGCGATAGAGTTCTTCGGCGGTTTGCACCTTCTGGGTGACCAGATCCTTGTAATCAGGAACGCCAACCTTGGAGGCTGCCAGCTTGTACAGACGCGCGGAAAACATATCGCTGAGAAACTTGATCGCGTTGTCGGCGTGCTCGGTGAGTTCGTTTACGTCGAGCAAGACCGTATGCAGCTTGGTAGCGGCGCGCGCCAGACGCCAGCGCGCCAGCATTCCAGTGCCCTCGTCAAAGGAGGCGTATACGCTCTCCAGTTCGCGAGTAAGGAACTCATCGTAATGGCGGAACTCGAGCAACTGAGAGTTGGCATACTCCAGTAGCTGAATGGCGGTCTCCGCGCCTGTCGCGCTGTCATACAGAAAGGCCGCGTTCCAACCGATTACTGCCAGATCATTGGGATAATACGAGATTCGCGACTGCAAAATTTCGTTTTGTTCACCATCGGAAAGCTGTGCCGTTTCTCCACGAACGATCTGGGCGATGCGTGCCCCATGCGAAGAAACCAGTTCCGTGGCTGAAGGAGAACCGCTAATCTCACGCACATGAAAAATGAAGTAGTCCTCACTCAACCACTCCGGATACGGCTTCACCAGTGCCGGAGCTGCGTGCTCCAGTTTCTGGTGCGCGATGCGCGAAGCGTGACCGGCGAAATCCACGTCCCACACCCAACGGCTGCCTAGACGGACCAATGTGTCCCAGTCGCCAGAGAATGGCAGTTCCAACACCACACTCAGGACTCCGTAATCGTAATATTTGATCTGCCCTTCCAGCCGTTCCCCGCTCTCCAGGACCAGCGCGTCAATCGGCTCAACCACCGGGGGCCGCTGATAGCGGACATACCCGGGGGTAGGATGTTTCAGGGTGGGTTGTTCCAAGGTACGCGCGCCAAAGATCTCGCGGAGTTGATCGAGACGGATCTCCTCGCAGACATCGAATTGAATCAGCACCAGAACAGAGCCGTGGATGGATGCGTCAACCGCCGGAGCTATTTTGGTCTGCCCCGAGGTATCGGCGATGGTGAGTGAGGATTCACTATCCCGGATCATAGTGGGAGCCCGTGCGCAAATAGACCGCAGAGGCTAACCGAGCCTCCACGGGATACCGTTATTCTCCCAGAATCAGGGCAGTCTGGCGAGGCATGCGGGGGAGAGAGCTGTCATTTCAATAACTTAGAAGCTCGCGAATTCGCTCGGACGGGGCGTCCGGGCCTACGTGTGCATCGCGAGAACTCGGGTCGACCCGTCCCGCGCCGCCATCTGAATAACCTCCGCCAGATGCAAAGCGTGCCGGTTGGTACACTGTGCGATCTGTTCGCGGCAACTGAAGCCATCCGCGATAATCAGACAGTCAGGCGAAGCTTTCCGAACCGCGGGCAAGAGTTCCAGCTCTCCGATCGCAACTGAGATTTCGTATTTGTCAGCTTCAAAGCCAAACGATCCAGCCATGCCGCAGCAACCCGGCGCTGGCGTCTGAAAATCGATTCCCATCTTCCGAAAGACGGCTTCTTCGTCGGTCATTCTCATCACGGATTTGTGGTGACAGTGCCCATGGACCAGGGCCTTACGCGCCAATTTCGGCAATTGAAAATGCTTCGCCTTTTTCTCTAGAAACTCGCTCAAGAGGAATGTCTGCTGCGACAGCCGGCGGGCTCGTTCGTCTCTAGGAAACAAATTCAGGAGTTCATCGCGAAATACCGCAGCACAGCTCGGCTCCAAGACAACCAGAGGAATCCCGCGATCGATTTCTGGCCTCAAAGTGTCAAGAATATCGAGGAGAAGATTCCTGGCGCGATTTAACATGCCCCAGTCGTAAAGGGGACGCCCGCAGCATAGATTGGCGTTAGGCAGCATCACTCTGTAGCCAGCGGATTCCAGTACCTCCACTGCAGCCTTGGCGGTATCAGGGAGAAAGTAGTTGTTGAATGTGTCCGGCCACAACAGCACCGGCGCTCCCTCGAGATTTTGGGGCTGTCGCCGACTAAACCAATGACGGAACGTCTGTGGGGCGAAAGCAGGAATGCTGCGCTCCCGCGGAATACCTGCAAGCAGCTTGGCGATATCGCGCAGGAAAGGCAGTTGCGTGGTCAGATTGATCAACCCCGGTGCCTTCGAAGCCAGCCGAGCCCAGATGTCGATATTCCCGAAGGCGTATGCACTGCGCGGACGGCGTCGTCCTTCGTAGTAGTGCGCCAGGAACTCCGCTTTGTACGTGGCCACATCGACGCCGACGGGGCAGTCGCTCTTGCAGCCCTTGCAGGCGAGACACAAATCCAGCGAGTCCTTCACGTACTGGTTGCGCCATCCGTCCTGAATCACATCGCCTTTGGTCATTTCCCAGAGTAGGTGGGCACGGCCTCGGGTTGAATGTTCCTCTTCGCGAGTCACGCGGAAACTGGGGCACATTACTCCGCCTTCATCGTGGCGGCATTTCCCCACTCCCACGCAACGCAATGTGGCGTGCACCAGGCTGCCTTGATCTTCGGGAAACTGAAAGTGCGTCTGTGGCTCCCAAGGTTTGTAGTCAGCGCCTAGACGCAGATTCTCGTCTAACTTGTAGGGCTCAACTACCTTGCCCGGATTCATCTTCCAATCCGGATCCCATAGCGCTTTGAACTCGCAGAAAGCCTGTACCAGTTCGGGGCCGAACATTTTCGGTAACAACTCCGCACGCGACTGCCCGTCGCCGTGTTCACCGGAAAGCGACCCGCCGTAGCTGATGACCAAATCGGCAGCTTCTTCTGCGAACTTGCGGTACTTGGCGATGCCTTGCTTGGACTGCAGATCGAAGTTGATTCGCATGTGCACGCAGGCGTGTCCGAAGTGTCCGTAGAGAGCGCTACGGTAGCCGTAGCCCTTCATCATCTCGTGCAGATCGCGAAGATAGCTGCCGAGTTTGTCCGGAGTGACGGCGGAATCCTCCCAACCCTCCCAGCCCGGCGGCTCCCCGGGAACGTGGGAGGTGGCTCCCAGGGCCGACTCCCGCACTTCCCAGACTCGCTTTGCTTGCTGCTTATCGGTGAACAGGCGCATCTGAGGCGGATCTGAACTGCGGCTGAGAGACCGCATGAGTTCCCGGGCCTGAGACTCCGCCTCCGCGGCAGTCGCCGCACCGAACTCGGCGAAGAGCCAACCACCACCTGGGGGTAGAAGCGCGAGTCCTTCCGGACTCAGTCGCTTGCGCCGGGTGAATTCGACCAGCAAGTCGTCGACGCCTTCGAGGCCGATTGGGCGGTGCGCCATTATCTCCGGCACGCGATCCGCACATTGGAAGATATCGGAATACGCGATGAGGAGGAGCACGCGTTCGGGCGGACTTTCCACTAGCCGGCACGAAGCTTCGAGTACGGTAACGCACGTGCCCTCCGATCCTACCAGGGCACGCGCTACGTGGAAGCCGTTTTCGGGAAGCAGGTAATTCAGGTTGTAGCCCGAAACCCGGCGCGGAATATCAGGATAACGCTTTTGGATGAGAGCGAAGTATGTGTCCCGCAGCCTCTTCAGCCCAGCATAAATCTCGCCACGCCGACCACCCTCTCTGATGATTTTCTCGATCTCCGCATCGCTGGTCGGGCCCACCTTCATGCGCAGGCCATCGTAGGTGAGGATCTCCAGTTCCTCGATGTTGTCATCGGTCTTACCCGCCATGACTGAGTGCACGCCGCAGGAGTTATTCCCAATCATGCCGCCGAGCGTGCATCGGTCGTGGGTTGCGGGATCTGGGCCGAACGTCAGATGGTACCTTTCCGCGGCGTTGCGCAGATGATCCAGGATCACTCCCGGCTGAACTCGCGCAATCCGCCGCACCGAATCAATCTCGATGATGTCGGCCATGTATTTCGTGAAATCGAGCACCACGGCGATGTTGCAGCACTGTCCAGCAAGCGAGGTCCCACCGCCCCGGCAGAGGATGGGCGCGCCATATTCACGAGCCAGCGAGATGGTCGCAAGCACATCGTCGACATCGCGAGGAAGAACCACTCCGATGGGAACCTGGCGATAGTTGGATCCATCAGTGGCGTAGAGAGCACGGCTCCCCTTGTCGAAGCGTACGTCACCACGCACGTGACGGCCTAAGGCAGTGGCAAGTCCGCTTGCATCCACCACGGCAGATTTGGCAGCGCGGGCGAGCTCGGCGAGGTTGATTTGCATGTAGGCGGGAGACGCTAGTCTGGGGAATTGTCGCCGGTCACATTCTTGCCACTCACATTTGCGATCGTAATCCGGGTCTTACCGTCTTCCGGTTCGATGTGGATCGTGATCAGGTTCTTCTTATCGGTGGATACTATGGAGTAGCGATTCTGATCCTTCGTCGTGACGTTGGCATTGGGGAATTTCGACGCGTAGAACGCCATGACTTTTTCTGCTGAATCGTCGCTCTCAAATTCCGCGTCGACGGTATGCATTCCCCCAATAGTCGCGGTATTCCCCTTCAGCACGCGCGCGCCGGGATACAGCTCGATGCCGAGGTTGCGGGAGGCCTCATCGGGATTGTTTGTACTCTGAACTGTGCCGAAGGGAGTTTCGACTCGCACATTGCCGTCTCTCTTCTCGATGTGACTGTTGTGGGCAATCCGCCGGACAATGAACGCGAGCGTTCCGACTCCCAGAATGCCAAGCACGACGATGACGGCTACGACGATCAAGATGATCTTGAGCGCACCGCTGCCCTGAGGTGACGCTGCGGGGGCGGGGGAAGCGGTAACCGGAGTCGCAGCAGCGGCTACCGGTACGGCGCCACCGCATTTAGGAAAAAATCGTGCGCCCGTCGTAAGAGTTGCGCCGCAAGAGTTGCAGAAAGCCATAGATCACCTCGTGTATTCGCACTGATGTAAAAGGTGGTACAGAGAGCGGAGTATATCTCAAATCGAGTCGCGAGCACAGCCCAGCCCGCATTAGCTCAGGAGACGCGTGGTGTAGTCGGCCATGCTGAGCGCCAGCAAGAGCAAGAGCCAGAAGACCGCGGCAACAATTACCGTCTTGGTGAGTTTCTCGCTGGTGTATTTCACGTGCATGAAGAACAAAACCACGAGCAGAGCTTTGGAAGTGGCGATGACCAGCGCTATAACCGTATTGAACGGCCCCAGGTTGACGAAGGAAACGGCCGCGGTAATCACAGTCAGACACAGCAGTGCGATCCAGATCGCGTAGTAAAACTTGCTCGACATTATGTGCTCAGACATGGTGGCTCACCTTAGCGGCCTTCGATCGATCAAATACAGCAACGGGAAAAGATAAATCCAGACGATATCAACAAAGTGCCAGTACAGGCCGCCCATTTCGATAGGCGTGTAGTACTTCGGCGTGTAGCGCCCCTTCCATGCGTAGTAGGTCAGGAAAACGAAGAGTCCCAACCCAATGATCATGTGCAGGGCGTGCAGGCCAGTCAGGGCAAAGTACAGCGAGAAATAAATTTGCTCGTGCTGCTGGTCGATGTGAATCTCAGGGTAGGCCTTAGCCAGGTCGTCTGCGTTGAAGGAGTTCCCCGGGATGTGACGCTCTTTGTATTTGTCATGCCACTCCACCCCCTTGATCCCAAGGAAGGCAAAACCTAACACGATGGTCAGGAGCAATAGAATGACCAGCAATTTGCGCTTGCCCATCTGCGCAGCGCGCACTCCAAGCGCCACCGTCAAGCTGCTGCAAATCAGGACGGCTGTATTGATCGTGCCCAGCCAGATGTCTATGCTGCGGCTGCCGGCGGCAAATTCGTTATAGTACGAATAACGATAGATCAGGTAGGCGCAGAACATGCCTCCGAAGAACATGATCTCGGTCGCCAGGAACAGCCACATGCCGAGAGAGGCGGCATCGCGCTGCTGCTCCGCGTCGACAAAATGGTGCAGCAGTTCCGGGCCGTGCTGCTCGACCGCGATCGGGCTATCGCTCAACGTGCACCTCCGCGGGAGCGGGGATCTGTTCGTAGTTGTAAGCTTCCCAGGTCACTTCTGGGGCTTCATCAAAATTGAAAGTGGGCGGTGGTGAAGAAGTCTTCCATTCCAGGCCGGCCGCGCCCCACGGGTTATCCTCGGCGATCTTCCCGTAACGCATGGACCACAGGAAATAGACCATGGGGAGAACATATCCGACGGCCAGAATGGTCGAGCCCGCGGTCGAGAGCACGTTCAATACCTGGAATTCGGGAGGGTATTGCCAGTACCGGCGCGGCATTCCCATGTAGCCGAGAACAAACTGCGGGAAGAACGTCAGGTTGAAGCCGACGAAGACGAGCAACGCCGCCAACCTGCCCCAACCTTCCGGATACATTCGGCCAGAGATTTTCGGCCACCAGAAGTGCAACCCGCCGAGATATCCCATGACCGCTCCGCCCACCATGATGTAGTGGAAGTGAGCGATGATGAAATAAGTGTCATGCACGTGCACGTCGATTCCCAGGCAGGCCAGGAACAGCCCCGTGAGTCCGCCCATGGTGAACAGGCCAATGAAGCCGAAGGCGTACAGCATGGGAGTGGTGAACGAGATCGAGCCTTTGTACATGGTTGCAGTCCAGTTGAATACCTTGATCGCCGAAGGAACCGCAACCAGATAGCTGAGAATCGAAAAGATCAGCGCCGCATAGAGAGAAATGCCGGCCACGAACATATGGTGGGCCCAGACCAGGAATCCGAACACCGCAATCGCAATGCTCGACATGGCTACAAAGTTGTAGCCGAAGATACGCTTGCGAGTGAAGCATGCGACCACTTCGCTCTCCACCGCCATCGCGGGCAGGATCATGATGTAAACCGCGGGATGGGAGTAGAACCAGAACAAATGTTGAAACAACAACGGATCGCCGCCGCGGGTTGGATCGAAGATACCCAGGTTGAAGACGCGTTCAAACACCACCAGCAGAAGCGTAACCGCCAGCACCGGCGTTCCGAGCAATTGGATGATACTGGTCGCATAGTGCGCCCAGATGAACAGCGGCAGGCGCGACCACGTCATGCCGGGCGCTCGCATCCGGTGAATCGTCACCACAAAGTTGAGGCCGGTGAGAATGGACGAGAATCCTGCGATGAAGACTGCGATTCCTGCCTCAATCACCTTGGTATTGCTGAAAGCTGTGCTGAACGGCGTGTAGAAGGTCCAACCCGTGTCCACGCCGCCGGTGAGGATGCAGTGGACATAAATCACGCCAGCAATCACGTAGAGATACCAGCTCAGCAGATTGATCCGCGGAAACGCCAGGTCTTTGGCCCCGATCATCAAGGGGACGAGGAAATTTCCCAGCACGGCGGGGATGGATGGAATCAGAAAGAAGAAGATCATCACCTGGCCGTGCATGGTGAAGAGCTTGTTGTAGGTGTCTGCCTGTACCAGATCGCCCGCCGGGGTTAGCAATTCCAGTCGGATCAGGAGGGCAAAGAATCCTCCGACAAAAAAGAAGAACGTAATCGATATCAAATACAGCAGCGCGATGCGCTTGTGGTCCGTGGTCAACAACCACGAGCGGATGCCGTATTCCTTATTCAAATAGTGTTCGCGTTCGGCAGTAATTGCTACGGTAGCCATTGCTATTCCTTAGGGTTTTGCGATCTCGTGCCGGCCGGAGCAAGGCTGGGCCCGCCTGCTGCTCCCGACGGAGACGGGCTCAACGACTTGACGTATGCCACCAATGCATTCAGCTGTTCTTCACCCACGAGCCCTTGGAAAACCGGCATGATGGGCTTGAATCCGCTCACGACTTTTGCACTTGGACTCAAGATCGATTCGCGGATGTAGTTTTCATCGGCCATGACTGTGCGCCCATCCTCCAGTTGCACGGGCTTGCTGAAGATCCCAACCAGATTGGGCCCGCGGCCTTGAGTATCTGACCGGTGACAGGTGGGGCAGCCCAATTGCTGAAAAAGGCTTTCGCCGCTGGCAGCGAGCGAACCGGTGGTGCCGCCGCCAGAGAGCCAGGCTTGGTATTGCGCCGGTTCCATGACCACCACTTGTCCGATCATGCCGGAATGCATCGTGCCGCAATATTGCGCGCAAAACAGGTGATAGACGCCTGGCTTCGTAGCCCGGAACCACACGGTTGTATAGCGTCCCGGCAGCACGTCCTGCTTGATGCGGAAGGCAGGAACATAGAAGCTGTGGATCACGTCCTGCGAGGTCATGATCAGCTTGATGTCGCGGCCCACCGGCACATGCAGTTCGTTGATCTCGCGCTGCCCCTCCTGATGTTGGAGTTTCCACATCCACTGTTTCGCTACGACGTAAACTTCGGTTGCGTCCCGGGGCGGAGTCCGCTCCTGAAAGTAAATGACTGCACCCCAAACGAAAATGACCATGAAGATTCCCAGCGGAATAATCGACCAGGTTATTTCCAGTGGGGCGGAGCCTTCGATCTGCTCCGCTTCGATTCCACGGCGGCGGCGATACTTCGTCGCAAACACCAGGATCATGGTGAAGATGGCCAGGCACATGAACGCGGACAGCGCCACCAGGAAAATGTAGAGGGCATCTACATTGCCAGCCCCGCTGGAGGCGCGTACAGGCCAAAGTGGAAAGTTATCGAACATAATTTATGGCGCTCGCCCTGCCCGCGGATGGTCCGCGGTCGACCCGAGGCGGAACATCACCACAAGAAATGTCCCGAGGATCAATACGGTTGCGCCCGCGGCCAGTTGCAGAATTCTACTGATGATTGCTCCGTATTTTCCCGTGTCCGGATCGTAGTGGTAGCAGTACAGCAACACTTGGTCGACCACCGTGCCGATTTTGTTCCTTGACGCCTGAATCAATCCCAGACGCAAATCCTTGGGCGCGAACTCGACTCCGTAGTAGTACTGCGCGATTTTTCCCTCGGGCGTCAGCACCATGATTGCGGTCGCATGAGCAAACTGGCCATTCTTAGGATCGTACTGATACTGAAAACCAGCCGCTTTGGTGAGCGCATCAATCGAAGCTGGCGGTCCGGTCAGAAAATGCCAGCCCTGTGCCGCACCGGGTCGTCCGTAGCGCTTCAAGTATTCCGCCTTTTTTGCGGCTGCCATCTCTGGCGTCTCTTTGGGATCGAAGCTTACCGTAAGGACGTCAAACTCTTTGCCCACATCGAACTTCAACACCCGGAGCGCGCTCTCCAGTCCGCTCAAGACCTCTCCGCACAACATCGGACACTGGTAGTACACCAGATTCAAAATCATCGGCTTCCTGCCGAAGTAATCGCTCAACTGGACCGCGTTCCCGGTTTCGTCGCGAAACCTGAGAGCGGGCGGAATCTGTTCGTTCAGATGCTGCTCGATGCCAACATTCTTCAGCCCTGGAGGACGCACGTTAGCGGGTGGCGACGTAATGCCCTGCGTCATTCCCTGGCCCCAGGCGGGCAGGTTGAGAACACATGCAGCCAACATCGCAGCCGCGATCAGCGGCGAAATTCTCGATCTTATTGCACTGCGCACTGCTCCATTCCTTTCCATCACTTCGGCGCTTGCGCTTTGGTCTGAGCCGATTTGCCGCTTGTGTCCGCACGCTCCGCGGCTTGATTCGCCACAGTCACGGCAGACGGCGGAACCGTCCCAGCCTTCGGTGTAGTCGGCAATCCGCGTTGCGCCAGCAACTGCATGGCACGCTCAATCGGGACACGTACCGCCCCAGCCTTTTCGTCGACCCAGCCATAGCTGTTTAAGGTTTGTTCTTCCTGCAGACGGAAATCTTTAATCGCAACCCGCTCGTTCTTTTCCAAACGCGGTTGGGGGAACTTCGCAATCTCGTCGGGCGAGACCATGCGTGTATCGGTCTCCACTTGCTTCACCAGCGGGCTCTGCGGCGGCTGGTGCGATCGCTCACGCGCGTCCATGAAACGGTACAAACCCCAAACAACGAAATAGACCAGCACTCCGCCCACGGCCAGGCCTATCAGGAATGCGAATACCCCCTGCGCGGTCAGGTCTTGCCGCTCGAAGCCCTCTTGCCCGTGTCCGTGTTTTGTCTCTTCACTCATGAGCGGGCTCCAGTACTTCTTTCGCGAATACGTCATACGCGGGCAGAAGTGGCATCGAATTAAGATTGCGGAAGAAGTAGGCCAGCCAAATACCGCCCATGGCAATGGGCACCACCACGTCCGCCAACGTCAGGGTTAATGTCTTGGAAAAGTTGGGTTCCACGATCCAGAAAAGATCGAGGTACCGCATGACCATCAACCAAACCGCCAGCCATACCAATCGTCGTATGTCACGTTTGAACGGGCGCGAAAGCAACAGCACAAAAGGTACAGCGAAGTGAAACACGACGAGGAATAACCCAACGAATCCCCAGCCGCCGTTCAACCGCCGCATGTACCAGGTGATTTCTTCCGGCAAGTTTCCCGCCCAGATGATGAGCCATTGCGAGAACGAGAAGTAGGCCCACACCATGATGAAGGTCAGCATCCACTTCCCGTGGTCCTGCACAAAATCGGGTTTTAGCAGCTCCGACATCGGCTTGTAGTTCACCAGAATCCGCTCAACCACGACGGCGAAGCACATCGCCGACAGCAACTCACCAATCAGGATCAGCAATCCGTAGATCGTGGAAATCCAGCTGGGGTCGATGGACATTACCCAGTCGATGGCGGCGAAGGAAATCGTTAAGGCGTAAAGAATCAACCCTGGCCCGCTCACCGCCTTGAAGCGGTTGCTGTTGTCTCGCGAGGGAGGGTTATCCTGTTCTCTCGACCACTTGGTGAGTAAGAACGAAAGCAAATTCCAGATGGCCAGGTAAATCGCGGCGCGGATGATGAATCCGTGGACCGTCAGGTAGGTCTTGGTCAGCTCCTGCAAGTGTTCGCGGAGATGTTTATCCGCTATGGAATCCAGAGGCCGCGCCCACACGTAGAGTTTCGGAAGTCCGAAGAGGATTGGAACAAACAGCACCGCCATCAGTGGCAAGCACCGCATGGCCGCACCCAGAATTCTGCGGATCACCATGCCCCATCCGCCGCCGGTCAGATGCCGGATCATGAGAATCGCCATGGACCCGAGAGTCACTCCGATCCAGGCCATGTAGCCGAGCAGGTAAGCGCGGAAGAACTCATCCGGACGAAGGAACGCGAGCACCAACGAGACCACGGCAAAAACCAGGCCGATGACGAGCGAGCGCCTTTGGATGGTCTTGACCACCGGTGGCGCCATCAGGCCCAGGTTGTTCGCACGTGCCATGCTCATTTCGGCTCTTCTCCTTTTTCGTCACGCGAACCGGACTGGAGTTCGGGCAAAGTTGCGCCGGAACCCGGATCGCCGCGGAACATCGGCGTTTCCGACGGCACCTTTTGTCCTGACGGAACATCGCCCATAGTCGCTCCCTGGCTCAACTGCAAGGCTCGGATATAAGCCACAATGGACCAGCGATCGCGAGGCGGAATTTGCGATGCGTACTCCGGCATCGCGCCAAATCCATTGGTCATTACGTCAAAGAAGTATCCCAGCGGCGCTTTACGCAGGCGCTCGGTGTGATAAGACGGCGGAGCTCGAAAGCCGCGCTGCACGATCATCCCGTTGCCGTCACCGAGGCGGGAGTGGCAGGGAGCGCAGTAAATGTTGAAGCGCTCACGGCCGCGGGCCAGCACATCGCCGGTCACGGGGAAGGGCATATAGTCGCCAGGACTGTTTCCGAACTTGCCGGTGTAGAAATACGAATCTTCATGCAACTGCCCGCGCGCCACGGTTCCTTCGACGGGAGGACGTGCCGAGCGCAGGTCCGCATAAAAGTCGCTCTGGGCCAGCGGCTTGAAGCGGGGTTGGTCGTGCATATCCTGACGGCATCCTGCCAGGGCCAGCACAGCGAGCAATCCCAACGGCGAAAGCTTGCGGAGGCTCAACATGGCTCTAGCTGGGCACCTCCGCAATCGATCGCGGTCCCAAGCTCTCCAGAAAACGGCGGGTTTCGCTAGGGCTGTACTTGGGATCGGAAGAGAAGACGATCAGGAAAAACCGATCTCTTGTGGCGAAGGCGAAACGCGGCACGTTGAACACCGGATGGTACGGCATAGGAAGGCCGTTCAGCGCCAGCATTC
>Ga0116131_1001197_pt1 | contig 16294 bp, 16 predicted proteins | sample June2015DPH_17_1_FD_89734 | JGI IMG/M metagenome (GOLD analysis project Ga0116131, IMG submission 89734) | Peatland microbial communities from SPRUCE experiment site at the Marcell Experimental Forest, Minnesota, USA - June2015DPH_17_100 | ecosystem: Environmental > Terrestrial > Soil > Wetlands...
CCCGCGACGAGGCGGAAGTCGATCACGCCGGTCTTCGGCGAGTGGAGCGCGCGGATGCCGGCCGCGTGCGGCTCGAGCTCCCGCAGCTCCTCGGGGCCGATCGCGCGCAGGCCCTCGACACCGTTCTCGGCGCCGCGGCGCTCGAGCTCGGCCAGCCGTGGCAGCTCGGCCTCGTCGAGCGCGATCACGACCTTGCCGCGGTGCTCGTACGGGATGCCGTGCTCGTCCGCGAAGCGCTCGAGCGCGAGCTTGCCTTCGCGGCAGAGGCGCGCCTTGAGCGAGCCCGGCCGGTAGTAGAGGCCGGCGTGGAGCACGCCCGAGTTGTGCCCGCTCTGGTGTGACGCGAGCTCGTGCTCCTTCTCCAGCACCGCGAGGTGGAGCTCCGGCCGCCGCTCGAGCAGCTGGTAGGCGGTCGAGAGGCCGACGATCCCGCCGCCGATCACCACCAGGTCGAAGCGCTCGCTCATCGGGCGCCCGGCGCCCCTAGCGGATCGTCAGCGTCGCGCAGCTCTCTTTGCTCACGTTTCCGGCCGCGTCGTGCGAGCGGACGCAGAAGGTGAGCTTTCCCTTCAGGCTCACCGGCGTCCCGTTCAGCTTGTAGGCGTACACATGCCCGTTCAGTGCGGGCCCGAGCGTCGTCTTGTAGCGGCGGATGAGCACGCCGCGGTAGATGTCGAGCTCATCCCACGTCTTGCCGCTGTTGTCGCTGACGGTGTAGCGCAGGCTCGTCGTGCCGCCCGCGGTGCCGGTGCTCACGAGGGCCTGCACGACCGGCGCCACGGTGTCCGTCGCCGCGCGCGTGTAGGAGAAGCAGACCTTCGTGTACTGCTTGTCGCAGGAGTGGGTCATGCGGGTGGGCGTGACGACGATCTTGATCGTCTCATAGCCCGGCGCCCAGCTCGTCGCGCAGTTCTTGTCCCACTGGAACTCGTCCTCACGGTAGATGCCGTTGCCGAGCGGGTGGTACTTGTAGACGAGGGTGTTCACCCTGACGAGGCAGTGAAACTTCGATGTCCTGTGCGACGTCATCGAGTATTCGGCGAAGCCGCCGCCCGGGAGCGCCGTCCAGCGATACGTGCGCTGGTTCTCGGCTTTCCAGGTGCCGATGGGGGAGCCGGCGGCGCGCGCGACCGCTGCTCCGGCGCCGAGCGCGACCAGCAGCCCGGCGGCGGCGCACAGTAGCCGGTGAGGGCTCAACGGAAACCTCCTCCGTCAGTCGCCGGGCGGCCTGACGACGAGCGTGTGTGGACCGGCGGGGATCGGCGCGAACGGTAGCTCGCGGTTCACGAGCCACTCGTCGAGCGCGAGCTCGAGCTCCTCGAAGACACGGTTCTCCTCGGCCACGGCGCAGTCGACTTCGATCGCCGATTCGCCGAGCCGTGCGCTGTCGACGTGCTCGCACACCGTCGGGAACGCGTCGCGGGCGTCGCACGTGCGGCTGAACTCGACACGGATCGCAGTGGTCATCTCGACGCCTCCAGGAGACGGAGGACGTCTTCGTCCTCGAGTGCAGGGAAGTCCCCGAACCACACGCCCCGCGAGCCGAGATACTCGAACTCGTTGAGGCAGACGAGCAGGTCGGCTTCAGGTCGCACGAGCTCGAGCCCGGCGAGGCTGCCGACCGGCACCGCGGCAGCGACGCAAGCCGCGTGTGCGGCGCGGGCCCACGCGATCGCCGCGAGCATCGTCGCGCCGGTCACGATCGCCTCGTCCACGAGCACGACGTCGCGTCCCTCGAGGGCGATCGCGCGCCGGTGGGGGTGCAGGCGAGACTCGAGCCGGCCGGCCTCCGTGCGGGCGCGCGCGGTCGCAACCACGAGCTGTGCCTCGCTCAGGCCCTTCCGGTCGACGACGTAGCAGGCGCCGCCCGGAGCGACGGCACCGATCGAGTACTCCGGTTCGGCGGGATGGTGGATCCTCGCCACGATCGCGACGTCGAGCGGCGCGTGGAGCGGCCGGGCCACCTCGGTGCCGATCTCGACCCCGCCGCGGGTCAGGCCGATCACGACCGGCGAGTGCAGATCGTCCGGCAGCGCGGCGCTCAGCCGGCGTCCGGCGTCCGTGCGGTCGTCGAAGAGCGCGGACTCTGCGAGCCATGCCGGCAGGAAGCCCGATGCCTCAGGGCCGACGATGCTCATGCTGCTCTCCTTCGAGGTACTCGTGGATCGCGGTGGCCGCGCGGCGGCCGGCGCCCATGGCGAGGATGACGGTCGCGGCGCCGGTGGCGATGTCGCCGCCGGCGAACACGCCGTTGCGGCTCGTCGCACCCGTGTCCGGGTCGGTCACGATGCACCCGTGCTTGTCGGTCTCCAGACCTGAGGTGGTCTTCGGCACGAGCGGGTTCGGGTTCGTCCCCAGCGCGATCACGGCGAGGTTGCACTCGAGCACGAAGTCCGAGCCCTCGATCTCCACCGGCCGCGGCCGCCCCGACTCGTCCGGCTCGCCGAGCTCCATGCGGACGCATTCCATGCCGCAGACCCGGCCGTCGTCGTCGCCGAGGAAGCGTTTCGGCAGCGTCAGCCAGTCGAAGATCGTGCCCTCCTCTGCGGCGCGCCGGTAGTCCTCGGCCCGCGCGCCCATCTCGGCCTGCGTGCGCCGGTAGACGATGTGCGCCTCTTCGGCTCCGAGGCGGATCGACACGCGCGCGGCGTCCATCGCCGTGTCGCCCGCGCCGATCACGGCGGCGCGCGTCGGGCGCTTCACCGGGGTGTCGTAGTCGGGGAACGAGTAGGCCCGCATGAGGTTCACGCGCGTGAGGTACTCGTTTGCGGAGTACACGCCCTTGAGGTTCTCGCCGGGGATGTTCATGAACTTGGGCGAGCCGGCGCCGGTGCCGACGAAGACGGCGGCGTAGCCGAGCGCGCCGAGCAGCTCGTCGATCGTCACCGTCTTCCCGATGATCACGTTCGTCTCGAACACGACGCCGGCGGCGCGCAGCCGCTCCACGTCTTCGTCGACGATCGCCTTCGGCAGGCGAAACTCGGGGATGCCGTAGCGGAGCACCCCGCCGATCGCATGCAGCGCCTCGAACACCGTGACCTGATAGCCGAGCTGCACGAGGTCGCTCGCGGCCGTCAGGCCGGCAGGGCCGGAGCCGACGATCGCAATCTTCTCCGCCCGCGACTTCACCGTGCTGGCCGCGCCGTCATGAGGATGCGTGCGCTCCCAGTCGGCGACGAACCGCTCGAGCCGTCCGATCCCGACCGGCTCCAGGCGCGCCAGCACCGAGCACTGGGCCTCGCACTGGTGCTCGACCGGGCAGACGCGCCCGCAGATCGCGGGCAGCACGTTCCTCGTGCGGATCAGCTCGGCGGCGCCGCTGAAGTCCTCGAGCGCGACACGGCGGATGAAGTCGCGGATCGGCACGCCGACGGGGCAGCCCTGCTCGCAGAGGGGGTCCTGGCACTGGATGCAGCGGCGAGCCTCCGCGAGCGCGCGCTCGACCGTGTAGCCGACGGCCACCTCGTCCCAGAGCGAACGCCGCTCAACGGGGTCGAGCGCCGGCATCTCCGTCTTCGTCGGATAGAGGATCGGCATCGCTCGTTACCTCCCGCCCGCGAGCTCGAGCGCGAGCCGCTCCTCGTCGACGTACATCTTCGACCGCACCACCGCTTCGCCGAAGTCGACCTCGTGCGCGTCGAAGAACGGCCCGTCGACGCACGCGAACTTCGTCTCGCCGCCGACCGAGATGCGGCACGCGCCGCACATGCCCGTGCCGTCGAGCATGATCGGGTCGAGGGAGACCATGGTGGCGAGGCCGTACGGGCGCGTCGTCTCGGCGACCGCGCGCATCATCGGCATTGGGCCGACCGCGAAGCAGCTCGTGAAGCCGGCGCCTTGCTCGAGCCGCTCGCCGAGGAGCGCGGCGGTGAAGCCGTGGTAGCCGATCGAGCCGTCGTCGGTGCAGGGGAGATAGTTGTCGCTCATCGGCTCGAGCAGCTCGCGCAGGATCAGCAGCTCGGCGGTCCGTGCTCCGACGATCGACGTCACCTCGACGCCGCGCAGACGTAGCTCGCGCGCGATCGGGTACACCGCGCCTGCGCCGAAGCCGCCGCCGACGAGGACCGCGTGCCCGGTCTCCGGCAGGGGTGCCGGCAGCCCGAGCGGTCCCGCGAAGTCGAGCATCTCGTCGCCCTCGTCGAGAGCGCAGATGAGTCCGCTCGTCTTGCCGACCTGCTGGACGACGAGCGTGATCGTGCCCGCTTCGCGGTCGAAGTTCGTGATGCTGATCGGCACGCGCTCACCGTGGGGGTCGACGCGCAGGATCACGAACTGCCCCGGCTGGGCGTGGGATGCGACCAGCGGCGCGTCCACGACGAAGAGCCATGTGACCGGGGTGAGCTCGCGTTTCTCGCGGATGATCGCCATCACGTCTCCTAGAGCAGCGGGTGCTCGTTCATCACCTTCAGGCGCTGCCAGCGCCGATCGACCTCGTGCTCGATCTCGGCCAGCTCCGTCTCGAAGCCGGGGCGGCACAGATGCTTGGTCTTGCCCATCGTCGCGAGCCACTGCGCGACGGGAATCCGGCGCCCGAGCGGCTCCGGGTCGTAGGTGAGCGACGTCTTGTGCCGCTCGATCTCGTAGAGCGGGAAGAAGCAGCAGTCGACGGCCGCCTGCACGACGTCGGTGCCGACACGGTCGGTCGTCAGCCAGTTGAGCGGGCAGGAGATGAGCACCTTCCCGTACGCCATGCCCTCGTGCTGCGCGTACCACTGCGCCTTCGCGCCCTTCGCGAGCAGGTCGTCCGGGAAGCCCTCGACGCCGGTGAAGACGTAGGGAATGTTCGTCGCCGCCATGATCTGCGGCATGTCCTTGTGGTGGAACGACTTGCCGTGCTCGCCCGGCCCGACGTTGCTCGTCGCGGTGCGGTGGCCGAGCGGTGTCGAGTAGCTCAGCTGCGCGCCCGTGTTCATGTAGCCCTGGTTGTCGTACTCGAGGATGATCAGGCCGTGGTTGCGGAGCGCGGTGCCGATCGCGGCTCCCGTGCCGATGTCCATCCCGCCGTCGCCGCTGACCATCACGAACGTGATGTCCTCGCCCGCCGGCAGCTCGCCGCGGCGCTGACGCTCGTGGAACATCTCGACGAGGCCGCTGAGCGTGGCGGCGCCGTTCTGGAACAGGTTGTGGACGTACGTGACGCGGTGCGACGTGTACGGGTAGCCGGTGCTGACGACCATCGCGCAGCCCGTCTGGTAGAGGACGACGATGTCGCCCTCGATGCCGCGCAGGAACTGGTCGAGTGCGGGGAAGACGCCGCAGCCTGGGCAGGCGCCGTGGCCCGGGACCACGCGCTTCGGCCGCGCGACGAGCTGCCACGCGGGCGGCGCCTCGACCTTCAGGCGGCCGGTGCTCTCGTTCACGGCGACCTTGACGACGCCGCTGATCGTTTCCTTGCGCGTGAGCGCAGGCAGGCCCGGGCGTACCGGCGTGTGCGCGGGGTCGCCGGCGAAGACGCCGTAGTAGTCGAAGGTGGGGTGGACGGCGCCGCGCTCGACGGTATCGGTTGCGAGCTGGAAGAACGCCTCGGCGTCCTCCGTGTAGAAGTCCCTGCCGCCGAGCCCGTAGATCCGGGTGAGGCAGACCGTGGTGTTCTCGGGGTCGTCCTTCAGCGCCGACTTCACCTCATGCGCGACGTTGCCGCCGCCGGAGCCGTACGAGTCCGCCCGCTCGCCGATCACGAGCGCGCGCACGCCGCGCAGCGCTGTGCGCAGCTCCTCGGCCGGGAACGGCCGCAGCACGTTCGGGCTGACGACGCCGGCACGGACACCCTGCTCTCGCAGCCGGTCGGCGGCGTCCTTCGCCGTCTCCGCGGCGGAGTTCAGGAGCAGGAGCGCGACCTCCGCGTCCTCCATGCGGTACTGCTCGACGACGTCGTAGTGCCGGCCGCTCAGCGCCTCGTACTCCGCGAACACCTCGGGCAGCGCGTGCAGCGCGGCCTCCATTGCGAGGTTGAGCTGGTACTTGTTGTTGATCAGGTCGGGGTCGTTCATGTACGGCCCGATCGTCACCGGGTGCCGCGGGTCGAGGGCCGCGACGGTCTCCGTGAACGGGCCGAGGAACTTTTGAACGACCTTGGGATCCTCGAAGACCGAGACACGCCGCTTCTGGTGACTCGTGAAGAAGCCGTCGAACGCCACGATCGCGGGCAGGCGCACGTCGGCGCGCTCGGCGGCGCGGAGCGCGCAGATGTTCAGGTCGTAGACCGCCTGCGGATCGCGCGCCATCAGGATCAGCCAGCCGGTGTTGAGCGCGAAGTAGACGTCGGAGTGGTCGCCGCGGATGTCGAGTGGGCCGCTCACCGTGCGCGTTGCGAGGTCGAGCAGCATCGGGAAGCGCGTGCCGGACTGGACCGGCAGCTCCTCGAGCGCGTAGAGCAGGCCCTGGGCGCTCGTCGCGTTGAAGACGCGGCCGCCGCCGACGGCGGCGCCGTAGCAGATGCCGGCGGCGCCGTGCTCGCCGTCGGCGGGGACCATGACCATCCGGTGTGCGCCGGCCGCCTTGCGCTCGTCGAGCAGCTCGGCGATCTCGGTCGACGGCGTGATCGGGTAGTAGCCCATCAGGTGGAAGTCGATGTGCTCGGCCGAGAGGGCCGCCATCTCGTTGCCGGTCTTGAATTCGGTCAGCTGCGCCGGGCGGGCACGCTTCTGCTTCTTCTTCACCGCGACTGCCATGTCACCCCACCTCCGCGAAGAGCCGCACCGTGTGCGCGGCGGCCCAGCCCTCTTCCTCGCGCACCTCGACGAGGGCGCCGGTCGGGCAGACCTCGGTGCACTTGAGGCATCCCTTGCAGTACTGGTAGTCGATCCCGAGCAGCCGGACGCCCTCCGCGCTCTCGTCCCAGACCATGCAGAGGTCCGGGCAGACGATGTCGCAGAGGCCGCAGTGGACGCACTTCTCGAGCAGCAGCTCCGGGACGAAGCCCACCCGTGACGTGCTCAGATCCTTGACGATGCTGTTCGCGGGCTCGAGGATCACGCCGCCGATCGGCGCATCGAGATAGCCGAACGCCGGTGCCTGCCGGTTGGGCGCGGTCGCCGTGACGGGGCCGGTGGCCTTGAACCGCTTGCGGCGCAGCTCGCGGTAGCCGCGGTCGAACGTGCGGATGTTGGCGTCGACGACTTCGGGATGCCGGCGCGAGAAGGTCGCGCGGATCGTCTCGCGCACCGCATCGGGCTCGATGAACGGGCAGACGCGGACGATCGCTCCGAGCATCGCGGTGTTCACGCGCGTCTTCTCCTCGACCGCGATGCCGAGCGCGTCGAGCACGCCGATCGTTCCGCTGGAGAGCTCGAGCGCGTCCCGCAGCTCGTCAGCCGACGCGGTGGTGTTGACGATCACCGTGCCGGTGGGCGTGAGGCCGGCGACCGCGGCCGGCGACCGCGCGAAGGCCTCGTGGAAGATCCCGACCACCTGTGGCGACTCGACCGGGCTGCTCGTGCGGACCGCCCGGTCGGCGGGGCAGAAGCGGATGAACGACTTCACGGGCGTTCCCTTCTTCTCCGACCCGTACGAGGAGAAGTGGGAGCCGTTCAGTCCCTGGCGCAGAACGCCTGCCTCCGCCAGCATCTGCCCGGCGAGGTGTGCGCCGAGACCTCCGAGCGATTCGAAGCGGATGCCGAAAAAGCCGTCAGGTCCTGGGCGGAAACGCCCGTCGCTCATGCGAAGACTCCTTTCCTCTCGAAACTCCTCCGTGGCGGGCGCATCGGCATCCGGGGCTCCCCCTACAAGCACTTGGGGATTTCCACTGCACCGCGCAACAGCGCCCGCCGCGTGGCGGCGAAGCGGCGGTGCGGTTCCGCTCCGGCTTCGGATCCGCGAATCGGCTCGATCCGCGCGCGCGCGGATGGGAAGCGGCGTGGTACGGGCGACGCTTGATGGTGGGATCCGAGAAGGAGGAGAGATGGCCACCAAGGAGCGGGAGTCCGTCGTCCCCGGCGACGTCATCGAGCTGACCGGACGCCGCGTCGGAGACACGGCGCGAACCGGAGAGATCGTCGAGGTGCTCGGTACGGCGGTGCGGCCGTACTACCGCGTCCGCTGGGAAGACGGCCACGAGAGCGTCCTCTTCCCGGGAGGCGACACGCGGATCCGGCACGAGCAGAAGGCGCCGCTGCCGGACCTCGAGCTCGCCGCGAGCTCGAGCGTCCTCGCCGAGCGGCTTCGAGAGTCCAACGTCGAGTTCGAGCTCCTGCCGCATCGCCGCACGCTGACGGCGGCCGGCGAGGCCCGCGCGCTCGGCGTGCTGCCGCACGAGACGGCGAAGACGGTGATCGCGCGGGACGAGAACGGCCGGAACGTGCGCGCGGTCGTCGCGGCGTCGAGCAGGCTCGACCTCGAGAAGCTCGCCAAAGCGGCCGGCGTGAAGCAGGTCGCGCTGCTGACGGAGAGTGAGCTCGCGGGCGCATACCCGCAGTTCGAGCTCGGGGCCGTGCCGCCGTTCGGCGGACCGGCCGGCGACCGTGTCGTCGTCGACCAGAAGCTCGCGGAGATCGAGTACCTCGTCCTCGACGCAGGCGTTCACGACGCGTCGTTGCGGCTCCGCACGGCGGACCTGATCGCCGTCGCGGACGCGACGCTCGCGGACGTCGCCAAAGGCTGAACCGGAGGCGCAGGCACGGCAGCGTCGCGTCATACCTTCGCCGAGCACGTCGGCGAAGTCGAGATCGCGCTCGAGGCCGAGAGCGAGGCCGATCTCCTCCGCGAGGCGCTCGCGGCGTTTCGCGAGCTGCTCGGCGGCTGCGGGGACGGCGAGCCGGTCAGCCAGGCGATCGAGCTCCCCCCGGGCACACCGTCCGAGCTGCTCTGGGGGTGGCTCGACGAGCTCATGTACCTCGCCGAGGTCGAGGACTTCATCCCCGCCCGCGCGACGGTGATCGATTTCGAGCACGGCGGGCTGCGGGCGATCGTTTGGGGCGTCTGCGGGCGTCCCCGCCACCTCGTGAAGGGCGTGACGCTGCACGACCTCGCGGCGGCGCCGGAGGGAGGGATCTGGCACGGTCGCGTCGTCCTCGACGTCTGAGCTCGTCCGCGTCGGCGAGGTCGTCTGGGAGATCCCTGCCGATGCACGATCCGACATGCGCGTGCCGGCGCGCGTGTTCGCAGACGAGGTGCTGCTCGAGGGGATCGCCGGCGAACGCTCGCTCGTGCAGCTGCAGAACGTCGCGACGCTGCCGGGGATCGTCGGCGCCGCGCTCGGGATGCCCGACATCCACCAGGGCTACGGCTTCCCGGTCGGCGGCGTGGCCGCGACGGACGCGGCCGACGGAGTCGTCTCGCCGGGCGGCGTCGGCTACGACATCAATTGCGGCGTGCGGCTGCTGGCGCTGCCGCTCGCGGCCGCGGAGCTCGGTGGCCGGGTCGAGGCGCTCGTGCACGAGATCTCGCGGGCAATTCCGGCCGGCGCCGGTAAGGAGAGCGCCCTGCGGCCGGGCACCGCCGCGTTCGACCGGCTGCTCACCTTCGGCCCGCGCGTCCTCGTCGACGAGCTCGGCATCGGCACCGAGGAGGACGTCGAGCGCACCGAGTCGCGCGGCTGCCTGGACGGCGCCGACCCCGCTGCGGTCTCCGAGCGCGCACGGACGCGCGGTGCGCGGCAGGTCGGCACGATCGGCTCGGGCAACCACTTCATCGAGCTCCAGCGGGTCGACCGCGTCATCGACGCCGCGGCGGCGGCCTGCTTCGGGCTCGAGCAGGGCCAGGCGACGGTGCTGATCCACTCCGGCTCGCGCGGCCTCGGCCACCAGGTCTGCACGGACTACGTGCGGACGATGCTCGCGGTCGCGCCGCGGTACGAGATCGTGCTGCCCGACCAGCAGCTCGCCTGCGCGCCGCTCGTGTCGCCGGAAGGCCGCGCATACCTCGCCGCGATGGCGGCGGCCGCGAACTTCGCGTGGGCCAACCGGCACGCGATGACGCACCTGATCCGCGAGGCGGTGCGGCGGGTGCTCGGGGAGGCTGCGGCCGCCGGCACGCGGCAGGTCTACGACGTCGCACACAACATCGCGAAGCTGGAGCAGCACGGCGGCCGTCTCGTCTGCGTGCACCGGAAGGGCGCGACGCGCGCCTTCCCCGGCGACTCCGCCGAGATTCCGGCGGCATACCGCGGCGTCGGCCAGCCGGTGTTCATCCCCGGCAGCATGGGCACCTCGAGCTACGTCCTGGCCGCGGAGCCCGGGGCGATGGAGCACTCGTTCGGCTCGACGTGCCACGGGGCGGGGAGGTGCCTGAGCCGGACGGCCGCGCGTCACCGCATCGGCGGAGGCGAGCTGCGCCGGCAACTCGCAGCGCAGGGAATCGTCGTCCGCTGCCCGTCGAACACCGGGCTCGCCGAGGAGGCGCCGTTCGCCTACAAGGATGTGGACCGCGTCGTCGCCGTCGTCGAGCGCGCCGGGCTCGCGCGCCGCGTCGCGCAGCTGCGCCCGCTCGGCGTCGTCAAGGGATGAGGACGCGCAGCGCCGACGGCCGCGCGACCGCGAGGTCGGCGAGCGGCCGCCGCACCGTCGCGGGATCGACGCCCGCGCGGAGCGCGGCGACGACGCCGGCGGCCTCCCAGTAGTTCTCGACCATTCTCAGCTGCCCCGGCCGCCAGGGCAGCGACGTGAGGTCGTTCGCCATCACGTTCGCGTTCTCGCGCACCGCGACGACGGGGATGCCCTGGTCGAGCGCCGCCAGGGTCGGCAGGCCGACCACCTTGTCGGGGATCACGAGGCACGAGACGTCCTCGACCGCGAGGACGCCCGCGTCGGGCGGACCTGCGAGCGGCACGATCCGCGGCGCGCGGGCGAGCCCCTCGACCACGCTGACGAAGAAGCCGAGCGAGATCACCTCGGCGGCCATACGCGGGTCGACGATGCCGACCTCGACCGCGGCGGCGTCCCGGGACTCGAACATCGGCGAATGGGCTGTGGGGACGTCGAGCAGGCTCGAGACAGCATGCGTCAGGAGCGCCTCGACACCGCCCCACGGGTTGACCATCTCGCCGCGCTGCTCGTAGTAGTCGCGGTGATAGCTCCACGGCACCTCGATGCGCGTCGAGATCGCAACCGCGTCGAACGAGTCGCGCCGCTCCTCGAGGACGCTCAGCAGCCGCTCGAGATGCTCCACGCGCCCGGTCGCCCGCCCGGAGGGCGCGTACGCCGACGCGAGCGTGACGTGCGGCTCGAGCAGGAGGACCTGCGTGCAGTTGACGCCGCCGGTGACCCGGACCGCCGCGGCCGAGTTGACCGCGATCTCGGCGAAGCGCTCGTCGACGTCACGGTCTGCGACGGCGAGCACGCGGTTGGCGCGCACCGGCACGAGCCCCGCGGTCCCGAGCAGGAAGCGCGTGAGGACGCTTCCCTCGACGTACAGCGCGTTCTCCGGCAGGTCGTTCAGGTCGGACGCGTTCACCGCGTTCGGATGGGTGATCAGGCGGTCCGTGACGGCCGCCAGCAGCCGCACGGCGGCGCTCGCGTCGCCGGCGTGCCCGCCGATGGCGCAGCCGATTCCGGTCGGCACGAGCATCACGGTGGTGAACGTCTCGGATCGCTCGACGGCCCGCCGCCGGAGGCGCAGCATCGCTGCAAGTCGAGCGCGGTCCGCCTTGTCGAGGCCCTCGAGCACGCCGACCTCGACCTCGAGCGAGTGCGGGGACGAGCGGACGACCGCCATCCGGATGGGCACCGTTCCCGTGGGCACCTGCATGCCGAGCGACTCGACGATCGGATCGACGTGCGGCGGCGCCTTCGGTCGCGGCAGGTCCAGCTCCGCCTCGTACGCGCAGAGATCGCTCATTACCCGTGTGCGACGAGCCCGTACGCGCCGTCGAACCGCCGGTAGACCAGCGCTCCGCGGCGCGAGTCGCGATCGACGAAGAACACGAACGGCTCCGCGGCGAGATCGAGCAGCTCGAGCGCCTCGTCGACGCCGAGCACCGGCGGCTGCCGCTCGTCGATGCGGAACGGGTCGATGAACGCTCCGCCGGACTGGCCGGGCTGCTGCAGTCCGAGTGTGCCGTCCTCACGGCGGTAGACGACGTTCTCGTCGCCCGTCTCGACGTTCGTGAACAGGTGGAAATCGTGATCGAGGAGATGCATCTCCCACGCCGCCTCTTCAGGCGTCATCGGCGCGAGCGCGACCGTCTTCCGGCGGACCAGCGCGCGCTCCTCCGGCGGACGGGCCCGCCGCTCCGGCCGCGCGCGGAGTGCGTCGCCGTCGAACGCCCGGCGCGTTCCCTCGTCGCGGTCGGCGACCGCGGCGAGCGAGCGCTTGAGCCGGTCGACGAGCAGCGCCGAGGCCTCCGCATGCGTGGCGGCCGCGACGTGGGCGCGCACCGTCCGGCCGGCCAACTGCACGCTCGCCTTCGCGACGGCAGGACGCTCGAGCGCCGGATCGTGCTCGGTCACGAGCGTCGCGCGCACCGAGAGCACCTGCCGCGGCGCATGGCGGGTCAGGCGCTCGAGGTCGCGCTGCAGCTCGTCCCGCGCCCGGTGCGGGACATCGCCCCGCGTGGCGACGGAGACCGGCGGTTCCTCCGGCTCGGCCGCCGGGCCCGCGCCGGACAGGGGCTCACCGGTCTCCGCAGGCTCGGGAGCACGGCGGTAGAGGTGCGCCCGCCAGTCCTGCCGCAGCGCCTCGTCAGGCACGAGACCCATGAGCGCACGCTCGAAGTCGCGCGCCGCACGCGCCAACTCCTTCTCGGTGTGGCGGCGCGCACGACTGCCCCGGTGGGCCGCCCGGTGCAATTCCTGCAACCGGTGGTACTCCGCGACGAGCCCCTCGAGCTCCTCGCGCGGTGCGAGCAACTCGGCTCTCACGCCCTTAACGTGTCGACGTTCCCGGCCGGCGCCCATCGGTGCGGCGCAGGATCCCGGCTGCGGGTTACCCGCACCCGGGACGGCGGCTCACTCGTGCTCTGCCGCGAGTTGTTTGGCGCGGGTCATGGCGGCTTGGATGGCGTTGAGGAAGGCGGCGCGGACGCCGGCTTGTTCGAGTTCGCGGATGGCGGCGATGGTGGTGCCGCCGGGGCTGGTGACGGCTTCGCGCAGCTCGACGGGGTGCATGTGTTCGTCGCGCAGCTGTTTGCCGGTGCCGAGCATCGTCTGGACGACGAGGGTGGTGGAGATCTCGCGGGAAACGCCGAGCAGGATCCCGGCCTCGATCATGGCCTCGGCGAGCAGGGCGAAGTAGGCAGGGCCGGAGCCGGAGAGGGCGGTGACGGCGTCCATCGCGCTCTCGGGCACCCGGACGACGCGGCCGAGGTGGGCGAGCGCTTCCTCTGCCAGCGCGAGCTCGGTGTCGCCGGCGTGGGCGCCCGGACAGAGGCCGGCCATGCCCTCGTGCACGGTCGAGGGCGCGTTCGGCATCGCCCGCACGACCGGCACCCCCTCGGCGAGACGCGCCTCGAGATAGCCGGTCGGGATCGCCGCCGCCACCGAGAGCACCGTCTGCGCCGGCGTCAACACCGAACCGATCTCGGCCAGCAACGCGTCGATGTCCTGCGGCTTCACCGCCACCACCACGAGCTGCGCCCCAAGCACCGCCGCCACGTTCGAGCTCGTCGCCTCCACCCCATACCGCTCGCGCAACTCCGCCACCCGGCCCTCGCCGCGAGCGGTGACCACCAGCTCCCCCCGCCCCCGCCAACCCGAACTCAACAACCCCGACAACAACGCCTCACCAATCCGGCCGCCACCAAGAATCGCGACTTTCCGGGACTCCGCCATGGGCGGAGTCTGCCTACGCCGCGCGCGCGGCGCTCGCCGGAATCAGTCCGCGCGCGTAGCCGGCGAGCAGGTAGACGCTCGCAAGCCCGGCCCACTCGCCGTACGGCTCGAGCAGCTCCGCCGTCTCCCAGCCCTCGACCTGACGCCGGCGCAGCGTGCGCAGCAGCTTGATCAGGCCGAGGTCGCCGACGAGCCCGTAGTCCATCCGGCCCAGCCCCTCGAGGCAGACGACGCCGACCGACCAGGGGCCGAGGCCGCGCTCGCGCTGCAGCCGCGCCGCGACGAGGTGCGACGGCAGTTCGTGCAGCCGCTCGAGCTCGAGCGAGCGGCAGAGGCGGACGAGCGACGCCGCGCGCGGCGCGTGCAGCCCGAGCTCGCGCAGCCTGGCGGGCGCGAGCGAGCCGAGGTCGCGCGTCGTCGGCGAGACGTGCAGGCGCTCCGGGCCGGCGGCGCAGGTCGCGCGCACGATCGTCCGCTCGAGCCGGCGGGCGAGCTTCGACTCGATGAGCTGCCCGCAGAACGCGCGCAGGAGCGCGTGAGCGACCGTCGGCACGCGCACGGGCCGCAGCCCGCGCAACTCGCGCGAGGTCCGGCCCAGCAGCGGGTCCTCGCGCACGCGCGCGAGAAACGGAGCGTGATCGTCGTCGAGCCCGAGCAGCCAGCGCAGCCGCTCGGCGCCTGCCTCCGACTCGGCGCGAATCGTCACTGCCCCCTGCGGCGACTGGCGGGCGCGCGCCACCTCGACGCGTCCGTCGACGGCGAGGACCTGCGTCAGCACTCCGTCGCGGAAGGTCCGCGTCGCGTCACTCGCGAAGCGGGCGGAGAGGGCGAGCGAGTACGGGCCGCGAGGGGTGTGCGCGAGCTCGACGCTCAACGCTCGACGCGCGCGTCGGCCGGCGACGCGCGCATCCCGAGCTCGGCGGCGCGCTCGAGCACGTCCAGTGCCTGGTCCTCGCGGCCTTCCTGGCGGAGCATCCGTCCCCAGCCGCGGCACGCCTGGGCGGCGTCGCGCCAGAGCCCCTGCTTCTCGAGCAGGTCGACCGCGCGCCGGTACGCCTCGTCTGCTTCTTGCCGCTCGCCCGTGAGCGCGAGCGCGTCGGCGAGTGCCGCGGAGGCGAGGCCCTCGTCGACCGGGCTCCGGTCGCCGACGAGCACGAGCGCCTCCCGTGCCAGCTGGACGGCGGCCTCACCCTGGCCGCGCAAGGTCGCGATGCGCGAGCGGCGGATCGCGAGCTCGATCAGGTCCGCCGACGACGCGGACGCGCCGAACAGCTGCTCGGCCTGGTCGAGATGCCGCGCTGCCTCATCGGGGTCGTCGCGAGAGAGCGTGATGCTCGCGGCAAGAACGTGTGCACGCGCGAGGTGAAGCGTGTCGTCGGTCGCCTGGAGCAACGCGATCGCCTTGCGCACATTCACCAGCGCGACGGAGGCCCGCCCCTCGGCGTGCGCCAGCCGTGCCATCGACCAGTACAGGCGTACGCGCGTGTACGGATCCGCACTGTGCGCGCGCTTGAGCGCGCGGCGCACCACCTCCTCGCCGCGGCCGAGCTCGCCCATGTCGCTGAGCGCGTAGCTCAGGAGCGTCGCGTAACGCGCCTCGAGCGACGCGTCCTCCGAGCCCGCGACCTCCTCGAGGCAGCGCTCGAACAGCTCGACCGCAGCCTGCGTCCTCCCGGCGAAGGTATATGCCTGCGCGAGCTGCGAATAGACGTCGGCCAGGTCGACCGGCGAGAACGGCTCGCCCTGTAGCGCGGCCTCGAGCAACACCACCGCCTCGCCGTGCTCGCCGCGGTCCTGCACGAGGGCGGCGAGGGCGACGCGGGCCCGCAGCGCCGAGGCGCGGTCTCCGGCGGCGAGGGCCTCGCCGACGAGCTCGCGCAGGGGCGCCTCGACTCCGGCCGGCTCACCGAGTCGGATCGCGAGCTCGAGATCCGTCAGGCGCAGCTCGCGCGCCTCCTCCGGCGCGAGGTCCGAGCCGGTCTCGAGATAGCCGGCGGTGACCCCGAGCTTCGCGGCGAGGCGCCGCAGCGCCTTCACCGAAGGCTGGCGGGTTCCCGCCTCGATACGGGAGATGTACGCATAGGAGACGCCCGGGGCGGCCAATTCGCGCTGCGAGAAGCCTCGCTCCAGCCGCAGGCGCTTGAGCCGTTCCCCGATCGTCTCGCCTGCGGCGGGCGTCGAATCGGGATGCATCGGTGGCCATTCTGACTCGTTGTCTGGAGAACGTCAATCACCCATCGCGGTTTCTTTGACAGGGGTCATCCGAGGCGCTTCGTATCATCAATTTCTGTCAAGTCCCTCGCCCGAGGGACGCGAGCGGCAAGAAAGGGAGGACCGGTGTCGCGCTACGCGCTCTACGCGAAGCTCGTCGGGATCGTCCTGGTCTTGACGGTGCTGTCGATGGCGCTCGGGCTCGAGCCCTGGGGGCCCGGCTAGTCCCAGCCTGACGGCGGGCGGGGTTTGCTGAGTCCCGCCCGCTGTACCCTCGCGCCGTGACGGTCGTCGAGCTCGCCCTCTACGCGCTGCTCCTCGCCGCCGCGGCGGTGCCCGTCTGGCGGCGGCCGGTCGCGGCGCTCTATCTCTTCGTCGTC
>Ga0116131_1001201_pt1 | contig 16230 bp, 14 predicted proteins | sample June2015DPH_17_1_FD_89734 | JGI IMG/M metagenome (GOLD analysis project Ga0116131, IMG submission 89734) | Peatland microbial communities from SPRUCE experiment site at the Marcell Experimental Forest, Minnesota, USA - June2015DPH_17_100 | ecosystem: Environmental > Terrestrial > Soil > Wetlands...
CCAGAACTGGGCCGGGAAGAACAGGTATCGCTCGGGAAGCTCAAGACGTTCGCGAACGGATGCAGCCCCCGCCGCCGCCGCTGCCCCATCGAGATACGAGGCCGGCAGAAACGGCAGGACCTGGACGCGTTCGGGCGACGTGACCCCGCCGTAGCAGTCCAGGACGTCCGCACGCCCGATTTCCGAGTCGACCAAGATGGTCAAGGCGCCCCCGATCCCGTCCCGGAAGAGCGACTCCCGTCGCTCCCACTCCCCATCGGCGGACACCTCCGGGAACTCGGGGTGGAGACGGTGCTGGAGATCGTGAACCGCCATCACGTACGGCACTCCCGGCTGGAACCCAATCAGCGAAGGGGCCGGGAACACGAGGAAATCGATGCCGAATCTGGCGATCCACCCGCCCAGCTCAGGCAGCGCCCTGGCTCGATGCCGCGCGTCAGCGCCGGCTCCACGCATGTCCAGCAGCGCTTCTACGCGCGCCGCGGCCTTGCCGACCGGGCCAAACGCCGCGACTCGCCTTGCGGCGGTGCGCAGTCTCCAGCGAACCGTCCGGGGCCACAGAGACGCGACCTCGTACCCGCGTCGCCCCCAGGCTTCAGCTCGCAGCCACGACCGCCGATCCGCGAACAGAACCAGCTCGGGCCGCGGTTCGATCGCCAGCAAACCGTCGAGCATGGTGAGGCTGTACTGGTAGATGCCGCCGCCGGCACCATCCAGGATGGGCACAACGCCGATACGCGGCGGCCGGTCGGACAAACTGGTCAAGCCTCGATGCCGGGACGGCCGGTCGTGGCACGAACGCCACGGTGCGGGGAGGGGATTGCGGCTCCTGCCGGACGCTCGAACCGGCGGGCGTCCGATGCCTCCGGCACGGTCATCGAGTCACGGCCCCGATTCGGGCGCGATAGCCCTCGATGGTCGCCCGCAGCCCGTCCTCGAACGACGTGCTGGAGGTGAACCCGAACGCCTCCCGCGCCCGGCTCGTGTCGAGGGCACGGCGCGGCTGGCCGTCCGGCTTGGAGGGATCCCAGCGAATCTCGCCGCTGAAGCCCGTGAGACGGGCTATGAGCTCGGTCAGGTCCCGGATCGTGATCTCGCTGCCCACCCCGAGGTTTATCGGCTCCCGGCCGTCGTAGCGCTCGGCCGCGAGGACGATGCCTCTCGCGGCATCGTCGACGTACAGGAACTCCCGTGACGCCGAGCCGGTCCCCCAGGCCTCGATGAAGCCGTCGCCCCGCTCACGGGCGTCGACGCACTTCTTTACGAGGGCCGGGATGACGTGTGAGCTCGCCGGGTCGAAGTTGTCGCCGGGTCCGTAGATATTGACGGGAAGGAGATATATCGCGTTGAAGCCGTACTGGTCCCGATATGCCTGGGCCTGGACGAGGAGCATCTTCTTGGCCAGGCCGTATGGGGCGTTGGTTTCCTCCGGATAGCCGTTCCAGAGATCCTCTTCGCGGAATGGGACGGGCGTGAACTTGGGATATGCGCAGACGGTGCCGATGGCGACGAACTTGGCCACTCCGACGAGCCGGGATTGCTCCATCAGTTGGAGGCCCATGATGGCGTTGTCGTAGAAGAAGCGCCCGGGGCTTGCGCGGTTGGCGCCGATGCCGCCCACGACCGCCGCGAGATGGATGACCAGGTCGGGCCGCCCATCCGCGAGGGCGCGGTCGACGTCGGGGAGCTTGCGCAGGTCGTAGTCACCGGTGCGGGGAACGAAGATCTCGGCCGCGCCGGCTTCCTGCAGCGCGCGAACGACTGCCGAACCCAGGAACCCCGCTCCCCCGGTCACCATTACCCGGCGGTCGGTCCAGAAGGCGCTCACACGCATCCCCGCGTTCGGGGGCCCATGGTCACGGCCCAGCGATCGATTGCGGAAACCGTTTGACCAATCTCGGCCATGATCGACGCGAACTCCTCGAACCACGCCCTGCGGTCGGCCCGCCACGCTCAGGACCTGGGGATCGCCGCCGCGCGCGGATTCTCGCACATCGGCCGTGCGGCGCGCTGAAGGCTCGCCGGCCTGCGCCGTCAACTACCCTCCGGAGAACCGACCTACCGCGAAGGCTAGCGGCGGGGGCCGATGACGACTCTGCGGACAGCGCCGCGGATCGAGCGGCCGATGGCGCGAGGAACCCGCCCAAAGATGGGCCCCAGGTAGGCCTTCCGCAGCAGTTCGACGCCAGCCTGGCTTCGCCAGGGCATGCCGTGACGCCGCCGGGCCCGAAGGTCCTCCCTGGCTGAGGCTACGGCCAGGCGTTCCGACTTGGCTTGGGGATGGACCCTGTACCTGGCCAGCACGCGGTCCGGCAGAACGACATAACGCCCCTGGCCGGCCAGCTTGAGCCACAGATCGACGTCCATCGCCAGGTTGAAGCTCTCATCGAGGCCTCCGGACGCCCGGTAGGCGCTGGCCCGGAAGAACGTGGACGGCTGAGGCGGGTTGAGACGCGTCTTCACAAGGCCGTCGAACGTCGGCACGGGAGGAGTCGCCATGGCCCCAATCACTTTGCCGTCGGTATCGATGAAGAGGCAGGCTCCCGAAACCATCACCACGTCCGGGCCGGAGACGAATACGTTGTGAACCGTCTCGAGAGAGCCCGGCTCCAGGATGTCGTCGGAGTTGAGCCAGCCGAAAAGCTCGCCGCGGGCCCGATCGAAACCCGTCCTGAGTGCCGCGGTCTGCCCGTCGTCCGGCTCGAGCCAGAGCCGGAAGCCAAGGTCCTCGTGACTCTTGAGCCATTCGCGCGACCCATCGGTCGACCCGCCGTCGAGAACGATGTGCTCCAGCTCGAATGCGCCCACCTCTCGCTGAGCAGCCACCGAATCGACGGCTTCGGGAAGCCAGGGCATGCCGTTGAGGACGGGGGTCACGATCGTAAATCGCACGGGCAGTTCCATCTCCAATCCAGCCCAGCCCTCGAGCACACACGACGGCTCCGGAGCTGCCTAGATGCTACCGTTTCGGAGCCATGACACGAGACAGCGCCGACGCGCCATATCCGGACGCTGCAGAACTCACCGCGCATGTCGCGTCCTTGCATGGTCTGGAGCGGGTCGTCGACGTCGGCCTCACGTGGACGCCCCGGCTCGCGCTCGCGTACCCGAAGCTGAGCGTCACGGGGGTCGCGCTGCCGGACCACGTCGCCGGGGAGCGACCGCGCTACCCGTTCGGTGGCATCGCGGACCTCCAATCCAAGGAGCTCGCGTCCGGGCTCTCTCGACGCAATCCGGCGAGCAGCGCGTTGCTCGTGGCAGGATCGCATGGACTGCTTTGCGGGTCCGACGGCATTCTGCGGAGGCTCGCAGGCGCAGTGTCTGCCACGGCGCTCCTGGTCGTGGCTACCGATGAGGCCGAGCCGGTCGTGGGTCATCTGGCTGACGTCGGGCTCCGGCCGGAGTTCGCCGGACGTACGCGCGCGAGTGCTCTCGATGGCAGCCGATCGGCCCACCTGATCATCTTTGACAGAGTGCTTGCCTCAACCCGGCCCGAGTCCAGCCAAGCCCCAGACAACTTCCGGGTCGTGGCGATCATGACGGTGTACAACGAGGAAGACGTGATCGGGCCCGCGATAGACAAGCTCGTCGGCGACGGCGTCGGCGTGTACGTCATCGACAACTGGTCGACCGATCGATCCTTCGAAATCGCGCGCGGATTCGAGGGCCGAGGACTTGCCGGGCTCGAACGCTTCCCGGAAGCCCCCAGCGACCGCTTTGCCCTGCAGCCTTTGCTCAGGCGAGTATCGGCGGTTGCAGGCACGCTCAAGGCGGATTGGTACATCCACCACGACGCAGACGAACGGCGGTGCGGGCCGTGGCCGGGCCTGGGGCTTCGCGACGCTTTGTGGCGCGTTGACCGGTCAGGCTTTTCCGCGGTCGATCACACCGTCGCCAACTACCGGCCCATCGACGACCGGTTTGAGCCCGGCAGTGACTTCGAACGGCAAATGCGGCACTTCGAGTTCGGCCGTACCGGAGACCTGCTGCTGCAGATCAAAGCCTGGAAGAACGTCGGCGAAGTCGACCTGGCAACGTGGGCAGGCCACCAGGCCGTTTTTCCGGGCCGACGCATCTTCCCCTACAAGTTCCTGCTGAAACACTATCCGATCCGCTCGCAGAGCCACGGTGAGAGGAAGATTCTTCGGGACCGGGCGGCCCGATGGGACCCCCACGAGCGAGCGCTCGGCTGGCACGTGCACTACGACGGCATCGCGCCGGGGCAGTCCTTCCTGCGCGAACCCGGCGAACTCATCGAGGATCGCGGGGCCGAGACACGAGCGCTGTACATGCCGGAGATGCTGACCGGCGCGGGCCTGGCCGAGCTGTCGTTCCCGGCCTGGGCGCTGGGAAGCTCGACCGGGCGCACGGTCTACCTGTCGCTTGGCAGCCTGAAGAAGAGTCGAACTTATTCGAGCCTTCGCCGGTTCGTCCTCCTTCCGCTGAGGATCTGTCGCCGGATGCTGCGCCGACTGCGCCACAAGGCGACCTCGGACTATCGGCCCGTCGGCCGATAGCAGCCCGCGGATCGCCGAACTCGTGGCCTATCGAATGCTGCGAAACCCGGCGCCTCCCCGGAGGATCGGCTCGCGTCGTGGCGCCGGCAACGCCGCCGTCAGAACCACGCGGGGCGCAGCTCCGATAGTCGTCGCGGACGGATGCTCCGCGACGTTACGGCAACCGGTCGGCGAGTGTCGCGGGCCCTTTGATCGCCAAGACGATGCCGGTAAGAAGACCGCGTGTAGCCGCGGTGGGAGCGGGCCTTCTGCGAAACAGCGCTCTGGCCCAGTGCCGGGCGAGGCGGCCGATCAGGAAGAGGAGCGCCGCCGCAGTCGTGGGTCGTGAGCCGAACGTGCGAACGACAATGAGCGCGTTCCTGAAGTGGTAGTACTCCAGGGTGCCGGAAACCACGGAGCCATGGATTTCGTGGTGGATCAGCGCATCGGGAACAACGCCGAGGTTCCAGCCCGCCCGTCGCATCCTCAGGCTCAGGTCGACATCCTCCCAGTAGAGGAAGAGCGGTTCCCAGAACGACCCTACGATTGCCAGAGCGGCGCACCTGATGAACATCGCGCAGCCGGTGACGTACCCGGTCTCGACGGGGCTCGCGCCTTCAGCTCGCCGGAATGAATGGCGGGTCTCCGCCCTTTCGAGAAGCACTCTTCCGCCGGAATACCAGATGCCAGAAGGCGCTTCGGGCCCGATGGAGGCTGAGATCTGGGGACTGAGGATGCCGTACCCGGGGCTCGCCTCCATCGCGTCCACGAGCTGCCGGATGCACGTCGGCTCGACGGTCGTGTCGTTGTTCAACACCCAGGCATACGTCGCATCTTGAGCCTGCGCCCATTGGAGTCCCAGGTTGGCGCCACCGCCAAAGCCCCGGTTCTTGCCGGACTCGATGACGCGGACGCGGGCGCCGAACTCGGCCAATAGCCGTTCGGCGTCTCCCGCCGATGATCCGTTGTCGACAACGACCACCGAGTGCCGCTCGTAAGAGCACGCGAGCAGGGACCGCACACACTGCCGTGTGTCGTCGAGGCTGCCGTAGTGAACCACGATGGAGACGACCAGCAGACCGATTCGGTCCACAGACACGGGCATATCGAGGGCACGCCCCTGGGCGCGAAGGCTAGGCGTCAAAGGGATGGCGGAACCGGCGGCACGCGCGGATGATATCAGTCGAAAGTGACCAAAAGGACCGGAAAGGACCTTGCATCCGGCGGGCGACCTGGTCCAGGTGGCTCCTGCGCCCGCCGCGACACCGCTCGGCGACGTAGGGTAGCCTTCACCAGGGCTCCCCGTCACCGCGCTAGGTCGCACCGCGCCCGGGCGGCGACGGCGCTTGAGAAAGATTGGCCTTGAAGATCTGCTTCATCAGCAGCGCGCTGCCGGACGTGTCATGCGGGATCGGCGATTACACCGACGCCCTTGCCCGCGCCCTGGCGCGACGCGGTCATGAAATTGTTGTCCTGACGACCGCGTCGCCGGATCTCCGGCCCCCGACCGGCTACCGCGCCGTACCCCTGCAAACGACCTGGCCGCTTCGCGACGCCGGGCGAATAGCGGCAGCGGTGCGACGCGAAGACCCCGACATTCTGCACCTGCAGTTTCCCGGCGCGAGCTACGGTCGGGGGTTCGGCGCCTGCTTTGCGCCCTGGGCTGTGCGGCTCCGCGGACAGCAGCCGCTGCTCGTGACGACTCTGCACGAGTTCCAGTCGTTTCGGCTGCGTCACCGAACGAGGCTCGCGGCGGCAGTCTCAGCCTGCGATCTGGTAATCGCTCCGGACCCGGCAGTGCTCGCTTCGATTCAGCGACACCTCCGGTGGCGACCACGCCTGGAGACGGCGCTCATCCCGGTGGCCGCCAGCGTCTGGCCGACCGTGAATACCCAGCGCACGGCTGCCCTGCACGGCGAGGGCGATCTCGTGATTGGGTACTGGGGGTTCCTCCGACCGGACAAGGGGGTCGAGCTCCTGCTGGAAGCCTTCGCCGAGGTCCGGCGAACTCGAGCAGCGCGGCTGGTCCTTGCCGGCGACCCAGGGCCGGATCAGGCATACGCAGCGGGGTTGCACCGAAAGGCCGCTGAACTTGGCCTGGCGGCGGCCATCCAATCCACGGGCAGGCTGCCGGCCGAACAACTCTCGGCGGTGATGCAGTCGTTCGATGTTTGCGTCCTGCCGTTTCGCGACGGACTTTCGCAGAACCGGACCACCTACGCCGGAGCGCTCGCGCACGGTGTGCACGTGGTGACGACGGGACTGGACCAGAGGGGGTTCGTGCCGGAGACGAATACGACCTTCGTTCCGCCAGACGACCAGGATGCCCTCGTGTCCGCGATCCTGGACGCACCGAAACACCCGCGAAAGCAAGGGATGGTCTCGCCGGAGTCCGCATGGGACCAGATCGCCGACCGTCACCTGACAGCGTATAGGAGGGCCCGGGACCGGGCCTGAGCGATTGGAGAGCCGGATTACGACGTCGCGAGGAGGTCCCTGAGCGTCTTCTCGAGCGGGATGACAGGCTCCCAGCCCACGAGCCGACGAGCCAGGCTCGCGTCTCCCCGGATTTCCATCGGATCGTTGACCCGCACCAGCGACTGGTCGATTTCGATCACCGGCGTGACGCCGGCGAGAAGGCACAGGCGCTCGATCACCTCGCGGACCGTGACCGCCTCGCCCGAAGCGACATTGACGACCGAGCAGCCAGCGCCGAGCGTGCCGCCGGCGGCCGCCTCGATCAGCAACCGGTAGGCCACGACGACATCGCGGACGTCGGTCAGGTCGCGTCGAACGTCGATGTTTCCCGCCGGGATCGACGTAGCTCGCCCCCTCTTGACGGCCATGACGCGCCCGGCCATGGCCGGCACTACGAATACCGGGCGCTGTCCCGGCCCGGTGTGGTTGAACGATCTCGTCACGACGACCGGGAACCCGTACCGAGCGGAAGCCCCGGCCGCCGCTCCCTCCTGGGCCACCTTGGACAGCGCATATGAATTGTTGGGTGCGAGGGGCGCATCCTCTGCCAGAGGCAAATCCTCGTGCCGGGGTGCGCCGTAACCATCGGCCGAGCAGCTCACCAGGACGGGCGGTCGGAGGCCCAACTCTCGAAGAGCCTCGAAGAGCGCCACCGTGCCGCCGACGTTGACGCGGAACGCCTCCGAGGGATCGGCTCCGGCGTCGGGCGCGAAGGCCATGCCCGCGAGGTGGACGACGGCGTCCGGAGGCCCGCCCGGATCGTCCAGCCAGCGCCTCAGGGCGGTGCGATCGGCGATGTCCAGGATATCCGGGCCTGGCGTAGCCACGACCTCGTGGCCGTTACCACGCAACTCCGGCTCCAGCCACCGGCCGACGAAGCCGTTCGCGCCGGTGACGAAGATCCGCATCGGACTTCAAGCGTGGCTGGTCGGAAGAGCCACGTCGAGCCGTGGAATCGAGTGCACCTTGAGTCGGGCCACGTCGGCATCGACCATCATCCGCACCAGCTCTTCGAACTCCACGGTCGGCTGCCAGCCGAGGTCGGCTCGGGCCTTCGCGGAGTTGCCGAGCAGGTGGTCCACCTCGGCCGGCCTGTACAGGCTCTGATCGACGACGACGTACTTCTTGTAGTCGAGGCCGACGTGCTCGAAGGCAATGCGGCAGAGGTCACGTACGGAGTGAGCGAGCCCTGTCGCGACCAGGTAGTCCGACGGCTCGGGCTGCTGCAGCATCGCCCACATGGCCCGAACGTAGTCGCCGGCGAAGCCCCAGTCGCGCTGCGCATCGAGGTTGCCGATTCGCAGCTCGCTGGCCCGACCGAGGTGGATGCGGGCTACTCCATCCGAGACTTTGCGGGTTACGAACTCGAGGCCGCGGCGCGGTGACTCGTGGTTGAAGAGGATGCCCGACACAGCATAGATGCCGAAGCTCTCGCGGTAGTTGACGGTCAGGAAGTGGCCGTAGGCCTTGGCGACGCCGTACGGGCTGCGAGGGTGGAACGGCGTCAACTCGGTCTGCGGGATCTCCCGGACCTTGCCGAACATCTCGCTCGAGGAAGCCTGGTAGAAGCGGACCGACGGATCGACCTGGCGAATAGCCTCGAGCATTCGCGTGACGCCCAGTCCGGTGAACTCGCCGGTGAGCACGGGCTGATTCCACGAGGTCGGCACGAAGCTCATTGCGGCCAGGTTGTAGACCTCGTCCGGCTCGGACGATTGAAGGGCCGCCACCAGCGAGGCCTGGTCGAGCACGTCTCCCTGGACAAGCTCGATGCGGTCGAGCAGGTGCTCGATCCGGTCTATAGCGTTCGAGGAGGACCTGCGAGTCATGCCGACGACGCGGTACCCCTTCTCGAGCAGGAACTCCGCCAGGTACGAGCCATCCTGACCGGTGATGCCGGTTATGAGGGCGGTCTTCATGTCCGGGAGTATAGGGAGTCTCTTCGCCTTTACGTCGGCGCGCCGGCCCGTTGATGGTGCCGGACACGATCGGCTTGGGCGCCCGCGAGCGTGCCCGGCCGGGAGCCTCGCCAACCTGCCAGAATGACTGCCGAACCGAGACCAGGGCATGGCGACGACACGCCGCGCCGTATACGGAGCCTCGAGAAATGGGCAGCGCTTCGCCTCGACCCCCCCGTCACGTGGCCCCGACCGCCGGGACCGCGGCAGCGCCGGGCACGGTCGACATTGCCGGCATCCCGGTTCACAACGTGACCTTCGACGAAGCCGTGAAGCTCATCGCCGGCTGGGTAGCCGACGGCAGCGGCGGCACCGTTTGCACGCCCAACGTCGATCACGTCGTCAAGGCCCACCGCATGCCGGACTTTCGGGCCGCCGTCCTGGGCACGCGACTGCGGGTACCCGACGGCATGGGCATCGTCTACGGCTCGCGCATCGCCGGCTCGCCGCTCAAAGGCACCGTCACGGGGCGGCTTCTGCCCGAGGCACTGGCGGAGACTCTCGGTCCCACGGTCGGGCTCGCCTTCTTCGGTGGTAGATCCGGCGTGGCGCAGGAAGCGGCTCGCGTCCTGGAGCGCAAGGGGGCCCGGATCGTTGCGGCGCTGGCGCCGGGGATGGACTTCGTGATTGGTTCGGACGAGGACGCCGAACTGACTCACCGGCTGCGCGAGAGCGGAGCGGGCGTGATATTCGTCTGCCTGGGAGCGCCACGCCAGGAGTTGTGGATGGCCCGCCATGCCGCCGAGTTGCCGGCCGTCCTGGTCGGCGTCGGTGCTGCCGTGGACGTTCTCGCCGGCAGGTCGCCGTCCGCGCCCGCGTGGATGACGCGACTCGGAGTCGAGTGGGCTTTCCGGCTCGTCCACGAGCCGAGGCGCCTGGCCCGCCGCTACCTCCGGGACGATCCGCGCTTCTTCTGGTGGATGCTGCGGCAGCGAGCTCGCCGGCGGCGAAACAGCTAGCGCCAGCGAGACCTATGTAACTGCTGTCGATGCTGCAGATGCCGGCGCAGGCTCGCTCGTTGGGCCCGCGGCGGACGACGACACCGCCAGGGCGGCGAGCGACCACGGCAGCATCGCCATCTGCGGCTCCATCATCGTCGGAAGCAGGAAGCTCACGATCGCCAGCGCGATCGCGAGCCCCAGCAGCGACAACCCGGCGAGCGAACGGCCGCGTCTCAGGGCAACGAGGGCGCTGAACAACATCGCGAACGGCAGCAAGACGGCCCACGCAAGCCCGAGCCAGCCCAGGGATACGCCCATGGTCAGGTACCACGACTCGATGATGTACTGCGGCCGCTGCGAGGTCAGGGGATCGGCCCTCGAACCCACGGTTCCCAGTCCCAGCCCGGCCGGGTTAGCCTGGACCACCGACCACGCGGCCGAGAGCGAGTCCAGGTGGCCCAGCGTCGACGGATCGATCACGATCCCACCGGGAGGGGGAGTGCTCGGGGCCCCGGTATCGGTCGAGGACGAGGACGAGATGAGCGAGGCGATCGTGCTCTGTATGAGCGTCGTCCCTCCTCGCACCTCGTAGACCACGCCGCTCAGCAGGAGTGCCGGCACGATGGCCAGGGCCAGGTATCTGGCGGTCTGGCGCGGGCTTGGCGAGAAGCGCCGGGCGGCAATGAGGACTACAACCACGCCGACCGCGGTGGCCACGATCGCGCTTCGAGAGAACGTCAGGGCGAGCGCGACGAGGATTGCGAAGAGGGCGACGGCCAGCCAGCGGCCCTGCGCCGGCTTCACGATCAGGAGCGAGACGGCCATCAACGCGAATGCCGTCAGGGCGAATCCGAGCTCGTTCGGCGAGGCGAAGGTCCCGGAGGCACGTGGACCCTGCAGGTACTGGGCGACGAAAGTGTAAGGAATCGAGAGACCCGGCTGGCCCCAGTACGAGGTGACGAACGAGAAGCCGAAGAACGACGACTGGATGACCGCGTAGGCCGAGATGCCAACCGCGATGGCCACTGCCAGCTTCAAGTACTTGCCGGGATCGACGGGACTGAGCCGCAGGGCGATGTAAACGCCGATCGGAAACAGCAGCAAACGGGCCGTGTTGACGGCGAGCGAATCGGGTCGCATCGCGACCCCCAGGGCAACGAGGAGGATAAGAGCGACGGCAAGGACGTCCATCGGCGCCGGCCGGAACCGCCATCGTTGTCCGGCTCTGTAAGCGAGGGCCAGGGCGCCCAGGCGTGCGATGAGGACGGCAGCGAGCGCGACTTCCTTCCACGCCGAGAACAGGAGCAGCGCGGCTCCGGTCACTCCGAAATTGACCTGGACGACTTTGCTGACCAGGGGATGCACGGCGAACAGCAGGAGAACCAGCCACAGTCCAACGTCCGGCATCGTGAGGCCGATGGCGGCGACACCGAGCACGACGAGGATCGCGCCGGCCAGATGCAAAGGCGAAAGGAGCAGAACCAGGCCCGCGATGGAAATGGCGCCGCCGGCCAATCCAACTCTGCGGGCGGTGCGCTCGTTCAAGGTCTGCTCCTTCAAGTTCCACCGATGCATATCAGCGCATCGTAAGGGCCTGGGGCCAAGTTCGTTTCGTCACTCATCGACGGTCGACGGCAGCACGCCGTGGTGCCGGATTGCCGCTTGCGTGCCCGCCGCGATAGCTTCGTCGAACCCCGCCGTGGAATAGCGTTCGGAGACGAACTGCCGACCGGCCTCCGCGGTTCGCACCCAGAGCCGATCATCGGTGAGCAGCTGGACGACCTTGTCCGCGAAGCCGACCGGGTCATCCTGCCTGAAGCAACCGGCGCCCTCCGGAAACTCGAGACCTCGAGCGCCGACGGAGGTGGAGACGGCCGGCAGGCCCCAGGCGAGGCAGTCGAGTAGTTTCATCCTGACTCCGCCTGCAATGCGGAGCGGAACGATCTCAACCCGTGCCCCGGCCGCGTGCGGCGCGACATCCTGAACGTAACCCGTGACGCGAATCCCCGGCTCCTCGCCCAGGCGTCGGATCGCGGCCGGCGCGTGTGGCCCTACCAGTTCCCACTCCACGTCGGGCACGCGCTTCCGGACGAGTGGCAGAACTTGATCGTGAAACCACAGCAGCCCGTCTGCCACCCCGTACCAGCTCATCGAGCCCACGGAAATGATCCGACGCCCGGCCGGGGGGCCTTGGCGTGGCTCCGACAGACCGGGGGCCGGCATCGGCAGGACGGTGATCCGATCCACTCCAAGTCGACGGAGAATCTCGCCATCCTCGGGCGACAACACGAAGACCCGGTCGAAGTCAGGCAGGCGAGACGACTCCGCCCGCCGAAGCTTGCGCTCCTCGACCGAGGCGAAAAGTCGCCGGATCGGACCGGCTGCCCGGATGCGGGCCAATCGGTATATCTCCGACTCCACGTTATGCTCGGCCATCGTCACCGGCAGATCGGCCGGCGCCAGCCGCGCGAACGGCATCGTCCCGAAGGCATCGCAGTGGAGCAGGGCGTAGCGACCGTTTGCCAGTCGGCCTCTGACGGCGGCTTCGAACTTCCGGCTCCGAAACTTGCGGATCCTGTACGGCTCCCGCGACAGCAAGCTGCGACCGAAGACGGCCGACTGGCGGATGCGGTGTCGACCGAACGTGAACGGAATCGCGATCACTTCCACGGTGCTGCAAATCGATCGCAGGTATTCCAGGTCCGGCTCACGGCTGGGATCCGCCATGGCCACGAGGTCCACGTCCCACACACGGCACATGGCTTCAAGGATGTGAAGCGTCGCGATGCGCCCGCCGCCGTCACGGGGCCAGGGCAGGTCGGCCGAAAGGAATAGCGCCCGCCCGGCCTTCGGCGGGACGCCTCGGACGATCTCAGGCACTTGAGCCCAATCCGTCGAGGAGGCGAGCGATCTCGGCCGCGGTGCGGGCCCAGGTGAACTTCGCGGCCTGCTCGCGACCCCTCCGAATGCGATCCAGCCGCAGCGTGTCGTCGCCAAGCACCTTCTCGATTTCGGACACCAGGCCGACGGAGTCGCGCGGGTCGTGGTATCCGGCCGCATCCCCGAGCACCTCCGGAAGCGCGCCCGCGTTGGCCGCCACGACCGGAACGCCTCGCCGCATGGCCTCTAACGGGGGATATCCGAACCCCTCAGTCAACGACGGAAACAAGAAGATCGAAGCGTGCCGGTACCAGGCCTCGAGGGCGGCCTCATCAACCCGGCCGGTCAGCAACACCCGCCCTCCCATGCCCGCAGCTCGTTCCCACAGGCGAGCGTGGTCGCGCCCGGGCTGACCGACGATCGCCAGTGTCGGGCCGGTGCGCATTTGGGCCCAGGCGTCGAGCAGCACGCCGATGTTCTTGTGGCGCTCCGTCGAACCGACGTAGAGAGCATATGGGGCCTCGATCGGGCGTGGGTAATCCCCCTCGGGAGGTGGCTCGAGCCCGGGGTAGACCACGGCGATGCGCCCGGGGTCGACGTGCAAATGGCGGCTTATCTCGGAGCGGCTGAAGTCCGAAATGGTCACGAGACCGTCGGCATCACGAACGCTTCTACTCGCCGCCCACGCCGCATAGCGGACGAACAACGGCTCGTACGTGCCGGGATGGGTCAGGTAGTTCACGTCCAGAATCGCCACGAGCTGGGGTATTCGGCCCCGTGCGGCCGCGTACCCGGCCGGCATCAATAGCGCATCCGCCCTCCAGCCGCTGGCGGCGCCGCGGATGCCAAGCTCGTACCACCAGCGCTGAAGCGCCAGGTTGATCGGCCGGAATAGCAGCCCCCCACCGACGCGCCGAGGTCCGGGGGCGCGTGCGATTTCAAGCGCAGGCACACCCTCGAGAGCGTCGAGCAGGCCACTGACCCAGCGTGCGGTGCCCGCGTTGGGTCGCCGCAGTACGGCGGTGTCGACTATGACCCTCACCAGGCGATCCTCATCCGCCCTCGATAATACCCGGGGAGACTCCTGCCCGCGCCGGACCACCCTGAGCTGGCTGAGCAGCGCTGAACCTCGCCGGACCGCGCAAGCCGGACGGCACGCCCCCAGGGACCTTCGGGCGCTCGCGATAGCCGAGCCGGGCGGCACCGGCCGTCGGATCACCGTGCAAGATGACCCCGGCCCTTCCGACTCGGCTGAGAGTTGCCATGCGTAACAGTTGGGGGCCTCGATCCTTCGCTATCCTGTGACGCAATTCCACCCACGGAGGCTTGGACAAGTGATCAAGCGCATCTGGACCGGCCACAAGAGGATGGTGATCGCCGTAGGCGCGATTGCCATCGTCGCGATACTGGCCGCCGGCTTGCTGACTGCGGTCAACTCGGGCAGCACGCCCCACGCGACGGCCACGGCCACGGCCAGCGCCACGCTTGTTGCCGAGGCCTCAGCCTCGCCATCTCCGACGCCGCTGCCCTCGCCATCCGGGACCTTCGACAACTCACCGACGCCTCTGCCACCGGGCTGGGTCTACTCCGACCTCGACGGCGTAGCAGCCCCGGCGGATCTTGCTCACCGCCTGCCGATCGCCGTAATGGTCGACGACAACATCATTGCCCGCCCTCAATCGGGCTTCAGCTCGGCTTCGATCGTCTACCAGGCCCCGGCCGACGGCGGCGAGGACCGCTACATGCTGATCTTCCAGGAAGGCACGGCGTCCGACATCGGACCGGTGCGGAGCGCCCGACCCTACTTCGTCTACTGGGCTGCGGAGTACAAGGCCGGGTTCGGCCACTTCGGCGGCGACGACGTGTCGCTCCAGAAGACGATCCCCTCGATGGCAAAGAACATCTACAACATGGACGCGCTCAGCGGCGACTCCTGCCCCTACAACCGCATCGCGACGCGGGCCGCACCGCACAACGCCTACACGAACACTGCCGCCCTGCTCAGCTGCGCCGCCAGGATCGGTCAGCCGTCGACTTATCAAGGGCTTCCGGATCGGACGTTCGTCGACGCTGCGCCCGTCGCGGAGCGGCCGGCTTCGGCCTCCATCACGATCCCGTATCGCACAGGCACGGTGGGCTACCAGTACGACCCGGCAACCGATTCGTATCTGCGCTCCGTCGACGGCGATTCGCAAATCGATCCGGCCGACAATCAGCAGGTCACCGCCCGGAACGTGATAGTGCTGTTCCAGGCCGTGTCCTACTTCAACGAACCGGGTCACAACGCCCGGCCGGTCGTGGCCAACGTTGGGTCGGGCAAGGCGCTGGTCTTCGAGGAGGGCAAGGCCATAACCGCTACCTGGAAGAAGACGTCGAACACCGCTTTGACCCGCCTGTACGACTCGTCCGGCAACGAGATTCCGCTCGTCCGGGGAGAGATCTTCATCCAGTGCGTCCCGATCGGGACTTCGGTCACGTACACGTAGCCGCGGGGGCCGTCTCGCCGGGTTCACTGGCCGCAGGGCGCGGGCACGACTCCCGGGATGCTGCAGCATCTCAAGACCCGATCGCAGCAACGGCGCCCGCCAACGTAGAAGGTCGAGGCATGTAGGCCCTATCGTCAGGCGGGCTGCCCGGACGTTGCCCGGCTCCTCTGCAAGGCGACGTGCCTCGCTCGAGACCGGAACGAACGTCATCATGGCCCACGGCGGCGTCTCGCCTGGTCGTCGCTTGGAACACGACAAGCATGGAGAGACGGCTTCGTTCTCGACACAGCGGATCTGCTCAAAGGCGTCGGGAGAACTCGGAGACTGTTCAACCCAGAAGGGCCAGGAGGTCCCGCGGTGAGAGCCAACTCGTGTGATGCCAGCCATCGCCCAGGCCTCTGCGTCACGACCCCGCCGACACAACCGGGCGCGTGGACTTGCCGAGGTTGCACGCTGAGCACGCGGTCATGAGGTTGTCCTCGCAGGTGGCGCCGCCAGCTGCGACGGGAACGACGTGGTCGACGTGCAGGACGACGCCGGGTTCGGCCGCGGTGCGGCCGCAGTACCGGCAGCGGAAGCCGTCGCGCTGGAGGACGGTGAACCGAAGCTGAGCAGGGATCGCATGACGGTCTCGGGTCACGCCGCGGCGGACCGGCGTCCCCGCTCCGTTCGAGGGGGCGTCGCCGAGCTGCCCGATGCGACGGTCACGCTGCAAGCTCGGAGGACGGCTGCCCGGGCGGCCGGCCCACTCCGCCGGCAAGTCCGCCACCGGACCGAGCCGTTTGGGGTGTCGGTCACGAGCCGGCTGTGCCGCCCAGGCCTCGTGGACACTGACGGCCCCGGCTTGATGCCGCCCGGCCGCGACGCGGACCGGCCCGAGCCTCGCCTCTTGCGCCCCTAGTGTCCCGGAGCGCAGCAGGCTAGGCAGTTCGGCCGTTCGCAGCTACGATTCGGTGCATGCCGAATCATCCAGCGCCGCCGTTGAAGATCA